>MDTG01226106.1_pt1 | contig 35636 bp, 33 predicted proteins | sample 811421 | NCBI WGS metagenome assembly MDTG01 (sample SAMN05326645, study PRJNA326480) | marine metagenome | isolation source: seawater | place: Pacific Ocean: South East | collected 2011
ACCAATAGTACTGCGGGCTTTTCATCTCGAAATCCTCACAGTTGGCCCAACTATCATATTGTTCGAGTGGGAAGATATACATCCAGATTTTAGCTCCAGATTCGCTACTAGATTCTGTACTTTGCACATAGATATCGGCCTGAGTCCACCCCGTTCCAGTGAACTCGCATTCGAAAACCTCGTATTGAGTCAATGTAGTAGTATCCTCACAAATGATCTCTTCATCAGCTCCTGTACAGCCGGGTGTAAACAGACAGGCGCACAGCATCATTACAGTCATCAATAGGGTTCTCATGTGGCAAGGAATATACAATTCAGGGAAAAACCTAGTCCCGGCATTCCCCATCTCATGGCGAATATCGCCCATTCAATCGCACAGGGAATGAGTCCGAATCAGATAGGTGTCCATATCCCCATCGCTCTGGCCACACACCAACCAGATCGGCCTTCGAAAATCCCTAGGGCACCGCCTGCCAGCATTGCGGCCGAACCGTACCATAGGTAAGATCCCTCAACCAATCCCGTGTATGCCACAATAGCCAGACCGAGCCCACCCATGAGTGAGACAAACCCACCGAGCAGTCGGACCGCCTTCCCTCTAGCGTCTATGTTGCATTCCAATTCCATGCTATGAACCAATCCAGTTCGCTATTAAACGAGTGTTCATGTCCGCGACACCGAATCTAGGGCCTAGTCGGTACCTTGATTCCGACGTACCAAACGCCAACTATCCCCACGAGAATGGTCACACCGGCCCCGAACCCCGGGTCTGCCCCGTTCCAGGACGAGGGATCCGAAAGAACACCATCCCCCTTTGTCGAGACCAGCCAGACGAAGTATGCCGAGCTGCTGGTCATTACCGCTATCAGTGAGGCTATGCCGTACTTCGCGTGCCTGGGCAGGGTCTTTCCAGTGGCGTAGTACTCGAATATGGAACTCCCGAAGTACTGGTTTGTGAGAGTCCACCTGAACAGCTTCTCGCTCGAGATGGAGAAGAAGTAAGCAGCGGGAACCGCCCACGAAACCGTGGGCCAGCCCGGAACCCATATTCCGATAATGGCGAAAGCTATGAAGATACACCCGAGAATGCTGTAGAGGCGACTTTTCGTTGGACTGCTCGAAACAGAGTACGTTTCTAAGATATCGTCCACACTCTGAAGACGACCCTCCATGTCCCCCGGAATGATGACGAATTAATATCCTTTGAGAATGGGTAGGCTTCCCAACCATGAAGCCCTAAGCCTCACTCCGCATGACATGGGCGGAGGCTATGTTGCGCCCAGGCCCGCTAGTCCCTCCGACCCCCTCAGGACAGCGGTCCTGATTTCTGGCGGAGGTTCGGGCCTTGCCGCCCTCCTGAGGCACCAGAGTACGAATCCCCGCTCCCACAGAACCGCTCTCGTGATTTCGGAATCCACTGAAGCAGCAGGGCTAGACCACGGCCGTGCCGCGGGAATCAAGACATTGGGGATACCGATCCCTGAAGGCCCATCGAGGAGGAGAGAGCACGAGAAATTGATTCAGAGGGAGCTAGAGGCCGAAGGCATCGAGCTCGTGGTACTGAGCGGATACATGAGGATACTCACCCCCGAGTTCGTATCTATTTGGAAGGGGAGGCTGGTTAACATCCACCCCTCCTTGCTCCCGGACTTCCCGGGAGCCCATGCTCACCGCGACGCGCTCGAAGCCGGGGTAACGGTTTCTGGCTGCACCGTCCACCTCGTAGACGAGGGGGTCGACTCGGGATACATCCTCGAGCAGAGATCCGTTCCGGTGCTCAGAGACGACACCGAGGCGACCCTCCAAGAGAGGATCAAGAGGGTCGAGCATGATCTCTACCCCCTAGCATTGGACCGGCTCTCCAACGGAGGATACTCATTCTAGGTCAGTGGGGCGGTTCACGTTCCTCACCACATGGGGAGGGGCCTCCACCACCGAATGCCGAATCTCAGTCATCTGAACGTGTAGAGGACGACGGTCCTCACCAATCAGTCCTGCTACCTCCGGCCTCACAAGCGCCAAGAGTGGGTGCCACCGTCCCTCGGAGAAAGGGATTGCAAGAGGCTCCTCTCCAATTTCCCTTTCCAGGTCGGAGAGCAGACTTGATTCCAACCAGGGCACGTCGACGGGCGCCAGCTGAAGGGTGTTGCCACACAGGGGGTCATTCAGGGCCTCAAGGACAGCCTCGATTGGTCCTGAGTGGGGAAACGAGTCAACTACCCACTCCAACTGCAATGAATCGTCCATTTGTTCCCCGTACCTTTCGATATGCTCCGCACTAGCTACTGCCACCCTGATCGGCTCCAGTCCTGCCTCTGCGAGAGCCATTGCGACCCTGTTGATGCATGGGGCCCCGTCGATTTCCAGCAGAGCCTTGTCCATACCCATCCGAGAAGACCTTCCCCCTGCGAGGATGAGAGAACGCATGCAATCACCTCAGCTCGTCCAGACGGCCGAGCGCGTGCTGAATTTCATCCATCAAATCCAAGGCTCTGTTCATGAAAATAATACGCTCCTTCCTGCCTTCAGACTCCTCCAACCAACGCATGAGCTGTCTTATGTCCTTTGAGTTCCTTCTGATCGTCCATTCCAGAACGCTCTCAGAAACCGGGTCTTCCGATGGCAGAAGGCGACTCGACACATACTCGCCGCATCCAACTAACCAAATTACTCCTGCCCCGAAAAAACGTCCATTTCGCTGATTTTGATACCCATCAGAACCGTTTCGGGGCGCATCATCCCATCAGGAGCGTTCATGAAGGGTACGCATGTCGGCGATTCAAGCTTAGGCCCACTCGAGGGTGCACCGCACCCATCACCACCGCGTTTTTGCGGGATTTGGAACGAGGCCCCGAAAGTGGGGCCGACAGCGAAAGGAGAAATGAAAATATGTCAAAAGAAGGAAAGTACGTCATACACGCGACTATCCGCACGGACGGGAACGTCCAGCGGAAGGACGTTGTAGGCGCTATATTCGGGCAGACAGAGGGTCTGCTCGGAGAGGCGCTTCAACTTAGGAAGCTACAGAGAACTGGAAGAATAGGACACGTCGATGTGGTTCTTCACCAGAATAAGGGCAAGGTCCAGGGAGAAATACTGGTATCCTCGTCCTTGGACCAAGTCAGTACCGCTGTAATCGGTGCGGCATTGGAGACCATAGACAGGATCGGCCCATGCAAGTCGGTAATCAAAGTAAAACTGATCGAGAACCAGCAGTCCGCGAAGAGGGACCACGTAATAGAGAGGGGCAAGCAGCTTCTCATGAACATGGTCAACTCAGGAGTCGACGATTCGAAGAACATCCTAGAAGAGGTCAGGGCAGTCCTGACTCTCGATACTGAAACAGACTTCAAAGGAATGACCGCAGGACCGATGGTCGAAGAATCGGATGCAATCATCATAGTAGAGGGGAGGAACGATGTTCGAAACCTCTTGAAGTTCGGAATCAAGAACGCAATCGCTACTATGGGCTCCGGAATAAAGCCGGAGCTCGTTGACCTTGCCAAGAAGAAGAAAGGCGTTACCGCATTCATCGACGGTGACCGAGGCGGCAAGCTGCTTCTGATGGAGATCAGCGGCCAGCTTGGTAAGGCTCTGACACACGTAGCACTTGCTCCCCAGAGCAGAGAGGTCGAGCATCTTGAGGGGAAGGTCATAACGAAGCATCTGCAGCAGAAGGAGCCGGCAAGCAAGGCCGTATCCCGCATACAGTCTGAACTGAATAGGGAAGACGACAAGTCAGTCGGCAGAGGGACTGAGTCCCTAGTGGCCCCGGACCACGTCAAGGAATGGGCTTCGCACCTCGAGGGACTCAAGAAGAACAATGCCATCATCATCATGGAGGATGGCTCTGGGACAGATCCAATTGGCGCTAGGGGACTAGCAAACGCAATGGCAGAGGCAGAAGGCGCAACAGGCCTAGTTTTCGCTGGAAAGGTCAATGATAGAATATTTGACTTGGCCTCCGGGGCAGGCATTGAGAATGTCCTAGGAAACTCGGTCGGTGGCGTAACCCGCAAGGGCAACGTACAGGCCTATTCAGTAGAAGATATCTGAATCTGAAAGCAGTATTCGCGGCGGGACGTAGTCCCGCCTAGAACGCACCCTTGGCCATGCCCATCAGCAGAAGGCATCAAAAGTCTCGCAGGTCCGCTGAGGGCGATGGAGCAGGCTACCGCAGGCATCCTAGCCCTCTACGCACTACTCGGGCTTACCATCCTAGCCCTCTGGCTCAGACACCAGTCCGTCCTCAGGCAGAGGGACAAAATGATGAACAAGATGGGAAATCTACAGACCGACCTCTCCGTCACAACGCAAAGACTCGATCTCCTCTCCAGGGGTGTCGACACGATTCTCGGAGAGACCCCCCAGGTGCACAACCTCCTAGGTGTTCACCGGAAGTTGGAGAGCGCTGAGAACCTCCTCTTCGACCAGGGCGTCGCTGTAAGCTCCAGTGAATCCTGCGCCATAGCAACTCACGCAGCCAAGGCCATCCTCGAGAAGCACCCGGGGTTGGATGCCGATGAAGCCGATGCTGGAAGCCTTCCGGGCCTATTGCCTCTCGTCGAGCGTCTTGATGCTATACTCACAGAAGCCGAGATGAAGGCAGAGGACCTCGAGTTGAATGGGAATGAACACCGGTTGTTAGGCGAATTGTTCCATGCCATCGAAAGGGGGGAGAGGGCCGCTGACTCCTATCGAATGGCAAACTCCCTAGATCCAGAGGACGCCTCCTCCTTGAGGTCCCTTTCACTAATTCAGAGGGATTCGGGGGATCTGGACTCATTGGATCGAACACTGGAGAGGCTACTAGCAATTGACCCCGATGACATCGCAGTCCTCGCAGAGCAGTCAGTCCTATTGGTAGGGGCTGACCCAGAAAGGCTGAGGAGGAACAAAACCCGCCTTATGGCTCTAGGTGAGGAGGTTGGCGAGACTGAGGAGGAATCGGAACTCTCGGAAATAGCGGTCAGAGCGCACGAGGCCAGACTGTCTACCGATCCAAGGGAACTTGATCCCTCAGATGCTGCTAGACTGGTCGAGAAGTCAGCGAAACTGTTCATGATGGGAGAGGCAGGAGCTGCCCTCGAGGCAGCCACCCTGGCAATAAAGGCCGATGAAGAAAATGGGGCTGCTAGACTATTGCACGCCAAGATTCTGGCTGCAGGGGAAGGCAGGTCGAAGGAAGCTCTCCAAAGCATAAGGGGAGCACACGCACTAGGTGAATACACAGTCATACTAGAGTCAGAGATTTTGGAGAACGAGGGTCGCTTGGACGCATCAAGAGCAGTTCTTGAGGAATGGCTCGAAACCAACCCCGAAGATGCAGAGGCAAGGTCCAGACTCAGCCTCGTTATGCTAAAGGCGGGGGCTATAGACTGGTCAAGGAAGGTATTGGAAGAGGCCCCTCCCATATGTTGGGAAAGCTCCTCGATGCATGTCATGGAAGGAAGGCTCCACCTGCATGACGCTGAATATCACAGAGATGCCCATGGTGTCCATGATCAGATAATGATACTCGACGCACTGGTCTCCTTCGATGCAGCAATAGAGCATGACAGAGAAAGTGGCCTGGCCTGGTTGGGTAGGGCAAAGGCCCTACGCTACCAAGAGTCATACAATGAGGCAGAAGTGGCTCTGGTGAGGGCTAGGAGGCTGATACCGAACCATCCGTCTATAGCACTTGAGGAGGCCCTTCTCTGTGTCGAAAACGGAAAACTCGACCAAGCCAATACGCATATCGCCGAGGCCGCGACATTACTCCATAATCACTCAGCCGTACCATTTGTCAGAGGGCTGATAGCCGCCAAGCAGGGAAGGCTTGCAGAATCACAGACACTGTTCTCGAAGGTTCTTGAAATGGAGCCAGACCACATCAGAGCGAGACTCAACAGATGCTCCGCGTCTTTGCTGAAGGAGGATCTGGAAATTGCCCTAGACGATGCCGACTACATACTAGCCCGAGCACCCGACTTCCTCCTAGCTAGACAGAGAAGAGCAGAGATTCTGATGAACATCGGGGACTGGGAAGAGGCGGAGGCAGAGCTTCGAAGGCTCCTAGAGAGAAGACAAGAGCACGTAATGGCGCTCGTGCACCTAGGGACCTGCCTCAACGCCATGGAAAAGGCTGAGCAGGCTGAGAGGCCATTGAATAAGGCATTGCAGATAGATCCTAGAAACTCCGATGCCTGGTACCAGAGGGGACTACTCTACCTTGACTTTGGAAGGGGCGATGAAGCCCTCTCGGACTTCGAGAGCGCGGCCAAACACGATACCAAGCACATCGATGCGAGACTGATGATTGCTGCCATTCATCATGAGGGGGACAGCTCTGAACTTGCGGCAGCGTCTTGGAGAAAAGTCCTGGACATAGACCCTCAACACCGAATAGCCAGGAGGAGGCTGGAGGAATGCAAGGACCAGGGCACGGCCAGAGGAGGAATCCTCCAGCCGGAGGATTGAATCACCCCCTCTCACCCCGAGCCAGTATGAGCCCCCCGATGGAGCCCGGTTCAGTAGCCCCGACATTCAATCTCCCTAATGCAAACGCGGGAGTTGGTCAAGACTCCGTTTCCCTCGCTGATGCCATGGGCAAGAACGGACTTATCGTCGCATTCACCTGCAACCATTGTCCTTACGTGGTCGGCTCCGAGCCTAGGATAGAGGGTATCGCGGAAAAAGCAAGAGGCAATGGAATGGGGTTTGTGGGCATCAACTCAAATGATCCAGTAATGTACGAAGCCGACTCATGGGACAACATGGTGAAGAGAGCGGCAAAGGGGATGACCTACCCATACTTGCACGACGATTCCCAAGAGGTTGCAACCTCGTTTGGCGCAGAGAGAACACCAGAGTTCTACCTCATCGGACCTGATTCCAAAATAGAATACAGGGGCAGGTTGGATGATTCCCCAAGAGATCCATCGCATGCGAGAACGAGCGAACTGTCAGATGCGATTGATGACCTAGTCTCAGGATCCAATGTCAGGACTCCCAGGACCGAAAGCATAGGGTGCTCAGTCAAGTGGAAAAATTGACTAGTACTGCTCCAGAACCAGCTCGGTCTGTGTTGAGCTGATCTCTGCGGGCGCAGTTAGCCACATCCTGTCAAGCATCTCCCTAAGGCCAACAGTGTCGTCAACATGCACTATTGCGATGAGGTCCGCATCCCCACTAATCTCGTAGACACATTCAACCCCCTTCCAAGTTGAGAATTCTCCCGCGAGCGTCCCAATTTCTGTCCCCGGACCTACTTTCAGCCTGATTAGTGCCGTGAGGCCAATACCTGCCTCCCTGATTGTATAGCCCCTGATTATCCCATCCTCTTCGAGCCTACGAACACGAGTCCTAACCGTCCTCTCAGTGACCCCAACACGCGACGCGATCTCTACGAATGAAGATCTCGAAGACTCTCTTAGTACGTTCATTATAGCTCTGTCAAGGGAATCGGCTTCCATACGTTTTTCTTCCGGAGAGTGAATAATACTTGTAACTTTTCTACACTATATCGTATTTCAAATCTAAATTATTACCATGATTCGACTAGTCTTGATGAAGAAAGAAAAAGTTGTGTTCAAATGGGACGCCCTCACTTGGAGTGACATGGTAGCCGAGGAGCCGGTACACATGCTTCGGAAGCAAGAGTACCTGGACGAGGTCTCCTCGCTCGACCTCCCGGCTTCGTATGCTACATGGTATAACGTGGATGTGGCCACTCTATTGACGAGCACCAGGATAGTCGGTCATGAGGTCGATGACGAAACAGGACAGTCCCTGGTTTTCTTCGATCGAAGCCTGATGCTGTGCTGTCCTGAATCAGGTAGGATGCACCATTACCCCAAGCACCTTCTACACTGCTTCGTGGACGACAACAGGTGCGATTGCGCAGAGCAAGACGGCGTCTTATTCCGCGCAGAGCTGTTTTCCATATCCCCAACAGGCGAGCAGCTTTGCTGGGAGGCAAACTGTCGTTCAGAGATGGAGGTCCCTGGGGTTCAAACAAAGGTATCTCGTTGGCTCAGTTGGCTGAATCAGTAGACGAGACCATCGCAATCTTGAGAACAGACCGTATAGTCGGCCGAACAATGGGAACACGCATTGCGCGCGTCCATGGACGAATGGTTCTGGATTCTCGAGGTAACCCAACAGTCGAGGTAGACTGTGTCACTGAAGGTGGAACATTGGGCCGGGCAATGGTTCCTTCCGGAGCTAGTACCGGCCGTCACGAAGCGGTCGAATTGCGTGATGGCGGAGACCGCTGGGCCGGCAAAGGAGTTGACCAAGCAGTTGCAAATGTCAACGGGCCAATCGCAGATGCCCTTGTAGGGATGGATGCTAGCGATCAAGGTGTAATTGATGCAGCAATGATGACTCTCGACTCAACCCCGAACAAGGGTAGGATCGGAGCCAATGCAATGCTAGGGGCCTCGATGGCCTGCCTACGTGCTACAGTTGGAACGGGTGAGATTTGGCAACACCTCTCGGATGGAAGTGCCTCAATCCCAGTTCCTCTGATGAACATCCTCAACGGAGGGGCTCATGCAAACTCAAATGTCGATGTACAGGAATTCATGGTCGTTCCACACGGCTTCGACTCATACCCAGAAGCGCTACGCGCAGGTGTAGAGATATACCATTCACTGCGAGCCGTACTGAAGGAAGCAGGACTACTCGGCGGAGTCGGCGATGAGGGCGGCTTTGCACCAAATCTGCCCCGTAACGAAGAAGGTCTGCGCTATGTTGTCGAGGCAATTGCCGGAGCGGGATATACTCCCGGTAAGCAAGTATCGATTGCATTGGACGTAGCAAGCCAGGAATTCTTGCATGACGATGGCTACCACATTGATGGTAAGGTGATTAGCGGTTCAGAACTCGGTCAACTCTACTCATCTTGGCTTGATGATTATCCAATCGTCTCAATAGAAGATCCATTTGGCGAGGATGACTGGGATTCCTGGGTTGAATTCACTCAGCGCGAGGGCCACAGGGTGCAAGTCGTGGGCGACGACCTCTATGTCACCAATCCAGAACGGCTTGCTCATGGAATCGAGATTGGAGCTTCAAATGCGATTCTAATCAAACTCAATCAGATTGGGACAGTAACTGAAACCCTGGTGGTCATTGCGATGGCTAAGGCTGCTGGCTATGGTACAATCATCAGCCATCGCTCGGGAGAAACCGCCGATTCCATAATTTCCGATATCGCAGTCGGGACAAATGCAGGCCAGATCAAGACGGGCGCCCCTGCTCGCTCGGACCGCACCTCGAAGTATAACCAACTACTAAGAATAAGCGAGCAATGCAACGATTACGCAGATTTCTATAATGACTAGCTTAGGCTTGCTAGTAGAAGGGGCAGAACGATTGTTGCATCAGATTCGATAACAAACCTCGGTGTTTCGACATCTATCTTCTCCCAGCTGATTTTCTCATTGGGAGGGGCACCAGAATAGCCCCCGTAGGAGGCGCTGGACTCCGAAATCTGCGCGAACCACGACCAAAGGGGGACATCAATCCCAACGTCCTGCCTCAGCATGGGGACCACAGATATTGCGAAGTCCCCAGAGATGCCTCCCCCGACCTGAAGGATACCCGTAGGGGAGTCGTCCTCCCTGTACCAATCCGCCAAGGACTGCATCGCCTCCAGTCCGCTCCTAACTATCGAAGCGTCCTTCAGGGATCGATCAAGGACCCTTGCAGCCAATATGCTTCCAAGCGTCGAGTCTTCCCATCCAGGCGTGAAGATTGGAAGATTGGCATCGGCTGCGGCCATCAGCCACGAGTTCTCCGGCGGAGCATCGAATTCCAATCCGCCGTGCAGAAGGAGGTCATACAGGTACTCGTGGGGGAACCGACTATCTCCAGCAGCCTCAGCGTCCCCCCAAAGCGCCATCAATGCCCCCTCGACATCCCTGAACACTTCCTCGGGAATTGCTACATCAGTAATCCTGTTCATCCCCCTGTCTCGGAGAGCGGCATCGTCATGGGGGGACAAATCCCTCCAATTGCTAACTTCTTCGTAGCTGGATCTTGAGATTAGTCCGAACAGCTCTTCTTCGAGATTCGCCCCAGTACAGCAAATCGCGTGAACTTTCTGTGTTCTAATCGCCGGTGCCAAGCTTCTCCCTATTTCTGCAGTAGACATTGCGCCTGCTAGAGTCATCATGAGCCTCCCCCCCTCATCGAGGAATTCCCTGAGGGAAGACGAACATCTCGATAATTCGCCAGCATTGAAGTGCAAATAATGATCCTCAATGAAGTCCCTGATACTCACCTAATCACCCGAAATGAAACGAGGGATAATTTCCCTCCTGATCAGCTCAATACCGACGATCTCGGCCTCCAGAGCATCTTGAATGTGCTCGGCCACAGCCAGAGGCGAATTCTCCCCGCAGGTGAACACATCTATCGCTAGAAGCCCTGAATCGGAGTAGCAGTGAGCGGTTACATGACTTTCATCAATCAATACCACGGAAGCGAAGCCAGGGGGGCTCTCTGAACCATCGAAGTTCACAACGTGCGAATGTACCTCCCTAATGCCCGAAGCCTCCACTGCCTCCCTCAGGACAGCTAGCATCCACTCCCCGTCTTCGGGAACGGGAGAAGAGTATCCGACATAGTCCAGTAGGACGTGACGCCCCCTCCCCACTTCGTCGCTCATGAGCGGACTGGGCACATACGACAATTTCAAGCTCACTCATCCAATAGCCAATTTCCGAGCCTGCTCAGCCCCTCTCTTATGGCCTCCTCGTCAGTAGCGTATGATACTCTGATGAAACCGTCCCCTCCGGTAACCAGAGATGCTGGTATCAGTTGAACCCCGGCCTCCAGGGCCCCATCTGCGAATTCTGTGTCAGTCATCCCAGTCTCTGTGATGTCCGCGAATATGTAGAATGCTCCCTCCGGCTCGATAACCCTGATTCCGGGTAGCTTGGACAACCCATCTTTCATGATATCGCGCCTCTTCCTGTATTCGTGATTGAACTCATGTACAGAATCCTCGCATGAGAGCGCGACCCTGGCTGCCTCCATCATGAAGGTAGGGACATGGGAAGCTGAGTTCGCCTGGCTCTTCATCGCAGCCTTGACTGCGTTCGGGGGGCCGGTTAGGAAGCCGAGCCTCATCCCTGTCATCGCCCATGACTTAGACCATCCATTCACTACTATGGTCCGATCTATTCCGCCAGGAAGGGCAGCTGGAGAAACATGAGGCCAGTCTACCCATACCATTCTCGAGTATATCTCATCTGATACTATCCAGAGGTCGTGCTCTGTGGCGATGTCCAAAATTCCTTGAATCTCCTCCGGTGTAAAAACGGCCCCTGTTGGGTTGCAAGGTGAATTCAGTATTATCACACGCGTTCTTTCGGTGATGGCATCACGTATCGCTTGAAGGTCAGGGTGGAAATTGTCCTTTCTGACTGGTACGTGAACCGGAACCGCTCCAATGAACTCAAGCATCGGCTCATAGGAAGCCCATGATGGAGCGAGAAGTATGGCCTCGTCCCCTGGCATCGTGGTGATCAGAAATGAGTATAGCATGGCCTGCTTGGCACCTGGGGTGACTACCACGTCCTCTGCTGACACCCCTATGCCGTGATGCTTTGAGACATAGTCGGCCACTGCTTGGCAAAGCTCCATGGAACCAGGGCCTCTCGTGTACTTCGTATTCCCATTCCTTAACTCCTCGATGGTCGCATTGAGTATTTCTTCCGGGGTAGAGAAGCCTGGCTCACCAACAGTCCACCTAACGACTTCGGGACCTGGCGGCTGCAGATACGGGGCGAAACCAACGCCCAGACCCTCGAACCGCGAGGATATCTCCGGCATGCACCCGACGAGGGGCAGGACGACCTTCAAGGTATGCAGGGCCTCGGATAGCCTTCAAGAGAGGATTGCGAGTCGCAAGGTTGCTGCACGGGTGGCAGAGCAGCTATGCAACGGACTGCAGATCCGTGGACCCGGGTGCAAATCCCGGCCCGTGCTCCATTTTCTCACAGCGTGCGTAGCCTTACGTCTGCTACCCATGTTCCATCAATCTGAGCTTTCCCATTCACTAAGCCAAAAATGGTACAGTTGTCATTATGGCAATCGCGATAGAGGCATAGCTTCCTATCAGGAATACTAGTATCTGTCCTACGTTCATATTACTGGGATGGGGGTTGGGGATATTAAGAGCCGTTTATGATTTCAGACTCATGATATATACTCGTGTTCCGAAACCTCACAACACGCACTATTCGACCTCATTGATTTTCCACTCCATGTCATAGTGTAACCCAATCCCCTCTATTTCGAATACCTCTGAAACTATTTCGAAACCACATCTTTCGTACATCGTCACTGCTTTTATTCTGGCATTGCACCAAATCCCAGACCCCCTATCTGCGGCATATCGCTGCAATTCTCTCACAATCCCAGTTCCAATCCCCATATTGCGGAACTCAGGTGCCACTGCCATGCCCCTGATCCTGTAGTCACAGCCACCCCTATTGTCTACCTGCAGTGTTGAGCAGCCAATCAGAATCCCCCCCTCATACGCACATAGGAATCTTGTACGTCGATCCTCGTCAATCCCCGGATAGTGTTCAGAGCCACGCGGTAACCCTTCCCTGAGAACCTCATATCTGAGATTCAGATGAGGGGGATCAACAGAATCCTCCCAGATCAGTCCTTGCTTCATGAGCAATCCTAAAGGGGCTTGGGAGAAGAACTATTCTTCTTAGTCGATTTCAAGCCCACTACCCTCTTGGCACGACCATGACGGACGCCAACCCGCCCGATTGGAGAGCTCCAGCAATAGTCGGCCTGCTACTGCTCTCCAACACGATCCTGTTCAAAATTTCATTCGGAGGCCCATGGGACTCCCCCTCGTTCACTCTTGGGGTAGTGGGTATTTTCGGAATCTCCCTGTTGTATATCTCATGGTTCCGTCTAACATTCCGGAGAAGGGGCCTGGTGCCTTGGACTGATATGTGGGCCGATCCACCGGACTCCGCGAGAAAGGAATTGCTGGCGGGCATCGCGGTCATGGGAATCGCTTGGTTTTCCGGGAATCATCTACAGGAATACCTTCCAAGACCGACTGGATTGGTACTCTCATTGATAGGTATGCTGATGATGGTCCAAGCGATTTATGTGATACTCAGTTTCGGACCACTGGCCGAGTGATAGCACAACATCACTTAGCCACTGAAGTATCGTTCAAGTCAATACTCGACAGGGACAGGATCTAGGGATCTCCATAGGAACCAACATGCCGCGCTTCTGTAGGGCCGCCAAGCTTCTGCTACTGCCTCCATCTGTTCATTTGTCTCTGCCTCCGGGACTAGTCCCTGAATCCCCTTAACAACACCAAGATCGCCCAGGCTAAGCACATCGGGGCGCATAACGGAGAAGATAAGCATCATTTCAGCGGTCCAAGGCCCCACCCCTCTGAAACCGACTAGATGCTTAATGATAGAATCATCATCCATCTGCTCGTAACCGTCCGGCAGAAGAGGCGTATCGCTTGTAGCGATTCCCTGGATGTACTGGCTCTTGGATCTGGACAGGCCACACCCAGACAACTCCTCGAGAGTCAGCCTGCTAATGGACTCCCTGTCTATGGCCCCACATGCCTCCTCCAATCTGGCGTGCACCGAATCAGCCGCCTTCACAGAGATTTGCTGACCGACTATGCTGCGTACGAGGGTCTGGAAGATCTCACCCCGTCCAGAAAGAGCCTCTCCACTATACTTCTCAACAATTCTCCCGATCAGGGGATCGGTCGACAGATGTAACACCGCATCTGCCCACCAGTCGGGTCTACCGGTCTGCACGAGCCGTCGAGGAACCCATCACTCATAACTGAACCACAGTCACATTCTGACCTGAACATAGCCGTCTTGGATGCGTGTATCGTAGATCGGCAGATCCTTTTTCTTGGACATCTTCCCAACCAACTTGCCATAGGGAGGGAAGAGTGGGAATGGAGACCATTCTTCCAGGGACCCATCATCCATCCTGTGTCTCGTCTGATGAAGGGGGCATGTAACACACCCGTCCTCTACCTTCCCGCCGAGCCCCAGTGGCCACCTCATGTGCCTGCAAAGCCCCTCTGTAGCATGGACCACGCCTTCATCTTCAACCACCATCAGTGTCTTCATTCCTATATTGACCATTTTTGGCTTACTCGGCTTGAGCTTGGCGAGAAGAACAGCGTTCCTCCACTCCACACTAACCCCTCACGTTCGACATCCCCCCGTCCAGATGGAAAACCTGTCCGGTAATGTTGTCTGGGGCGCCAGTCAGTAGCCAGTGGATAGTTGATGCCACCTCCTCTGGTTGGTTGATCCTCCTCAATGGAATCATCTCTACGGCCGCCTCCTTTGTTGCGCTGGATGATGTTATGGGATGAGAAAGTTTGGTGTCCGTAAGGCCGGGAGCAACCGCGTTAACTCTGATACCCCTCTTACTGTAAGTAGCCGCAGCGGACCTAACCATGGACTCCACGCCGCCCTTCGCCGCAGCAATCGCCTCATGATTAGCCAATCCAAGGCTACCCGCGACGCTCGAGGTGAAAACCACCCTCCCCCCTCCATTTCTTAGCATCTGTTTGCATGCGACGGACAGTGTGACGAATGCACTACTGAGATTGGTCTTGATGACTTCCTCGAAAGACTCCGGACTCATCGCATGAGGGGGCCTCACTGCGAAGGAACCCACGAGGTGGACAACTCCCTCCAATCTCCCATTACCCGCTGAAATAGCCGAGAGAACGGCTTCCTTGACCAGCTCTGCGTCATTCGCATCACCGATGAATTTGCTAACTTCATCTTCAGAGAACTCCGCCAGTCTCGAACTATCTCTGGCTAGGAGAGTGACAGCTGCGCCCTCATCCAGTAGATTTCGACAAAGGATACCACCGATGTCGCTACTGCCGCCCACTATGAGGTAAGATTTCACGTTTCTACCTAGCCTTCTTCGAGGAAAGTAGCCTCAACCATCCAAGACTCAAGTTGTGTCTCCAGCCTCTTCCACAGGTTGTCAGCTCCGTCCTTCTGCATAGACCAGACAAGCGAACCTCTGCATATATACTGATGTTCACTATTCCCCAACAACACTCTTGAGTGAAACGCCCGCCTCCCTCAGCATGGCAGAGCGGCTAACTCCTGCTAAGACAGCTGAATCTGTTTCTGCAGGACACCCGGATAAGTTGTGCGACTCCATTTCAGATGCAATACTGGATGCCTGCCTGGCTATAGATCAGAATGCCAGGGTTGCAGTCGAGACACTAGTCAAAGGAACTGAGGAGAAAGCCTTCATCGTTCTTGCGGGGGAAGTTACCCTAGCGGGCGAAATCGACGATGGAGAGTACGAGGCCATAGCAAGAGGGGCCGCCAGCAAAATAGGGTACACTGATCATTCCATAGGGATGGACGCAACTAACCCAGAAATGTGCGAAGTGACCGTTCTAATTACGACACAGTCTCAGTTCATCAGTCAGGGCGTGGATGGCGACATGGACTCACAGGGGGCCGGTGACCAAGGCGTAATGTTCGGATACGCATGCAAGGAAACAGAAGGAACTCCTGGTATGGAAGGCAGGCTTTTCCCGCTCCCGGCAGCATTGGCCCAAAGAATCTGCAGACGCCTAGATGCGATAGTCGAGAGCGGCGAGATCCCCTGGGTCCGACCCGATGGAAAGAGCCAAGTCACCGTGGAGTATGACTCCGATGGAAATCCGAATAACGTACAAACCATTGTGGTTGCCGTCCAGCATGACGATGCGCTCAAGGACAAGTTCGCAGGAGATATAGAAGCCGAACAAAAATTCGTCAAGGAGCAGATCCGAGAGCATGTAGTAGAGCATGCGGTGCCGCCTAGGTGGCTGTCTTCCGATTACAAACTCATCGTCAATGGAACGGGAAGGTTCGCTGACCCCGGTGGCCCATACTCGGATGCCGGGCTCACCGGTCGAAAGATCATAGTCGACACATATGGAGGGGGGATGCATGGAGGTGGGGCATTCAGCGGCAAGGACCCATCAAAGGTCGATAGAACGGCCGCCTATCATGCAAGGTGGGCCGCAAAGCACGTGGTAGCAGCAGGGCTTGCCGATCGATGCGAGATCCAGGTTTCGTATGCCATAGGGGTCCCACGACCCATCAGCCTACTCGCAGACACCTTCGGAACAGGAACGATATCGGACGAAGAACTCTCTCACAGGATTCTAGAAGCATTCGATTGGAGGCCAGCCGCGATGATAAGGGATCTAGGGTTGAAACGACCCATCTACCGAAGGACGGCCTCTGGAGGGCATTTCGGAAGATCACCGACGACCGAGGGGCACTTCTCATGGGAGAGGATACACGATGACAGGATCAACGCTCTAAGGAAACACCAATGAGCTATTTTCTAGGGTTCTTGGACATGTCCGGTAGCCCTACTTTGGTTTAATTGGGACTTGGCAAGGCATGGTTCGGGCCAATCAAGACGCAAGCAATAGAATAGCAGCCAATGAAAAAACTGCCAAATCTCAGATGTCAGTATTGATCACAGCAATACTAGTAACCTCTCTTTTCGCACCTTCGATGTCCCTTGGAATGATCTCCCTCGAACCTGATCAACCTAGGAGCTTCACCGCGAATAACACCACCGATGAAGCCGCCACCCAAGCGCTTCTCTCGAACCTAAACACATCCAATCCGATCGAGGTCACTGGAATAATGGACGATCAGGGAAGGGTCCACTTGGTCTGGATAGAGAATGGCACATCTCCAATGCTGCAGTATGCTCTGATTTCCACTAATGGGATAGATACCGTGTTGATTGCAAACACCCTAGTGGGCCAGAGCAACTACACGGAGGTATCGAGCCCCTCGATGGTCCTCGACTCCGATAGCAATGCGCACATCGTTTGGGCGATTACCGATGTCGAGATACTTTACTCGATACTAGACCCGTCGGAAGACGACCAAGACGGCTCAACGGGCGATGTGTACAACATGACCCTCACCAGCGAATACATCATCGCCGAGGGAACTGGTATCAGGAACGATCCCGACATAGCAGTCGACTCGAATGACGCCATGCATATCGTTTGGGTCGACACCTACGACCCTCAGGGACTCTACTTTGGAACCCCGTTGATCTACTACAAGATGGTGGCAATGAACTCCACAGGAGGGGTTGAGGTCGTCATCAACAACACGCTTGTTACTCCCGCATTGGGTTACAAGGGCAATCCAGCAGTTTCGATAGGGGTAAACAACACTGTAATCGTAGTATGGGAGGATACCCGTGGAAGCTTGATTGAGTACGTCGGACTACTGGACACATCGGGTTCTATGACCGCCGAGTGGGAGGACATGTGCGCAGTCTTCTATGGGGGTAATCTGACCAGTGGGGAGTATTTCCAAGGAGTTAAGCCGCTTCTGGAGTCGGCAAGCATCACTGTACTAGAGACACTTTACGCCTTGAGCGGGCAGATGGCCCACGCATCAAACCACAAGAACTGCGAGGATGGTTATGCCGCTGGTGGAAATGGCACTGCAGGACCAAGAACAGACTATCTCGGCCAAATCCCAACGGACAACTCCGGTGGAATCAGGGCACTCACTGAGGTGGTCTACAATGGATCCGCTCTCAGCATCCCAACTGACTGGGGGTATTACAGCGAGATGTGGGGCCCAGGCTCGACATGGGCCTGCACCTCATGGAGAGACTACTCATCAATGACTCCCGGTAACCCGCCCTCGTCAGCCGACCACTCTTGGAACCCAAATGCGACCAAGCTGATCATCCCCGTTTCCGACGAAGGGCCATATGGCGGCTCTGGCAATGGCTATGAGGCACAGGATGCCGATGACAACCAGAGTATCAGAGAGGCCCATGACGCCTGCGTCAATGCGGGAATAATCCCGATTCCCGTGGCAGGGACAACATCCTATGGTGCCAACACCATATGGGCCAATGACACCCATGTACGATCCCATATGATGGATCTGGCACAATGCAATGGAAATTTCACCGGTCTCGCAGACAGAACCTGCGACGGACTAACAACGGCTACAAAGGACGCGGGAGGCGAGATGTTCCTATACCCATCAGACAACATGGCCAACTTCGAGGGAGACTTTGAGTCAGGATATCTCACAAATGGGTGGGGTGCATCTGGCTCCTCGGATATTTGGTCGGTGGAAGCAGCTGACAACGGACTAGTCTATTCACAGGCTAATCTCTGTGACATAGGGGGAACAACAGGCAACCCATCTTTCTACTCGGTTTCCTGCAATTACACACAACCAGCCGGTCAGACGGTAGACCTGACTGTGAACGTGGATAGCTGGGCTTCCGAGTTCAGCATGGATGTCATCCTGCCCGATGGCACAGTCGCATCTTTCAATAGCAGTTCAGTATACAACCAATACAGCGGTGTCCTGGTGAGCTTTACCGGCGCAGGGAACTACACAATCTTCCTGAATGACACCTATGGGGACGGAGGAACATCGGTATCAGCTGATTACACCTATGTTTCATCCACAAACCCGTCATCAACGCCAATTTCAGGATCTTACTCTGCGCAATCTGGGTCAATCACACATAGCGAGAGCACGAATCTCGAGTTCACAGGCGTCCTAGCCAATGGAACCGTCAGCTTCTCCTACAACGTATCATCCGAAGCAGGCTACGACTTCCTCAAGTTCTACCTCGATGGAATCCAACTGGCCCAGTGGTCTGGGACCCAGAACGGGAACTTCTCGACACCGGTTTCCCTCGGCCAGCACACGCTGAAGTGGACCTACGCCAAGGACGGCAGCGTCAGCTCAGGAAATGACGCAGCATGGATAGATGACGTGGTCATACCTGTCGCGAACTACACGGATGAGGTTAACGCACTAGTCCAATCCATCATAGCGCTGACTACCAGTAGCGGCTCAACCGAGACATACCTATCCGTCCTAGACCCATACTCTATGATTAGCAATCCAAGAAGCACTTGGAGTATGGGCGACCCCGGGCATAGCGTGGACCCCGAAACAGGGGAGTACATCGAGGACACAGGGCCATCCGTTGACTACGTATGGCAGGATGGGATAGGGTGGAGCACTATTGGACACCTAGTGATAGTGAACGACACCCGACTTACCAATGGGCACGGTTGGAGCGTTAGCCCGGAGGTGAACAGCGACGATGACGGAAACGTACACATCGTCTGGGTCGACGGTCGCTCTGAGGAGCACAGCCGTACTGCCCCATCCCAATTGCACTACATGCAGTTAGACCTGTCCCGAGCCGGACCATTCGACGGAGAGGCAGACGGACTCGACCTCAGTACGGTTTCAGTGGTCTCAGACTCTCTTGTCCCAGGATCCGATATGACATGGGGGGCCAACCCAAGGGTGGACTTCGACAATGATGGCTCTGTTCATGTAACATGGTTCGAGTCCTCTCCTGACGCTGCTGACGGCCAAGGGGTGGTAGAGCTACGCTGGACTAGGATTACTACTCCGCAGCTCGACCAAGACGGCCAGCTTCCGCTAGGACAGAGCTTGAGTGAAGCATATGCAGTCATCAATACCAGGGTCATCGCCCAGAGCACAACCAATCTAATGGGCGTATTTGGGGATGGAATCAGCTCTGGCTCACAACCCATAGTCAATTTCGATTGGCCAAATAGGGACATTGTATGGACAACCCCTGAATGTGAGGAATCAGAGACCGTTACAGAGGACCAATGGGACGTGTGCATGTGGTCAGAGAATGTATACCAGATGGATCTAGTACTAGCCGAAAACCAAGGTGATGAAATAACACTCAATCCCGGAGAGGCGACAACCATAGACCTCGTTTTGAGGGGCCCGAGAGTCCCCGGAGGCAGTGACATAGTCATAGCATCCTCTTCCGAGATCATGCCCAATTGGTTCTCTGATCTGGGCTTTTCCGGTAACTACCAACCTACCACCACCCTTGTTGAGGACGTCAATTCCGAATTGGAATTATTCCTCAGGGCACCTAGTCTGAGAGAGGCGAATCAAGACCAGTCCTTCGAGGTAACAATCACAGTGACTTCCTCGACAATGTCACAAGCGACCACTAGTGTCATAATTCTGGTAAATCTGGTAAACGAAGGAGATTGGAATGACGACGACAACGACGGAATCCCTGACTCGGAAGACGATTGCCAGTTCGGGGACACGGACTGGACGTCCAACTTCCAGACAGATCACGACTCGGATGGATGCCAGGACTCGACAGAGGATCCAGACGACGACAACGACGGATTCCTAGACTCAGATGATAATTGCCCGTCGGGCGTCCAAGGACACTTCCTAGATGCCGACAATGATGGCTGCGATGACACCTCCGAAGACCCAGACAACGACGGAGACGGTGTCGAGAATCACCTAGACCTGTGCCCCGATGGAGCCCAGTACTGGGGGGACTTTGCCGAGGACCATGACGGAGACGGGTGCCGTGATGGTGACGAAGACGACAATGACGACAACGATCCATTCGTCGACACTGAAGATGATTGCCCCAAGGGGGAGATTGGATGGTCTGACATGATTTTCGACAATGATGGTGATGGATGTCACGACCTAAAGGAAGACAGGGATGATGACAATGACGGCATCCTAGACCGGGACGACTTGTGCCCCCAGGGTATGACGGTTTGGTTCTCAGAGCCAACAGGGGATTTCGATGGCGATGGATGCCATGATGTTGTTGAGGATGAAGACGATGACAACGACGGTGTCCCGGATGACAACGATCAATGCCTGATGGGAGTATCAAATTGGCAATCTACCCTGATTACAGACTGGGATTCCGATGGCTGTCATGATGAGATGGAAGACGCAGACGACGACAACGACGGCGTCTCGGACCACTCGGACGAATGCCAGAGGAGCACCCCAATAGGGCCGGGAATAGACTTGGACCTTGATGGGTGCAATGATTCCACGGAGGACAAAGACTTGGATAACGACGGAATCAATACCCCCTCCGACAATTGTGAAGAAGATCGCACCTCGGATTGGGTATCCACCGTTTGGAACGATATAGATCAGGACGGGTGCGTAGATACGGATGATTGGGATGACGACAACGACGGCATATCCGACGCCATCGATGAATGCCCGTACACACAATTCCTGACAATCGACATTGACAGGGACGGATGCATGGATGACACCGAAGATGAAGACGATGACAACGACGGCGTCCCCGATTCTAGAGATCTCTGTCCGACAGGAATAACGAACTGGAAATCGGACAAATCAACCGATATTGATGGGGACGGATGCATGGATTCTGCTGAAGACGAAAGTGTTCCCAACGCACTATTGAACACCATAACAGGTAGTGCATTCACCACTCTAATGGCGGCCAGCGTAGGAATCCTACTTGTAGCAGCAGCGGTAATGGCAAGAAGGAGCAGAAGCATATCACCACGTACCTACTCAGATGGAACATTGGAAGTCGAATCTACTATGTCCGAGGCAGGTAGTTTAGAGGTTCAGCAGGAGAGTGAGAAGGAAGACGGAGTAAGGAAACTATCCGACATTGGGTATTCTCCAGAGGTGGCCAAGGCCATACTGGATGCTGAGGAAGAGGCACGAAGGAGACGTAACTAATCCCGGTTCAGCAACTATGAATCAATTTGATAACCTCAACAATACACTGGGGTGATGAGGATTTCCATGAGGGCAGTCAGAGTCGAGTGCGCGGCCCCCTCGATAATACATGACTCACGCGCTGCTGCTGCCATGAATAGCATAAGCTGGGACTACAGGGGGACTCTGGGCTTAGACGAGGGTAACTTGCGAATAATGTGCGAGTGCATCACTGCGGACGGAGAATGCCCCCAAGCAGGCTTCAGTATGCCCGGTGTGAAAATAGTGGAGATACTCGAGGAATGGCAGACCGACTATCTTACTCACCACCTGATTACGCTGGAATTCTCAAGGGACTTCATTGGAAGGTTCTTCGAGAATGGAGATCTTACGATTTTGGCTGGCACAAATCTGACCGCCAACGGACTAGTAGTCCAAGTTGCTGGAAGACAGTCTTCCATGGTGTCCTTCCTGAGGTCGATTAGGGAAGCTATTCCGATCGAAAGGGTAACCAAGGCTAGGAACTCAGAGGGAATAGCTCAGAATGGCCCAACTCTCCAGCAGTACAGAATAGTGAAATTAGCATACAAGAGTGGCTGGGATGAAGTTCCAAAGAAGGTCTCAATAAGGGGCCTGGCAAGTAAGTTAGGACTATCCAAATCGACAGTTGCAGAGCAACTAATCAAGGCAGAGAGTGAGATAGTGGGGGACTTTCTCGGCAAGTCAGACTAGAATGCGTCCAATCGCATCTGAATGCTCCTATTCACGAACCAGGACTTCCGTAGCTTATTTGGCGATGAAACTATAGTTCCTACGAAACCAATCGCCTCCTCGAGCGAGTCGAAGCTTCTCCCCCTCCCCTTCAGGGCCTCCCTGACAGTCTCACGAATTAGCCAAACCCCGACAGGCGCCCAGTAACCAGGCCCAATGTCCCTCCACACCAGGCATGCGCCGGATCTCCCGAGCGCCTCTAGGTATTCCAACACCCCCAATCTCGCAGAGTAATATGCGCCAGTTACCCTACTTGCATATTTTACTCTTGGAGCACCTTCCTCCCAGTCCTCAACAATTTTACCGCTTTCTGACCACAGAGAGCCCCCAGTCCAAGCTTCCATCATGTGGAAGGCCCAGTTTCCAGGGGCGAGAATGATGTGGAACTTATTGTCCAGATAACTGGCTTCGAAGACCAGCACCTTATCCAACGAAGGAAGCAATCTCACCCTATCCCACAACCTCTTTCCGAGGGCGTCGTCCGTTGCTGTGATTCCCCACCTAGTTGGTACGAGTCTACGGTTTTCGCCCTTGCCCAGTAGGCCCGAAGACAGCATCCTGGAAATTTGGGCCTCTCCCGTACCAGAGTCTACAAGCTCACCCATTGCCTCTGAAGCAAGAACGTCAACCTCCTCTGAAATCGAGTCTATCTTCCTCGAAACCCTTGCATTGCCTATCACCTCAGCTCTGAGAACTTCCCCCGTAGGGCCGAGTGGAGTACTCATACTGTCGAATGTAGGGCTCCGTCCTACTGAAACAGGCTTGGAGAAGTCGAGCTCGACCTCAACGCTGGATGAAGACTTGGCAACCAATTGGGTAGCCTCCAGAACCAAACCAGGAGAAACTGCGCTTGAAACACCCATCCTTTTTCCTCCAGTAATAAGACAGGCATGTCTAGCAGCAACTTCTTCCAATGGCCTCCCGAACAACTCTGCTGGATCTCCATTTGAGCTATCTGAAAACCCTTCATCCGGACTCAATGAAGCAGTTAGGCCAGCCCTCACATCAGGATATCCATATCTCCCGACAAAAACCGATGGGGGGCTCGGTCCTGCCATCTCTAAAACTCTTGAAGACTCTGAGACAGGTAGCCTGCTTCTCACTTCGGCAAGCAGCGGGCAGGGGGCTATCCCACACATCCCCTTGGTCCCTCTGCACTCTATGCACTCGGGAAACATCGATTGCCAATCAAATCGGACGCTCTTAGGGATAGCGTTAGGTGAGCAGGTGTGGGACGAGATTGAAAGGGGCTTCATTCGTCGCAGGACCATGGCAAAGATACCCGCCGTTATCCTTCAGCAATTCGTAGGGATGGGCGATTATGAGAGGACTCTGGCAATAGACAGAGCATCCAGGGAACTCAATATGCCAGTTTCCGAGATACTATCCGAACTCAAGGAGTTTGAGAATGGGCCACAAAAGCCTCCTCAGGCCCCAAATCAGCCAGTTACAATGCCAGAGAGGGAGTCTAAGTTCAAACCATCCGAGAATGAAGGGGAGGGCTCGCCAAACTTCCTACAAGATACGCACAAATACAGATTCACATATGATCCTAGCCAAGCTGGGAAAAGGAGGCAAGAAGGAGTGGAGCAGGCCATACTCTGCCCCCATTGTAGCGCCGCTCTCGGAATACCTGCCACTCGTCCTATTAGGGTGACATGCCCATCTTGTATGATGGACTCAACCTTCGAAAGCTAGACCCCGTAGAATTGGTTCTCCATTGAACCCTCTTCGTCCTCTGACAATGATGCCACCATGACGCTAAGAAGATATCTTCCAAGTATTGCCAATACCGGAATCGACCAAGTATCCGAGACTGTTTTCACGCTTAGATCCAAACCTAGACCGCCAAGCATTCCCAAAGCAACCTCGTTGATTGCCGATATCACGAAGTAAGCCACAGCTCCAGTGGCAAGTAGCATCACGCTCTGGCCGGTGAATGACCCTTCCTTCCACCTAAGAACACCCAGTGACAGGAACAGTGAGAAGAATGCGACAAGGAACCAGGATAGTGCGTTGTCTATGGCGATAACCCAAACCGCGATGTCGTTATTGACTGCCCCGACTTCAAAGTTGGTGGAGTCAGGAAGAATCGCCGCCGCCCACTCCTGGATTTCTATCGATGTACCGTACAGCACTTGGATTACGGTAACCGCGGCTATCATCAGAGATACCAAGGCCAAAGCCCACAGGAGTGACGTCAGCAGACTCCCACTGGCCGCAGAACGCATGTCCACAAGCAGCCTTTCCAGTTGCTGCTCCCAACCGAGTCCCTTTGCTAGTACCCAGATTCCGAAAATAAGAGGCATTGCCCCAATCAACTTGGCTCCATTGGGGAGTATAAGCCCAAGCCCAAGGATGATCATCACCGCTGCAATGGGTACTAGCAATCGAGCCCGCCAACGTGGATCCTCAATCGCCTTGACAACATAGTAGTAAGTGCTCTCAATTCCCTTCGACTGTCTTACGATGATCTTCTCAACATGATCAACCCTAACTCTAGATGTGATTATGGGAAGGGCGGCCTCGTCGTCAGCCCCGTCCGTGATTAGGATGGCCCTGTCTGGCTGGAACTCCTGGATCACCTCATCAAGTTGTATGGCAATCGCCCTGTCACTACGCGCCCCTACTCTTACATCCCCCGTCAGAAGAGCAATCTGAACCTCATCATCGCCTACGGCCTCTTCGTTCAGCTTATCGTGGCGATGGAGAGCTCCCAGTATTGCATTGGTATCCGACTCTTCAGGATCAGCCAGCCCCAGTCTCAGAGCTGCAGCCAGAGTAGCCTTTCTTCCGATCACGGGCCCTCGAATGCCGGCCTTGACCCCGAGGTCATTGTCTCTGTCAACGGTTAGAACCAGTGTCCGGACCATCTGACCACTCCTCCTCGCTTGTTGATATCATCAATGACGCTATGAAGAATTGCCTGAAACGCTCCCTTTTGCCTCTGATTCCTGTGACGTCCCTGCATCGGGGACGTCCTGAAATCTGCGTCTTTGCTTCGCTCTCAGGTATTTCAGAGGGTGAGTCATCCATTCCTGATCACATAGCCTATCGTCACCGACGTTTACCGGACACCTAGCCGATGTCTTCAGCGAGGCGCAGCCATGCGGTGTGTATTCCCTATCGTATACATGGGCCACTTGGTAGGAAGTCGTTTCGGCATTGTAGTCGGGGGCACCAGAGAAAAAGGCGCAAGTCTGCTCCTGTGAGTGGCCCAGTGATCTCGAGAAGGACGCAAGAAAAACCCTGCCAACATGATTCACGTTAATGCCCTGATTTAATTCAGAAACCGCGGATTCGAAGCAGGGGGGCCAATCCTCTCTGACCGCTGCTGACATTGGCATCTCGGCACTTACCCTTTCTGAGAGGAGTCCAGTAATCCTCTCAACGGGCTCTGAGAAGAGGGCCGCAAACTCATCGTCCATCCTTTCCATCCTCTCTCTGCAGGATCTATCCAAGTGCTCCCTTACACGTTCCTTCAGAAGCCTCGAGGTCCTCTGCCTGCTGTCTTCGCCCGCAGATGCATTCATGCAAACCCAACCTTCCCTCAGAGGACGATTTGCGAGCCTCCAGTAGTTGCCGGAAATTCGAGGGCATAACTCGATGAAATCAGACATTGGGACCCAATACTCAACCTCCCTTGATCCGCTAGATTGCTCCTCTTTCAAACCGGAGAGGTATGAGGTGGCTATTTTGTCGAAATTCCCTGTGTCCATGCCAAACAATTGGTCGGCTCTGCTTGCCTCTCCTTCGATCCAACGGGCAAGTAGGCGCTCATCGAATGATGCACATACTACAAGCATGGCATGCAGGAACGAGAGAGACTCAGTCATCCTCCCCAAATCGGTAGAGAGATCAACAACCGTGGCAGCGTCTACCCCGTCCCTGTGCATCACCGACTCGAGTAGTCGCAGCCTGCCTCTGTTCCTCACGTCTTCTAACCAAGGAGCTTCAATCAGATCCTCCACAGTAATTCCATTTTCACTCAGTACGGATCTCATATGTTCCCTTCCCTGTGGAAGCATTGGGTACCTCGAGAGGAGCCCCAAATCACCAATCTCAGGGGGGTTAAGGGGTATCGGCACAGTACTCAGTCGGCAAAGAGGGTTCTTCAACACTCACCGAGCCCTTCCACTGGAGAGCACATGAAAGAGAGGCCGACCGATCTTACTCCAATCAACGACGCGCTCGTTCCAATGCAAGACGAAATCCGCGCGCATTTCGAGTGGAGTCTGGAGGACGATGAGAGGAGTGCCAACGATCTGCTCGCCGCAGTGGAGTCATCGGAGATTGATACTTGGTCCAGATTCCAGAGGTCATCCACGGTTGCTGGAATCCAAAGGAGAATGGTTCTTCGTGAGCAAGAAGTCGCTATTTTGGGTGCCGCCATAGAGGTCGATGAGTTGATCTCTATCCTCGATGAACCAACCCTTCTAGTGGCTGCTGATGGGGCTACTGGGGTTCTATCACTTCTTCCGGAAACAACCTCTGAGAGGGCCTGGTCCAGACTGGCTTTCCTTGTTAGCGACGCGGATGGCGGCATTGGGACGGTTACAGCGGTGAAGAGGGGGATACCCGTCTTCCTACACGCCCATGGAGATAATTTCGAGGATTGGCGAGAGTTACTGGAAATAGCAGCTTTATCGCCCACACCCCCTCCTCTCATCCTTACGCACCAGACTCCAGGGAAAATAGAGGGGATGCATAATCCAGGCGGATTTACCGATGGTGACAGAGCCGCGTGTATTGTCAGATCACTGGGCGTCCCCATCGAGAGGATCAGGATGCTTGGGACTCGAACGGATATCGTAGGGATGTGGTCTGGGGAAACTGACCCGAAACAAAAAATTGTGAAGCTAGGGTGGATGAAGAAGATACTGGAAATGCTCGAATTGCCCTTCTGATTAGATGAAGTCTTCCAGGGTCATCACTGTTACCGAGTCATTGCTGAATAGTGAATCGACACTTTCTGACATCCATTCAACCCTCTGTTTCGTGTAGTCGTCCACTCCGTAGCTTTCCATAACTTCCTTGGTCACTTTGATGTACTTCCGGACAGCACCCTCGGAAACCGTCAGAACCACGTTTCCTTTGCAGGACGACTCCCCGTCCTCAGAGCCAGAGAAGCCAACAGATCCCGCCACCCTCTGGACACATTTGCCCGCCAATGGCATCCTTCTGTATGAGTGACCACATTTTACACAGCGCACCTTCTGCCTCGTGAAAGCCATCAGGTTCCCTCGCATATCAGGTAGGAAGTGAGATTCGATTACCTGAGATGCTACCCTCCTCACGCTGACGGCCCGCAGACGACTTCCAAGAGCGAGCTGCTCCGTCATCTTGTCGTTCATAGTTTCCAGCGTCTTGTAAGCTGAATTGACCGGTCCGGAATCGAGCTCCCCCGAGTCATGAGTCCACCCATACCCCCTGATGTCCCCTATGCTCCCGAGCCTGTCGCTAACCAGGTCTACCAAGCCAGAAGCCTCATTGGGGTGGGGCTGGGAAAGAGTCGCCTCGTAGAATGATCTAGGGTAACCCCACGAGCAATCGACATTGAGGGCCTCCTTATCGATTTCTTTCGGGTTCAATCTTGTTGTCAGAACCAGAGGTGCATCCATTCTACCGCCCCTCCCTGCTGGAAGTATCTCCTTGGAGAAGTTCAGCAGTCCGTCTAGGAGCAGCATTATGCTGTCCTCATCTCCATCGCAGTTCCTTCTCTTCGCAGCATGAAACAGCGGATGGGCGTAGCCTGCGGATGAAGAAGTCCAACCTATTATCCTGCAGAGAACCCCGCCTGATGTGTGTGGTGCGAGCCCTATGGCCAGTTGCCCCACCAAGTCGGCTTCCGTAGACGCGTTGTAGAATGGCTCCATGTGATAGAACCTCCCTAGTAGGTCATCAACGAAGTTGCACGTTGAAAGGAGATGCTCTATGGATTTGGTAGACGGAACGAAGTCCTGTGGCAGAAGCTCCAGTATCTGATCATCTGACGAAACCTCCTCTCCGTACATGTCGTGGGTATAACCAAGGTCCGAGAGAACCTTCCAGGGAGTCCCAATCTCACTCGGCTTGAAGTGAGTAATGGGTACGTCACTCATATCGTATCTCGCAGTGCCGTCCCGAAATACCGACACACCATGCTTTGCCCGGAGGAGCCCCTTCTCCAACGGCTCAGGGGTTTGTCCCACTGATATTAGTCCCTTCACAGCTTTTACCTTCCTCGGGAGCCTATCCATCCCCAAGGCGCGCCTCTTTACCTCTAGAATCGATGAGAGGGGCATATTCGTCAACTCTCCGCGCCTTCGCCTTCGGGTGCCCCTTCCTCTTCTCTCAATCGTTCTTCCTCCGCACTCAACAGCGACATGTGGGTCAGGACGATTGTGGCACCTTATGTGAGGCGACTCCTTACCACAATCCTCGCAAATCCTGGGTCCGAGTTGGACCCTGAGATTTCCCTTGGCTGAAGCGTGTCCAAGAAGCCTCTGAGGTCCACCGTTCTCTGCGATTGGATATAGTGCATGAACCAAGGGCTTCATTTCTCTGACTCCGGACTTCTCAGGTCTCCCCATCCTAGCTCCAACCCGACAGGGGACCGAGTTCTCCCACCTCATCTGAGAAAGATTCCGAACCAGCCACAGACTCCTTTCCACCTCATGGTCATCAAGAAGCTTCTTTGAATTCCTCAGAGCGCTAGAATCTCTCGACCCACTATCGCTAATCTTCTCCGCTGCCTCGTCTCCGATGGCTTCAGTTTCCAATGTACCCTTTCCAGCCTGCATTGCCGCTGTCGTGGCTTCAAGCCTAGCCACAGCACGCTTGGCCTCTAGGCTCTCCAGACGATCTTCCTCTTCTGAAATAATTTGGATAGATTCCTTGATCATTTCAATCCTACTTGAGATGTGTGAACCAGCCTCAACTATTGGAACAATTACTCCTCCCCTGCACTCTAGGCCCAGGCCATCAAGAAGACTTTCCCAATTTTTTGGAATTAGAATATCATCACCCTCGTGATAATGCTGTATTCCCAATGTCATCAGGGATGACTTGGTAACACCGTGCATCCGGACCGATGTCCATCTAGGCCATCTTTCATGACCATGCTCTTCCATCCCCAATTCCTCGGTCCTCCCATCAGGGCTCCAGCCCTTTGCAGCTCCCCTAATTCTGAGACCACCACCCCTCGCCTCGGAACTAACCAAAGCTTCGATAAGGTGCGGAGTGAATGATATCGGAAGGTCCGCCCACCAGAGGTTCCAAGGAGGAGGGACAGCAGTTCCAAAATTTTCGCAAATTCCCTTACACTGGTCCCAAGTAAGATCCATGTCTCTGAGGAAAGCATACCAATCCCTACGACGCCAACTCCTCTCAAGGTCGCTTTCCCCTCCCCTATTTATCGCCCCATTGAAGGGAATTCCAGGAGGAAGAGCGCCCCTTTCCCGGCCAATTATTTCTGCTAACTTCAGTACCTTTTCTGGATGGTCGATTGAGTCCACGAGGTCCGCAGCCCACCAATCCCTGTTGTATGCCGAGGGCACGAGCTCCTTGTTGTTCTCCAAGAACTCGCCCAACCCCATCAGAATCTCTCCATTGTCCCATATGGAGATCACTTCGTTCCTGATTGCATCCCATTCGTCCAATGAAGAAATCATCCGGTATTCACCGTCGGCCAACAGAACCGTCGGCCCGTCTATGTCTATGCAAGGAGTCACTGCACAGGCCTTCCCCGGCCTCTCTATCTTCATCTGCGTCCCAACCGAAATGAAGCCTCCTGCCGCTTCCATCGAAATTGGATTCATGCCTGCAGCGGCCAGACCAGTAGCACGACTACGCCCGTACCTCAGTCTGAAGCCCCCTGGCTCACCTGGCTCACCAAAAATCGGCCTCCCGGCTATCACATCTTCCATGTAGCGAGATATTTTTGGTATCGTGCGACTCTTGAAGTCGCTAGTTTTGCCTTCCTTCGGCTTCCCTTTCTCTGCAAATTGCGAGATGAAATCCCAACCAGGGATATCCATCCTCTCGGTATGCTTGACTATCTTGGGCGCCTTTAGGCAGAGCCCCTCCCCAATTACCAACAGGACTCCTCCTCTCACACGCGTTCTGAATGATCCATTCTCGTTCTGCACATTGCGAATCTCCTTGTATCCGGCACACTCCTGCCTTTCCGTCTCCTCTCCATTGACCATCACAGGACACGCCCTGACAATCGTCTCGATCTCTTCGGGGGGCGGTTTGTACTGCAGCCCTACCCTGTATAGCCCAAACTCTTCCTTCACCCTCTCCACTTCTGGAGTCGATGGAACGTACCTTCCAATGCCTAGCTCTCTCCTGATCATATCCCCTATCAGGACACACAGTGCCTGAGCGGTGCCACCAGCCGCCCTTATTGGCCCACAGAAGTCGATAGACAGAAACTCCGAACCATCGCCGTTGTTCAGTATACGTACCGCTCCAATTCCATCCAGGGGGGCAACAAGAACAGCCTCCGTGAGTACTGCGAGGCCCACTCTCAAACCACAGTCTATTGCATCTCTTAGGTCGCCATCCCTGACGTGCATCTTCTTGGCGACATCAACTGCAATCTGAATTGAAGCACTCTCCCTATCTGTAGACTCCAGCAGTTCACGAAGATCATCCTCAATCTTCAGCCCCTTGAGGTAGTCCTCGAGTAGCTTCTCGGTTCTACTTGCCAGATCCGCAGCTCTGGGTATCTCAATTTCCCTGCTGAAGTCCAGACCCATAGATTTCGCTTTGGAAGCCAGTTGGTACTCAACCTCTGCCTTCTCATCGAGCCACTTCTGGTAGGCGGCAATTTCGCCACTCAAGCGGGTCGAATCATAGACGGCATGCGTCCCGTTTTCTCTGCTCATCACCAAACGCTCCGCTGCGAATATCTCCTTACCGGACTAGGCCGTCCAAGAACATTGACCGTAATCTCGGCCCTTTGGGCCGTTTACCATTGCGAACCTTCATGCGACTCTATTGCCCCGTAGAGGGGGAAGAAGATGCAGTCCATCAGCGCAGAGGAGGCGAAGAGCCGCTTAATTGACAGGGTCAGAGATCTAGCATATCTGTATTCTCCAGACGATCTCTTCACCCTTGCCAGTGGGCGTAAGAGTCCACACTTCTTCGATATGAAACCAGTAATGATGGACCCCGACTGCGCGCATCTTCTAGGAGTTCTGATCCATGATCAATTGGATATTCTGGGCGGGGTAGATGCAGTGGGAGGGCTCGAGCTAGGCGCAGTCCCTCTGGCCGCCATCGCCATAGCGAAGGCCGGCAGGGGCTCCACTCTCAGAGGATTCATGGTCCGTAAGGAGCCCAAAGGCAGAGGCGGTCGCAAGACAGGAAACCCCCCCGGGATAGAGGGAGCCACGATTAAGTCGGGCGATCGTATTGTGTTATTGGAGGATGTCACAACCACTGGAGGATCGGCTCTGAAGGCCGCACAGATGCTGATTCAGATGGGTTGCGACGTAGCGGCATGCATAACCATCCTGGATAGGGAGGAGGGGGGAGCGGATGCGTTCAGTGAGGCCGGAATAGACCTCAGACCGCTTATTCTGAGGTCCGATGTGGCCGGTGATTGAATGGGCCAGCACGTGATCGACTCCGAAGGGGAACCATACCACCCGGATATTCTGGAAAGGAAGGAGTACGTCGGAGCATCGGCATACTTCGACCTTGATCTCAGAGCAGGTGTTATTCTCGAGGTCGAGCATTTCCCTGAGATGAGGAAACCATCCTACAAGATACAAGTCGACTTCGGGCCAGTCATTGGAAAGATGTGGAGCTCCGCCCAGATAACCAACTACCCTCGCCATGAGTTGATTGGAAGGACGGTGGTAGGCGCCGTAAACTTGGGCGACAAGACACTTCCAACTGGGTTCGTATCCCAGTTCCTGGTTCTCGGAGCGCTGGATCCAGACGGAACAGTAAGGCTCCTCGAGCTTCCGGAAGGGGTTCTTCCCGGGTCAATGGTTGCTTAGAGGTCACTTGTGCCTCCAGCAAAGGGAACCCCCTCTGAACGATATGGTTCTGCACCTCTTCCCCGTAACCTCGTCTACGTGGGTGCAGTACGCCGTCTTCAACTCAGGCCTCCTGTCCGTGCCGAGGTCTGGTTTCGCGAGAGGGCTCGTTGGCTTGGGGGAAATCTCCCTGCCTCCGTCTGTCACACGCTCTCCATCTATCACAGATGAGCTTCTCTTGATTTTGTCCAGCTCGCCCTTATCGAACCAGAATGATCCGCAGGCGCTACACCCATCGAGAATCAGTGAACCCAATTTACCCACATCTCCGGCCTTCTCCTTGGATGCTTCAATCGCCAATGCCCCAACAATCACCACCAGCGCGAATACCAGAACTATCGGATGATCAACAGCGCCCATCCCAAAATCTCCTCCGAGACCCCCACCGCCGCCTTTCTCGGGCCGTTCGTATCCTACCTCTATCTCAACCATCTTGCCCTCGCATGTCGGGCAATCCAATTCACATGGCACCCCTTGTCCAAGTAGATCATCCAGGGTCGCAACCTTGTCTGTCGTATCCTTGAGGATGGTGCCGATGTTCTTGGCGTTGAGCAATGTCCCCTTGCACTTTCCACATTCGAAGTAGCCCCTATCGTTGCTTATGTGGTATGATAGAATGCCACAGCCCCGTGGGCACTCGAGCCTCTCAAGATCCGCCACCTGCCTTCTATGGGGCCTGCAGAAGAGCTCGCCCCTGATGGCATTTCGTTTGCACGGACCCCCGTCCTTATGCTTGCCAATGCAAATCATGATCCCAGGATCCTGGTCCTGATGCTTCCAGCAATACTCGGATCCGAACTTTACATGCTTCCCACACTCGGGAGCCCCCGTTCGGTCCTCGTCGACTCCCCTGCAGAGACCCATCAATCACCCATGTTCAGGATAGAACATTACTCTTGCTACGGCAGTTACACTATTGGACTGGTTTCCACTCGCTCAATTCATGTCCACCATAGTTAGAATGACGACAAGCGCAGGAGAGATAGATATCGAGCTCTTCACCGAAGACTGCCCAGACACCACGGGGAACTTCCTCAAACTGGTGGATGAGGGGTTCTACAACGGACTGCACTTCCACAGAGTCATCAAGAACTTCATGATCCAAGGTGGATGCCCCCACTCGAGAGACGCCAACAACGGCAGAGCCGGAACAGGTGGCCCTGGATGGAAGATTCCCTGTGAGCCATCTGCGTTGGCAAAAAAACACGACAGACCGGGACTATTCTCTATGGCAAACGCCGGCCCAAACACAGGCGGCTCGCAGTTCTTCCTGACTACCGTCCCTACTCCCTGGCTCGACGGCAATCACGCCGTATTCGGAGAAGTTGTGAAAGGCATGGATCACGTCTACAAGATTGAGAACTGCGATACTCAGCCAGGAGACAGGCCATACGACCCCCAGAAGATAATCAAGGTCGAGAGGTTTTAATAAAACAGCTCACTGATGGGTAATCATAGAGTTTATTAATAACTAATTAATGCCATATATCATGGCAAAGCACCGTGCGGGAGACCGCAGGATAATCAGCATCAGCATACCAGAGGAGACAGCGCGCAAGCTAGACAGGAAGGTCGGCAAGGGAATGAAGGACGGAAGATCCGCTACGATCACCAGGATGATTGAGCGGGGACTCTCCCACGACACCACGCCCCCTGCCGACGAGACTCCCCCTCAGAGACGGGCAAGGGCCGAGACTGACTCCTTCAGGGTAGAAAAGGACACGATGGGGGATGTCGAGGTGGCGTCTGACAGGTACTATGGCGCTCAGACCGCCCGCTCCCTGATCAATTTCGATATCGGGGAGGACACGATGCCGAGATCCATAATCCGGGCCTTTGGGATACTCAAGCAGGCGGCTGCCCAGACGAATGTAGATCTCAGCCAACTCGATCAAGAGGTAGGGGCGTTGGTTTCTGCTGCATGCGAGGAGGTAATTTCTGGGTCACTGGACGATCACTTCCCATTGCGAGTATGGCAGACCGGCTCCGGTACGCAGACGAATATGAACTCGAACGAGGTTATTGCCAACAGAGCGATAGAGCTCGCTGGGGGAGAGCTGGGGAGCAAATCACCAGTTCATCCAAACGATCACGTGAATCGGGCCCAGTCCAGCAATGACACATTTCCCACTGCAATGCATATCGCAGCAGCCGAGGAAATCACCCATAGGCTTCTCCCTGCGCTCTCTCACATGAGAGAGGCACTATCGGACAAGTCAAGCGAGTTCTCCTCGATAGTTAAAATTGGTAGGACCCATTTGATGGATGCAGTACCACTTACACTTGGCCAGGAGTTTTCTGGCTATGTCTCAATGATGGACTCCGATATTCGCAGGATAGAGGACTCGCTGCCCGACCTCTTCGAATTGGCCCTCGGTGGAACTGCGGTGGGAACGGGCCTGAACACACACCCTGACTTCTCCGATCGAGTCGCGAGCAGAATTGCAGATAAGACGGGGCTCCCCTTCGTCAGTGCGGACAACAAGTTCGCCCAATTAGCGGCCCATGACGCATTAGTCGCGGCATCTGGCAGCCTAAACACACTAGCAGCGTCCCTCATGAAAATAGCCAATGACATCAGATGGCTGGGTTCCGGACCTAGGTGTGGTTTCGGAGAATTGTCCCTTCCCGCCAATGAGCCAGGATCGAGCATAATGCCAGGCAAGGTGAATCCGACCCAATCAGAGGCCATGACTATGGTGTGCTGCCAAGTCATGGGAAATCACACTGCAATATCGATAGGAGGGAGTCAAGGGAACTTCGAATTGAATGTGTACAAGCCAATGATGATCCACAATCTCCTTCACTCGGTCAGGATCCTCTCGGACACATGCAGATCATTCACTGACAAGTGCGTCGTCGGTTTGGATGCTAATCAGGAAAAGATCGCCTCTCATTTGGAGAACTCCCTGATGCTTGTCACTGCGCTAAATCCCCACATAGGCTATGATAACTCGGCAAAGATAGCGAAGAACGCACATCAGAAGGGCCTCACACTCAGGCAGAGTGCTCTGGAGCTTGAGATGCTAACCGACGAGCAGTTTGACGGGTGGGTAAGGCCAGAGTCGATGATAGGGCACACATAGAGTGACCTAGTTCCCAGAAAAATTTGTTTGAATGGGCCAAAGTAGGGTGGGAGCAGCAGGGGTTCAGCTTGGGGAAGCTTCCCCCCTGCGTACTCCGCAGGGTCCGGTTCCTCCTAGTCAGACTAGGATTTCCCGGGTAGATG
>MDTG01016033.1_pt1 | contig 35622 bp, 30 predicted proteins | sample 811421 | NCBI WGS metagenome assembly MDTG01 (sample SAMN05326645, study PRJNA326480) | marine metagenome | isolation source: seawater | place: Pacific Ocean: South East | collected 2011
CCATGGAGCCCAAAATCCGCCTTTACGTTGATCATTCCTTAAAGGAGGGACAAAGCGTCTCTCTTAAACTTAAGCAAGCGCATTACTTATTTGGGGTTATGCGCCGGTCTGTTGGCGATACTATAGCACTTTTTAATGGGTACAATGGCGAATGGAGCGCTGAAGTAGTAGAAGTTCAAAAAAAGGCAGGTTCACTTAGGTGTACTCACCAGACGCGCCATCAGCAAAATCCACCTGACCTTTGGTTCCTATTTGCACCAATCAAAAAGGCACGTACCGATTTCATTGTAGAAAAGGCAGCAGAGCTTGGGGCCGCCAGGATCATTCCAATTCAAACAGAATTTACCAACTCAGAGCGTATTCGCCAGAGTCGTTTACAATCCCACGCAATTGCGGCCGTGGAACAGTGCGGAGGCACCTTCATTCCGGTTGTAGAAAATTTAGAGCGTTTGCACAAAATTCTCACAGAATGGCCTGCTAAACGCCAAATATTGTTTTGTGACGAAAATAAAGTGGGACAACCGGTTGAGCTGAAAAATCTCCAAAAAGGTAAATGGGCAGTTCTTATCGGACCGGAAGGTGGTTTTTCTCAAAAAGAACGAAACCAAATCTTGAAAATTGCCAACAGCTATTCGATTAGCCTTGGCCCTAGAATTTTAAGGGCAGATACTGCTGCTGTGGCGGCTCTGACACTTTGGCAAAATAAGCTGGGCGATTGGACGTGATCCGGCCAGAAGCCAAATATTTCTTTTGGCTTTGGCGGGAAGTATTGATAGGAACCATTCTTACTATTGTAGGGTTTCATTGGTTTCTCAACAGCTTTGGTTTGTTGAAATGGACAGGCCCTGCCCTCGCTGTTTTAGGAATTTTGCTAATTTTTGTAGGCCAGCAACGTAGCCGCTTTCATGTTTCAAGAACGGGGGCAGGTTTGGTCAGGATTGTGGAAAGCGAGATTACCTTTATCAGCCCCAAACAAAGTGGTAGTATCGCAATTTCTGATATCACAGGAATAATGCTTATAACACATGAAAATGTCCGATGTTGGAGACTTGATCAAAAAGCTCAGACCGCTCTGATTATACCATTAGGTTCTTTGGGTGGGGAGCGCCTCTTTGATGCATTCGCCGAGATTAACGGACTAAGCTTGGAATACTTACTGCGTCAACTGGCCGAAAAAACAGATCAATCCACAATTGTCTGGAGGCGGAGCGATTATCGAGACAATCAAACAAACCTACATTGACACTCACAAAAAACACCTTCAAACCTTCAGGGATTGAGATGAGGGGATTTACTTGATGTCTATTCCACAGTCTGGCGGCGGCCCTATTGAGCGACACGAAGAATTGGTTGAATATCTAGCCTCTGGATGTAAACCAAAAAGCGAATGGCGTATTGGAACTGAGCATGAGAAATTTGGCTATTGCAAGGAAACCCTTAAACCCCTTCCTTATAGTGGAAGTCGTTCGATTCTTGCGGTACTTGAGGGACTTAAAGAACGTTATAGCTGGGAAGCTGTAGAAGAAGGCGGGAAATTGATCGGTCTCCAAAAAGGTGGGGCCAACATTTCTTTAGAACCCGGAGGGCAGTTGGAGCTATCCGGCGCAACACTTAACAGTATACATGAAACCTGTGACGAAGTTAACACACACCTTCGAGAAGTTAAATGCATTGCGGATGATTTGAACGTAGGCTTCATAGGCCTTGGCGCGGCACCATCCTGGCATCATGCGGAAATGCCCATGATGCCCAAAGGGCGTTACAAGCTCATGACTGATTATATGGATCGCGTTGGTACAATGGGTAAATCTATGATGTATCGAACGGCATGTGTTCAGGTCAATTTGGATTTTTCAAGCGAACCTGACATGGTACTAAAGCTCAGGGTTGCACTGGCCCTACAGCCCGTTGCCGTGGCGCTGTTTGCAAATTCACCATTTTTTGAAGGTAAACCCTGTAATCACAAAAGCTGGCGAAGTCGGGTTTGGCGAGATTTAGATGCCGATCGGACTGGCATGTTGCCTTTTGTTTTTGATGATGGCTTTGGATTTGAAGCCTGGACAGAGTATGCACTGAATGTGCCGATGTACTTTGTTTATAGAAACGGCAAGTACATTGACGCGCTTGGACAGTCTTTTCGCGATTTTCTAGAGGGAAAACTGCCAGCTTTACCAGGTGAAACACCAACACTGAGTGATTGGGCAGACCATTTGACAACGATTTTTCCAGAGGCCCGCATAAAGAAATTTATCGAAATGCGTGGTGCTGATGGTGGACCTTGGCGGCGCCTATGCGCTCTCCCGGCTTTTTGGGTTGGAATTTGTTATGACAATACTGCGCTTCATGCTGCTTGGGATCTTGCCAAAAATTGGGATGCTGAAACACGCGAAGCTTGGCGAGTCGAAGCATCAGTCCACGGATTTAATGCGGTATTGAATGGTCAAAAAATGCTTGACTTGGCGAAGGAACTTGTTGCCATTTCGGAGCATGGTTTGAAAGCGCGGGCAATAAACGGTGCACAAGGCTTGTTGCCAGATGAAACGCATTTCTTAGACGCGCTCAAAGATAGCCTAGAAATTGGTAAAACACCCGCGGATGAGTTGCTCGATCTATATTACGGGCCCTGGGCACAAAAACCAGAACGCATCTTTGAAGATTTTAGCTACTAAAGCTTTTTAAAAAATAAACTGTAAAAATCTCCAAAAGGCTTAACGTCTTGAATGGCGTTGGATTACATGAGTTTGAAGACAAGCAAGACTTCAAAATTTCAGTGCTGCTGCAGATGCGTAAAAAATCACTTTAATCAAGTAGGCTATATCCTCTTGAAGGCCAACAGGGTAAAGAAGTTGCAAATTACTCACCCAAAATAAGAACTATGACTATCCCATTTTTGTGGAAACTCTTTTTTGCACTACAAGTGAAGGATAGCGCATAAATATTATAGCTTACTTTAACCTTATTTTTGGCCACATCTTAAATCAATAGAAATTTGATATGATCTCCTTACTAGACTAAGAAATAAATATTACGGGACGAGCGCTTTGTTCGTGCCTAATGGATGAATTTCTGATAAACACCTCGCGTTAGCTTGTACAAGTTTAGAATATTGTGTTTGGCTGATTAAACTAAATCTAATAATACTACAGCAATTACCCCGCCAAGCATAAAAGCAAGAGGAAATCCAATTATGAGAGGCCAGACGCGGCTTTTCTGCGGAACTTCAGTAGGCTTAGCTTGATTAATAAGCATCAGCTCCACAAGCCCAGGCAGTCTAGGTCCAAAACGGGACAATACGTGGACTGTTTTTGCGATGTCTTTTAAAAGTGCCTGCGGACCAATACTCTTGCGGATGTAAGATTCAACAACGGGTTGAGCTACCTGCCAAATGTTGATCTGTGGGTTGAGCGAACGTGAAACGCCTTCCACAACTACCATGGTACGTTGAAGCAAAATTAACTCCGTCCGGGTCTCCATACCAAACCGCTCAGTGACTTCGAATAGATAAGCCAACAATTTACCCATGGATATTTTTGTAGCATCCATACCAAAAATTGGCTCACCCACAGCCCGTAGTGCGCGAGCAAACTCATTAACATCGCGATCATCCGGAACGTAACCAGCCTCGAAGTGAACCTCTGCAACTCGGCGGTAATCTCGCTTTATAAAACCAAAAAGAATTTCTGCATAAACCCGCCGAGTATACTCATCAATATGCCCCATGATACCAAAGTCGAGTGCGATGATATCCCCATTGGAGGCAACTTTAAGATTACCTTGATGCATGTCAGCATGAAAATAACCGTCCCTTAACGCATGTTGAAGAAAAAGTTCGAGTACTCGTTCTCCCAACCTAGCCCTATCATGGCCAGCTGCATCAATCGCATCATTATCCCCCAAAGGCGTGCCGTCGGCCCAACCCATCGTCATCACGCGACGTGAGGACAAAGGCCACTCAAGGCTCGGAAGAGAAAATCCTTTATCATTTTTGGTATTTGCCGCAAACTCACTTGCAGCAGAAGTTTCAAGACGTAAGTCTAACTCTCCGAGTACCACTCCCTCAAAATGTTCAATAACATCATGTGGTCTTAAGCGCCTAGATACCGGAGACAGAAATTCGATCATGCGAGCAGCGAAATAAAAAGCGTCAATATCAGTCTTGAATGCTCTTTCTATACGTGGTCGTAGAATTTTAACAGCAACTATTTTTCCATTGGCTGCCAATTTGGCTCGGTGTACCTGCGCTATGGAAGCAGCCGCTACGGGCTCACTAAACTCCGAGAACACTTCGTCAGGATCAACACCGGTTTCATAAAGAAAAGTTTTTTTTGCAATTTCTGCGGAAAACGGAGGGAGTCGGTCCTGAAGCACTCTCAACTGTTGTGCGATCTCATTACCTACGACATCAGGGCGTGTTGACAAAATTTGTCCAAATTTAATGTAGGCCGGCCCTAATGCAGTCAGCGCCCTGGGTATTGGTGGCATCGACATGTCACCACGCAAACCCAGCCAGTAGAACGGTGCACCCAAGATACGCGCAGCTACACGCAGCGATTTTGGAGCATTAAAGGCATCTAAAACAGCGCCCATAGCTCCCGTTCTCTCAAAGGTTGCCCCAGTGCGAATAAGACGCCATATGTTTTGAGGACCACGCATTATAATTTCCAACCGGAGTGCAAGCAGGCAACGCCCATCGTAAGGTTACGATATTTGGCGTTTTCAAAGCCAGCAATCCGAACCATTTCCAAGAACTTATTTTGATCAGGAAACTTACGGATGGATTCTACAAGATACTGATAACTTTCACGATCATTTACAATCAACTTGCCAATTGTGGGAATAAAATTGAAAGAATATCGATCGTAGGCCCACCGTAGAAGATCATTAGCAACATGAGAGAACTCAAGAACCATCAAACGTCCACCTGGCTTCAAAACACGGAAAGCTTCATTTAAAGCCTCCTGCGGTCTTGTGACGTTTCTAATTCCGAAACTAATTGTGTAAACATCGAAGCTGTTGTCCTTAAAGGGCAGAGCCATAGCGTCACCTACAACCCATTCTAAGTATTGATCGAGTTGTGCAGCCTCAGCCCTTAACTTTCCTTCCTCCAACATTTTGGTGGTCAAATCCAGCACTGTTACTCGCGCACCGCCAGCTCTTTTGAGAAATCGAAACGAAATATCCCCTGTCCCGCCGGCAACGTCCAGCAGTATCTGGCCTTTGCGAGGGTTGATCCAATCCATCATCACATCTTTCCAAAGCCGATGGATCCCGCCAGACATAACATCATTCATTACATCATATTTCGAAGAAACGTTGCCAAAAACATTTTTGACACGATTTGCCTTTTCAGACTCAAGTACGGTTTCAAAACCAAAATGTGTTGTATTTTCTGAATTATCAGCCATGACCAAAGTCCTAATGTCTTACATTTTGTTACACGATTAAGCACACCAAATTCAATGCGGCAGATAAGCGCTTGAGCCATAAACATATAGACTTTGGGATTTACATACTTGAATATCGCTATGCGGAATTTCTGAAGTAGCAAATTACTGCCGTATGCGTAAACTTTGAATTGAGCGGATAAAAGAATGCCAGAGTTACCAGAAGTTGAGACTATTCTCCGCGGACTAGCGCCAGTGATTGAAGGCCAAATAGTTACTACCGCCAAAGTAAATAGGCCTGACCTCCGGTGGCCCTTTCCGAAAAATATGGCGAATCGTTTAATTGGAAAAAAGATTAAACAGCTACGTCGCCGATCAAAATACATCCTGGCAGACCTTTCATGTGGACAAACTTTGCTGTTTCATCTTGGGATGTCCGGACGTATTTTGGTCACAGGCGACCAATTGGGGCAACTTTTTCACGCGCACTCAGCCCCTGAAAAACATGACCATGTAGTTTTGGATTTTTCAAACGGAGCGCGCATCACTTTTAATGACCCTCGCCGCTTCGGCGCAATGGATCTTTTTGATACAGATAAAGAGCATGACTGCAAACTTCTTGCAACTCTGGGACCTGAACCCCTTGGTAATTCCTTTAATCCACGTACCTTTGCAGAACAGGTAAAAAAACGCCGCTCGCCAATAAAATCTGTCCTTCTAGATCAGAGAATCATAGCGGGCTTGGGCAATATTTACGTTTGCGAAACCCTATACCGAGCCGCCATTTCCCCTACAAGATTTGCAAACATAATTTCTCAAAAGCGGCTGGAAGCTCTTGTCCCACACATAAAGGGCGTACTTCTGGCTGCAATTTCCGCAGGCGGGTCTTCCTTGCGTGATTTTAAACAAAGTAATGGAGAACTGGGGTATTTTCAACATAGTTTTGATGTCTACGGCCGTGAAAATGAGCCTTGCCGAAGGGCAGCATGTAACGGCATAATAGCTCGTGTAGTACAGTCGGGGCGTTCCAGTTTCTATTGTAAAGTATGCCAAAAATAGACCAGAACAATTTCTGGACATGAAAATTAATTACATGGTAAAGCCCTGCGCAGTTCGAAACAACCGAAAGAATGTTTCATGGCTTACGAGACAATCATTGTAGACATCGAAGACCATATCTCGGTTATTACACTTAACCGCCCAGATTTTCTGAATGCACTAAGCGATCAATTACTTGAAGAATTATGCGATGCTTTGGGAGATGCACAGCGTAACGATAAAGTACGCTGCATAGTTTTGACTGGCTCAGAAAAAGCGTTTGCTGCTGGTGCCGACATTAAAATGATGAGCAACAAAACTTTTGTGGACGTATTTAACGGGGACCTATTTACAGACGCCACTGATAAAATCACTGCAATAAGGAAGCCAGTGATAGCAGCAGTTTCTGGTTACGCTTTAGGTGGAGGCTGCGAACTGGCGATGATGTGCGATTTTATCATTTGTTCTGACACTGCAAAATTTGGTCAACCAGAAATTAATCTTGGTGTTTCACCGGGCCTTGGAGGCACGCAAAGATTGACGAGGTATATTGGGAAGTCCAAGGCCATGGACATGAACCTGACTGGACGTTTTATGGAAGCGGACGAAGCCGAACGATGCGGACTGGTCAGCCGCGTTGTTCCCAATAAAAAGCTTATGGATGAAGCAATGGCGGCTGCGACAAAGATAGCTGAAAAATCGACTGTAACCGTAATCGCTGTTAAAGAGATGGTAAATCGATCTTATGAAACAACGTTGCGCGAAGGCTTGCTATTTGAAAGGCGTGTCTTTCATTCATTATTTGCGACTGAAGACCAGAAAGAAGGCATGGCGGCCTTTTTGGAAAAACGCGAAGCACAATTCCGGGACAAATAAACAATATTGAGTATTTGTATGGCGTAGGCGGTTGACAGAGGATGATGTGAGCCCTAATGACGATTACTTGTAAGTCAGAACTTGATCAGTGGGACAGATATACTATGGCAAATTCGCCTCAGGCAAAAAAACGAGCGCGACAGAACGAGCGCAACAGACTAGTGAATAAGAATCGGCGCTCACGTGTAAGGAGTTTCATTCGCAAGGTTGAAGAAGCTATTTTGAGTGGCGATAAAGAATCAGCTGAAACCGCTCTTCGAACTGCGCAACCCGAGTTAATGCGGGGTGTGTCAAAAGGTATATTCCATAAAAATACAGTTGCGCGAAAAATGTCACGTCTTTCAGCGAGAGTGAATTCGATCGGCTAAGTATCTGGGAACTAATGAAGTTACAGGGCGCCTGCGAGCGCCCTTTTTTGTACAATTAACCCACGATACAGATTCTTTTAAATAAAAATTGATGTCAACTATTAAGTTCTATTGCCCGACAAACTGAAGACTTGTTAAGAAGGGTATGCGAGTCAGCTCGCATGTCGGGGGGATATATACAGTTTTAAGTCTTGAACTATCGTTTAATTGCAAAAACGAGTGAAGTTCTTGAATATCGATTATGTCCTTTCGGCAGTTTCGGTAGGATGGCTATGGTTGCTAAGATTCAGGTTTGAAACTCAAATCGAGGTGATCGGTAGGCTGAATTCCGGCGAAAAATCGCGGTGTGTGATCCTTAAACAGAGAAATTGCGCAAGGGTCTGTTACTAGGAATTGGGAAACATGAAAAAGAAACACTGGAGTGATCTTCAGGAAAATTTAAGACAAACTGTAGGAGAACACAATTATTCTAACTGGATTGCACCTCTCAAGTTTTCAGTAGTAGAAGATGGTGTCGCTATTTTCCATGTCCCAACTACCTTTTTAGGAAATTATGTATCGCAGAATTTTAGCGATCTTTTGCTTTTTCAGCTTTCCAATCTAGATAACGGGATAAGGCGAGTAACTTTTAAAGTCCCTCAGAAAATCAAGAAAAACCAGAATAGCGCTTCATTAATGGGATCGCAAGGCGTATCTAAAATTCGCAAAAGTAGTGCAGTTGCTGCTTCTGAAACAGATTTGCCCGGAGCGCCACTTGACGCACGTTTCAGTTTTGACACGTTCGTTGTCGGCAAACCCAACGAACTGGCTCATGCCGCGGCGAAACGTGTGGCTGAAGGTGGTCCTGTTACTTTCAACCCCCTATTCCTGTATGGTGGCGTTGGCCTTGGTAAAACTCATTTGATGCATGCAATTGCTTGGGAACTTCAAAAAAAACGAAAAGACCTAAGTGTTATATATCTTTCAGCTGAACAGTTCATGTATAGGTTCGTGCAGGCCTTGCGGGACCGAAAGATGATGGACTTCAAGCAAATGTTTCGGTCATTTGACGTCCTTATGGTTGATGACGTGCAATTCATTGCTGGCAAAGATAGTACTCAGGAAGAATTTTTTCACACTTTCAACGCACTTGTTGACCAAAATAAACAGATTATAATTTCGGCTGATCAAGCCCCTGGAGAAATAAAAGACTTAGAAGATCGAATCAAAAGCCGCCTTCAGTGCGGTCTTGTAGTAGACCTACACCCAACTACTTATGAGCTAAGGCTCGGCATTTTACAGTCAAAGGTCGATCAGCATCGCCCTCACTATCCGGAAATTGAAATTGAGGAGGCAGTACTCGAATTTCTTGCATTACGTATCGCTACAAATGTACGCGTTTTGGAAGGTGCCCTAACGCGACTTTTTGCGTTTGCATCTCTTGTTGGTCGCTCAATTACACTTGAACTTGCACAAGATTGTCTGGCTGACATTTTGCGGACATCGGAGCGCAAAGTAAGCGTTGAAGAAATACAGCGCAAAGTTGCGGAACACTATCATATTCGGCTTTCAGATATGATCGGACCAAAACGTATGCGCTCCTACGCAAGACCACGTCAGATTGCGATGTATCTTTCAAAAGTCCTAACGAGCCGTAGCCTTCCTGAAATCGGGCGTCGCTTTGGCGGAAGAGACCATACAACTGTAATGCATGGTGTTAAGCGCATCGAGGAATTACAGGTGGAAGATAATCAAGTTGCAGAAGATGTTGAAATGCTGCGGCGCGCGCTCGAAGCGTAGTTTTTTTTGTTTTACCTACGCCCTCTATGTGAATATTCTTTCGCTTGACGTGTATCAAGTTAGCGTAGAAAAAGAAAAATGAAGCTAAAGTCGCATGCGTTTGCTGCACGGCGCATATTTGGCAAATATAGGAGCAATGGTTATGAAACTGAGTATAGAGCGCAGTATATTGCTTAAGGCCGTGTCTCAGGCCCAATCTGTTGTTGAGCGACGCAATACGATACCTATCCTTGCCAATGTGCTGATCGAAGCGGAGACGGATTACGTTCAGTTTCGCGCAACTGATCTCGACATTGAAGTTCTGGATAAAGTACCAGCTCAAGTTGATCGCGCAGGTTCAACGACCGTTTCAGCAATCACTTTGCACGACATCGTACGGAAATTACCAGATGGGGCACTAGTGACGCTTTTTGATGATGCTTCGAAGAGCCGTTTGAGCGTAGAGGCCGGACGATCAGTTTTTTCTTTGGCGACACTGCCTAAAGAGGATTTTCCAGTTATGGCTTCATCAGAATATGAAGCAAATTTTTCCGCTCCTGCACCACTTTTGCGTAGGCTTTTTGACAAATCTAAGTTTGCCATCTCGACCGAAGAAACACGGTATTACTTAAACGGCGTTTATCTGCACGTAGCCGATGCGGATAGTGGGAAGGTAATCAGATGTGTGGCTACTGACGGTCATCGTCTTGCTCGTGTGGATGCAGAGTTACCCGAAGGAGCTGCTGACTTACCAGGTGTAATAGTGCCACGTAAGACAGTAGGGGAACTTCGAAAACTCCTAGATGAAGACAACGCCCAGATTGCTGTATCTATTTCAGAAACCAAAATCCGATTTGCTACCCCCGAAATCACCCTGACGTCTAAGGTGATCGATGGTACATTTCCAGACTACGCTCGGGTCATTCCACAAGGTAATACGCGTAAGTTAGAGGTCGATGCCAGTGAGTTTGCAAAGGCTGTAGATAGGGTTTCGACAGTTTCTTCAGAACGATCGCGTGCCGTAAAGTTATCGCTTGACGAGGATCGCTTGATCCTTTCGGTGAATTCCCCGGATAGCGGTACTGCTGAAGAAGAGCTTGCCGTTGCTTACGGGGACGAAAAACTAGACATAGGATTTAATGCAAAATATTTGTTAGAAATAGCGAGTCAAGTGGATAGGGAAAACGCTGTTTTTTTATTTAACTCATCCGGTGACCCAACATTGATGCGCGAAGGAAATGATACAAGTGCGATCTACGTTGTTATGCCGATGCGGGTTTGACCGTGCAATAGGTTTTAATATCTTGGGAACAACAATTTGGTTGCGCTTAGAGGCAAAGCGTTAGTTTTATGACCTTTATCAAATCAATAAAGTTATCCCACTTCAGATCCCATAAGCATGCCAATTTAAACTTAGATCATAGACCGATTGCCATTTCCGGAGCCAACGGCTCCGGCAAAACAAATATCATCGAAGCCGTCTCATTATTTTCACCTGGCCGAGGGCTGCGCAGGGCAAACGCTCAATCAATGATGCGCGCACCGGAATGTCTTGGTTGGAAAATCAGTGGCCATATTAAATCAGAAAATAGAAGCGTGGAAATAAGTTTTTCCGCAAAACCTGGGCTTAAAAGAGAGGTAAATATAGATGGTAAAAGCGCAACGCAAATTGAACTTTTGCAATATACACGCGTGCTCTGGTTAATACCCTCAATGGATCGACTGTGGATTGAAGGATCAGAGGGTCGTCGTCGCTTCCTAGACCGCATTGCGCTAAGCTTTTTTCCCACTCACGCAGAAAACACCTTACGTTACGAAAAATCCATGCGCGAACGGAATAAACTTTTGAGGGATCAAGTTGGAGATCCACATTGGTATAAAGCAATTGAAAATCAAATGGCCATTTCTGGTGCTTCAATAAATAAAGCGCGAAAAACAGCTATCAACTACATTTTAAAGTCACAAACAGGGGCCACCACCGAATTTCCACTGGCAACCCTTAAATTACAGCAAAGAGAAGAAAGTTTTCCAGAAACTGAAGATGAACTTCGAGAATCCTTTCAATCCAGTCGAGCTAATGACCTAGCTACAGGACGAACGAACTTAGGGCCACATAAGTCAGACATCCATGCTTCTTACGCCACTAAAGGTATTGCCGCGAATCAATGCTCTACCGGCGAACAAAAAGCCCTTTTAATTTCAATCATACTAGCAAATGCGCGTGCTTTGTCAGTTTACCAAAGCCAATCACCCCTCCTGTTATTAGACGAAGTCTCAGCACATCTTGACAAAGATCGGCGAGCAGCGCTTTACGAAGAAATCTCAGCATTGGGATTACAGGCGTGGATGACAGGAACCGATGAAGAGCTATTTTTGGAATTTTCTGACAGGGCACAGTATATTACGGTGAGCGAGAACAATGGGACCTCAAAAATAATAAAGAAAACCTAGAATAAGGAACCTCACCGGGCCTTAACGCTGCAGAATATATCGCTACAAGCACTTCATCGATCGGACTTTTTTTCTATGCGGGAAGGATCCTATTTCTATTCCTTACCCTTGGGAAGGTTTTGATTGCCACTGTGGCTCACTCCATCATCGGTGGCTTGAGTGCAGCTTGTTTGCTTACCTGGAGTGTTGCACTGGGAGTCATGAGATGACTATTTATAGTCACCTGACTGAACACGTAATTAGCCGGGAATTATTCCGAATATATGAACTTTTTTGTGAATCGCAGCATGGATATTCTTCGTACATGAGAAGCATTTCATTGCTGAACGCAGAAAGGTCATTGGCAGAGAACTAAACATTTTCTTGCCCTGATTTAGTAGGCGCTCTACTTGCCGTTTAAGTTATCATTCCAAACAATCCCGGAGTTATTTTTTAATGAGCATACTGCCCTGTTTCTTTCATAAAAAATTTAACTTCTTTAGACATCTTTGCTAATTTGATTATTTCGGCACTGGCAACTATGTAAAAAACATTGTTTTTAAAATGTTTATCAATCGTATAATTAAACTCCTTCAATCTCGTAAGGCACTGATGGGGGAAACCCGGCTTCCCGCAGGTTAGTTGGTTGACTTCGGGGTGTAATCTCTTTGATATAAAATGTTAAACTGTATGGCATTTACGTGACATTCTAATCGAAAAATGCTATGCTTTCCCGAAATATAATAGGAGGGCGCCCATGCCCGCGAGCGAGCAAATAAACAGTGATTATCAAGCCGATTCCATCAAGGTTCTTAAGGGCTTAGAAGCCGTTCGCAAAAGGCCGGGAATGTATATCGGCGACACCGATGATGGTAGTGGATTGCATCATATGGTGTATGAAGTCGTTGATAATGGCATTGATGAGGCTCTGGCGGGCCATGCAAACTACGTGCACGTAAAAATACACTCTGACAATAGTGTTTCAGTTTCAGATAATGGTCGTGGAATTCCGGTAGATCTTCACGAAGATGAGGGAGTATCAGCCGCGGAAGTAATAATGACACAGCTGCACGCCGGCGGCAAGTTTGATAGCAATTCGTACAAAGTTTCAGGCGGCCTCCACGGGGTTGGCGTGTCTGTTGTTAATGCACTTTCTCTCTGGCTAGAGCTACGCATTTGGCGTGATGGTAAAGAACACTTTGCTAGATTCGAAAATGGGGAAACAGTTGAGCACTTGAAAGTTGTTGGGGATGCAAAGACCAGGAACGGAACGGAAGTCAGATTTTTGGCGTCTAATAATACATTTTCTAATTTAAATTATGTTTTTGAAACACTTGAAAAACGTCTTCGCGAATTAGCCTTCCTAAATTCAGGCGTCAAAATAATTCTCGAAGATGAAAGACCTGCGGAGCCGTTGAAAAGTACGTTAATGTATGAAGGTGGTGTAAAAGAATTTGTAAGATATCTTGACCGCTCAAAATCTCCCATCATGCCTGGACCAATCTACATGATGGGAAAACGCGACGACATTGGGGTCGAGGTCGCAATGTGGTGGAATGATAGTTATCACGAAAATGTTCTCCCCTTCACAAACAATATTCCCCAGCGCGACGGGGGCACACATTTAGCAGGTTTTCGAGGAGCCTTAACTCGAACGATTAACAACTACGCCCAATCAAGTGGGATAGCAAAAAAGGAAAAAATAAATTTCACCGGAGACGATGCCCGTGAAGGCTTGACATGCGTCCTATCAATTAAAGTACCAGATCCAAAGTTTTCAAGCCAAACGAAAGATAAGCTCGTAAGTTCCGAAGTGCGCCCTTCAGTCGAAAGTTTGGTCAATGAAAAACTAGCGGAATGGTTTGAAGAAAACCCAAACGAGGCCAAGCTGATTGTTGGGAAAATCATCGAAGCTGCACTTGCCCGCGAGGCTGCACGGAAAGCACGCGATTTGACCCGCCGCAAAACAGCCTTGGATGTAAATTACCTGGCTGGAAAACTCAAAGATTGTTCTGAAAAGGACCCCTCCAAAACAGAGGTATTCCTTGTAGAAGGCGACAGCGCTGGTGGCTCCGCTCAAACTGGTCGGGACAGGAAGACACAAGCCGTTTTGCCACTCCGTGGCAAAATCCTGAATGTGGAACGCGCTCGTTTCGATAGGATGCTGAGTAGTCAGGAAATTGGCAACCTGGTTATGGCCCTTGGCACCGGTATTGGTCGCGATGAATTTGATATAACAAAACTTAGGTATCATAAGATCGTTATAATGACCGATGCCGATGTGGATGGAGCGCACATACGGACTCTTTTGCTAACATTTTTCTACCGGCAAATGCCGGAATTAATTGAGGGTGGATATCTGTATATTGCTCAACCACCACTGTACAAAGTTATGCGCGGAAAATCAGAAGTTTACCTCAAGGACCAGGGCTCTTTGGAAGACTATCTGGTAGATCAAGGCGCTGAAGGAGCGGTGCTGAAACTGGGAGCCGGTTCAGAGATTGCCAGTCTAGATCTTGCGCAAATTATCTCTGATGCACGTCAACTGAAAAAAATACTTGACGCCTTTCCTACCAATTATCCACGGCACATCCTTGAACAAGCAGCAATTGCGGGTGCGTTTGTGCCGGGCGTTGTAGACGCTGACCTACAAGGGACGGCAAACAAAGTGGCTGCAAGGCTCGACATGATCGCCAACGAATATGAAAAAGGTTGGAACGGCCGCGTAACACAAGACAACGGCATCCGATTGTCTCGCATACTGCGGGGTGTGGAAGAGATGCGCATGCTAGATGGCTTTATGCTGCGCTCCGGTGAGGCCCGTAAAACAGGCAGTTTTACATCACGCTTACAAGAGATTTATGGAAGCCCTGCCTACCTAGTCCGAAAAGAGCGTGAGCAAATTATCTTTGGACCACTTGATCTATTGAGCGCCGTTTTCGAGGAAGGGGAAAAGGGGTTAACTCTGCAACGCTACAAAGGTCTTGGTGAAATGAACCCAGATCAGCTTTGGGAAACAACATTGGATCCAGATGCTCGTACCTTCCTCCAGGTCAAAATTGAGGACGCGGCAGAAGCCGATGACCTTTTTACCAAGCTTATGGGGGACGTTGTGGAGCCAAGACGAATATTCATACAGCAAAATGCACTAAACGTTGCAAATTTGGACTTTTAGCACACGACTTGCCTGTAAAACCACATCAGCGTGAAAATTTCTTATGTTTGATGCGTTTTGGCTCTAACGCATCCCCCCCGAGACGGCGTTTTTTGTCTTCTTCGTAATCTTCAAAATTACCTTCGAACCACTCCACATGGGCTTCGCCCTCAAACGCAAGGATATGAGTGCAAATGCGGTCTAGGAAAAAACGGTCATGCGAAATGACAACAGCGCAACCAGCGAAATTCACAAGCGCATCTTCTAGCGCCCTGAGTGTTTCAACATCAAGGTCATTCGTAGGCTCATCAAGCAGTAGCACATTACCACCCTCTTTCAACAAACGAGCCATATGAACACGATTTCGCTCTCCACCTGACAGTAAGCCAACCCTTTTTTGCTGATCACCACCTTTGAAATTGAAGGATGAACAATAAGCGCGCGAGTTTACCTGCGCATCACCCAGTTCAATAATCTCCGTTCCACCCGAAATAGCTTCCCAGACCGTTTCATTTGACTTTAAGTCATCACGCGACTGGTCAACATAAGACAACTGAACCGTATCTCCATACTCAATGGAGCCACCATCAGGCCTCTCATGACCCGTTAGCATTTTGAATAGGGTTGTTTTACCGGCTCCGTTGGGGCCAATTATGCCTACGATACCACCAGGTGGCAGAGCAAAGCTAAGGTCTTCAATCAGTAATTTATCGCCCATAGCTTTTTGAAGATGTTCGATCTCGATGACCTTACCACCCAAACGCTGACCATTTGGTATGACTATTTGCGCGCGATTAATTTTTTCCCGCTCTGACTGGCTAGCAAGCTCATTATACGCGTTAATACGAGCTTTTTGTTTAGCCTGGCGGGCTTTTTGACCTTGCCGCATCCATTCTAATTCACGCTCAAGAGTTTTTTGCTTAGAATTATCCTCACGGCCTTCTTGTTCAAGTCTTTTGGCTTTTTGTTCAAGCCAGCTTGAATAGTTACCTTCATATGGAATCCCGCGACCCCGGTCGAGTTCCAGAATCCAACCTGTGATATCATCAAGGAAATATCGATCATGTGTGACAATCAAAATTGTCCCCTTATAATCAATTAAATGTTTCTGGAGCCAAGCAATTGTTTCAGCGTCCAAATGGTTTGTAGGTTCGTCCAGAAGTAACATATCTGGAGCCTCTAATAGGAGCCTACAGAGGGCCACACGGCGCCGTTCGCCGCCCGAAAGGGATTTGACATCAGCACCATCATCTGGGCATCGAAGTGCCTGCAAGGACACATCGATCTGGCTGTCGAGATCCCACAGGTTTTCAGCATCAATCTTGTCCTGAAGATTTGCCATTTCCTCAGCAGTTTCCTCAGAATAATTCATGGCTAGTTGATTATAACGATCGAGAATAGCCATTTTTTCCCGAACACCCAACATGACGTTTTCCCGAACATTCAGATTCTCATCTAAATGCGGCTCCTGCGGCAAATAACCAACCTTTGCACCTTCCGCGGCCCAAGCTTCGCCCGTAAAATCCTTATCTAGCCCTGCCATGATTTTCATCAGCGTAGACTTACCGGCCCCGTTCACTCCTACAACACCAATTTTTACCCCAGGTAGGAAAGACAGTCGTATTTTTTCGAAACATTTTTTACCTCCGGGATAAGTTTTCGAAACACCGTCCATATGATAAATGTATTGATAGGACATCATGTCGACCCTCTATATTATCAAAGATATATGTCTAGATAGCGAAACCGTTAGACATCGGCAACGGTCACTCGAAATATTATGTTCTTATTGGAAATCGAGATACTGCCAGCATAAGTCTTTATTTCCCCCAACACTTTAGGCTAGAGAAACTCATGAAAAAAAGAAAACGCCAGCGATGAAAAAAACCATAGGATTATTAGGTGGATCCTTTAACCCTGCACATCATGGACATGTGCATATTACTTTGACTGCGCTCAAGTGCTTTAGTCTAGATGAAATTTGGTGGGTTATGAGTCCTGGGAACCCTTTAAAGGAATACTACCCTGAGCCGATGGAAAAGCGTATCGCAGAGGCAAAACGCATAATGTGTCATCCAAGAGTTCGCATTACCGACATCGAATCCAAACTTTCCTCACCCTACACTGCCTGCACTTTAGCTTATATAACGACTAGCTTTCCTAGAAATCAGTTTGTTTGGCTCATGGGGGCTGATAATCTCGAACAGATACATAAATGGAAAGACTGGCGAAACATCATGAGTAAAGTACCGATTGGGATACTTGCACGTCCAGATAATCAGTTAGCCCCATTAAAAGCCCGCGCTGCACGCATCTATCGTTCATCACGCGTTCCAAGCTGGCAAAGTAGGACATTGGCATGCAGTCCTGCGCCGCGTTGGTGCTATGCCATACTTCCTATGAGCCACTTATCCTCAACCAAAATTCGCAATGCTTAAAGTGATTAACTTGTAAAGGGCGAGAGAAAATCCGAGGTGTAAGGCCTTAGAAAAGTTGCCACCAATCTTACAATTGCCCGAGTTTTAGAGCATATCAGTTTTAAGAAATTTAAGGAAAAATCTCCAACTTATGCCAACGGAACAAATTCAGGCGTTAGGTTAATTCAACTACCAATAGACTTTTAAAGCGATGCTTCTCAAACACATTTTAGGCCACAATATGACGCGCTCGGGCGCCACGTTCGATAGCGGCTGCATGCAATCTGTCAATATTAAGTGTATGACGCATTTCCTCAAGAAGCCTAAGTTCTGGCTCTCTAATTATGCCGTCTGCAGCAGCGACATCGCAACAGAGTGCATAGCTAGTTTCATACAAACGATCGGGCAAATGATCTCTAACCAAACCAAAAAGAGCGTCAAGTCCGTCTTCTTGCTCGAATAAATCAAAAACTAACTGAGACATAACATTTAAGCGATCTATATCGTACTCTGCAAAAATTGGTAGATGGTTCAGCGTAGATTGTATCTTGATGAGTTCCACGGTTAGTATATTTTCATCTGAAGCAGAAACGGCAATCATAAGTGCTACAAGGCAATCTTGAGGTGTCAATATTCGAGCTACATCTTGCGTCATTTAACTGACCTTTAATACTTGTGTTTCCCGATGAGAATATTGACCTATCTCGATCGGCGCAATAGGAAGCGCAAGGTACAAACTAATCTTTCTCGTCTAAATAAAGGAGTTCACGAATGTCTGCAATGCGCGATGCCGCGATAAACTCAAAAGCTTGGCCTTTTGAAGAGGCGCGCAGAGTGCTGAAGCGCTATGAAAAAGCGCCGCCAGAAAAAGGTTATGTTCTTTTTGAAACGGGCTACGGACCTTCAGGCTTACCACATATTGGAACCTTCGGTGAGGTTGCACGGACCACAATGGTTATGAATGCCTTTCAGCAAATTAGCGATATACCCACCAAACTGATTTGTTTTTCTGATGATCTCGATGGTATGCGAAGGATTCCCAGAAATGTTCCTAATCCAGAACTCCTTCAGCCATATCTTCAAAAACCACTGACCTCTGTGCCGGATCCGTTCAGGGAATATGACAGTTTTGGCCAACATAACAATGCTATGCTGTGTCGTTTTCTTGACAAATTTGGGTTTAATTATGAGTTTTACTCTGCGACAGAATTTTATCGTTCCGGGCAATTTGATAAGATTTTACTGAGAGCTGCTGAGAAATACGAACAAATCATGGAAGTCATGCTAGCAAGCCTTCGAACAGAGCGGCGTCAAACTTACTCTATTTTTCTGCCTATACACCCCGAAACAGGGCGTGTTCTCTATGTACCAACGAAAGAAGTAAATGCAAAAGACGGCACAATAACATTTGATGACGAAGACGGAAAAGAAATGACACTACCTGTTACTGGGGGCAATGTAAAATTGCAATGGAAACCTGATTTTGGTGCACGATGGGCAGCTTTAGGAGTTGATTTCGAAATGTACGGGAAGGACCATTCTACAAATACACCAATCTATGACAAAATCTGTCGCATCTTAGGCCGACCTGCCCCAACTCACTTCACTTATGAGTTATTCTTAGATGAGGAGGGACACAAGATTTCAAAAACTTCAGGTAACGGTGTTTCAATTGACGAATGGCTGACTTATGCGAATACAGAAAGCCTCTACTACTTTATGTATCTAAAGCCCAAAACGGCGAAACGACTACATTTTGACATTATTCCAAAGGCTATGGATGATTATCAACAACAATTACGTGCATATGTGGATCAGGACGTTAAAGCTCGTTTCAATAACCCAGTTTTTCATATTCATGGTTTTAATGTTCCCAAGTCAGACCTGGTAGTTTCGTTCAATATGTTACTTAATTTAGCAGCAGTAGCAAATGCTGAAGAAAAGACGCAGCTTTGGGGATTCATCAAACGCTACGCACCAGATGCCAATCCTGAGAGTCATTCCGGCCTAGATGAGGCAGCAGGATTTGCGATCCGGTATTACAACGACTTTGTAAAGCCACATAAAGTCTACAGAGAACCAAGTGATCTTGAGCGTGAAGCTCTTCTTGATCTGCGAAACCAACTAAACGATTATGAAGGCTCACTCGAAATAGAAATCCTACAATCTATTGTTTTTTCCTGCGGTCGCGATAGGTTTGATCAACTTAGAGATTGGTTCAAAGCTATCTACGAGGTGTTGCTTGGGGCAAGCCAAGGACCACGATTTGGCGGGTTCATCGCGCTCTATGGCATTTCAGAAACGGTTACTCTTATTGATCAGGCCCTTGAGGGATCTTTCGTTAGCTCTTGATCACAATGCCTACACTTCTATTTTAAAAAGAAAAACAGAGTGTACCTATGCGCCTATTAATTATTATCTTATGTTTCGCTTTTTTTAGTGCTCCTGTTAATTCAGGGCCGAAAGAAGATGTGCACGAAACTATTACTTCACAGTTGCAGGCTTTTCTTGAAGATGATTTTGAAAAAGCATTCACCTATGCAAGTCCATCTATTCGCTCAATGTTTAGATCACCGGAAAATTTTGGGCACATGGTGCGAACCGGATATCCCATGGTTTGGCGATATCAGAACGTTACATTTCTTGAGCACCGCAAGGAGTCTCGGGGGCGTATTCAGGATATCCAGATTTTGGACCAAAAGGGGAAGATCCATTATCTAAGATATTTTCTAACAGACACTTCAAGCGGATGGAAAATCTCAGGCGTTCAATTTTTGGACCCTGCTGACTACAGTGCCTAAAATACCTGGCGCATAAAGTGATGCTTCTGAAATACTAAAAGATACCATTTTTTCTAAATCAAAATTCGATAAAAGGAAGCCTTATTTATAACTGATCAATTTTAAAGACACGTTCACGACTAGTAAAAAAGATGGCCAACCTCTATAGAAATTGAGATAAATTATAGGCGAAAAAAAATGACGGATTTGAAAGCGCTGGAAGCCCTGGTTTTTCAAAAAGTCGGAAACCGGGGAAAACCGCTTTCAAAACTGGGCTATTTCTGTGCACCGTTCCAACCTGAAACAGGTCCTTTTTCTGATAAAGTTGTAAAAATTTATCAAAACCATGTACCTTACTCCACACTAGAAACTCTGTTACGACATCACGATGATTACATTAATGTTTTAACCAGACTAGGAATACGAGTTCCTGAAACCGAAATTCACCTTTTGGAGAATGGCTCAAAACTAGTACCTGTAATTGTCCAAGATGCAATTCACCCTAAATTCATGATGCGGTACCAGATGCAGCTCGCAGATTTACAACGCGCCCTGGAGCTAATGGATTCTGCAGGTTTAGTCATCGCACGATTTTGGAACGCTCTTACCCAAGATATGGGACGGGTCGGATTTCACCCTTCCATCAGAAATTTTGCTGTAATCGATAAAGAAGCAATCTTTTTTGACAGCTTTCCACCACTTATTCACTATTCTCATGTGGAGATGGGGGAAATTCTTCTGAAATTCTCAGAAAGCCTTCTTATTCGTTTCGTTGGTCCATTTGTTCCTCAAATGCTAGCGCGCATTCAAGACGAGTGGTACTCTCCATCACAAACATTAATTGGTCTTGTGGGTAGCGCCTGCCGCTTACGTCCCAGCGACCAAGGTTATTTTCTAGATTGGGGGCGAGAATTTGCTCATACTCACTTGCCTCAGTTTTCAAATGAAATCATTGAAGGGCTTCAACGCGTGCCACAATTACCCGGCTATTGGACCAGTTTCCGAAAACTTCTTAGACTTCAAGGCAAACCCAATATTTAATTCCTATTTTTGAATTTGTAGAAGAAGTGCCTTAAGTCCCGACTCAAAACACCTATTGTAAATCTATCTAATTGCAATATCGGCACCTGGGCCTCTAAAGTTGGAAACCACCGTCTCTGGGTTATTTTCGACAAACATGTTATAAGAAATTTGAAATTCCGTAAAAGAAGCTAGGCAAACTGCAATAAGGAAATTAGCATGATTCTATGGCGAATTTGTGTAGAGACTGCATGGCAACCAATTGCCCGAATAAGAGATGTCCAAACTGCGGCTCGCCTCGCATTTTAAACCATCCCGAGCTTTTCTCTCTGTCTATCGCGCATTTGGATTGTGATGCTTTTTATGCAAGTGTTGAAAAACGAGAAAATCCCGATCTTGCCAACAAACCATTAATCATCGGAGGCGGGAGACGTGGAGTGGTTTCAACTGCCTGTTATATCGCTCGTATTCGAGGGGTGCGCTCCGCAATGCCAATGTTTCAAGCTCTAAAAATTTGCCCGGATGCGGTGATTTTGAAACCTCGAATGTCTCTGTACGCAAAGGTTAGCAAAGATATTCGGCAAATGATGGGTGAGCTGACACCCTCCATAGAGCCTTTGTCACTAGACGAGGCTTTTATTGATTTGACCGGAACGAGCAAACTGCACAATGCCTCGCCAGCAGTAGTGTTAGCAAAGCTCGCAAACCGCATTCACAGAGAATTGGGCTTAACAGGATCAATAGGATTATCACATAACAAATTTCTAGCTAAGATAGCATCTGATCTCGATAAACCACGAGGCTTTTCCATAATTGGAAAAGCCGAAACGAATAGCTTTCTCGAGGATAAGCCAATACGGCTGATCTGGGGTATAGGTAAAAAAATGCAAATGTTACTTGAAGAATCGGGCATACGGACATTTAGGGATCTAACGAGATGGGATCGCAAAGACCTTAACTACAAATTTGGTCAGATGGGAGATAGGCTTTGGTATCTCGGTAGGGGAGAAGATACGCGTAGCGTAGAGAGCCGCGTGTCTATTAAGTCTGTATCAAATGAAATCACATTTCCTGAAGACACATCTGACTCCGACTTACTGGATGGTCATTTGTGGAGAATGTGTGAAAAAGTGTCTTCCCGCATGAAAGCCAAGAGCTTAGTTGGCCGAGTTGCGAGCCTAAAACTCAAAACTAGCATCCATAAGATAATTACCAAACGCACCACATTGCGAGAACCAACCCAACTTGCCGATACAATGTATGATGTTTTAAGCAACCTCATGGAAAAAATGGAGCCTGGACAAACTTATCGTTTACTTGGAGTAAGTATTTCTGACCTATGCTCGGTACAAGAAGCGGATATGTATGGTGATTTATTGGACACCAACGCGTTAAAGCGGGGCAAAGCTGAAAGAGCTAGTGACTCCATACGCGAGAAGTTCGGCCCAGATGCCATAATTAAAGGTAGGGCACTGAGATGAAGTGTAGCTTTTATTCCGCAGCAAGGCTATTCACTGGATCCTGCGCCGTATTCCCAATGATTTCCGCAAGTACCCTTTCAAGCCTATCCCTAAATTTTTCAAAATCGTCTGACGGTAAAACCTTATCCTCATTAAGATAAAGCCCGCGGTTTATTTCAATCTGAATTACATGGTTTGAATTGCTAGGGCGACCGTAGCGCTGAGTAACATAAGCCCCCGCAAATGGAATATTCCTGCTGACCTTAAACCCGTGATTTTCAAAAATATTTGAGACCATATCTGTTAAAATTATATCGGCAGATGCTCCAAATCTATCACCGATTACCACTTCTGTATCTTGCTGCGGATTACCTATATGAGCAACCGCTTCATGCGGCATTGAATGCATATCGATAAGTATAGAACACCCAAAAAAATATTGAGCTCTTGAAATTAGGAGGTTTAATGCCTCATGGTAAGGCTTCCAATATCGATCGATTCGCATCAGAGCCTCGGCCTTACTCAACTTACCGGGATAAATAGAACGGGCATTAGACACCACCCGTGGAATTACACCTAATCCGGATGTGACTCTTGGATTTTGAGAACGACTGCGCACTCCATGAATTAATTCTGGATCAAGTTCATCCGCCGAGCGATTCATATCGACATAAGCACGTGGTGCCTTAGCCAATAATATTGGAACCCCCATATTCGGCATAAAATCAATAAGTTGATCTACAAAAGCATCCTCAGAGCTACGAATCGTTTGTGCATCAAGCACAGACGATTTAAGGAATGCTTTAGTATAAGATCGCCCGCTATGGGGCGATGCGAATACAACTGGAGAGATCAAAACATCCGGATCTTTGATCACATAAGCCAAATGGGAGTCGGAAAGATTTCTCATGTAGTATAGAATACATCATAAATTTAGATAAGCAAAAGGCCTTGATCATCAGCCATCTAACTTTTATAGACCGCAAACTGTGGTGGATGATTCAGCATGTTCTGATTATCGGACCGGGCGGTTAGCTCAGCGGTAGAGCACTACGTTGACATCGTAGGGGTCACTGGTTCGATCCCAGTACCGCCCACCATATGAAAGCGCCCATAGGGCCAAATGTGACTGGCGCGGAATTGCGCAGCGATTGAAGGGAAAAACCGATGAAGGTTAAAAACTCACTCCGTTCACTAAAGCAGCGACATCGTGACTGTCGAGTTGTGCGTCGTAAGGGACGAGTTTACGTGATTAATAAAACTCAGCGCCGCTTTAAAGCACGTCAAGGTTAAATTAGGACTACACAGCCCCAAAGAGCATTCTCATACAGGCTTGTGTAGATCAATTTAGTCGTCGTTTCCTGGAGGCTAGTAACTTTAAACGGAGTGCATTCAGCTTTATAAAACCAGCTGCGTCTTTTTGATCATACGCGCCAGAATCGTCTTCAAAGGTTACGTGCATTTCTGAATAAAGACTGTAGTCCGACCAACGGGCAACAGTACTTACAGATCCTTTATAGAGTTTAAGTCTTACTGTCCCAGTTACAAATTCCTGAGACTTATCAATTAGCGCCTGAAGCATTTCCCGCTCAGGTGAAAACCAAAACCCATTGTATATCAACTCAGCATATTTTGGCATCAACTCGTCTTTGAGATGCGCAGCACCTCGATCTATTGTAATCTGCTCAATTCCACGATGCGCTTCCATAAGAATTGTTCCGCCCGGTGTTTCATAAATACCACGCGATTTCATACCAACAAAGCGTCCTTCAACGAGATCAAGTCGTCCGATTCCATGGACACCACCAAATTTATTCAGCCTCGCCAAGAGCAAAGCTGGGGTTAAAGCTTCTCCATTGATAGAGATGGCGTCCCCGGCTTTAAATCCAACCTCAATAAATTCCGCTTTATCTGGCGCATCTTCAGGATCAACTGTACGCTGATAAACGTAATTAGGGGCCTCAACTGCTGGATCTTCTAGCACCTTGCCTTCTGAGGATGTATGAAGCAGATTAGCGTCTACAGAAAATGGTGCTTCGCCGCGCTTGTCTTTGTCGATCGGGATTTGGTTTTCCTGGGCAAAATCTAATAGTTTGGTGCGGCTTGAAAGGTTCCATTCCCGCCAAGGAGCAATTACTTTAATTTCAGGATTAAGAGCATAGGCAGCCAGTTCAAAGCGGACCTGATCATTGCCCTTGCCTGTCGCACCATGGGCCACAGCATCCGCACCAGATTCCGATGCAATTTCTACAAGTCGTTTCGAAATCAGCGGGCGTGCAATAGATGTACCCAAAAGGTATAGACCCTCGTAAAGCGCGTTGGCACGAAACATTGGGAAAACAAAATCACGCACAAACTCCTCGCGTAAATCCTCAATATAGATGTTTTGTGGTTTAATGCCCAAAAGCTCAGCCTTTTTACGGGCAGGTTGAAGTTCTTCACCCTGACCAAGATCAGCTGTGAAGGTTACAACCTCGCAACCATATTCTATTTGTAACCATTTGAGAATGATTGAGGTATCAAGGCCACCGGAATAGGCCAGAACGACTTTATTGGGCGTAGACATTTTTTTCTCATCACAACGAATTTCCCGGCCGGATAGCGGTTTTTGACTCAGGGAGCAAGAGTACTGTACATTAGTTCAACCTAAACACGCTCCCGAAAGCTGAGGCCGTTTAGGCCTAGGGCCTTATTGTTCTTTAGCGTGTATAAGCATTTCAAGCCTTGCTTTAGACGATTTGTTGGGTCATTGGGATTATATGAGCAACTTTGAATCCCTAGCAAAAACTGCAGAAACCGCAATGCGCGAGGTCTTTGATCCTACGCCACTTCAGAAAAATGAACATCTTTCTTCGCTTTATGACGCCGATATATGGCTTAAGCGCGAAGATCTCTCACCCGTACGATCCTATAAGATGCGCGGGGCATTTAATGCAATGCGCAAGCTGCCAAAACAAAAAAGCTTTGCCTGTGCAAGTGCTGGTAACCATGCTCAAGGAGTTGCATACATGTGCCGCCATTTTGGTGTTACCGGCCGGATATTTATGCCAGTGACAACGCCGCAGCAAAAAATCCAAAAAACAAAAATGTTTGGCGGAAAAAAAGTTAAGATTGAGCTTGTGGGCGACTATTTCGATGAGTGCTTAAGGGCTGCACAGGACTATTGCGTAAAACATTCCGCACATTTCCTTTCGCCTTTTGATGATGAAGATGTTATCGAGGGGCAAGCATCTGTTGCTGTGGAAATTGAAGAGCAACTTGGGACAGCGCCCGATCAAATCATTCTACCCGTAGGCGGTGGCGGGTTATCCTCTGGAATGATCAGTTATTTTCAAAATCGTACACAATTTACATTGGTAGAACCTTTGGGAGGTGCATGTCTTTGGTCCGCATTAATAGCCGGAAAACCGGTTCAGCTTGATTTTGTAGATACATTTGCAGATGGTGCTGCGGTTGGCCAGATCGGGCAAAAAACATGGGAGCTTTTGAAAAGTGTCGGACTAGCAAATGTTTTGCGAATTCCCGAAGATCGAATCTGTCTTACCATGCTGGATATGTTGAACGTTGAGGGAATTGTTTTGGAGCCCGCTGGAGCTCTTGCTATAGATGCCCTGAAAGATTTGGGGCGCTCTATCGCAGGGAAAAGGGTTGTGTGCGTTTCATCCGGTGGGAATTTTGATTTTGAACGCCTACCAGAAGTAAAAGAACGCGGACAAAGATTTTCAGGAGTAAAAAAATATCTGATTCTGCGCATGCCACAACGACCTGGTGCATTAAAAGAGTTTTTGAACTTTCTAGGACCAGATGATGATATTACGCGCTTTGAGTACTTAAAAAAAAGCGCTCGAAACTTTGGATCAATTCTAATTGGCATTGAAACAAAGTCAGCGGATCGTTTCGAACACTTTTTTAACAGACTTAACGAAGCTGGATTTACTTATTCTGACATTACGAATGACGAGATTATGGCACAGTTTGTGGTTTAAGTGGACGAAAGCCTTAAATCTTTTTGCTGATTTTAGTGGTTTGAAAATCTATTTCTATATTCATTCTGGATACTGCACTAGATAGTTTTGCAACAGTTTAGGGGGTGGCAGGGATATTCGATCTTTGTAGAAATCAAACGTAAGTAGAAATTTTTTAAAAATCAGAAAAATTTTATCCTCAGTAATTAAAAAGCCAGATATGCAGACTTTCAAGAGGCTGGGTTCTCGCCGATAGTATTAAATATTAAACCGCAGTCTTCAGAACCGCCTTTTTAATTTATAATATAATTAATATCTTTTTATAAGTTTCAACGTAAGTTCCCACAAAGCAACTGCAAAATAAAACTCCGATCTCCAGGATTTTCGACAAGATCGACAGCAAGTCTAATTGGCACAATATAGTCACTGTGACCTGTTTCAGTGGGTTCACACCGGCGTAGAACGGGATTTGCAATAAAAATAGTACAAACTTTCTCAGCCCAAAGATCATATTCAGGCATAAAGACATATCTCCTAAAAGCTCCAACCCTCCTTACCTTGCTAATAGTCCAACCGGTTTCTTCCATTACTTCCCTGTGGAGCGCTGTTATCGGTTGTTCACCGGGATCAATACCACCTCCCGGCAATTGAAATTCAGGTTCAGGCTCCATCTGATGTGTTAATAAAAGACTCCCACCGATAGGCAATAAAGCATAGACCCCCCCACGACGAGTATAGCTTATATCATTCTTTACGTTCTCACCAAATCGCCTTATCATCATTACTCCCTATAGCATCATTACTTGCCGAGATATTCAAGAACAGTTATGGCACAAATCAATAGCTCAAGGAATTCGAATGTTGCAGAGCACTGAGCCATATTGGGATGATACAGTCCTACCATTTCAATTGGAAAAATCTGACATACGCGGGCGCTTGGCTCGGCTCGATGGAGTCCTAACAGGCGTATTGAAGCAACATTCCTATCCCCCAGTGGTAGAAGCCCTTGTTGCGGAGATGACGCTACTCACAGCTTTAATTGGCCAGACCATAAAGCTTCGTTGGAAACTATCTTTACAGGTGCAGTCCAAAGGTCCTGTCCGTATGATTGCTACCGACTATTACGGCCCAGAGGAACACGGGCTGCCAGCTCGAATACGCGCATATGCAAACTTCGATAAGGAAAGACTAAACCATAGTGTCCCAAGTGAGCAAATCGGTGAAGGCTATTTCGCAATTTTAATTGACCAGGGTAAGGATATGCAACCCTATCAGGGAATCACTCCACTTTCAAAAGGATCACTTTTTGAAAGTGCTGAAGCCTACTTCGCACAATCTGAGCAGCTGCCAACCAAATTCTCACTCAGCTTCGGAAAGTCAATGGAAGAGGGCGGCTCGGAACGCTGGAGAGCTGGTGGCATTATGCTGCAGCATATGCCTAAATCAAGTCGATTTGCGGCAACCAACGGCGGGATAGGACAAAGTGGTAATATGAGCACTTCAGATCTTTTAAGCAGGCAAGTAAAAGAAAATTGGCAACGCGTAAACCTTCACCTTAAAACGGTGGAGGAGCTCGAACTAATTGGTCCAAAAGTCGCGCCAAATAAATTGCTTATGCGCCTTTTCCATGAAGAAAGCCCACGGGTATTTGAAGCCCAAACAGTTGAATTTGGGTGTTCGTGTTCTGAGGACCGCGTTCGACAGTCATTATCAATTTATTCTGTAAAAGATATTGAAACTATGACCACCATAGATGGGAAAGTTACTGCAGATTGTCAGTTTTGTGGTTCGCACTATGTTCTGGATCCTAGTTCAGTTGGATTAAATGCAACATAAGGTTAAATCGCTCAGAAAATGCCTTATTGAAGCACTAAATCAGTCCCTTCCCGAATCGTCTGACTTTGATCTTAATGATGACCTACCCAGCTTTTTTTCAGCAGACTTTCGTGAAGCCGCGGTATTGATCGCAATAAATGATATTAATAACAACCCCAGTATAATTCTGACCAAGCGTTCCTCTACTTTGGAAAACCATCCTGGACAAATTGCTTTTCCCGGTGGCAAGATTGATGCAGACGACAAAACGGCGATAAATGCTGCTCTCAGAGAGGCCGAAGAAGAAGTCTCTCTATTGCAGGGTCAGGTCGAGGTTTTGGGCTGCCTGCCCCGACACACCACAATAACCCGATTTCGAGTGACACCCGTTGTTGGACTTATAAATGGGCCTTTTATTCCCAAAATAGAAGAGAACGAAGTGGAGGAAGTCTTTTCAGTTCCATTCAGTTTCCTGATGGCACTTGAAAATTACAAAATTTGTGCTCGCAAATATTTGGGAAACGAGCGATATTATTATACAGTTCCATACGGCCCCTATTATATCTGGGGTGCCACGGCACGTATTCTCAGAGCATTTGCAGAAAGAGTCCAGACATGAAGATCAAAGGTGCTTGGCTTCGATCACAATCGGCGCAGCGAGTGCTTTCTCTTTTTGGTTGTGCTGGACATCAAGCATTTTTTGTCGGTGGGTGTGTTAGAGATGACCAACTCGGCTTTAAAGTCAGTGATATAGATATCGCGTCCGATGCCACTCCCGCACAAACAATAAATTTAGCCCAAAATGCAGGGATTCAGTTTCGCGCTACGGGGATTGACCACGGCACTGTCACTCTTGTTGTTCATAATAAATCGTTTGAAGTAACAACTTTTAGAAAAGATATTTCAACAGACGGTCGCCACGCAGGTGTGGTATTTCTAGACGATATCGAAGAAGATGCTCGGCGACGCGACTTCACGATGAATGCTCTTTACGCCGATAAAAATGGAGTAATTCTTGATCCACTTAATGGGTTGAAGGATCTTCATGAAAAACGAGTCCGATTTATCGGAGACGCAAGCACACGAATTAAAGAAGATTACCTCCGCATACTTAGGTTTTTTAGGTTTTCAGCTTGGTACGCCAACCCCAAATTCGGCTTTAATCCCGATACACTCAACGCGGTTACAAAGAACCTTAAAGGTTTGAAAAAATTATCCCGAGAACGCGTTAGCGCAGAAATTATCAAACTCTTAACCGCGCCAAACCCCGCCCCAAGTGTTGCCACCATGCGAAGCACAGGTGTTCTCGGATCCGTCATAGCAGAGGCAGAAGATCGGCTTCTACCGATACTCATCGAGTATGAAAAAGCCTGCAACATAAGTCCCGACCCGTTGCGGAGGTTAGCAGCAATTGGGGGGTATTATCTTCAAGACAACTTTCGGCTAAACAAGCAAGATGCTCAGAAATTGAAGAATTTACATCATCATATGAGCAGTACAGTACAAGCTCATGAATTGGGATACAGGCTGGGAGAACCTATTGCACGCAGCATATTGTTACTTAGGGCCGCAGTTTTTGAACAGCAAATTAGTCAATACGAAATAGAGCGCATAAAAATGGGTTCGAGAGCAAAGTTTCCTGTTAAAGGAAGTGATTTAATCGGCGCTTATGCTGGTGCTGCTTTGGGACGAAAATTAAAAGAACTTGAAATCAAATGGATCTCTTCTGAGTTTACCCTTAATAAACAAGATCTATTGAGTTGATAGCGATTCAGATTTAAGTCCAGATTGGGTTGACTTTAAACTTTAAAGCATACCTTTTGATAAATTTAAAACTATTAAAAAATTCAACAATATCTACGTCAAGGCTAGAACTTAGAATTATTATTACTTACAAAATTTTTTGATGGTCCTTTTGAAATAAATCATCGAAAGTTCTTGTTGAGATTTAATAGCTTAACTATCAGTTTATTTGTCTGTAATTTGCCGCTTTAAGCTAAATATTATGGTTTTTTATGGTGTAGTGGAAAATTAAAATATGTACCGCCTTTTTGAAAATCTTATCGATCCATTCGTTGAATATAAAGAAATTGATATCCCCCCCGATAGGCTCTTCCCGTTCCTTAGGGAGTACTGTCGCCCCTTCTACAAGGTATTTTCGGTAATTATTTTTCTCTCTTTTCTGATAGCTGGGACGGAACTTGGATTAATATATTTTATTGGTTGGATTGTTGATGTTATGCAAAGTAATCCAACTGCTGTCTGGTCAGAGCACGGTAGGATATTGATTATTTTTGCTCTACTTGTCGTCTTCATCCGTCCAATGATTTTTTGCGGTCATACTGCCCTTATAAACAATACTATGATGCCTAATTTAGGCACATTAATTCGATGGAGAGCCCACCGCCATGTCCTACGCCAATCAGTGGGATGGTTTGAAAATGACTTTGCTGGTCGAATTGCCAACCGTGTAATGCAGACACCCCCCGCCGCGAATGAAATGATGTTTCACCTTTTTGACGCGCTAAGTTATGCGACTGCTTACGCCATTGGTGCGGGCATTCTGCTATGGGCCGCCAATCCTGCTTTGGCAGTTCCGTTGATTATATGGATTATAGGTTATGTACTTCTATTGCGTTGGGTCGTCATACACGTTGGACCTGCCTCTGAAGCCTCGTCAGATGCAAGATCACAATTAAACGGTCGAATTGTAGATGGTTATACCAATATCCAGTCAGTCAAACTCTTTGCCGATGAAACTGATGAACTTGAGTACGCTCGCCAAGCGATCTCCAACACACGAGAAACTGTGAAGAGGGAAATGCGTATCTACACTACTATGGATTTAGCTTTAGTTGTACTCAATGGCTTTTTGATTGTTAGCGTTATAGGCTGGGCTATTTTTTTATGGAACAATGGTTATGCAACCGCTGGTATTGTTGCCGCGGCATCAACTCTTGTTTTGCGGCTTAATGCTCTGACCGGATGGATTATGTGGGCGGTTACAAGTTTTTTTCGTGAGTTGGGCGTTGTATCAGAAGGAATGCGCACGATTGCGCAGCCGCTCGATCTTGTGGATGCAAAAGAGGCCACTGAGCTTAATGTAATTAACGCCGAAATTCGCTTTTCGAACTTGTCTCATCACTATGGTAAAAAAAGTGGAGGATTGAATAAACTCAATTTAACTATCAAACCAGGGGAAAAAGTTGGTCTCGTGGGAAGATCGGGCGCTGGAAAATCAACTTTGCTGAAATTGTTGTTGCGGTTTTATGATATTGAACATGGTAAAATTTATATTGATGGACAGAACATTTCACTTACCACACAGGCAAGTCTGCGTTGTCAAATGGGAATGGTCCAGCAGGACAACAGTCTACTGCACCGTACGATAAGCGACAACATTCGCTACGGTCAAAAATCTGCTACGCATAAAGAAATAATTTCCGCTGCTAAGCAGGCACAGGCTCATAAATTTATTTTGAATCTTGAAGATTCACAAGGCCGTTCGGGTTACGATGCAGAAGTTGGAGAGAGGGGTGTCAAACTTTCTGGTGGGCAACGTCAGAGAATTGCACTTGCTAGGGTCATTCTCAAGGACGCACCGATCCTTTTATTAGATGAGGCAACAAGTGCGCTCGACAGTGAAGTTGAAGCAGCAATTCAGGATACACTGTACAAGATGATGTCCGGGAAAACGGTGATCGCTATAGCACACCGCCTTTCAACTATTGCCCACATGGATAGAATTTTAGTAATGGATAAGGGCCATATTGTAGAAGACGGAGACCACAAAAGTCTCCTTTCCGGCGGGGGCCTTTACGCCGGGTTCTGGGCGCGACAATCAGGTGGGTTTATCGATGTCGAGTGACGATTTTTATCTAAAATGACGCAATCTTTTCACTTCGACCAAAGGTAGTAAATTAAACAAAGCGCCAAAAGCCATTTTTCCGATTACAGAAATAGGAAATAGAGCTAAAAATGGCTGATGATGGCTTTATCCCTGAAAGACAGCCTTCTAGTTTGGCTTTCAATTTATGCCTTTCAATTTACAAAATTACTAAAGGCAGTTCACGCTAATATATTTCAACATATTCGCAATAAAAAAGTTGATTGAATAGATTTGGTCTGTAACTCAATAATTTTATACGCTACTTTTAAAATAAAATGAGCAGTTGAAAATGAAAATTTTAAGGTCACTTCTGGCTTTCTTTCTTTTGTCAAGCTTTTCAGGATGCATGATTTTTGAACCATTTCTTATACCAAATCTTTCTGAAAAACATACCAAAGTGAACGTTACCAGCATTGTGGTTAAAAAGGGTGCTAGACGCATGTACCTTTTTGAAAAGCAAAAACTAGTAAAATCCTATCGAATTGGACTTGGTTCTTCTCCGGTAGGTGACAAAAAAGTAGAGGGAGATGGTAAAACACCGGAAGGTCTCTACTATATCGATCGAAAAAATCCTAAAAGCCGGTATTTTCTTTCTCTTGGGATATCTTACCCAAATTCCAATGATATCGCTGAAGCAGAAACTCTTGGACAATCTCCAGGAGAAGATATCTTCATCCACGGCCAAGATCGAAAACCTAATTTTTTAAAGCCTGACTGGACGGCCGGATGCATTTCCTTAAGAAACTATGAAATGCGTGAAATTTACCAAAATGTAAAAGTAGGAACGCCTATACTTATCCACCCCTAGACGATTGGTTAGTCAATACGTTTTCCACAAATTCCGGACCTGTTCCAAGGACCATAGTCCACCAGATTTTGCCACTAGGCTCCTGATACCAAGAAAATCCCATTTCCGTGGCTCTTTTATCTAAGAGTACCCTGCGTGTGTCTGGGTTTTCCATCCAAGCCGAGAGCGTTTCAAATTCTGTCTCAAATGTTTCTGAGATTAGTTCGCCAACCAATTTATGTGGATACCCAACCATCTCTACACGATCTATAGGGGACGACCCTTCGGAGCCAAAATGCCAAGGACGGTTTTGCACCGACATGTCGCGGGCATGAGTAGCAGCGGCCGCATTAAGATGCGAGCTCAAAGCAAGTTTGGAAATATTAGATGAAAATCTCAGAGCGTTTAAGGCATCTAACATCCTAAACTGGACGCTAGCCGTTGATTGAAGCCTAAGGTTGTAAAGCCGCGGCATTGGTTTACCGTCCGCTCCAAGCTTTGGAACTTCCGTTTCACAAGCTGAGAGCAAAAACAAAAAAGCCAATAATTGACAAATGAACCTGATCATTGCTCCCCACTACATATAGATGCCTACTAACTAACTCGTTGACACATATCTTGCCAGCATGTTTTTCATATTCCCTATGTAAGATTAACTTGTATTGTGGTCGGGGTATTCAGGCAGTATTCTAGCGTATAGGTTCATTAGGTAATTAGTTGGAGTAAGAAATGACCTGGCAATCGAGACGAACTTTTCTCGCAACAGGTACTGCAGTTTTTGCATCACCTTTAATTGGACAGACTAATGTTAACGCAAGCAACACAACGGAAGTTGACCGCGAGGTATCACAATCCGTTCGTCATAATATCTCGAGTTTTCGTGCGTTGGACTGGCAACCATATTTCTCAAATTTGAAAAACGGCGCCGTATTGGTTGATATCTCATCGCGTGCTTTACATTATTGGTCCGAAGATGAAAAAATTTATAAACTTTATCCGTCTAGCGTACCTTTGAGTGAAGAACTTACGAAAAGGGGACGAACAAAGGTTACTCAGAAAGTTGTTGGCCCAAGTTGGAGTCCAACCCCTGCGATGTTGGAACGAAATCCTGAGTGGCCAAGCTTTATGCCTCCAGGCCCAGACAATCCACTCGGAACACACGCACTCTATCTGAGTTGGCGACACTACCGAATTCACGGAACACATGATACACGAAAAATTGGACGTCGTTCGTCAAATGGTTGCATTGGACTCTATAATGAACATATCGAAGAATTATTCGATATGGCTAAAATAGGAACACAAGTTCTGCTGATATGAAAATAGGATTTTGTTTTGGATTCTGGTATTAAGTCTTAGAAGTGCCCCCGGGATTTTGATCAAAAAACTCTTCGTTGGCCTTTATGCAAGCTTAAGCTATGAAAAATTTAAATTTTAATAAGGAAGATAGATGAAACAAAATATTCTCGCCTTAACTTTGCTCGCTCTCACGAGTGCTGCTATGGCAGGTGGATTGAGCGATCCAGAAGTTGTTCTAATACCTATGACTAAAGAATTAATCTCATGTAAAGGCAAAAGCATAGAAAAAAAATCCGACTACAACGGCGCTTTTTATCACTATTCCTTGGCTTTAAACCAAAGTTCTAAAGAAGCTGCGGCATCAGCAGCAAACGCCGTTAGAGCATATGTAGAAGCAAGGGAGCAGACGTGTAATCCAAACGCAAAAGCAGTTATTGATCGTAATGGTTATGCTGTCCGCGAAACAAACGGCGGCGTAGTAATTAATTTACCCTAATCGGCAGTTATGATTACAAATAGTATAAAGTAAGTCATAAACCTAAATTAATTTCGCGTCTCATTGTAAATTTTGTTTCAGTGTAAACTGTAGCTTATCTTCCTGAAACCACTGCATTACTCGTGCCAGTGTAAATAAACATTGTTTAAATTTGTCTGCTATAAATTCTAAACGATTTAGATTAATCCTACTTGAACTAAGGATGCGTTCATTACAAAAATGGGATGTGCTGGCCAAAAGAGGACACTGGTATGAAAACTGCCCTAATAGTGATAGATGTGCAAATTGATTTTTGCGAAGATGGAGCGTTGGCGGTAGACGAGGGCGATAGCGTTGTGCCTGTAATCAACGAAATGCTTTGTGATTATGACATTATTTGTCTTACACAAGACTGGCATCCTTCTGGCCATTCTTCCTTCGCAAGTAGTCATGAGAGTAGATCACCTTTCGATTTGCTCGAAATGAGTTACGGAAAACAAGTACTTTGGCCTGATCATTGCGTGCAAGGGAGCATAGGGGCCGATTTTCACGAACAATTAAACACTAATTTAGCGGATATGATTATTCGTAAAGGCTGTAATCCTAAAATAGATAGTTATTCAGCCTTTTTTGAAAATGACCATAAAACTCCAACCGGACTTCATGGATATTTGCAAACGCGACAGGTTAAAAAACTCGATCTGGTA
>MDTG01356221.1_pt1 | contig 35591 bp, 30 predicted proteins | sample 811421 | NCBI WGS metagenome assembly MDTG01 (sample SAMN05326645, study PRJNA326480) | marine metagenome | isolation source: seawater | place: Pacific Ocean: South East | collected 2011
TATTTGGCAAATATCCTGGATGAGAAAATTTAAAAACTTGATTTTCTTTCTGAATTGCCATTTTGCCATAAGCAATTTCAAGATTATGGTTTAACAAGTAATAAAAAAGTTTATCTATTTTTTTTGGAATGAAAAAATCATCTGAATTACACATTATTATGTAAGGAAAATTTGCGTGTTTTATACCTCTTATAAAAGAAAATCCTACGCCAACATTCATTTTATTTTTAAAATACCTAATTTTGTTAAAATGCTGTTTAAATTTAGAAATTAGTTCTGGTGTTTTATCAGATGAACAATCGTCAACGATTATTATTTCTCCTAAATTTTTTAATTCTAAGGCAGAAGCAATAGCTATTGGGAGAAAATCTTCATCATCATATGTTGGAATTACTACTGATAGCATTATAATTTAATCATTTCATGTCTATATAAATCTTGAAAATGCTTTGCTCCGTTAGGTCCAAACCAATTTTTGGGTGCAATAACTTTTTCTTTTTGATTACCGAACCAACTTCCCCACCACGAAAAAGTGCTGTTACTCATTATTACAGAATCACAAATAGACAAACTAATCATGTCATCAACTTCATCATTATTGTTTAGAAAATTATAGTTGGAAATATCAAAGTTATTTCTTACAGACTTTAAATCATCAGTAAAAAGAAAAAAATCATGATCCTTTTTATTAAAAATTGATAATGCTTTAAAAATATAATTTTGAGAAACAGGCGGAAGTACATCTTTAATTTTCTGGTAGTCACCCATTCTTATATGAACTCCCACTTTTTTTTTTTTAAACTTGCTAAATTTTTCTCTAATTTTTTTTACTCTTTCCTGTGGAAATGTAAAAAGATTTTTTATTTCGTCTTGGCAGTCTTCAAAATATTTTTGACTCTGAAAATAACCAATTAAACAAACATTATCAATAAGAGGAATTGGAATAAAAACATTTACATCTAAATTATCCATCATAAAGTCTTGTTTGTATGGTGTAAAAATTCTATGTGTTGTACTTTTTATTTTTGAATACAATGTATCTTTGTAAGTTTTATTTATTTTTCCCTGGCCTGGGCCCATTCCGCCTATCTCATAATTTATGTTGTATTTTGTTTTTAGTCTTAAAGATAAAGCGAACCCTGCAGATATTTGAAAAAGTTGATTGCCTAAACCGCCGCACATTGAATTAATAATCATAATATTTCTATAAATTGTATTTTTTTAATATATTTTCTAAAATTTCTTTCACTCTTGTTAATTGAGGAATAAGATCTCTGTGATCATTACCCAAAAAGAGACCGTTTGTGTCGATATTCTCTGTATTGCTTAATTTATCTATAATTGAATAGTCTAAAAATTTCTCCATTGGATTTTTAAGAATGTTGCCTGTTACAATTGGTCTAGTTTGCACCCCATTTCTATTTAGTTCATAAACAACAAGAGCTCTTTTATTTAAAAGTTTCCCTTTCAAAATTAATCCAAATCCAAACCATGAAGAATTACCAACACTTTTTTGAACTCTGCAATAATCGCAAGAGTTAAAAAGATATTTGAAATATCTCGCATTTTTGTTTCTTTGTAACAAAAACTTGGGAAATTTTTTGAGTTGTATTCTTCCTACAAGACCATTAATTTCGTTGGGTTTTAGGTTATATCCTGGTAGGGCAAACTTGAAAAAATCTTCGAATTCATTTCCGCTTTTGTTTGAAATATAGTTTTTAAAAGGAAGTTCTCTTATCCAACCATGAGATCTTAAAGATAATAAATAATGATAAATTTCTTCATCATTTGTTGAAATCATTCCTCCCTCTATGGTCTGAATATGGTGGGAGAAATGAAAACTATTAGAACCTGCGATACCAAATGTTCCAGAATGCTTTCCATTAATATTTGCTCCTAAAGATTCACAATTATCTTCAATCAAAATTAAATTATTAGATTCACATATCTCTTTTAATCTTTTTAGGTTTGAAGGGTTTCCTAAAATATTAATTGCTAAAATGGCCTTTGTCTTTTTAGAGATTGCTTTTTGTACCAAGCATTCATCTATATTCCAATTTTTTATATTTACATCAACAAATTTTAACTTTAATCCATGTTGACTTAAAGGGGCAAAGCTTGTACTCCACCCAATAGCTGGGACAATAATCTCATCTCCTTTGTTGAGATTGTATTTTTTAGATAATATTAGACTGGCAATAATAAGCAAATTTGCTGAAGATCCAGAATTTACCATTACAGAATATTTTGTTTTATTATATTTAGAGAATTCTTCTTCGAACCTCTTCACATTAAAACTCATTGTTAATCGTGAATCCTTTAATAATTCAAATATACCGTATTTTTCTTCCTGATCCCAAGAGCATGATTTTAGAGGATAAAAACATTCAGATGAAGATGATTTTTTTGATTCTTTTGAATGAAAACTTGATAAACTTTTAGAAACAATATTTGATTTATTACTTTCAAAAGTATGATTTATTTTGTTAAACATTGTCTATTTAAGCATAAAACGTGCCATTTTTTTAAAATTTTTAATTTAAATTCTAAGGTTAATGTAGACTACTTATAAAATTGGTTTAGAGTGTAAATAATAAATAAATATGAGGTTTTTTTGAAAAGAAAAATAGCATTAATTACTGGTGTTACAGGTCAAGATGGGTCATATTTGGCAGAATTTTTAATTAAAAAAAATTATGTAGTCCATGGAATTAAGAGAAGATCATCGTCTTATAATACAACAAGAGTAGATCATATTTATCAAGATGTATTTGAGACAAAAGATAGAAATTTTATCTTACATTATGGTGATATGACGGATTCAACTAACTTGATTAGTATAATTCAAAAAATTAAACCAAACGAAATCTATAACCTCGCAGCTCAGAGCCATGTGCAGGTGAGCTTTGAAACTCCAGAGTATACTGGGAATGCAGACGCCCTAGGAACTTTAAGAATTTTAGAAGCAATTAGGGTTTTGGGATTATCAAAATTTACCAAATTTTATCAAGCCTCAACTTCAGAACTCTTTGGGGATTCAAGAGAAAAAAAAATGAATGAAAATACTAATTTTTCACCCAACAGTCCTTATGCAACTGCAAAGTTATATGCTTATTACATAACTAAAAATTACAGGTCTGCTTACAATATTTTTGCATGTAATGGAATTCTTTTTAATCACGAAAGTGAAAGAAGAGGCGAAACTTTTGTGACAAGAAAAATTACTCTTGGGATTGCAAATATTATGAAACGAAAACAAAAAAAATTATATCTAGGAAATCTTAACTCCATCAGAGATTGGGGACACGCAAAAGATTACGTTGAGGGAATGTGGAAAATAATGCAGTATAAAAAACCTGATGACTTTATTTTATCTACTGGAGTAAGTTATTCAGTTAGAGACTTTGTTGAGGAAGCATTTAGGTTTGTTGATATTGATATTCTTTGGAAAGGAAAAGGTATTAATGAAAAAGGCTATGATTCTAAAACAAAGCAATGCTTAATAGAAATTGATCCTAAATTTTTTAGACCAAATGAAGTTCCGTATCTTCATGGTGACGCATCAAAGGCTAAAAAGTTGTTAAAATGGAAGTATAGAATGACTTTTAAAGAACTAGTCAAAGAAATGATGCAAAATGATTTAAAAAATTAATTTTTTTTCCACTTAATACTACATCCAATGCTTGGGAATTGTATTTTAGGTCCACATCCAGAATTAGCTATTAGCATTATGGCATTGAGAAGTTCATTATGATTTAAATTTACAGGTACTAAGTTTCTAATCTCGAATATTCGTCCTCTATATTGTAAAAAACCATCTTTGTTAAAACAAAAAAAATCAGGAGTACAAACAGCACCATATTTTTTAGATACCATTTGATCATCATCTATTAAATAAGGAAAATTAAAGAAATTTTGTTTTGAAAAAATTCTCATATTTTCGAAACTATCTTCACTGTAACTAGAAGTATCATTGGGCATGATAGCCACAATCCCAAAGCCAAGTTTTTTTATTTTTTTAGTAATTTTTACTACTTCTCCAATAACTGCCTTAACATAAGGGCAGTGATTACAAATAAACATTATAATTGTTCCGTTTTCTCCACTCACTGTATCAAGTGAGATGTAAACATCTTCGGTCGAACGTAATTTAAAGTCTATAATTTTAAATTTTTGATAACTGGACGGACTTGACATTAAAACCATGATTAGTTTCCTATAAAATGAAAAAAAATTTCTCTATTTTTTTTAGCTTTTCTATGTTCAAATAAAAAAATCCCTTGCCAAATACCTAGTTTTAATTTTTTTTTTAAAACGCTGATTGTGCAACTAGTTTTATTTAAAGATGATTTTATATGAGCTGGCATGTCATCATCTCCTTCAAAATTGTGGTTAAATAAAAGATCATTTGGAATTATTCTTTTAAAAAAGTTTAATAGATCTTTCTTAACATTATCGTCTGCATTTTCTTGAATTATCAAAGACGCTGTAGTGTGCTGTATTGAAATATTGATTAAACCTGTGTTTAGTTCTTTTTTTATTATCATATTTTCAATGTATTTTGTTATATTTGTTAAACTTTCACCGTTAGTACTTACTCTAAAAGAATCTGTGATTTGTTTCATAACTCCTCAAAAATGTTGTTATTATTTCAAAATTATATTATAAGTAAATGGGAGGATTTTAAATGACTGAAGAAAAAAAAAAAATGAAAAAAGAAGACGTTAAAGAAGTATTTACAAGAGTATTAAAAAAACTTAAAGATCGCAAGTAAAGTTTGTTATGTAGATCTATTTATGTCTAAGGTCTGGGTAGAATGTCAAAAATGCGGAAAAGTTTTTTGGATTTTTTCTGACGAACTGAACATATTTTATCCTAAAAATTCCATAAATTATCAAATATGTGTCAATTGTGAAATAGATGGTTCACAAAAAAAAAAATGATAGATTATTTCAAAAACTTCTATGATTATTTAGTTAGTGTTTTTCAATTTTTTGAATTTGTAGTATATTTTTTTTTTGGTCTAACAATTTTAATAATTTTTAAATTAATTGTTAAAATAATAGTGGCTCTAAGTATTTTACCGAAAAAAATTGTAGATCGTCAGTTTTACAGTTTTCTTTTTTTTAAAGTATTGAAGATTTTTTTTTATATTATTTTCCTGACTTTAATAGGAAAAATGATTTTTTATTTGATATTAAGTTATTAACAATTACCAGTAATTTATGTTTAGATATTTATCAACAATTATCAACAATTTTTCCACATAGAGTAAAATAAAACTTTTAAATTAAATTATAGCTTATATTTGTTAAAAACTAAATTTTATGATTTATTTACCAAAAGTCCAATAATTGTATTACAGTCTATTTATATTTATTTGTTGAAATATGGATAATTTTGAATTCATAAAAAAAGGTTTCTGGGGTTTATTAATCATTGTTGTTATTACGTTTACCATCACAGTAATTTTATTCTGAAAAGTTCATGGATTGGTATCAAATAGTTGCTGTTGTAGGAATGTGGGGATTAGTTATATTGCTTTATAATATTTGGAAATAATGTAAATTTAGAATAATTTAATAATTATTAAGTAGTTTTTAATTTTTCCATAAAATTTTTAATAAAATGATTACCTAATGTAACTAGTAAAATCTAAAAAGATAACTTGAAAGTTCAAGTTTAAATGCTAATAATTACTACAATTTTAAATTGAAATAAGGAGATATTAATGTACTTAAGAATATTTATTGCTATGTTTGCTATTAATTTATTTTTTTCAATATCTGATTTGAAAGCTGCAGACGTCACGATTGAAATGCTTAATAAAAATAAAGAAACCAAGCAAAGAATGGTTTACAGTCAAGAATTGGTAAAAATTGAAAAAGGTCAGACAATTGAATGGCTACCTACTGCTAAGGCGCATAATGTTGAAATTTTAGTTGCACCAGAAGGCTATACAATTCCAAAAAAAACTAAGCTCAGTGAAAAAGTAACAATGACTTTTGATGTTCCTGGTATTTACCTGTATCAATGCTCGCCGCATGCTGCTCTTGGAATGATTGGTATTATTGTTGTTGGTGGAGATACATCAAATAAAGAGGCAATATTAAAGGAGAAACTTGTTGGTAGTAAATCCAAAAAGAAAAGAGATAAACTAGTCAGTGAAATTTAGTTTTGCCAGAATTATTTAATATAAAGAGTCTTACACAAACTTAATTTATTTAAGTATTAATGTTTTAGTGAATTTTTAGACTCTTTATTTTAAATGTATATAGTCATTCATATTCAATCGTTCCTGGAGGTTTAGACGTGCAATCATAGCAGACCCTATTTATCCCTTTCACATTATTAACGATTTTATTTGCACACTCTGAAATAAATTTTGAATCAAACGAGAAAGACTCTGCTGTCATTCCATCTTTTGATGTAACTGCACGCAAAACACATATTTCCTCATAAGTTCTGTTATCACCCATAACTCCAACTGTCTTTATAGGGAGCAAAACACAAAAGGCTTGCCAGATTTCATCATAAAGATGGGCTTTTTTTAATAAATCTATAAAAATTGAATCAGCTTCTTTTATAATTTTTATTCGTTTTTTTGTTACTTTACCCAATATACGAATTCCTAAGCCAGGTCCTGGAAAAGGATGTCTTGAAATAAAGTCTGCAGGAATTTCTAATTCTTTTCCTAAAATTCTCACCTCGTCTTTGAAAAGTTCTCTTAGTGGTTCTAGTAAATTTAGATTCATTTTTTTTGGCAAGCCTCCAACGTTATGATGAGATTTAATTGTAACTTTTTTTTTTCCAGAGGACGCGACTGATTCGATTACATCTGGATATAATGTTCCTTGTGCTAGAAAAACAACATTTTTCAATTTTCTGCTGTGTTTTTCAAATAATTCTATAAATAACTTCCCTATTATTTTTCTTTTTTTTTCTGGATCAGAGATATTTCTAAGTTTTTTTAAAAATAAAGTAGAAGCATTTATTTTCGAAAATGAAATATTGAAATTTTTTTTAAATAGCTTTACAATTTCTTCCGGTTCATTTTTTCTCATTAATCCAGTATCAACAAATATACAATGCAATTGTCTACCAATTGCCTTATTTATCAAGACGGCAGTTACAGTTGAGTCAACACCACCTGACAGAGCACAAATTACATTTTTTTTCCCTACAATTTCTCTAATTTTTCTAACCATATCAATTTTAAAAGATTTCATATTCCAATCCTTTTTTGCTTTGGATATCTTTAACACGAAGTTTGAAATTATTTTATCGCCTCTTGTTGTCTGATTGACTTCAGGATGAAACTGTAGGCCAAAAATCTTTTTCTTTTTATTTTCAATGATTGCTAATATTGAATTTTCACTAAGAGCTATAGTTTCAAAATCTTTTGGGGCATGAGTTATAGCATCACTATGGCTCATCCAAACTCTATATCTTCCTTTAGACTTATAAACTCCGTCAATCAAAGGGGATTTTTTTAATATATCAATATTTGCTTTTCCAAACTCTCTATTGTCACTTTTTTTTACTTTTCCCTTAAAAAAATCACATATTAGTTGTAAACCATAACAAATACCCAAAATTGGTATGTCTAATTTAAAAAACTTTTCTCCTAAAAGAGGTGCATTTTTTGAATATACTGATGAAGGGCCCCCAGAAAAGATGATCCCTTTTGAATTTATAATTTTAGTTTTAAATTCTTTGTCAACATTATTAAAAGGTACAACTTCGCAAAAAACTCCTAACTCTCTTATTCTTCTAGCTATTAACTTCGTTAATTGTGATCCAAAATCAATAATAATTATTTGGGTTTGCATTAATTTATTTATTTATCTGATAATTAGGCGATTCTCTTGTTATAGAAATACTATGAACATGACTTTCATCCAATCCAGCACGAGTGATTTTTACCATTTTTGTATTTTTTTTCATTTGAGCAATCGTTTTATTACCAGTGTAGCCCATTGCTGCTTTCAATCCGCCAACTAATTGTTCTATAACTTTACTTACCGAGCCCTTGTATGGAACTCTTCCTTCAACACCTTCTGGAACGAGTTTCTGAGAATTTTTAATTTCTTGTTGAAAGTATCTGTCAGCTGAGCCCTGACCCATAGCGCCAATAGATCCCATTCCCCTGTAGGATTTGTAGCTTCTTCCATTTGACAAGAATACTTCTCCAGGAGATTCATCTGTGCCTGCAAACAAAGAGCCGATCATTATCGCATCTGCACCCACAGCAATTGCCTTTGCTATATCACCAGAAAATTTTATTCCTCCATCAGCTATTACAGGAACCTTCTTAATTTTTGCAATTCTAGAAACATTAGATATCGCATACAATTGTGGTACTCCAACACCTGCAATTATTCTAGTTGTACAAATCGATCCAGGCCCTATTCCTACTTTTAGAGCATCAGCACCTGCAGAAATTAAATCTCTAGCTGCCTCAGACGTGGCAATGTTACCAACCACAATTGGTAATCTTTTATATTTTTTTTTTATTTTTCTTAAAGTCTCAATTACATTTTTAGAATGCCCATGTGCAGTGTCAATTACAACTATATCAACCTCAGCATCTACAAGATATTTTAGTCTATTTAATCCCTCCTCTTCTCCGATTCCAATTGCAGCTGCTACAATTAATCTACCGAATGAATCTTTAGATGATGAGGGAAACTTTTCAGCTTTTTCAATATCTTTAACAGTAATCAAACCTACACATTTATATTTATTATCTACAACAAGAAGTTTTTCAATCCGATGATGATGTAAAAGTTTTTTAGCCTCACTTGTTTTTATATTTTCGTTAACTGTAATCAAACTTTTTTTTGTCATTAAAGCGCTAATAGGCTGATCAAGGTTTTTTGCAAAACGAATGTCTCTGTTAGTTAATATTCCAATTAATTTTCTTGTTTTTTTCTCAACTACGGGTATACCACTAATATTATTTTTATTTTTTATTTCCAAAGCTTCTTTAAGTTTATTCTCAGGATTGATTGTTAAAGGATTAATAACCATACCAGATTCGAATTTTTTTACTTTTTTTATCTCCTGCGCTTGTTTTGATGGTGACATATTTTTATGAATCACTCCAATTCCTCCAGACTGAGCCATCTTTATTGCAAGATTTGACTCGGTGACAGTGTCCATTGCAGAGGATATAAGTGGAATCTTAAGCTTTATATTTTTAGTAATATTCGTTTCTAGCGATGCATCATCTGGTTTAAAGTCAGAGAGTGCCGGAAGAATTAAAACATCATCAAAAGTGAGAGCTTCATTTATATTTTGCATTTAAATCCTTGATTTAAAATAATCTAAATATAAAGAAAGTAAAAACAAAAAATAAAAATTATTTTTTTATTCCGAATAAGTAAACTTCAGAGGATGCTTTTCTTGATGCTAAAGGTTTAATATATTTAATATTTTTTAAACTATTTCTCATCAATTCTAATAGTTTACCTTGAGCACCACCTTGAAAAATCTTACAAACAAAAAATCCATTTGTTCTTAAAAATTTATTAGAACAATAAATCGCTGTTTCTACTAAGTTTATTATTTTCAAATGATCTGTTAATTTGTGTCCAGAGGTATTTGGTGCCATATCACTTAAAAGAATATCTACTTTCTGATTAAAATATTCATTTACCTGTAAATCTAAATCATTTATATCAAGTTGAAGGAATTTAATATCATTAATTGGTTCAATTGATATCTTATCTATACCTAAAACTTTTCCTTTTGGTCCTATTAATTTTCTAGAAATTTGTGACCATCCCCCTGGAGCGGCACCTAGATCTAATACATAAGCTCCCTTAAAAAAAAAATTAAACCTTTCGTTTATTTGTAATAATTTAAACGAAGATCTTGATCTTAGACCTTTTTTCTTCGCCTCAATAAAAAAATGATCGTTAAGGTGTCTGTAAAGCCACCTATTACTTTTTTCCTTTTTTTGTTTTCTTTTTAATTTTATATTAATCATTTAATTTTTTTTGGTTGATAATATCCCAAATAATACCCTCTTTAATTCCACGGTCAGAAACAAAAATATTTTTTATTTTAAAACTTTTAAGTATTACATCCAAAATTTTTATTCCATTTTCTAAAAGCATTTTTCTGGACAGACCAATAATCTTATTGTTTTTTTTTTCTTCATCAGACATTTCTTGAACTTGTTTAATTGCTAAATGTATATCGGATATTTGAAAATCATACCCCTCAACATCTTCTTTTCTATAAAATTTCAAGTTTTTGTGTATTGCACATAGGCTTGTTATTGTACTGCAAGATCCGATCGTAGAAAATGGAACATCATCTCCAATAAATGATTTTTTAAAGTAATTAATCTCATTTTGAATTTCTTGAAATATTTTTTTTTCTGAGTATAGATTTACCTTTTGATCCAAATTAATAACTCCTGAAGGAATCGATGTAAAATTAAATGTACCATTCTTTGAAGCTTTATGTTTATATATGATTTCAGTACTTCCTCCACCTATATCAAAAATTAATTTATTTTCGTTATTAAAATCCTTATACATAAAGCAACTTTTTAAACAAAGACGTGCTTCTTCTTTGGGTGATATAACTTCAATCAAAATACCAGTTTTTTCTTTAACTTCTTTTACTAATTTTGCAGTATTGATTGATTCTCTGCAAGCTTGGGTTGCGATACATCTATACTCATCAACTTTAAATTTATCTAATCTATTTGATATTTTCTTAAATGCGTTAACAGTTCTATCAATTTGTTCATGAGAAAACTCACCACTGTATGATAAATTTTCACCTAGTTTAACTGTTGACGAAAATGTATCCAATATTTTATAATTTTGAGATGAATATTGAGTAATTATAAGTCTACAATTATTACTCCCTAAATCTATTGCTGCAAAAATATGCCTATCAATATTTTTCATGATTTTTGTTATATTTTATTTATTATACAAAAATTAATAATATGTAATAATTAATCTACATTTTAATATATCATATGTTGTATTACAAAATTCTAAAAATAACTAAGAAAAATATCTCTATAATATCATTATTTTTCCTTTTTATTTTTTTGAACTATCTAAGTTGTAAAAAATCACTTTCAGCTAATGAAAATTCAGTAGTCGAATCTTTGACAAAAATAAATTCGGTCCTAGTTGAGAAAATAGAAGTTTCTAAGTTTAAAAAGAAAATTATTTTAAGAGGACACACCGAACACTCTAGGCAGGTTATCATTAAATCTCAAGTTGAGGGAAAAATTAGTGCTATAAATTTTTCTAAAGGATCGGAGGTCAGCGCAGGGGATATCATAGTATTAATTGATCCTGAAGATAAAATTGCAAAGCAAAAAGAAATGGAAGCTCTTCTAGAACAAAGAAAAAAGGAATATGAAGTGGCAGAAAAACTTTTTAAAGACGGATTTAGATCTGAGGTAAAATTATCAGAGTCAAGAACCAATTTTGAAAAAGCCCTTGCTTCTTTCGAAAGGAGTCAAGTCGCTTTAAATAATACAAAAGTTATGATACCATTTGACAGTTTTTTAGAAGAAAGTTTTGTTGAACTTGGTGATTATCTAAAAAAAGGAGATAAAATTGTAAAAATTGTTGATCTTGATCCAATTTTTTTATCAGCTTCTGCAAATGAAAATGAAGTTATGAGTTTAGAGATAAATCAAGAAGGGTTTGCAATTCTTAATAATGGAGAAAAATTCAAAGGGCATATTAATTATATTTCTTCGTCTGCCGATACAAACACAAGGAATTTCAAAATTCAACTTGAAGTAAAAAATTCAAAGAAAAAAATACTATCTGGATTATCAGGTGAGATCCAAGTCTCTCTCCCACCAACTAATGCCTTTTTTATTCCTGCTTCAGTTGTAACGCTTAACCCAAATGGTGATCTTGGAATAAAAATTATAGAAGATAATAAAGTCAAGTTTTTTAAAATTGATATAATAAGTGATACAGGAAAAGGATTTTGGATCAAAAATAATAATTTTGATGAACTGATCTTAATAAGTCGTGGTCAAGAATTTGTAATTGAAGGTGAATTAGTAGATTATGAGTTTCTGGTGAAAGATGTTAGATAAAATACTTAATTCAAGTAAAGTTTTACTTACAATACTTTTTTTTTCCATTTCATATGGAATATATTCATATAATACCCTGCCAAGAGAGGCAGATCCTGATATTAGTTTACCGCTTATTTATGTTTCTGTTTTGCATAAAGGAATTTCACCAGAAGATTCCGAAAGATTGATAATAAAGCCACTAGAAAAAGAATTAAAAATAATTGAAGGAGTTAAAAAAATGTCTTCAACATCATATTTAGGTGGAGGGAATATTGTACTTGAATTTGATGCAGGCTTTGAATCAGAAAAAGCTTTGAGAGATACAAGACTAAGAGTTGATCAAGTAAAAAATAAGTTTCCATCTGAAACAAAAGAACCAAAGGTGACAGAAATTAATCTTTCCAGATTCCCAGTTTTAGCAGTAGCATTATCTGGAAATATTGAAAAAAGATCTTTATTAAAGATAGCGAAAAAGTTAAAGAATGAAATTGAAGAAATTGAAGAAGTTTTGAATGTAGAAGTGATTGGTGAAGATGAACGACAAATTGAAGTTGTAGTTGATCCAAAAAATGTTAAAGCTTATGGACTCACTGCAAAAGAGGTTTTAATCTCATTAAAAAATAGTAATATTCTAATTCCAGCTGGGAAATTATCTGGCGAAACTGGGAGTTTTGATTTGAAAGTTCCCAGTCTTCTAGAAAATTTGAATGATATTCTAAGTCTTCCAATAAAATCAACTAATGATTCTGTTGTTACATTAGGCGAAGTTTCAAAAATAAAAGACTCCTATAAAGAAACATTAGGAATAGCAAGAAATAACGGACAAAATGCAATAATACTTGAAATATCAAAAAGAAGTGGGAAAAATATAATACATACAATAGAAAAAATTAAAGCAAAAGTAGGCGAAACTAAAGAATTTTTGCCACAAAAAGTCAAAATTGACTATTTTCAAGATGAATCAAAAGCAATAAATACTATGCTTACTGATTTACAAAATAACATTATTCTAGCCGTAATATTGGTATTAGTAATAATAATTTACTGGATGGGGTGGAGATCAGCCTTACTTGTTAGTTTTGCAATTCCTGGATCATTTTTGATTTCTATGACTTTTCTTTCATTTATAGGAGTAACAATAAATATTGTAGTTTTATTTTCATTAATTCTTTCTGTTGGTATTTTAATAGATGGTGCAATAATAGTTGTAGAGTACGCTAACCGGCGAGCAGCTGAAGGGTTATCCTTTCAAAAGGTGTTTTTTATGTCCTCTAAAAAAATGTTTACTCCAGTTTTGGCATCTACATTAACTACACTAGCTGCTTTTTTTCCATTAGTTTTTTGGCCAGGGGTTGCTGGAGAATTTATGTTTTATTTACCAGTAACTTTATTAACTATTCTTTCTTCTTCATTAATTATGGCTTTGATTTTTATACCAGTGCTTGGGAATATTATAGGAGTTGATTCCCCAAGAGCTAAAGAAGAAAAGGAAAATCTTAAAATACTCGAATCCGGTGATCTTTCACAAGTTTCTGGAATTCAAAAATTTTATTTAGATATTTTAGAATGGTGTCTCCAAAAACCATTTAAAATAGTTTTTTCTACACTCTTTATATTAGTAGCTATTCAGTTTTTATACTTTAAATTTGGAAAAGGTATAGAGTTTTTTCCAGCAGTTGAACCTGATTATGCTGAAGTAGTTGTTCACGCAAGGGGAAATCTTTCAATAAATGATAAAAATTTCATTATGAAAGAGGTTGAGGAAATGATTCTAAGTAATCCTGCCATAAAAAACAGTTATACAAAAGTAGGTGCATTGAAAAATAGGCAAGAACAAGGAACAGATGACGTTATAGGTTCGATAAGTATAGAATTTATAGAATGGAAAAAACGACCAAAAACAAATTTCATAATTCAAAGTTTGGAAAAGAGTTTTTTAAAAATACCTGGCATTAAGGTTGAAATTCTTGAGAAAAAAGATGGTCCACCTAACGAAAAAGATATTGAAATAGAAGTTTCAAATATCAACAAGAAATTTTTATTGAATGACTCAAACTTTTTGATTACCCATCTTAAAAAGATTAAGTGGATTAAAAATCTTGATACTGGCATTAATGCACCAGGAATTCAATGGCAGTTACAAATTGATAGGGCTAACGCAGATAAATATGGAGTAGATATTAAACTGATTGGAGATACTATTCAAATGATAACTCAGGGTTTGAAAATTACAGATTTCATGCCTGAAGATAGTGACGAAGAGGTTGATATTGTTGTTAAGTTTAAAGAAGAGTATAGAACATTAAATGAATTAGATAACATCGAAATTAATGGTGAAAATGGTCCAGTAGCATTAAGTCTTTTTGTAGAACGCAAACCAAAACCTAAAGTTGGAAAGATCAACAGAACTGATTCCATGAACTCAGTGAATATTATGTTTGATATAGAAGAAGATTTAAACGTGAATAAAAAAGTTTCTGAATTAACTAATTGGCTTAAAAAAAACGAAAAGTATATTAGTTCAAAAGTAAAATTTAGAGGTCAGGAGGAAGATCAAGAAGAAGCAAAAAAATTTTTACTAAAAGCTTTTTTTATTGCAATTTTCCTAATCCTCTTAATTTTAATTTCCACTTTTGAAAGCTTTTTCTTTTGTCTAATAATCTTGACCTCTGTTATAATGTCTACTATTGGGGTGATGATAGGTTTAATATTAACCAATCAGGCTTTTGGAATAGTAATGTCTGGGATAGGAGTTATTGCTTTAGCAGGTATTGTAGTAAATAATAATATAGTCTTATTAGATACATACAAAAATTTGAGAAAAGTTAACAATAATGTTAAGGAAATAATTTTGAGAACTGGGGCTCAAAGACTTAGACCAATTCTATTAACCACCTTAACAACTTTTTTTGGACTAGTTCCAATGGCTTTTGGACTTAATATTGATTTCTTATCTTTGGAAATAAATATTAACAATCCAAGTTCTCAATGGTGGTTGCAATTATCCAATGCGATTGTCTTTGGTATAATATTTTCATTTATTTTAACTCTGATAATAACACCATGTCTTATTTTTATCTCAGAAAATTACAAAATTAATAAATCATTTAATTCTATTTTTTTCAATAAGAGCAATAGGTATTGATAAATAATAACCTGTTATAAATAAAATCATTGCAAGCCAAAAATCAGTTAATAATAGTGATAAAAATCCTGCTAGAAAGATTGTAATAAATGGAAAATTTTTTTTTTCAATTTTAATACCTTTCATTGAGTAAGTTGGAATATTCGTTATCATCAAGATACTGGAAGATATTATTGTGATAACTGAAACAAATGGATTTAAAAAAAAATCTACTTCAAATCTAAAATAGATCATCATTGGCAGAAGTACTAATCCTGCAGCTGCTGGTGTCGAAATACCTCGAAAATATTTAATTCTTAAATTTTCATCATTGTCATTATCCGATGAGGAAATGTTAAATCTGGCTAATCTGGATGATGAGCATACAGCATAAAAAACTACAAATGCCCAACTATTTTCTATACTTCCTGACATCACCCAAAAATATACTATAAACGATGGTGCAATACCAAAGCTTATAAAATCTGCTAAGGAATCAAGCTCTAATCCAAAATTGGAACTACTTTTTAATAACCTGGCAATTTTTCCATCTAAATTATCAAGAAAAGAAGCTAGTACAACTAAAAAAACTGCAAACTCCCATTTTGATTCTGTTGCAAACTTGATTGAAGTCAAACCTAAAGTTAAAGAAAAAAAAGTAACTATGTTTGGAATTAATATTCTAATTGATAATTTTTTCATTTTAAAGTTAGATTTGACAAAATTAGAGAAAGTTTTTTTATTTTTTCAGATTTTTAGTTGTTTTCACTACTTTAGGTTTGTTTAGTTTAATAGCTTGACTTGCTAAAATTGTTTCCCCGCCAATTATAGTTTGTCCTTCCAAAACATTTAAGGAAAAATTCATTGGTAAATATACATCAACCCTGCTTCCAAATCTTATAATACCAAACTTTTCTCCAGATTTAACAATCTGTCCTTCGGTTAAATTACACTTAATCCTCCGTGCGATTAAACCAGCAATTTGAACAACATAAATGATTAAGCCATTTTCGAGTTGAATTTTTAACACCATTCTTTCATTTTTTTTACTAGCTTTATCTAAAGAAGCATTAAAGAAGGCACCAGGATGATATCTCATGCTCAATATTTTTCCACTATAAGGAATTCTATTAACGTGAACGTTAAAAATATTCATAAAAATACTTATTTTTTTCATTTTTTCCTTCTTATCTTTTTCATCAGGAGGGAATTCGTTAATTATGGGTAGAATCTTTCCGTCTGCGGGCGAAATAATCAAACCTTGTTTGTCTGGTGTAACTCTATTAGGATCTCTAAAAAAATAAATACACCAGAAAGTTAAAATTATACCTATCCATCCCAAAAAATCAGAAAAAGATCCTATAATTAATGCCAGGATCCCAAATATAATAATGAATGGATAACCTGAGGAATGAATAGGAACTAATAAGGTTTTTAAAGACTCAAGTTCGTCTAAACCATTTTTCAATTTAGTACCAAAGGAGTCAAAAAAATCTTTTTTATTTTTCATAATTAATTTTCTCAATAATAAGAGGAATGGTAAGTACTTGACCAGGAAAAATTAAATCTGGATTTGAAATTTTCATTTGATTTTTTTTGTAAATTTCTGAGTAATATATTCCACCGCCCATCGCTCTTCTAGCAATTCTCCATAAACTATTACCTGGTTGAACAACAAAATTATTACTATCTAAAAGTTCATTTAAACCATTTAGATTGTCATTGAAAACAGGAGTACTAAAAGAATACAACTTATCATTTAATTTAAGGTCTACTCTTAAATCTAACTCTCCTAGAGGGATTTTTTTTTTTGTAACAAAGGTCCAAAAACCTTGATCATTAGATAAAGTTTTTCCAATTAATTTATTATCTATGAAAAACGATAAATTCTTATTTTCTGCTGTTCTTCCAGAAAAGGTAATTTTACTTTCGGGACTATATTCAACATAATCTACAGAAAAACCCCCTTCTAACTCCTCTAAATTCATTAAATATGAATTCGTTTTACCACTTAATGAAGATTTTAAAATTATTGGACTTTGCGCGTTGTCTTTTTCAAGAAATACTATTACTGTTTGATCTGACCCTATCAATTCTCCATTCTTTTTTCGAAAACTTAAATGTAATCTTTTAATTCCATACTTTAATGACTCTTTACTAGACCAAACCCACTCCCCGTTCATATCAGATAACACTTGGCCTAATTTTTCATTCCCATCAAAAATATTCACTAGTTTGTTAGGTTTTGATCTTCCAGCTATTACGGCATCACCTTTTGAAGTGATTCTTACAATATCAAAAGTTGGAGTACTTTCTTCAAAAAATATTTTTTCATTTTTTAAATTCTTCAATTCACTATCACTCTTTAATACTTTTTTTTCAGGGGAAGGAATCGAGAAGTACAACCCTGTACTTGTTAACGCTAAAAATAAACTAATTAAAAATAAATTTTTCATTATAGATGACTTTTATGTATTATAACTTAGTTTTCAAATTTTTTTAATTTTTTTTTTACATTCACAATTATGAAAAATATTGGGGTTTTTTGCGGTTCAAAAAATGGTAAGAACCATATTCATCAAAATCTTGTAACTGAAGTTGCAAAATGGATTGGAAACAAAAAATATAATTTAGTTTGTGGAGGCGGAGAAACAGGATTAATGCACGTTTTATGCAAAGAGTCAGCAAAATTTCAAATAAAAATTTATGGAATCCTTCCTTACTATTTTAATGAAAGTTTAAGGCATGAAAATTTTATTACCGATAAAATTATCACTAGGTCATTAGATCAACGAATGAATCAATTTCTTGCAAGATCAGATTTTTTCATTGCTTTACCTGGAGGTATAGGTACTTTGAGTGAGGTTCTTGATGTAATGGTTAAAAAAGAGTTGAAAGAAAGTAGAAAAAAAATCTATTTAATCAATGATACAAAGTTTTGGGATCCATTTGCTCATTTATTAGATTCTTTTGTAAATGAAAAATTTCTCAATCACAATACACTATCAAGTGTTGTTGAGATCATATTATTGAAGGAATTATCAAAAAAAATAAGGTAAATTAAATGAAAAAAATTATTGTTAAGAATTGTATCGTTGAACTCCAAGGAGACGAAATGGCTAGAGTGGTTTGGGAATCTCTAAAAGAAAAATTAATTTTACCATTTTTAGATTTAAAAATTAAAGAGTTTGATTTAAGCATGCAAAATAGAAATGTGACAAATGATAAAATAACTGTCCAAGCAGCAGAGGCTATAATTGAAAATAATGTTGGTATCAAATGTGCCACCATAACCCCTGACGATAATAGAGTAAAAGAATTCAATCTGAAGTCTAAATTTCCTTCACCCAATGGTACAATAAGAAATATATTGAATGGAACGATTTTTAGAGAACCAATTATTTGTGATAATATTCCTAAAATTGTTAACCATTGGAATAAACCAATTACGATTGCAAGACATGCTTTCGGAGATATTTACAAATCAAAAGATTTAAGAATTAGAGATAAAGGAAAACTTTTTATTGAGTTTAAATCCAGTGATGGCAAAAAATCGATTAAAAAAGAGGTTTTTGAATTTAAATCTGCTGGAGTTGGAATGGCTATGTTTAATGTAGATAAATCCATTTACAAGTTTTCAGAAGCATGTTTCAACTTTTGTTTAGAGAGAAAAATCTCGCTCTTTTTTTCGACAAAAAACACAATTTTGCAAAATTATGATGAGAGGTTTAAGGAAATCTTTGATGAACTTTATGATTCTAAATTTAAAATAGAATTTGAAAAAAACAACCTCACTTATCAGCATAGATTAATTGACGATATGGTTGCATGTATGATGAAATGGAATGGAGGATATTTGTGGGCTTGTAAAAATTATGATGGTGATGTAATGTCTGATCTTTTAGCTCAGGGATTTGGTTCCCTGGGATTAATGACTTCCGTTCTTCAAAGTCCTGACGGTAAAGTCATAGAAACGGAGGCTGCACATGGAACAATTACAAGTCATTTTAGACAACACCAAAAAGGATTAAAAACCTCAACCAATCCAATGGCATCAATTTTTTCATGGACAAAAGGACTATGGCACAGAGGAAAATTTGACAAAAATTATGAACTTCAAAAATTTTGCGAGACTTTAGAGAAAATTTGTATCTCTACAATTGAATCCGGAAAAATGACTAAGGATTTGGCTTTATTAGTAGGACCTGAGCAAAACTGGCTTACTACTGAGGAATTTTTATTGTGCATACAAAAGGAATTAAAACTAATAGCTTAGTATTTTATTTAAATAATTATTAAAGTCTTTCATTTTTCTTGGATCATTTCCGCCGCCTTGAGCCAAGTCATCTCTTCCACCTCCACCCGAACCACCAAAGAAAATTGAAATTTCTTTTACTAACTTACTAGCAGTAATTTTTGAGTGTAAGTCTTTTGATACTTTTATAACAATTGAAACTTTTTTTTCTTGAATACTAAAAAGAATTATTATGCCAGATTTAATTTTTTCACTAATTTTATCAGCCTGATTTTTCATTTCCTTTGGAGGAATCTGTAATTCTTGAGTGTAAACTTCAATATTATTTATTTTTTTTAAGTTTTTAGGATTATATTTATCTATCTGATTTTTGGACTTTTCTTTTTTTAAATTAGCATTTTCTAAAATCAAACTTTTAACTTTATATATCAATTGATTTTCTTTAATTTTAAGTAGTTCTGAAAGATTATTTAATACATTTGAATGTTCTGCATTTTTTTTAATTGCTTCTTCTCCTGTTACAGCTTCAATTCTTCTAACACCAGAAGAAACAGATGATTCTGTTAAAATTTTTAGTAATCCAATTTCTCCAGTATTATCTACATGGGTTCCACCGCAAAGTTCGGATGAAAAAAATTTAAAATCTTTGTTATCGCTTTTTAAAGTAACAACTCTTACTATTGGAGGATATCTTTCACCAAATAGACCGATTGCACCTTCTGAAATTGCTTTCTCGTATTCCTTAGATTTTATTGAAACTTTTAAATTCTCTCTTATGACATTATTAATAAATTTTTCTATTAACATCAGTTTTTTATACTCAACCGGTGTATTATTTGTAAAATCAAATCTTAGTTTATTTTCCGAGACAAGTGATCCTTTTTGTTTCACGTGATTACCTAATATCATCCTTAAAACTTCGTGTAGAAGATGTGTGGATGTATGATTATTTTTTAATTTTCTTCTTTTTTTCTGATTAACCTCAATTTTAAAATTTTGTCCAACAACTAAATCAGACTCAAAATTTTTAGCAAAGTGGAAATAAATAGATTTGTTTTTTTGCGTATCAAAAATATCACAAATTTTTGAATTCGTTTTATTATTAATCACCTCTCCAGAATCACCTATTTGACCTCCAGATTCAGCATAAAAAGGTGTTTTTGAAAATACTAAAACTGCATTTTTCAATCCTTTAGTATTTTTATAACTTTTATTATCTTTAAAAATTTTTAAAAGTTTTGTAACTTCTTTATAACTTTCATAACCTGAAAAATTTGTTTCGCACTCCTGAAAATTTGTATTAGTCAAAAAACTCTGATCAAGGTTTGCCTTCTTCATTATACTCGACGAGGCTCTTGATTTATTTTTTTGGTCAAGCATTAGGTTCTCAAATTCATTAATATTAACCTTTAAATTTTTTTCTTTTAAAATATTTTCAGTCATATCTATTGGAAACCCATAGGTATCGTATAATTTAAAAGCTAAATTTGAAGAAAAATAATCACCTTTAATAGTTGAAATTTCATCATTTAAAATTTTTAGTCCTTCTTTTAAAGTTTCTGAAAATTTTTCTTCCTCGTATCTCAGAGTTTCTGCTATAAATTTTTCTTCATTTTTTAAATATTGGTAAAAGTTTTTGTATTGATTACAAACGCTATATACTAATTTATTTAAAATATTATCCTCTTTACCCAATATTTGTAAGTGTCTTGAAGCTCTTCTTATAATCCTTCTTAAAACATAACCTCTTCCTTCATTGGAAGGTAAAACACCTTCACTTATTAAAAAAGTTATTGCTCTTATATGGTCTATAATAACCCTGAAGGATGTAATATTTTGATTGTTAGACCGAATTCCAAGTAAATTTTCTAAATCATTTTTAAGAATTTTAAAAACATCAATATCAAAATTATTAGTTTTTCCATTAATTACAGCATTAATTCTCTCAAGTCCCATTCCAGTATCAACACATTTGGTTGGCAAATTTATTAATCCTTTTTCTTTTTTTTCGTGTTGCATGAATACTAAATTCCAAATTTCAACAAACCTATCACCATCTTGATTTTTAGTTCCTGGTAAACCACCAGAAATATCTTTTCCGTTATCATAAAATATCTCACTGCATGGACCACAAGGACCAACCTCACCCATTGACCAAAAATTATCGTTAGACGAAATTTCAATTATTTTTGAGGATTCAATACCTGATATTTTTTTCCAGAAATTTAAAGACTCTTCATCGCCCTTATATACTGTTACTATTAATCTTTCGGAACTAAGACATAAAATTTTGGTTAAGAACTGCCATGCGAGATATATTGCCTTTTCTTTGAAATACCCTCCAAAAGAGAAATTACCCAACATTTCAAAAAAAGTGTGATGTCTAGGTGTATAACCTACATTTTCAAGATCGTTATGTTTACCTCCTGCTCTTAAACACTTTTGTGATGAAACAACATTAATGCTAGATGCTTTTTCTGATCCAATAAACCAATTTTTAAATTGTACCATCCCTGCATTTGTAAATAAAAGTGATGGATCATTAGAAGGTAACAAAGACGAAGATTCAAAAAAAACATGTTCGTTATTTTCAAAATATTTGATGAATTCTTTCCTAATTTCTTCAGAATCGCTCATTTATAAACCCAATAAACTACAATAGTATTTAGATTTTTGAAAGTAAAGTTGGTTAATCTTCCTCTAAATTTTTACTATCTTTTACGATAACTTCTTCCTGAGATATCTCTTCTTTTGAGAAATTTTTTTCACTTTCCTTATTCCTTAGCTCATTTTCTATAGTGTTAGCAACATCAGGATTTTCTTTTAAAAAAATTTTTGCATTTTCTCTACCCTGACCAATTCTGTCATTATTGTAAGAATACCATGCTCCTGCCTTATCAATAATGTTTTGTTTAACAGCTAAATCAACAATTTCACCAGTTTTTGAAATGCCTTCTCCGTACATAATATCAAACTCTACGGTCTTGAATGGTGGAGCTAGTTTATTTTTAACTACTTTTACTTTTGTTTGATTGCCAACTATCTGATCTCTGTCTTTAATTGCTCCTATTCTTCTGATATCAAGTCTAATTGAAGCATAAAATTTTAAAGCATTTCCTCCTGTTGTTGTTTCAGGATTTCCAAACATAATTCCAATTTTTTGTCGAATTTGATTTATAAAAATAACTAACGTGTTAGATTTAGCAATTGAGCCAGTCAGTTTTCGAAGTGCTTGACTCATAAGCCTTGCATGGAGTCCCATGTGGGAATCACCCATGTCACCTTCTATTTCAGCTCTTGGGACTAGAGCAGCTACAGAATCAACTACCAAAAGGTCAATAGCACTTGAACTTACCAAAGTATCTGCAATTTCAAGTGCTTGTTCGCCATTGTCTGGTTGTGAAATCAACATATTATCGGTATCAACCCCTAACTTTTTGGCATAAATTGGATCCAGTGCGTGCTCAGCATCGATAAATGCACAGGTACCACCATTTTTTTGCGATTCAGCAAGTGCGTGTAATGCCAGTGTTGTTTTTCCAGAACTTTCTGGTCCGTATACTTCTACAATTCTTCCTTTAGGAAAACCCCCAATACCTAATTCTAAGTCTAAACTAAGCGATCCAGTTGATATGGTTTCAATCTCGACTTTATCTCTTTGTCCAAGTCTCATAACGGAACCTTTTCCATAACTCCTTTCAATTTGACTTATAGTTGATTCAAGTGATTTCAATTTGTCCATTTTCATTTGTTCTATAAATGTTCTTTATACAATAGCATAAAATTTTAAAAATAAAAGCTAAATCTAATACTCTTTTTCTTTATAAACCTTTTCATTCTTTTCGTGATTTTCTTGAGCTTCAAGTGTCAAAGTAGCTATTGGTCGTGCTTTAAGTCTTTCAATACTGATAGGCTCCATAGTTTCTTCGCAATATCCATATGTTCCATCTTCAATTTTTTTAAGCGCTTTATTGATTTTTGAAAGTAACTTTCTTGACCTATCCCTTGTTCTGAGTTCTAAAGTTCTGTCAGATTCTAAAGATGCTCTATCAGTCAAATCTGGTTTATTACTAGGCTCCTCTTTTAACTTTTCTAACGTAGCACTTGATTCTGACATGATATCTTTTTTCCATTCAAGCAATTTATTTTTAAAGTAGGCTAACTGTTTAGAATTCATAAATTTTTCACCAGAATTTGGTTCATAGTTTACTTTTAACTTTTTTCTTTTCATGTAAAATCCAAAAATTAATAACAAAAATAATTTTATATTGGTTATAATTATATTTGAAGAAAACATGAATCAAGTTAAATTTAAAAAATAATGAAAAAAGCTGTTTTTTTTGATAGGGACGGAGTGTTAAATGTAGATAAAGGTTATCAATTCCAGATTTCTTCTTTTGAGTGGATGCCAGGTGCAGAAAAAGCTGTTAAGTTGTTAAACGAGTTAGATTATCTAGTAATTGTTGTAACTAATCAATCTGGAGTTTCTCGAGGATACTACAAGGAAAGCCATGTAGAAAAACTTCATTATTGGATGAATTCAGAATTAAAAAAGCAAAACGCATTGATTAATGATTTTTTTTATTCAATTGAGATGCCAACAAAAGTTAATTCAAAATCTAGAAGAAAACCAAGTCCTTTAATGATTTTTGAAGCAATAAAAAAATATTCAATTGACAAAAAAAAAAGTTTTTTAATTGGAGACAAAGAATCAGACATTAAAACTGCAGAAAATGCTGGTATTCGCGGTTATTTATTTAAAGAAAAAAATTTGCTTATAAGAGTAAAAAGAATTTTAAAAGAATTTTAATCTTATTCTTTTCAAATAAAAATTAAAACATATATATCATATATCAACTTATTTTATGATAAGATGTAAACTATTAATATTTAAGTAATACAGTTTTATAAATGTTAGATAATTTTGAAAAAAAAAAAAGAAAATTTATTCCCTATCCAAAAGGAAGAGAAATTAATAGTGAGTGCATTGATGAAATACAGAGTTTGATTTCTAGCTTGCCTCTTAGAAGAGATCTATTAATTGAATATTTTCATTTAATTCAAGATAAATATAGGTGTATCAGAAAAAAACATCTAGCAGCATTATCCTCTTTATTAAAAATTCCATTTGCCGAAACCTTTGAGGTAGCAACTTTTTATGCGCATTTTGATGTGATAAATGATAATGACGAAACACCACCGCAAATTACAGTAAGAGTATGTGACAGTTTAACATGCGAACTTAAAGGCGGCTTAAAACTTTTAAGTAAACTTAATAAGATTACAAATAATAATGATGTAAGAGTCATCCGGGCTCCTTGTATGGGCTTATGCGATGTTGCACCTGCTTGTGAAGTAGGCCACAACCATATTACAAGTGCTAATGAAGAGAAAGTTATAAGGGCAATAGAAACCGACAATACCCATCCTTCTATTATTAATGGTATTTCATTTGAAGATTACATCAAAGACGGTGGTTATGAGTTATTAAAATCCTGTTACTCAGGAAATTTAACTTTTGAAAAAATTGTTGAGGAGCTTAATAATTCTGGTTTAAAGGGTATGGGAGGAGCTGGTTTTCCTTCTGGTCAAAAATGGAAATTTGTTAGAATGGAGCCTGGCCCAAGACTAATGACAATTAATGGTGATGAAGGTGAACCAGGAACATTCAAAGATAAATTATACCTAGAAAAGGATATGCATAGATTTTTAGAAGGAATGCTTATTGCTGCATGGGCAGTTGAAGCTAAGGAAATCTATATCTACATGAGAGATGAATATCCAGCAATCCGAATTAAATTACTTCAAGAGATTGAAAAATTAGTTTCAAATCAAATTATTAAAAAAAATTATGTTAATGTGAGGAGAGGAGCTGGAGCTTACATTTGTGGAGAAGAATCTGCAATGATTGAGTCAATAGAAGGTAAGAGAGGTATGCCTAGACACAAACCACCTTTTGTCTCAAAAGTTGGGCTTTTCGGACTGCCCACACTAAATCATAACATTGAGACCGTTTATTGGGTAAGAGATATTCTTGAAAAAGGTCACAAATGGTACGCAGACCAAGGTACAAGAGGATACAAAGGGCCTCACAGTTTTTCAGTTTCAGGTAGGGTAAAAAAACCTGGAGTTAAATTAGCTCCAGCAGGAACGACTATGAATGAGCTATTAAATGATTATTGCGACGGCATGGAAGACGGACACAATTTTTTTGGGTATTTGCCAGGTGGAGCTTCTGGCGGTATATTGCCTGCTGCAAAGGCTGACATACCTCTAGACTTTGGTTCATTGGAAAAATATGGATGCTTTATCGGTTCGGGGGCTGTTGTTGTGTTTTCTGATAAAGATGATATTACTAGTATAGTGTTAAATCTTTTAAGATTTTTTGAAGATGAAAGCTGTGGTCAGTGCACACCCTGTAGGGTGGGCACTGAGAAAGCTGTTAAACTTTTGGAAAAAGGTAATTGGGATAAAAATTTGTTGAATGAGTTGGTTGAAATTATGGGAGATGCGTCTATTTGTGGTTTGGGTCAAGCAGCTGGTAATCCAATTAGAAGCGCTATAAATTTTTTTGGAAATCATATAAAATGAAAAAAATTGACTTTTTTATTGATGGAAAGAAAGTTACAGCAGAACAAGGTGAATCTATATGGAAAGTAGCAAAAAGATATGGAAATACTTTGCCCCATCTCTGCTATGCGGATAAATCAGGTTACAGAGCTGATGGGAACTGTAGAGCATGTATGGTTAGCATTGAGGGCGAGAGAGTATTAGCTGCTTCTTGTTTAAGAGAACCTTCAGAAGGAATGAAGGTGTTTACAAAAGATACGAGATCTGAAAAATCTAGACAAATGGTTTTGGAACTTCTCGTTACTGACCAACCTCAAATTGAAGTTTCTCATGATCCTGAATCTCATTTTTGGAAAATGGCAAAAAAAGTTGATGTTTCCAAAAGTAGATTTGACAAAAGAGAAATAACGATGACACCCAATTCAGATAATTCAAATAAAGCTATGTCAGTTAATTTAGACGCCTGTATTCATTGCAATTTATGCGTTAGAGCATGCAGAGAAGTTCAAGTTAATGATGTTATAGGAATGGGAGAGAGAGGGTACTCATCAAAAATTATTTTTGATTTTGATGATCCGATGGGAGATTCTACTTGTGTAAGTTGTGGAGAATGTGTTCAGGCATGTCCAACCGGAGCACTAATGGAATCATCACTTCTAGATGAAAATGGAATAAATAAAGGAAAACATGACAGGGAAGTTGATTCTCTTTGTCCTTACTGCGGAGTTGGTTGCCAACTCACTTTTAAAATTAAAGATGAAAAAATTATTTCAGCTGATGGAAGAGACGGTCCTGCCAATAACAGTAGATTATGCGTTAAAGGGAGATTTGGATTTGATTATATACACAATCCTGAAAGATTAACTAAACCACTTATAAGAAAAAATGGTATTAAAAAAGATCCTAATGAAAGAGTTGACCCTTTAAATCCTTTTTCTCATTTTCGTGAAGCCAGTTGGGAAGAAGCACTGGACATGGCTAGTAAAAGGCTGATAAATATCAGAAACAATGTATCTGGAAACTCTTTAGCTGGTTTTGGTTGTGCTAAGGGTTCAAATGAGGAAGCCTATTTATTTCAGAAGCTAGTAAGAACAGGCTTTAATAATAACAATGTTGATCATTGCACAAGAATGTGTCACGCCTCATCTGTTGCAGCTTTAATGGAAGCAATTGGAACTGGAGCCGTAACTGCTCCGGTGTCAGAAGTCAAAAATGCAGAGGTTGCCATTATTATCGGTGCACGACCTTCTCAAAATCATCCTGTAGCAGCCACATTTATTAAAAATGCTGTGAAAAAAGGATTAAAACTTATTATTATGGACCCAAGGAAGCAAGAATTGTCAACTCTTGCAGAAAAACATCTTCAGTTTAAACCAGGTACGGACGTAGCGCTCTTGAATGCTATGCTCAACGTTATAATCGAAGAGGGATTAGTTGACAGACAATATATTGAAAAACATACTGAGGGTTATCAACAATTAATTTCACACGTAAAGGATTTCACACCAGAAGAAATGTCACCAATATGTGGGATTAATGTTGACGAAATCAGACAAACTGCGAGAATTTTTGCTAACGCAAAATCTGCAATGATTTTTTGGGGAATGGGGATATCTCAGCATATCCACGGAACAGACAACTCTAGATGTTTAATTTCTTTAGCCTTGACTACAGGAAATGTTGGAAGGCCGGGAACAGGTCTTCACCCTCTTAGAGGACAAAACAACGTTCAAGGCGCATCTGACGTAGGGCTAATACCAATGGTATTACCAGACTATCTTCCTATTACTAATAAAAAAAATGTTGAGTTTTTCGAAAATTATTGGGGGACTAAACTTAATCCTAACCCAGGTTTAACTGTAGTAGAAATTATGGAAGCTATTTATAAACAAGAGATTAGAGGCTTGTATGTCATGGGGGAAAACCCAGCTATGTCAGATCCAAACGCTAACCACGCCAGAGAAGCCCTTTCAAAATTAGATACTCTCGTTGTCCAAGATATTTTTTTAACAGAGACTGCTTACCTAGCAGACATTGTACTTCCTGCATCAGCTTTTCCTGAAAAAACAGGAACATTTACAAATACAGACAGAAGAGTACAGCTGGCTAGAAAGGCAGTAAATCCTCCTGGTGACGCAAAACAAGATTGGTGGATTATTCAAGAGTTAGCTAGACGATTTGATCTTAAGTGGAACTATAGGGGTCCAGACGAAATATATGATGAGTTGAGGAATTGTATGGAATCTATTAAAAATATTAGTTGGGAACGTTTAGTAAACGAAGGAGCTGTTACTTATCCGTGTGACGACGAAAATAAACCAGGGAACGAGGTTATTTTCGGAGAGGGGTTTCCTACTAATAACAAAAAAGGAAGATTGGTTCCCGCAAACGTAGTCTCACCAGACGAAGTTCCTGATAAGGAATATCCTTTTGTTCTCACTACAGGAAGACTCTTAGAGCACTGGCATACTGGATCAATGACAATGAGAGCTTCAATACTCAACTCTATTGAGCCTGAGCCTTATGTACATATTTCAAAAAATGATATGAAGAAAAACAATTTGCAACAAAATGATACCGTTCAACTTTCAACACGAAGAGGAAAAGTTGATGTAAAGGTAAGATTTGATAGAATGATTCCTGAAGGAATGGTTTTCATGCCATTCTGTTTTGAAAATGCACCAGTAAATGTTCTTACAAATCAGGCTTTAGATCCAGATGGCAAAATACCTGAACTAAAATATTGTGCAGCTAAAATTGACAAAATTCAGGCTGGAGCATAGGTCAAGATTCTTCTAATTGTCTTTTTGTCATATGGTGTTTTTTATCAACTGGTCCAATCATTAAGTTTGCAATAAAAGCTATACCTAATAATCCTGCCATTGCAAACATAGTCGTATTATATAAAGTAGCGGAAGGATCTACAGTACCTTCAGGAACAATTTGCATTAAGTTTCCAATTGTTACCGTTTTCTGCTGAACAAGTTCTTGTATTTGTTCAATTGGAGCTCCATAAAAATCTTTAAACTTGTCAGGGTCAACCTTTAACGCAAGTTCATTAATTGATTTTTCAACCGAGCCTTGTCTCAATTGAGTGATGGCCAATGGACCCAAAACACCTGCTGTTGACCAGGCAGTTAATAACCTACCATGTATTCCCCCAACGTATTTTGTTCCAAAAATATCTGCTAAATAAGCAGGAATAGTCGCAAAACCCCCACCATACATTGTAAAAATAACCATTGAAGCAGCATAAAACATTATTAAATAAGTTACTGCTGGATTTATACTCATTGCTTTTGCACTATATGGGATTGAAAGATACAATAATATTCCTAATGAAAAAAATATAAAATATGTTGCTTTTCTTCCAATAAAATCTGACATAGAGGCCCAAAATATTCTACCAATCATATTAAAAACACTTATCATTAAAACATATGTTCCTGCAAAACTCGCAGTTACAACTGCTGGTAAAGTAGATCCAAATATTTCTATCATCATAGTCTTTGCAACTCCTATCACCCCAATCCCAGCTGTTACATTAAAACATAAAACAATCCACAAAAAATAAAACTGTGGTGTCTTGAGTGCTTGATCTATATGAACATGATTTTTTGTAATCAGCCTAGTTTTAGAAGAATCTTTAGGAGGAGTCCAACCTTTGGGCACCCAGCCTTCTGGTGGCACTCTGTATGAGAAGGCAGCAATTGTCATAATAAGAAAATAAATAATACCTAAAAACAAGAATGTTTCTGCAGCGCCGCTTGAACCCGTACCAACTATATAAACACCTGGATCTCCAGGAACAATCATTCTGGAAACCTCATTTGCTGCAACAACAACAACCTCAACAAGGGAACCAGAAATCTCTGCAAATCTTCTTCCACCCTCCGTAATCAAATTTAATGAATCAGAGGCACCCAAATACTCAGGGACTTTATAAAAGGTTTCCAGTAGTTTATCTATTGTAAATTTAGCAATCATTGCACCTCCACCAAATCCCATGATTGCCATACCAGTTGCCATCCCTCTTCTATCAGGAAACCATCTGATTAGTGTTGAAACAGGTGAAACATATCCCAAACCCAATCCTATTCCGCCTAAAACTCCATATCCTAAATATAAAAGATATAAACCGATTTGTAACCTAATTTCCTCTGATGTTATAAATGGCAATGAAATATTAATATGAACACCGAGTTCTTGAAGATAAATTCCGAATGCACCAATTAAGAAACCTCCACCCCAACAGCATGCTGCAAAAAAACCTACCATTCTTGGACCTACCTCTTCCAACCATTTTCCTGCATATGCTGCAGCAAGACCCAATGACACGATAGCAACCGAAAAAATCCAAACTACTTGACTAAGTGTCCAATCATCTCCAGAAGAGGAAACAACTCCTAAAACTTTTATAAGAGCAGGATTAAACATGCTCCAGGCATAAACTGAACCAATGCACAAATGTATTGCAATTGAGGCCGGTGGAACAAGCCATCTATTAAATCCTGGTTTAGCGATAATATTTTTTTTATGTAATTTATCTGTAAAACTCATTTTTTTTAAACTCCTCTTTTTTTCAAATTTTGTTGAATTTTTTCTGCATTTAATAAATCCAATTCGTTATTAATATTAAAAAATGGATCATAATCAAAAATTGGAAAATTAACCACCTTGAATTTAAAATTTTTTGTAAATACATCAATTTTTAGATTTTTTTTTTGTAATGAATTTTTTAATTGTTTAGTTACATCAATATGCCACATAGCAAAGACAGGATGAGTATTTGAACCACTCTTTGCAATAATTATTTTTTCATCATTACAATTATGAAGAAAAGTTTCTACAAGGTTTTCGGGAAAAAAAGGAGAATCAACTGGAAAACTAAATAACCATTTTACACCTTTTTTGTTTCTCTTTAGCCACTCCAAACCAGTATAAATGCCAGCCAGCGGTCCCAAGTTTCCAGAAAATAAATCCTTTAAAACAGGAAACTTTTTGTAACCTTTTTTTATCTGACATGAATTTGAATTTATTATTATTATGTCTAGCTGCTTAGAAACTTTTTTAATTTGTCTTTCCAAAAGAGTTTCGTTGTCGAGTTCTTTTTGCGATTTATCAAATAAATTCATTCTTCTTGATTTTCCACCAGCCAAAATTAAGCCTGCGAGAGAAGATTTTTTAAATTTTTTCAATTCTTTGTTCTCCAGAAAGGACTGTGAACTTTTTTCCTCTAGCCCTTCCTATCAATGTTAAATTTGCTTTTTTAGCAAGATCAACGCCCCAAGCAGTAAAACCTGATCTTGAAATTACAATAGGAATTTTCATTTGTACTGATTTAATAACCATCTCACTTGTTAATCTTCCAGTTGTATAAAAAATTTTGTCATCTGGGTTTATGTTTTTTAAAAACATATAGCCTGCAATTTTATCAATTGCATTATGTCTTCCAACATCTTCCATGTATATTAATGGAGAATTTTCAAAACATAATACGCATCCATGTATGGCTCCAGCTTTCAAATATAAACTAGGTGTTAAATTTATTTTTTTTGATAACTGATAAATCCATTGAATATTTATTTTTTTTTTGTCATTTAAGTTCTTTTTTTCAAAGCTTTCCATAATATCACCGAAAACTGTTCCTTGTGCACAACCTGAAGTGAGTGTTTTCTTTTTAAGCTTTTTTTCAAAATTAGTTTTTCTCTCAGTTCTAATAACAATTGTATCAATATCTTCCTCATATTCTATAGATAAAATTTTGTCATTTTTTAGTAGCATATTTTGGTTTAATAAATATCCAATAGCGAGATATTCTGGGTAATCATTGATTGTCATCATTGTAACAATTTCTTGATTATTAAGAAAAAGTGTTAATGGTTTTTCTTCAATAACATCAATGGTTTGCTTTTTTAAATCTTGGTCTAACCCTTCAATTTTTCTTGTTAGTCTTGAATCATCAATATTTGGTTTTATATTCATTTACTACTTTTGTTTATTTTAATATATATAACTGCTATCATATTGCATATAATTTTAAACATATGTTAGATTCATTTGGAAGAAATATAGATTATTTAAGGTTTTCTGTCACCGATAGATGTGATTTAAGATGTAAATATTGTATGCCTGAAAAAATGTCTTTTTCGCAAAAAAAAGATATGCTTGATTTAAATCAATTAAAACGATTAACAGACGTTCTCATAAAAGTTGGAATTAAAAAAATTCGAATAACAGGAGGCGAGCCATTTGTGAGAAAAGATATAATAAATTTCTTAGAATACCTATTTTATTACAAAAAAAAACAATTATTAAAAGAAATAACTATAACAACAAATGGTACTTTGTTAGAAAAATATGCGCAAAAATTAAAAGAAAATGGCATCGAAAGACTTAACGTGTCTATTGATAGTTTAATTCCCGAAAAATATTCATTTATTACGAATGGAGGAAATATTAATAATGTTCTAAAAGGAATTGAAAAGGCTAGAAAACTTGGTATCAAAATCAAAATAAATGTTGTGTTGCTGAAGAACTTTAATGAAGATGAGATTATTTCACTAATAAGTTGGTCAGCTAAAAATGATTTTAATATATCCTTTATAGAAATTATGCCTCTCGGAGAAATAAAGTACTCACGTGATTCACAGTACCTTCCTGTATCTGCAGCAAAAAAAAAAATTGAAAGTAAATATCCGTTAATTAGTTGTGACTATTCAACAAATGGACCATCAAAATATTATAAAACTAAAATATTTTCGTCATTAATAGGTTTTATAAGTCCAATAAGTAATCATTTCTGTGAATCGTGTAATCGAATAAGAATTACAAGTAATGGCATGTTATATAGTTGTCTAGGTCATGAAGGTGCTACAAATTTAAGAGTTTCCTTGGAAAAAAATGACATTGAAGAACTAGAAAAAAAAATTAAGAATTCTATTAGAAAAAAACCTGAGAAACATTTTTTCAATATCAGTGAAAAAAATCCAACTGTTAAACGATTTATGAGCTTTACAGGTGGATAAAATGCAAAGAAGTAATATTAAAATTGGGCTAGTGTGTTCTGGAGACCAAACAGCAACAAAATCTGCATGCATTCTAAAAAAAAAATATAAATTTGTAAAACCAGCTCAGGCAGATGTTATTGTAGCATTAGGTGGAGACGGGACCGTTCTAGAAACATTGCATAAATATTTAAAACAACAAATTCCTATTTATGGAATGAATAGAGGACATATTGGATTTTTAATGAACGAATATTCTGAAAATAATCTTTTAACAAGATTAAAAAAGTCAAAATCAACAAAATTATATCCTTTGAAAATTAAAAGTTTTCTTAACAATGGTTCTATAAAAGAAAGCATTGCATTTAATGACGTATCTCTTATCAGAAATACAAGACAAATTGCAAAAATCTGTATAGAGATTAATAATACAAAAAAAATTGATCAATTATTGTGCGATGGTTGTTTAATCTCTACCCCTGCAGGGAGCAGTGCCTATAATCTGTCACTTAGAGGACCTGTATTTCCAGTTGATGCTCAACTATTAGCTTTGACACCAATTAGTCCATATAGACCCAGAAGATGGAGAGGTGCATTGCTGCCAAATAATGTAAAAATTACTTTAACTGCACTAGAAGAAAAAAAAAGACCTGTAAGAGCAGAGGCAGATTTTTTTGAAACAAATAATATTAAAAAATTAGAGGTTGCGTTAGATAAAAAACAGTTTGTAAACTTATTATTTGATCAAGGACATGATTTAGAAGAAAGAATTATAAACGAACAATTTTTATATTAAATGAGTACAGAACAAATTTTAAAAAAACTTATTTCATTTAAAAGTATTAGTGAGCAAGAAAATATAAGTTTACTAAATTATGTTTCCTCTTACCTTAAAAAATTTAACTTAAATGTCAAAATAATAAATCGTCATCATAATAGAGCTAATCTATATTGTAGGGTTGGGCCTAATTCTGCTGGAGGTTTGATGTTATCAGGACATACAGATGTAGTTCCAGTTGAGAATCAAAAATGGAAAACAAATCCTTTTGAACTCTGCAAGAAAGGAAAAAATTACTTTGGCAGAGGCACAGCTGACATGAAATCGTTTGTAGCGATTGTATTATCATTAGTTCCTAAAATTATTGCTTCAAACCCAAAAAAACCAGTGCATATAATGTTGTCTTATGATGAAGAAATAGGATGCGTTGGCATACAAAAAGCTATTCCTTTTCTAAAATCATTAAAGAAAAAACCAAGCTATTGTATTGTTGGAGAGCCTACGGAAATGAAAGTTGTAACTGAACATAAAGGGAAAAAAAATTTTTTTGTTTCATTTAATGGAGTTGAATCGCACTCTTCTCAAATTGATAGAGGTGTAAATTCTATAAAATATGCAGCAAAATTTATTGCATATTTAAATACATTAGAAAAAAAACTTAAGAACAAATCTTTTCAAAACAAAAATTATGATCCTCCATATTCTTCAATAAATGTTGGCTTAATTAGAGGAGGTACAGCTTTAAACATCATACCCTCAATATGTAATCTTGAGTTTGAAATTAGAGATCTTCCATCTAATAATATATCAAATATTATAGTAAAAATTAAAGAATATTTATTTTCTAATTTGGAGAAAGAGATGAAAAGAGAGGATGAAAAATGTTTTATAAAGTTTTCTATAACCAATAATTTCCCCCCCTTAAAATCTCTAATAAATAATAGAATTGTAAATTTAGCTTTAAAAAATCTTAATACTAATATTACTGAAACTGTAAGCTTTGGAACGGAAGCAGGGGTTTTTAACAAAATACCAATTGAAACCATAGTATGTGGTCCTGGAAGTATTGATCAAGCTCACAAACCTAATGAGTTCATATCTATAGAACAAATTAAAAAATATGAAATATTTTTAGAAAAAATAATAAAAACGACATGCTAAAATGCTTACAAAAAAGTTTCACTTTACAGTTCCAGATGATCTTATAGCATTGAAACCTGCGACGCCTAGAACAAATTCAAAATTAGTTGAAGTAAAGAATAGATTTATTGTAAGAAAATTTGATAATTTGGTTAATTTATTAAAACCAGGTGATTGTTTAATAATAAATGATACAAAAGTTTTGCCTGCTGAATTGAATGGATATTTAGAAAAAAGTTTCGTAAAAATAACTCTCAATAAAAAAATTAGTAAAACAAAAAATAGATGGCAGGTTTTTTCTAAACCACAAAAAAAACTTAAAAAAGATAAATATATTAAATTTTCAGAAGATTTTGAAGCAAAAGTTCTAGATATTTTTAAAGAAAAAAATGGAGAAAGTATATTAGATTTTAATTATAATGACGAATTATTTTTCAAACTTTTAAAAAAAAATGCTTACTTAGCGCTTCCAAATTATATTACCAAAAAAAGGACAGTTGAAATCAAGGACCAAATTTATTATCAATCAGTTTTCGCTAAACGAATTGGAGCAGTTGCCGCGCCTACTGCAAGTTTTCATTTCAATAAAAAGTTACTTAAAAGATTAATTAAAAAGGGAATAGAAATTGTAAAAGTAA
>MDTG01151861.1_pt1 | contig 35584 bp, 27 predicted proteins | sample 811421 | NCBI WGS metagenome assembly MDTG01 (sample SAMN05326645, study PRJNA326480) | marine metagenome | isolation source: seawater | place: Pacific Ocean: South East | collected 2011
AGCAAAGATACAAAAAGAAGAAGAAGGAAAAGAAGAAGAGGAAGTTTTTGAAACGTCCGCCGTTTGGTATTATTGCGAACAACAACAACAACAACAACAACAACAGGCTCCTTCTCTCCTTCCTCCTCTTTCTTCTTCAGTGTTCCTGAGAGGATATAAAGAAGCCAATGAAAAGAAACTTGTCGACCAATCCATTAAAAAAGGGTACTACTCCATCGATGAGGATAGAAAATTCGGTCTGATTGCCGCAGCTGGAGATGGTGGGATTGTTTCAATCTTCTCATCGGCTTCTGACTTACTCCTTTCGTACAAGGCCCATCAAGGGTGGTGTGCAAATGCCCAGTTCGTAAACAACAATAACAATGTGCTCGCTACCGCTGGTGGCATGGACGGTACAGTAGCTTTGTGGAATATCGCATCCGTTGAAGCCTTAAAGCAAACTCCGTGTTTACAGACCAGAAACGCGGACATGCACGATGCTGGGGTATTTTCGTTGAATGTCTTCAACGAAAACTCGATTTTTACAGCTTCAAAAGATAGAAGCATATGCTCTTCGAGGATAACCGAAGATGGTCAACTCAAAGTTTTGAGAAGATTTGATAAATTCCATTCGGGCGTGGTGAAATGCGTGAAAGCTAAGAGTGAGGACGTGTTTGCCACGTGTGGGAACGATGGTATCATCGCCATTTGGGATACCCGAGATTCAAAAGAGAAACCAGTACACCACATCGAGAATGCACACGGCGGGTGCGCGGTAAATTTCGTCGAATGGAACGTTGAAGGTGATACAAACCAAATAATTACGTCAGCTTTTGACGATTCAATCAATTTATGGGACGTTCGATGGATGCCTCTCAATGGAGGAAAGCTCCACCAATTCAACACCCACAAGCACCCGCAAGTTTCAAAACATAAGATGTTATACTGCCCAGCTTTTACTTTCAACGGGAAAGCAATTGTTACTGCGGGTGAAGGAACGTCTGCATTAACTATTTACGACATCGATAATAAGAGTAAAGTATGTTCGGGGAACATTGGGTTCGATTCGACCACTTTGACATGTCTATCTGATGGGAGAGTCGCAGCGGCAAACAAAAGAGAAATTTCGATATTTCTTCCCATCGTTTGTTGAAAATGTTGATCGTTTAGAAAGAAGTGCATGTATGATTAAAATAACAGCAGATGCTAATAGCAGCAGTATAGAAATTTTTGTGGTACGTAGTGGTACCGTGGTACAATAACAATAGGCAGCAAAGTATTAGACAAATTTTACTTAATCGACTTGATTCAAACTTGAATTTTTCAAACCCATGACGAGCGGCGGCAACTCTTCTTCTTCTCCCTCTTTTCCTTCTGGAATGACCTCAGCGGGCACGTCTTTTGGAACCATATCGTCTGGGACCATCCCATGTTTTAAAAATAAGTCCCCAGTTTGTTCCAATGCATCGCAAACGTCCGCTTCTTCTTCAAGTTCATAACCTTGCTTCAACAAAAACGGAGCGTCGAGCTTCTTTAAAATCTCTCTTCCTTCCTCTTCTTTAGCTAATAGTAGAATTGCACCCGCACATCCACGTCTAACGTTATCGGAAAGTTCTTTATTCACTTTGGCGCCACTTATTGGCCGAAGGAGTGCTTTGACAATAGGCGTTTCCTCTGAGTCCAATGCTAAGAGATTTTTTCTAGATTCCGAGTCGCAACATAAGTTTTGGACGGTTGCTGCGATACGTTCCCTTCTAATATCGCACGTGGATACTAACATTGGGGTTACGAGATTAATGATTGACCCGTTTAGATCGAGAATCACTTTCCTCCCTATGGGATGTCTGGAGACGTTGCATAAAACACTTGCAGCTTGATCATACGTCTCTGGAGGCTTTCCGCCGACTAATAACTGCACGAGTCTTTGAATGTAAAACCCTTCCAATGGTTTGCCTTCTTGAGAAAGAACGTGCACACCGCCTTCTGCTTTCGTAATGTTGGCTAAGAGCGAGAGTAATAAATCCACCGGTGCGCATTCGCTGTCTTTAATAAAATCTATGCATCTCTCCACGGCGCCTTTGTTCACTGCCACAGAGGCGACTTCTAAGGAGTGTCCCGTCAAGTTGATCAGAGCCTGAGCGGCTGGTGTTGATTCCGGCGGATCTTTCCCCAACAAATGGAGCAAAGGAGATATTAAAGTTTCTTTTTTATCCGTCAAGGTTTGCAAGCCATCGTCCGTGCCGGTTAAGCCGGCAACGATGGTGGCGGCTTCTTTCCGAACGTCCGAGCGCTTGTCGGACAAAAACTCGACGAGTTCGTCCAGTTCGTCTTTTTCCTTCTTCTTTTCGTCGTTCTGGGTCGTCGTCATAGAAATTTACTACTTCTTCTCTTCTTCTAGTCGCTTTCTCTTTTCCTTCTTCGGGTTTGTGTACGCGCGTTTATTTTCTGACGACCGATTGGACAAGAGAGAGAGAGAGTGAATCTCTAAATAGCGTTGACGTTTCGCTTCTCAAAATTACAACTATATTAAACAACTAAGGTAACTACAATAACAACAACAACAATGTATAAAAGCAATACCTCTATGACCACTAAAACACACACACATAATAATCATAATATATGAAAATGAGTATAAATGTCTCTTTTTTAAACGCCAACGTATAATGTGCCAAGCATAAGGGCGCTTCCGAGTGAGATTCCTTTGGCTAAACTCAAATCGTTTTTACATTTCTTTCCTTCCGGCCAAAGCTCAATGAAACATACGGCTGACATAACTCCACCTGTTGCAGCTAACATGTATTGCAACCGCAAAGGCGTCAAGTACGGTTGAATAAAAAATAAAGCAAACAATGCACCAAGTGGTTCGCTCAATCCCGAAGCCGTCGCTAATGCTAAAGCTTTCCCCCTCGATCCAGTCGCCGCATACACCGGTGCGGCGACAATAATACCCTCTGGCACGTTGTGTAAACCAATAGCGATGGCCATAATCGGACCAATTTCAGTAAAGGATGAAAATGCCACGGCAAAACCTTCCGGAATGTTGTGCAAAGTCATAGCGACCGCCATCAAAATACCCAAGCGCATCAAACGACCACGCGAGGCTTCAGTTTCGCCTGGCATTACGCGTTCGTTCATAGCGGAAGAGGAGGATAATGATTTCGATAACGAGGAGGACATATTCAATTCGCTGCTCTTTACTTTTCCTCCGCCTCCGATTGAAGTGGAAGAGGATGTTTTTGGTTCTCCTCCATTTTGTTTCTGTTTGGTTCCACCGGGGCCGTCTTTTTCGAACAAATCGACGTGAGGTAACAACGGCTCCACGACGGCGTATAAAACCGCTCCTGCCATGGTGGACAAAGTGACTCCCCAAAACCCATTCTCTAGAATGTTTTTCACGTATAACTCCACGAAGGATAACGTGGACATAACTCCAATAGCCGTGCCTAACAAAAACGCTAAAAGTTTCGCATCTGGTCGTTTCCACACGGCTAAAATCCCTCCCACCGAGGTGCTCAACCCAGCAAGCGTGGAGAGGAGAAGAGCGTAGTTTTCCTCCCGACTGAGCATATTACGTTATGTTATATCGTGTTTTAATACAACGCTAACGCTTTAATGCTTTATTGTGTGTGTGTGTGTGCGTAAGTGAGTAAAGGAAAAAGAGAAAGAGAGAAAAAAGAGAGAGAGAGAGAGAGGCGAGGAGGAGGAGGAGTTTTTTTTGGTTCGTGTTCATTTGACATTTGAGAGGCCGGAAAGACAAAAAGAGAGAGCCGCAGAAGAGAAAAAAAGATAAAGTTGTCTTCGCCACCGCAGCCAAAAAAACCTCAAAAATTCTTCTTTTCCTTTGGAGAAAGGATTCAATAGATATGTCGTTCACCACGCACGCGCACTCCATCCGAATCTCGCAACCGACCACGACGAGAAGACGAACCGCGAACACTTCTTCCTTGTCCGTTCGCGCGTCCGCCTCAAGTCAAAGAAACTCTTTCACTACGTTTAGCAGCAGTTTTTACCAAAGACACAAAAATCGAAACCAATCGAAGACGACGACGACGACTTTTCTTATTAATAAAAGAAGCTTCGCGAGAGACTCCATCGTATCCAAAGCTATCGAAGTGGAAGATGAAGACGATGACAACAGCGCGTCTGATGCCATTGAAGTTGAAGATGAAGACGAAAACGATAGCATGTCTGATACAGAAGTAGTAGAAGGAGAAGAGGATTCAGAAGGAGCGGACGAATCGTCCTCGTTGAAGGAGTCCCAGTTTACCTCTTATTTCGCAGAGTTGATGGAAAATTCTGATAACGACGTGGACATGCTGGCCAAGTTCCAAACGGAAGTCATGGCTTTGGAAAAGTCCGTGAAAGATATGGAAGCGCAAGTTCAAGGCGAACAAGACCAAAAGGCGGCTATTCAAGATCAATATGTGCGATCTGTGGCGGACTTCCAAAACTTCCAAAAGAGAACGGCAAAGGAAAAAGCAGACTTGGCGCCAGCGGTGAAATCGAAGATGATCGAAGCTATGTTGCCAGTGTTGGATAACTTTGACTTGACGGCGAAAAACGTCAAGGGAGAAAACGAAGGAGAAGAAAAAATAATCAAAGGATATCATCTGCTTCACAAGCAATTGCTTGAAACGTTAGAAGCCGAGGGATTGAAAGTGGTTCCTGGTGAAGGCGAACCGTTCGACCCGAACATGCATGAGGCTATCATGAGAGAAGAATCGGAGGATGTAGCGGAAGACCATATCATGGAAGAGTTCAGAAAGGGTTATTTAGTGGGTGAAAAGTTAGTGCGTGCCTCCATGGTCAAGGTCAGTAGTGGTAAACCGTAAATTTATATGTAATGAAAATGTTCTACAACACAGACAATAATCGCACACCTATCTATACGTAAGTTATGATGATGAAAATTCATCGCAATACGCATATCAATTACTCATATAACTATTATATAATTACATATAGTTTCCTATAAAGCGTCCATATATATATTAAGAAACTTCGCTTGTGAATGATCTTTTTCTTTTCATGCTGAAAGCGGTTTCTTCATGACGATCAAATACATCGGAGAGAAGATACCCAAGTCGCCAGATTTCTCGAGGTTCACCGCTGCTTTAAGCAACATGGTATGAACAGCCTGCGTACCCTTCGGCGCGAACCCAACAAACTCTAATAAACCAGTCAATAGGTGCGTCAAATAAGCAGCTCTACGAGCAGATTTCATGGCTTGTTGCCACGGAATACCACCCGTCGTCGCGCGATCAAAAGTCAAAGTGACTTCAAAACCAGCACCTTTCGCGGCTTGAATGCAATCTTCTATCGTGCGGACCTCTGGAAGAGCGTTACCTTCCGCAATACCGTCGACAATGTCTACATGAGTTTTGTTTGAAGGGTCGTATTTATCTGTTCGCAACCATTCGTATGAAGCAAAGGAAGCGCCTGGCTTCAAGACGGCAAAGACTTGCTCGTACAACGCTTGTGTGTTACTCGCGTGGCACGCCGCCTCAATCGCGTACGCACCGTCAAACTTTCTGTCCTTGAAAACTTTCGTCAAATCCATAAAGTTACCTTGGATAATCTCCGTCAAATGTTCTAACTTTGCCGCCTTGTTCAATGTTTCACATCTGCCAACTTGGTATTCATTAATCGTAATACCAGTAACTTTACCACCGGTTCCTTTGACGATATTTCTCATTGGGCCACCAACGCCACACCCGAGGTCCAACACATTCATCCCTGGTTTCAAGCCGATATTCTCCGCGATGGCAAGTTCTTGGCGAATAATGGACTTTTCAAAAGACTCTCCTTTCTCTCTCGCCGCAAAGTGGAACGATTCACCCCACCCGTACTCGTAAAAGTCCGTGATCAAGGAGTAAAACTTGTTCACAAAGTCTGGAGTGGACAAGATTTTCGACCCAACGCCTTTCCCATCTTCTTGTTCGAAGAAGGCGTTGTAGGACTGAATCCCAGCATCGACTAAACTCTTGGACATGGCGCCAGTTTTGCCGGAGAAGACGTGGAACGGGTTCTTACGGAACCAGGATAATTTTACGGCGACATACAAAGAACCAGAAACGCCAATAATGGTCATGGCGGTCTTCATATTATCGTTGTTACTATTACTACTCATCGTTCTGTTGTATATGTGATGAGATTTATTCCCTTTGTGGGTGAAACTTCCAAGAAAAAGGGCGATCAAAAGGTCACGGAACGACGATATTTTTTCTTATAAGAAGTGTTTGAAATGCTCGTAAAGAACTCTGTGCTGTAATCGATCGATCGATCGATCGAACGAATGAACAGACGAATACCTTCTTCTTAACCGACGCTTTCGAACGCGACCAAAGGTATGACGATATCGATCGTCTAGGGTGGTTCAGATAAAAATAATCCATCTTTCTTTTTTCTTTTTGTCCTCTAAATTCCTCAAATTGAAGAGAGAGGGAGCGCTCCGTCTTTTGGCATTTGGCTCACTCGCTCTTTTTTTTCCTTTTTTTCTTTTGTCATTTGTCCCTCTTTCTCTCTCTCTCTCTCTGTCTGTGAGCGTTTCGTGTTTTGTCACAGTTCTTTTACGTACCGCATAAAAAAAACGAATGTCCGCCGCCGCAACGAGACTTGTGACCAACACATTGCACGGAGGAGTTCACTTTCAATATTACTATTGCGCGAAGATGCATCGACAGATCGGCGGATGTGGGTCGTCGTCGTCATTAGCGACACCAGCGTCGTCGCTTTATAAATATAACTGTCGTCTTCTTCGTCCTCAAACAATAATGGCTCCTCCTCCTGCTAAACGGGGGCGACATAGCAGAATAATAGTATCGTCGGCATCATCATCATCATCATTACATCCTTCAACAGAAATGGAAGAAGTTGCAGTGCTCGGCTCTGGCGCAGCTGGGTTGACGGCGGCATATTTCGCCGCCGTCACTCAAAAGTCAAAAAAGAATTTTGTTAACACAAAAGTCACCGTATACGAAAAAACGAAAGAGAGTGGGAAGAAAATTTTAATGTCCGGAGGAGCGCGGTGTAACGTGTTACCAGTGGAAGCGAGCATAAGTGATTACGTCACGGACTCTAATCCTCGCTTAGCCAAAGCTATTTTACAAAGTTGGACGGTTCCAAATTGTTTGGGTTGGCTTCAAGACGATGTGCGACTCGAACTTGGCATCGAACACACGACGAACAAATATTTTCCTCTTTCCAACTCTTCGAGAGAAGTGAGAGATAAACTCGTTGAGGCGTGCAAGCGAGAGGGCGTTGTGTTTCAGTACGAAACAAACGTGAAGAGAATTACGAAAAATGAAGCGAATGATACGTGGGTCGTGAATACCGAGGACGGAAAAGATATCGAAGCAGACGTTTTGGTGTTATCGATGGGTGGCTCCTCCTTTCCAGCGGTGGGGACAGACGGAACGGGATACGTCATCGCCAAGAGAGATTTGAAAGTTGGGGTGAACCAACCGTATCCGGCGCTAGTGCCTTTGGTTGGTGAGCATCCAGGCGGCGAATATCTTCCGGGCGTGTCGCTCGATTGTCAAGTAAAGATAAAAAATGTTGAAAAGAAGAAAGCGAAGCAAGCGCCGAGGATGGGTTTCCTGTTTACGCACAAAGGATATTCTGGTCCGTCGATTTTAGATTTAAGCCACAATGTGGTTAAAAGTATCGCAGATGGTGACGGTAATAGTAATAGTGATAGTAGTCGTAGTAGTAAACTGGTCGTGAACTGGAATCCGTCGTGCGATTGGAACAAAGTTTTAAGTCCGGGCAAGAGCGGTTCTGACTTGGTCGTCAGACGCTTGAAGCCGCTCTTACCAACGCGTTTGTGCGAAGCGCTTTTGAAAGAAGCAGATATAGATTTGAACACGAACGTGTCAAACTTACCGAAGAAGAAAAGGGTGCATTTGATTGACATTCTTTCGAATTATGAAATCAAAGCGACTGGTCACCAAGGCTACAAAAAAGCCGAGGTGACTGGTGGCGGTATAGCACTCGAAGGCATCAATACCAAAACCATGGAACTGAAAGAGATGAAGAATATTTACGTGTGTGGAGAAATATGCGATATCTTCGGAAGAATTGGCGGGTTTAATTTTCTTTGGGCATGGACGAGTGGACGGTTAGCTGGTATTAGTTGTTGTAAGTAGAAGTAGTTGCAGTAGTTTGTAGTAGCAAAGTTGGTCCATCTCCTCTTTTTTTCCTTTTGTGGGCGCGCCTTCGTCCTTCTTCCATAAACTTACTCGCACTTAAAAACTCAATTTTAGGGCACAGCCAAATGTCTGCCGTCAAAAAAGTTCCTATCTTTGGAGAACCCACAAAGATAAATTACCCGCGCGTTTACAACACACATAGCAACACATTACACACATTACAACACACATAGTACGCAGTCAACAAGTAAAGAAGAAAGACACGTCAAAGATGGAGTTACAATCGCATCCGGTGATTCCAAAGAAAAAACCCGTTTTAGTCTGTATTCTCGACGGATGGGGCGAGAACGATGTCAAAGACGAGTATAACGCCTGTCAGGTGGCGAACACGCCGACGATGGATAAATTACGCGATCGAGGATCAAAATACTATCGCTCCGTGCGAGCGCACGGGAAAGCCGTCGGATTGCCCACGGATGCTGACATGGGAAACTCAGAAGTCGGTCACAACGCACTAGGTGCCGGTAAAATTATCGCGCAAGGGGCTTCTTTAGTAGACATCTCTCTCGAAAAAGGTACCATGTTTACCGACGCCGGGTGGAACTACATTAAACCGGCGTTTGCGTCCAACACGTTGCACTTGATTGCGTTGTTGTCAAACGGCGGCGTGCACTCCCGTTACGACCAACTCTTAGGCGTCATGAAAGGAGCCGTGAAAGATAGGTGCAAACGCATGCGCTTGCACATTCTCACGGATGGTCGAGACGTCCCAGACGGAACATGCCACGAGTATCTCGCGACTTTACAAAAGGATTTAGACGACTTCACAGAAGGAGGATGCGATGCAAAAGTTGCTTCTGGAGGGGGTAGAATGAGCGTGACTATGGATCGATACGAAGCTGATTGGGGGATGGTTGAAAGAGGGTACAATGCGCACATTTTGGGCGAAGCTGAACATAAGTTTACTGATGCTACGATGGCTTTGAAAACGTTGAAAACAGATGATGTTTCCGATCAATATATCCCTGCTTTCGTCATCGTCGACGAAGCCGGTGCTCCAGTTGGTGCCGTACAAGACGGGGATGCTGTCGTGTGCTGCAACTTTCGCGCTGATCGCGTCGTTGAGATTTCAAAAGCGTTGGAGTACGAAAACTTTGATTCATTCAATAGAAAACGTTTCCCAAAGATGTTATATGCCGGCATGATGCAATATGACGGCGATTTGCACTTGCCAACGAACTATCTCGTCCCACCGCCTTTAATTGAGAGAACGTCTGGTGAATATTTTGCCCAAAATGGTTTGCGAACTTTCGCGTGCTCGGAAACGCAAAAATTTGGGCACGTTACCTTCTTTTGGAATGGAAATCGATCCGGATATTTTGACGAAGCGTTGGAAACGTTTGTCCAAATTCCTTCGGATAATTGCCAATTCAACGAAAAGCCGTTGATGAAAGCGAGAGAAATTACAGCCGCTGGGAAAGAAGCCATGTTATCTGGTAGGTACGACGTAGTTCGGGTGAATTATGCGAATCCAGACATGGTTGGACACACGGGCGACCTCGCCGCTACAATCTCTGCCTGCGAAGAGTGCGATGCCTGCTTGAAAGAATTGTTGGATTTGGTGGATGAATTGGGAGGTGTATTTTTGGTCACTGCTGACCACGGCAACGCCGACGACATGGTACAAAGAAGCAAAAAGAAGGAGTGCTTGAAGGATAGCGATGGTAATCCTCTGCCGTTGACTTCTCACACGTTGGCCCCGGTTCCAGTTGCCATTGGCGGCCCGGGTTTACCAGCGAGCATCGAGATGAGAGACGATTTACCTGAAGCCGGTTTGGCAAACATCACCGGAACCTACATCAACTTGATGGGTTACTTAGCTCCGGACGAAATGGAGCCTTCCTTGATCAAATGGTAAAAAGTGTATGTATATATGCCAGACTTTGGGACCCAGGGGATATGACCTCTCGATTCGACGTTTTAATATATTTTTTTCTAACTGTTCCCTCCTCCACATACAACACGTATCTTTGCGATGCCTTCCCGAAGTAAACACCTCTTCCTCTTCGCCCACGCGGTCGTCGCGTGTGCCCACTCTTTACTTTTCCTCGTTCAACGTCCTCGAAATAGAATAAAAAGAAGACTCTTCGCGGTTTCCGGCACGTTGCAAAACGGTTTCCAACTGCGCAAAAATCTCGACTTTGGCGGCATCGATGCGATTTTCGTCGGCCACGCTTTGGTCGTCGGCGTGAAGATGTACTTCGACGTGAAACCAACCGGGTGCCGAGAACATATATCTGATAACAATGAGAAAAGACCAAACATGAACCCGTGTTTATTGTGCACGAACGATTTGAACGATGGAAACGTGTACCATATATTCGCGGTGACGGAAACTGCCTTGTGCGAAGCGCTTTGTAACGAACCGAGGTATTTAGGAGTGACACCGGATTGCGTGAAGATTGATTTGTATGCAAAAGAGACCAGTGAAAGCGTAAGGGAGGAGGTATGGGACGATGTTGACGGTGGTCGCTTATGGTATTCCCAGGAAAAGAGCAGTGGAAGCGACGCCGGGGTATGTGAAGGAAGACGGGTGCAGAGTGACGACGTTTAAAGAGTGTTCGGAAGATACATTTGGGCCGGAAGTAACACCATTTACGACGAGAGACGATAGTATTCGCCGAGCGCGAGAGCGACGCGTTCCGAACGAAGAAGAGGAGGAAGACGCGATGACCGCTTCAGCTGCGCTTCCGATGTTGAACGAGGCCTTGTACGGCGCTGCGTCCAAAAATTCGCCTCGACTCATCGACCGAATGGCTGCCGATCGCGCCATCGCGTTTTCCAGCGCACCAAGCGCATCGACGGTGGATATTTCGCGACGACCTGATTTGAAAGGTTAGACCCCCAAAGGGGCATTTTTATGTTGCTCACACTCTCCACTTTTCTTTCCTCTTTTATTTTTCTTTCAAAAGGAATTTTTTACCCTGTAGTATGAGTAAAGGAAAATCCGCACTTTGCAAGAGTCGCTTTTTGACGACACGCTTCTTGATCGACAGAGACAGAAAAAGAGACAGAGCGATACGAAGAAGATACCATCTGATCGACGCCAACGTTTTCTTCCTCATCATCGAAAAACTAGGGAAGGTGACTCTCTCATTGATATACATATTACTAGAGGAACCAACCGCCAAGAGAGGAGGAAAATGCAAATTCCGAAACTCGTCTTCCGCTACCTCCTCGTCGCGTACGCGTTAAACCTGTATATGGCGCCGGGATCGACTTTACCAGAAAAAATGACGCACGCGTCGGAACGCATGCTCGGGTTTTTGGCCACATTTCAATCTTTCGAGAGTGTGAAAGTGTGGTATGGACAATTAGAAGCCAGTGGAGGCTTAGGGATTTTGAAATTCGCATTGCTCTGCAAGGTGATTGCGTGGATGCTGAGACGAAGGAACACGAGGCGAGTGGAGATGGCGAGAAACGGGGAGACGAAGAAAGCAAAATAATGAAAACGACGACGACGACGACGACGACGACGATGATGTGTGCGAGTGCGGCTTTTGATCCCCCGAAATCCTAGTTTAATATTCACGTATCGGTATCTGTAATAATAAATATTAAAACTTTCTTTCTGTATGTACATTGAAGTGTGCCGTGAACGACGCGCTTTTCCTTCGCTTTTCGCTCGGTACGAACGCTATCAGCGAGAAGCGGTATTTGAGAACCTTATTCATTATAAAATTGTAAACATTATTTTTGATACTACGTACACGCAGGCTCTTTATTCTCATTTAGTTCGATATCGTGAGTCTGCTTGCCGTCGAACGCGGCAAACACTTTATTTACTTACCGTCCAAAACTTCATCTTTGTCGTAAGGATCCGCGTCCATGTCAGAATCATCGATTGGCATTTTAATCATGCCTCCCGGCTTTTGGAACGGAATGTGCAGGGCAAAATAAAACGCACACATTATCCATCCTATGGACCATCTCCATCCTTGATTCTTGTCGTCACTCGCATCAAAGATGCCGAGCGTCTCGTGTCTTGGCCCACGCACGTGAGTAGACACGTCAATGAGATCGTTGTGACTCGCGAAGAATCCAAACAACGAAAGTAAGGACATAATCATACTCAAAACGGTCGCTTTTTTGAACTGACGATCGATGGCGAAGCACGAAATGCAACAGATAAAGATGCCAGCCATGGTACCTCCACCAGCGGACATCATTTGGATTCCCATGTTGTAGGAGTGATTCCCGCGCGACTCCAGAGACATGATGTTCGCGATAAACGGCATGAGACCTAACAGCAAAGCCGGGTAGTGCCTCCTCGGGGTGTTTTCGAACCCTTGTCGACCGAGCAACAAACCAACGAATATCAGGATGGCGCCATTCGCGCATAACGGAATGACTTCGTATAACGAAGCAAAAATACCCGAAGTGAAAAGAATGAAGAAAATTGCGCCGTTCAACATTGAGTAACCAATTTTAGCGCCGAGCGCCTTGTGGACCGGGTGACCAATGTACATAGTGGTGCCATAAATGCCGCCGGCGAGGGCGCCAATCATGGTGCCGACGCCATCAACAATCAAGCACTCAGCCATCGGGTACGAATCGCCGGCTAATTCGGCTGACTCAACGTCCGCCATGGTGCCGAGGAAACCAATTGCGCCGTAGAGTAAACTTTGAGCGACGAGATCTTTGACAGCATCGTGTGTGAACCCCTTCAATCCTTTACCAAAGCCACCGAAGACGTCGCCTTTTCCGGCATACTTCTTCCATGCTTCTTTCGCCAAAGCCTTGTCCGTGCCCTGGCACGTTTTTCGAGCGGTTCCATCAGCAAATGCTCCGTTGTATTGCGCTGCAACGGACGTCGTATCTCCAGCATACCCATAACCGATTTCCTTCGTGGAGTGTTTGCAAGCGCCCATCCAGCCAAATGCCGAGGAGGAAAGAATAGCCAACAAAGCAATGGGAAACGTGATAGATTTGTAAATTTTATATCGAACGTTACCGAAGAATCCTGTCATGATAATCATGAACGGTAAGAAGCACATCATCGGTTCTTGAAAAATATCATCGATGTACTGAAAGGCGAGCCAGACGAAACCGACGCCCATGAGAGGGATGAAAACAGCCGCTTTTGGGAACAACCAGCGAACTAAGTCGCCCAAAAAGAAACCGGTGCACTCAAACAAACCGACGATAAAGTTCGCCGTTACCGATACTTCCCAGCCGTACGTCGCAGCTTTCAACGCCGCATCGTTAATCATTGCTTCCGTGCACGAGTTGTCGTCATGGCAACTTGGGATGTTCCTTTGGAGCCCGGCAACCAACGCCGGATACGTGATGGCGTACAACATGATATAAATAACCGTCGTATTCATACCGTACGGCTGCGCGCAGACGTCCGTTCGATTTTCTTTGGTCGCCAGCCTTGTCGCTAACCACGCGTAGTAAATATTCCCGAACAACAAACATAACCCGCACGCCGGAATGTTCCACTCATAGTAGATCTTTTCCCATGCAGTTGCAACGGCCATCGGGTACCCATCCGGCCCCCCCTGCCAAGATTGCCCGGTCAAACCGTAACCGATATGCCCGACTGCCGACCCGGTCACCCCGAGCATTGTCGCCAAGTTATCGAAAAACAGTTCCCCGAACGCTTCGATCTCCCCGGATCCGGTGAAAAACTCCACTTTCGTATTCCATTTATACGAGGTCCCTCGTTGCCAGCCAAAAATGCTCAATCGCGATTTATAATCCTCCCACGAGACAGGGGCGGTGGAGACCCCGGAGGAGACGACAGATTTCTTCCGTTCGAGAACCGCTTTCGGATCGCTCATTATTCCTTTATTTTGGTATAAATGAGACTTTGGAAGCACCTTTATGTAAAGTGACGTTTCGAAACGGTTTACAGTTAAAAATCGTGACGTTTCGAACGGGAGTCTTTAAAAAATGGGCTCGAATAGTCCCGAAAGGTCGCCGCCACCATTTTCAGTTTGGGGTTTTACGGTACGAAGGCCCAAGTTTACTGGTAGTTAAACATGAGACCAGCAAAGAGAGCAAAGAGAGGGAGAGAGAGAAAGAGTTGCAAGAGGGAGAACGATGACCAAAACGGCCAGCGAATGCCGCCGAAACGCGATCATCAACTGCGTTCGAGGAGAAGGCTTTTTCTGCGAAGAAGAGGAAGGAAGTATAAACACGGCGAAATCGTTCAAAAAATATCTGCGATTGAACGCAGTTCGAGTGCCACTCTCCACGCTTTCGAAAGAGGTGCTGTCGATGGTGATGGAGGAAGAAGATGAAGAAGAATACAACGAAGAAGGAGAGTTAGAGTACGTGGAAGAGGAAGAAGGTTTACGACTGATGGACGTGATAGTCCATCGCGAAAATGGGACGATCGAACGCGTCGTAGACACGAGAAAAGCGTCGTCCAAGAAGAAGCCAAGGTTTGTTGAGGAAGAAGAAGAAGACGAGGACAAAGTCGAGTGCGGAAAATGTATTCTCGTGCCGGCGTTCGTGGACGCGCACGTGCACTTGGTGAAAACGCACGCCGGGGCGAGGTGTAGAAATCCGACTGGGAGCATTGCGGACGCGCTCGTGTGCGAGACGGCAGACCAGCCGAGATGGAAGGTTGGTGCAGACGTGGAAAGGCGGATGGATTTTGCAATTGCAAGCGCACTGCATTATGGGACAATCGCGATGCGAACGCACTTAGACGGGACGAATAACGTGGAGGATAAAGCGTTGAGAGATCAATTGTTTGAAATTTTTAGGAGGAAACGAGACGAGTTGAAGGAGAAGGAAGGAGCATTTTTGCAAGGTGTGTGCAATTTGTTTTTACCATTGTGGTCGGAGCCGAGAATAGCGGAGGAATTTGCTCGAGTTGCGTCGGAGAGTAACTGCGAAGACGGCAGTTTGCTGTTTGGCGCGTATTGTGGAGTCATCGCGCGGGACGAGGATGATGAAGACCGAGGAAAGAGCGTCGAAGAGGCTCGGAGGCACTTTGAAAATTTGTTCTTTTACGCAAATAAATACAGTCTCAACGTCGATATACACATTGACGAGACGAACGATCCAAATTGCTGCGCGATATTGCCGTGTTTAGAGGGTTTTCTGAACGGTGTTGATGACGACGAGAAAGATGACGACAAAAGGTATACAAAGTCAAAGTTTGAGAATATTCGATTGATATCGCTCTCGCACGCCTGTTCGCTCTCCTTGCAACCGAAAGCGACATTAGACCGCGTCGTCGAGTTAGTTAAACGCATCGAGTCGAACACGAACGCGCGAGTATCTTTTATCGTCAACCCCTTGACCAATCTCGGTTTACAAGATCGTCGAGGAACGACGTCTGCAATAGGCCTAGAGGTGGATGCGAATATGCCTCGAACGCCTTTATGGCGAGGCATCGCGCCTATCCAAGAACTCGACGCCGAAGGCTTGAATTGTTGTGCAGGAAGCGACAACGTTCGCGACTGGTGGCACCCTTACGCCGACTACGACTGCTTAAACACGCTGAAATCGGCGATAGAACTGGCACATCTAAACACCGTCCCGAACGAAGGCTACTGGACGAAACTCGTCGCCTCGAACGCCTGCCGTGCCATGTTCCCAGACGTCGACGCGTCTTCCTCCTCCTCGTCTTCCACTTTAAAAAGTATCGGCGCCATCGGTCCAAACTACCGCGCAAACTTCGTCCTCTTCCCTTCCTCCCGCAGATTCACCGAGCTCTTCTCGCGCTCCCAACACGACCGCCTCGTCTTTCGCCAAGGCACACTCGACTCTACCGATGTTCCAGAGCACCCGTTGCCCGAGTACGAGAAGCTGGACGACTTGTTTGAACGCAAAACCAACACGACTGCTTTATTCCTGAGAAAAGATGACTTCACGCGAGGCGCGACCAAAATTATCCCCCCCACGTAGATTGTGCCCACAGGTAGAGTTGTAATTCCCTTCACGACGTAGATTGTGCTCACAGATAGAGTTGTCTCCTTGCTCGCGGTCGTGTAGGTTCATCAATTAAAAAAATGTTAAATCAACACCGCCAAAAAATTTCAGCTCTGAAAACCGACAGTTACATTTTTATTCTTCCGAAGCGACGCAAATTCCACACACGTGGACACCCTGAAAACAAAATGCCTTCTAAAGGCGTCCAAAAGAGCGATTTCGACGACTGCGTCCAAAACCGAACGGTTCGAACGGCGGACAAAAGGTTCACCGTCCTGAAAAATGTTTTGGTGCCCGATGCCAACGTGAACGATCGGTATCGCCGTATGGACGTGACCATCGACCGGGACACCGGACGGCTAGCGGAGTGCTCAATTTTGGAGGATGGAAAGAGTTCGAAGAAACAAAAGACGACTGACGGAATGGATGAGGATATACACGGAGAAAACACTGACTATATCGACTGCACGGAACGCATGCTCACTCCCGGCTTAGTCAACGGCCACACGCACTCGGTCGAGCACTGGCTCCGTGGGGGGATCCCTCCTTTGCCGCTTGAGATGTGGATATTTCAGCTGGTGATGAATGAACCGAGAGGCTCGAAAGGATGGTTTGAAGAAAATTCGTGGATGGAAACGCCAAGTGCGATGATTGCGATTTCGTGTTTGATTTGCGGGATAGAGACGTTGTTGAGCGGAGGGACGGTGATTATGGATCACTTGTTGTGTAGGAACGTGGATGATGTGGAGGCGGCGGTGACGGCGTATAAGGCGCTCGGGTTGAGATGTTTCGTGGCGCCGATGTTGGACGACGACGGGACGATGTATCATAACTATTGCCCGTTGGCGAAAGACGCGAAGGAGAGATTGGAGGCGTGCAACGGGTGCGGGTGTTGCGGTGGGTTAGATAAGAACGGGTGCTTTCGGACGAAGAAGAGCGAATACGACCCGGAAAAGCAGGCGAGGAATTTGAAGTTGTGGGAGGAAGCGGTGGAGAAATTTCATGATCCAGAGAACGGAGTGAACATTGCCATCGGACCAGTGACGTGTTTTAGTGTGAGTTTTGGGATGTTGAAAAGCGCGGCAGAGTTGAGGAAAAAGTATGATTTGTGCGGACACATACATCTGTTGGAGACGAGGGCGCAAGCATTACAGTCGCAACAATTTTTGCAAGATAACGGGTGCGAAGGTTCTTCGGTGAAACTGTTGGAGAAGACGGGGTTTTTGAGCTGCGCGGGAACGTCGCTCGCGCACGGCGTGTGGTTGACTGACGAAGAATGTGAGATTGTTTCGAAAGCGGACGCGACTATTGTGCACAACCCGTTGTCGAATTTGCGCTTGGGTTCTGGCATCGCGCCCTTGCGAAGGTACAAAAACAACGGAGTTAAAGTGTGCTTGGGAGCGGACGGTTCTTGCAGTTCTGACGGACAGGATATGCTCGAAGTCGTGAAGATTGCGAATTTTTTACCGTGCGTGGAAACTCCGGATTATAAACTCTGGCCGTCACCCAGAGAGACGTATTTGAAGCTCGGGTGCGAAAATGGATATCATAGCGTGAACTTAGGAGGAGGAGGAGGAAAAGAGAAGAGAAGTGGCGGGAAAATCGAAAAAGGTTGCCTTGCGGACGTGTGCTTGTGGGATTTGACGTCTTTGGCGCTTTTGCCGAAAACGGATCCGCTTGGTTTGCTCGCGAGAGGAAGCAGAGCGCAAGGCGCGGGTTGCGGATCGACGCTCGCTGAGTGTTGGGTAAACGGAAAGAGAGTGGTCGAGAAAGGCGAAATCGTCGGATGCAACGTGAAACTATTGAGAAAAATCTTAGCGGACGCCCAAAATTACATACACGAAGAAGGGAAAGCGTTGCGTCCGGAATCGAGCGACTTAACGAGACGCGCAGAGAAAGAGTATCGCGCAGCTCTTTGTTTGCCCATTGAAAACGATGTTGCGGCAACCATGAAGAAAAAAGGACACATTCCGCCGCCGCCTCCGATATTGTTCCCGCAAGACCGAACGATTTATGACAGTACTATTTAAAAATGGTACCTACCATTAATGCTATGAACATTATTAATATTGTCTATAGGACTGTTACCTGTATTACCAAACTTATTAAATATTGTACATATAAATAAAGCAGCATCACATCGATATCACTTCGTACTTCATCAATGTGCGCCAACGACACCGTTTCTCAAAATCCAAAATGGAAATGCAAACAGAGCTACCCCGATGGATATGAGTAAAGCATCGACGACGAAGAAATCTCCGTCGCCGTGTTTTTCGCTCAAGACGAGGTGCATGCTCGGGTATTGCATCGCCCCAGACACGACGGCAAAGACTCCGATGCCAATGCCATACAGTTTTCCAAACGTTTTGTTCCCAAACACGCCTTGCGTGTAAATCGTCAAGCACGAATAGTTCCAGGCGCGGAAACACCCGAACGCGAAAAAGGCGATAGATAAAGTCACCTTGTCGTGATTAAACAACAAACCGCCGTAAGCAAGGATTCCTAAGAAGTTTACCAGAGCGAATCCATGCGCTAAACCAAACTTATCGACGAAAAATCCAAAGAAAGGCGTCAGAAATGTGCTTACTAATATCAACGCGTTGAACAGACGAACGTAAGCATTGGCGTTCGCCGTCGATCTCCCATTGTTGTTGAACGAGAGTTGCTCAAAAATAGAACCGAGCACGAACATCGTGCGATAAATCGATCCCATTGACCACACGGCAACGGTCCAGAAAAATGGCGTTTTTAGTTGCTCAGTAAATCGCATATCCGTTAACTTCACGCCACGATACTGCAGCGCCGCCTTCTTGTCCTCGCTTTCTTCTTTTGTTTCTTCCACGAGCCCTTCCTCTTTTTCTGCCATCACTTCCGCAGTTTCCGGCAGATTCAAAAACCTCCCCCAAACGTACTCATTCGTCGTCGCCGCGAACAACGCCGCGAGCAACCCTAACCCATAAAACATCGCTCTTATGCTGAAGACTTCCTCTTTCCACTTGTGCATGGCCTCAAACGCATAAAATGTCACCGTGCTCGAATCAAACGCCATGTTTATCATCGAGTGTGACAACTCAAAATACTTTGTCTGTTTCCAGTGCTCGCAAAACTGAAAGTGGCTAAGAAAAAACCCAGCCCCACCGCTCGATAAAAGCACGCACGCCGCGATATACGCGTCGAATGTGCGTGTGTCGCTCTCTGCAAATAATACGCACCCGACGATAAACAACATCAAACTCATCCATCGGACTCGTTTCGCGCCGATTTTCGAGTCTAACAGAACGCCCCAAAACATCATGGACAATGGCACAGAAACCGTTCCTCCAGTATACATCGCATTAAACTTTAACTGGCGAGCGTTGCACGTTCCATCACCGCTTGCATCATTGAGATTAACACATAACTCCTCGTACGCTCCGTCTCTTTTGAGTGCGATTTGCAATGCGGCCAAGCCGAATATAACGCCAGTGCAGAGCAAACACTCGAGGATGGAAAGGGAAAGGAGGAGCCAGCGACGACGCGTATCGTCCATTATTACTGCCAGGAGAGTTTCGACGGTGGCATCATGGATCGGCGAACTCAACAGGATCAAAGCGTCATAGATATAAAATGAATGATGAAGACATGGAATTTTGTAAAGGGAAAGACAGTTACGGAAAAGTGTCTTCAAATGCCTTCGCTCATCAAAATTATGGACCGATCCAAACGCGCGCACATCCAAACGCAATCGAAAGAAAAAGGATGCCTACTCACGTGATCGTCAACGCCTCGAAGGTTGCGATAACCGTCGCATTCTCTTTCCTTTCCGGTCTCTGCGCTTCAAAATTGCCCTTTTTCGACAAAGCAAATCAAAAGCAAAGCGCAAAGGCACGCGTTGAACGGATCGCGAAACGATGCGAACGATTACGGAAAAACGAAGATAAACACGAAGATGAGGCATACGTTGCGTGCAGAGGCGAGGCTCGCACATATCCCGTCCACAGCTCGAACACGGCGTTGGTCATCATCGACATGCAAACGGATTTCTTGTCCTCAAAAGGAAGACTCGGGAAGAACTACGACGAAAGTGTCGCGAGAGGAATGGAACGGACGATTGAGAACGTGAGTAAATTGCTAAAGAAATGTCGAGAAAAAGGGATTACAGTCGCGCATAGCCGAAGTCACAGGTACGGAGCGTCCGTGAGACGGGATTTGTTGTTGGATGTGGACGTTTTGAAAGGGTCACCGATTGAGGGCGTGGACGAAACGTACAACTTCGTCGAGGCATGTAAACCGGTGGAGGGGGAAATTATCGTCGATAAGTGGACGTTCGGGGCATTTGCGAGCACAGATCTCGAGGAAAGGTTGCTGGAGAGAGGCGTGGAGAGGATTTTGTTATGCGGGATTTTGACGAATGTATGTGTGATAGCGACGGCGGTGCAAGCAGTGGATCGTTTTTTCCGCGTGTGTTTAGTCGAAGATTGCTGCGGGGCGTTTGGTGCCGGGTGGCACGAGAAAGCAGTGGAGTTGATCAACGGACCGCAAATTGCAAAGGCGAATCATCATAAGAGCGTCGGTTTGTACTTCGGGGAGGTTGCTGGCGTGGAAGAAACAATGAAAGGTTTAGAGTGCTTGCTTTAATATGCAGGGCCAGAATGTATACATGTATTATATGTCAGTTATTAAAGTTACTTCTGATGCGTCCTAATATGTACTCTTTCGCCGTCAAGGTTTCTTGTCCTTTCGCTCGAATGACCGCAGATTCGTCTGCTTGCGCGAAAAATGCCATCGAGTGTCGACTTTTCAACGCCTCCTCCCCAGTTGGCATCCTCACTCGGTGTAAATTGCTCAGCAAACTTCCATTCGTCCATAAAGAAAGCATATCACCAATGTTCACCGTCACCGCACCTTTATTCGTGTGATCTATCCGGGTCCATTCGGTATTCTCAAACCCGTTTTTCCTCGGATTCGACGCGCATTCTAACCCTCCATTCCCAAACTCCACCTGCTGATACAAAAGCGTCACGCAGCACCAATCCGTGTGCGCGCCGGCTCGCATGTACCCCAACCGACTCTGTTCCTCTGCATCCTCCATCGATCGAAAAGGTGGATAATGTATGTGCCTCAGCGTACACTGACTCTCCTCCGTCCACAAACTGTGCTTCTCTGCCACGTCGTCCTCGGTCTCGCCGTCTTGCAAACACCGAATGACCATCTGGGCCAACCTCAACGATTTCGCCATGAACACTCTCGTATTTTTCTCGAACTCGAATTTCTTTTCCATATCTTTCGGCCAACGATTCCACATGTTCTTTTCCTTTGCGGTGACTTGATACGACTCCTTTTCGTCCGCCAGTTTCGTCGATGGTCTCACTTGCTTTTTGTATTCGTACCCGCTGTTTAACGACGCGTCGTACGGTGAGTATTTCTCCTTCGTTACTGTATCTCGCGCGAAAAACGCTCGGGACAAGCGAAACTGAGCGTCAATGTCCTCATCGGACACGTGCGGATTGTTCAACAGCGTGAAGAAACCGACTGTTTTCGCGGCCGTTTGTATCTCTTTTCGGAATTGTTGTTCGTCCAATCTGCAATCGATTGTAGGCACGACGTCGTCGCCATCCTCCTTCGCTTTCTTCCGTCCCAAACCGGAACTCAGTAGTTGCGATTCGATGGACACGTCTCGGGTGACCGCTTCTTTTTCGACGATGGCGTTGTTGATCTCGTTCTCGTTCATCGATTCTTCTTCTTCTTCTTCGTTGGAAAACGAGGTGTTCGTGTCTGCGTTGTCGAAATGCAAAAAGTAACATAACGGGACGCAGAAGAAAGTGCCAAAAGTCGTTTGGACGTTTTTGAAGGGATTTTTACCAAGAGTCAAATACGATGGATCACAGAGAGAGTTCGTTAAGAGATTATTTTTAAGGCAAAAGGAGCGAGGAGTAACGACAGATGTTAAAACGAGATGGAACACGTCCCAAATTCCCAACCGTATCCGTGGCCGTACCGCGACGACGACGAAAAAGACGACGATGACTGCGAACGACGACACGCGTCTTCCTTTTCCTCGTCGTCTTCGCGCTTTCTGAAAAATACCTGCCTCATCTTGATCGACATGCAAGAAGATTTTTGCGGAAAAGACGGGTACGTGTCCAAAATGGGATACGACGTCGCTTTAACGCGAAAACCAACCCCGCACTTAAAAAAAGTTCTGGAAAGCGCCAGAAACGCGAATATTCTTGTCGTGCACACGCGAGAAGGCCACCGACAAACCTTACGCGATTTACCGAAAAACAAACGATATCGGAGCAGATTGGCCGGGGCCGAAATTGGTCGAAAAGGACCACTAGGGAAAATTTTGACGAGAGGCGAAAAAGGTTGGAATATCATCGATGACTTAAAACCAAGAGAAGGGGAAGACGTGATCGATAAACCGGGGAAAGGGTCGTTTATGGGGACGGATCTGGATTTGATTTTGAGAACGAATAAGATTGAGAGGATTATATTGGGTGGCATAACAACCGATGTGTGCGTGCATACAACGATGCGAGAGGCGAATGATTTGGGGTACGAGTGTTTGCTTTTGGAGGACGGGACGGGGGCGACGGACGAAGGGAATCACCGGAGTGCGATTAAGATGGTGCATATGCAAAATGGGGTTTTTGGTGCGACAGCGAAGTGTGAGGATGTCTGTGCATTTTTGAATGGGAACAGATTCGATCGTGCTTGGAATGGAGGAAGCGTCGATGTGGCGATTCCAAGCGCGCTTCCGTTTCCATTCACGATAAGAGCATCAAAAACGGCGATAGTTATGATCGATTGGCAGTTAGACTTTACCGCTCCAAACGGTTTTGGGGCATCTTTGGGTAACAACTGCGAAAATTTGCGAGAAGCATTGCCAAACGCGTTGAAAATTTTGCAGGCAGGGAGGGAAGCAAAATGCGCCATCGTGCACACCTTAGAGGCACACAAACCAGACTTATCTGACTGTCCACCGGCTAAACGTCGACGTTGCAATAAAATCGGCGAAATTGTGGACAAATCGATGGGTCGCGTGCTCATCTGCGGTGAGCCCGGAAATGCCATCGAACCTTTAGTCGCGCCTCTCGAAGGCGAACTCATCGTCCACAAACCCGGCAAAGGCGCATTCTACGGCACTGACTTAGAGCGCCTACTGAAAACCAACTCCATCGAAACCTTAATCTTCACCGGCGTCACCATCGAAGTGTGCGTCCAAACGTCCATGCGAGAAGCCAACGACCGAGGGTTCGAGTGTCTCCTCGTTGATGATGCCACGGCATCGTATTTTCCCGACTTTAAAGAAGCGACTTTGAATATGATTACCAGCCAACATGGCATCGTAGGATGGCGAGCAACGACCGAAGACGTCGTTGAGGCTTTGGGTGGTATGCTTGCACCAAAATGATTACTATATATAGTACGTAGTGTAAATGAAATAAAAAAGTTTAGGGAGAAGGGAATTTCCATTTCCTTTCTTTTGTCTTAAAAACTCCCCAGAAGATCACATCGAAATGTTCGCGCAACATCACGCGAGAAACTCCGTCTTCACTGGTAATAATAAAAAGAACCATGCGACAGAAAGGAGAATAGGAAGAACGATGGATAATAAAAAGAATACGAGCACGTCTGCAACATCAGCGTCGTTATCACCACCGTCGTGGACTGAGTTACAAAAAAAATCACAACATACCGAAACTGGGTTGGAAATGAAACGCCAATCAGAACTGAGAAAGGAAGGGAGAGCCGAAGCGCACACAGATAATCTGTTGTATTTATACAACGCGAAATCAGAAGACGAGGTCCGTTTGACTTTATATCGAGATAACGCGGCATGGTGTCCGTATTGCCAGAAGACTTGGTTGATGTTATTAATCAAACGAGTTCCTTTTCGCATTGAAAAAATCAACATGCGTTCTTACGGCGATAAACCTCAACAGTTTCTAGCGAAAGTTCCAAACGGTCTGTTACCTGCGATTGAGCTCGACGGCGAATTAATGACGGAAAGTCTTCAAATCATGGCACGAATCGAACGCGAGTTTCCCGGTCCGGAATATAAAGTCATGGTTCCGGAACAAGAGTTTGACAGAGTGAACCAACTGTTAGGAATGGAAAGAGAATTATTCGGAGCGTGGTGTGGTTTAATTTTTAGACCATCGATGCCATTTGGCGTTGGAGGGACGAGAGGAGCGTTCGAGGCGACGTTAGATCGTATCGAAGAAGCTCTGGGAGTAACTTCAGGACCGTGGTTCTTGGAAAATCACGAACATCCGAGCTTGGTAGATTTGCAGTTTGTCAGTCACGTGGAGAGAATGAACGCTTCGTGTTTATATTGGAAAGGACTAAACTTGCGAGGAAATAGCAGATGGAAAAATATCGAACGATGGTTTCAAGCATTCGAGGAGATTCCAGAGTATAGAGCCACAAAATCAGATTACTACACGCACGTGATGAACATTCCGCCACAATATGGACCTGGTTACGAGGACAACACGGCCGAAGTCAAGGAAGCGATGCGTATCATCAATGGAGAGGGAGATAGCTGGAGACTTCCGATTGAATTGAATACGAATTCTTTGGAACCTATTAATGTGTGCGATGTTGGAAAAGAAGTAGAGGCGCGACATGAAGCTGCGTATAAACTCATATCGAATTCGAAAAATGTTGCTAGATTCGCTTGTCGTGGTGCGAGCAAAGAGGGAAGTAAACAATTTTCGGCTCCACTTGCAGATCCATACGCAGTTCCAAACGAAAAATATGTCGACTCGGTCGATGCATGGTTGAGAGTTATCGCTGAGGCTATGCTCGACGGCTTAGCCGAGCCGCTACAACCATCAGAGCCGAAGAAGGACAAAGAAATTGCAAAGTGTTTGTGCTACTTGAGAGACAGAGTTGGAGTCCCGAGAGATATGACATATCCTGCCGCCATGCAATTTCGTGCACATCTCAACTGGGCCATCGATCAATTAGATTAGGACTAATTCTATAATCATTACTACTACTACTACTACTGCTTAGCGTTACACTACATTATTTCATGGCTACATATTGATCTCTAAAACATACATCATCCGCCTAAAAACTTTGCTCGCGTTCCAGGACGGTAGCATCCACCTTAACCAAAAAGTTTGTTCTCGTGACTGAATAGTGTCCATCGTCCGCGGTCGGTGTGTCATACGCCGACACTTGCGCGTCAAAACCCGCGCTTTCTAGGCATCCTTTGACAACTCCAGCGACAAAACTCGCGCAATTCATCCCTTGATAATCTTTTGGTACCGATATGAATCTGTTCACTAAAACGTCTCGATCTGAAATCATATACTCGTCGTCGTTATATATTTCCAGCGAATCCGCCGCGCATCCAAACAGATTCTTCCAGACGTTGTTCTGAATGAACGTTAAGATTCCATTCAATCTCGTCTCTCGTCTCGTCGGTTTTTCTCTGTATGCTATTAATTCTAAAACTCTTCTCCCGACGTGCGCGCCTGCTTCTTCCAACTTCAACTCTAACTCGTTCGTGTCCGAAACGCGTTGTAAATGGTATTGGACGATTTCCGAAAAGAGAAACGCAAAGGCAGATAAAGAGACTTCATTTTTTCCCGAACTCAACGGTTGGTCCACGATTGGCTCTATCGAAGGCGAAGGCGCCATTCCTTTTCCCTGCGCGTGTGCACCGTTTTCTTTTTGAAGTTTGGGTTTCCCAATTATTTTCCTTTTCTCTCTCTCTCTCTCTCTCTTTCTCTCTCAAAACGAAGAAAAAAACAATCCACACTCCTCCGCTTGCCTGCTGTTTTGAACGATAATAAAGAGAAAAGATGGGTACCGGCGAGCGAGGCAAAGGCCAACGACGACGGCAAAAAGCTCTGAGGGAAGGCAAGAGTTTCGACAAGAAGAACAACACGTTTCGAGAGCACGAAGTTTCCTTCGTGGAAAAGGCTCTGAAAGCCGACACCATGCTCGAAGCGCCATCTTCGTTTAAACGATTTATGCGCGCGCAAGAGGAGATTAAAATGAGACAGATGAGACATGAAATCAAGAAAAGAAGAGAAAATGGGTTAGATATCAACGACTTAATAGTCGAGGATGATGCCGAAGGGGACGGCAAGAATGGAAAGAAAGAAGAGAAGAGCAGACGAGTCAAAAAACAAAACGAGAACAAGACAAAGAAGGAACAGAAGAAAGAAAACGACGAAAAGAAATACGAAGGCTTTTACGACGAGGATCCCGCGAATGCTAGAGAATACACGGGGGTGCAGGATGATGTAGAAGCACCGCCTGCTTCAAAGACCGCTCAGAAGACGGGAGAGAAGGACGATGATGAATGCAGTACTGACGAAGCAGAGGAGGAAGAAGATAGTGAAAGAAATGCCAACGACAATGGGGGTAACAGTAGTTTTAGCGGCGATTATGAAAGCGAAGACGTGGAAGAAGAAGTTCGAAGAAGAAACATGCCCGATAAAGGTGAAGAAGGTCATTTGTTCAGCGAAGGCATGCTCGGAGATAAAGGCAGAAAGACAAAGAAAGCAAAGAAGACAAAGTATAAATCGCTTCGTGAGCGAAAGAAAGAAAAACGAGCACAAGCAAGGATACAAAAAGAAGAAAAAGACGAGTTTCTTGGAATAGTCAAAGAGCTTCCTAAGTTTGGAGAAGTTGCAGAGGCACCTCCACAGATAACCATTAAGAGGAAAGGTGGTGGTGCAAAAGTTGATATGAATGGAGGTGCTGGAAATCGTCAATCTAAAATTTTCGCCGACCTCATGTCTAAAGCAAATTCCAACAAGAAAAAGAGAAAGACTACGTCTCATCAAGGTCCTATTATTGGATTGAAGAAACAGCACGACTTGGCAGTCTTAAGAGAAGATTTAATTGCAAAATATAGAGAAATGAGGAATCGTCCATCAACAAATGGACGTGGTACATCCTTAGGAGTTAAAGAACCGAAGAGGAGATGAGCAGCAGCGAGGGGAGATATGTGTAGTTTATAGTTATGTATTATATAGAATCGATATGAACCATAGGTATTAAATATTGTTTTTTCAAAAGAAGTCTTGGAGTGCTTGCATTTGTAAGTTTCCTTCTTGTAAGATGCGCAAAGAGCATGCAGTCGCTTTAATACCAGCGACAGTTGTGCATATCGGAACTTTCAAGCCAACAGCAGTTCTTCTCAACTCGCGACCGTCTGTTAAATCGTTCGCGTCACCAGAAGACGTGACAAACATCAACTTCAAGTCACCATCGCGCAAGATATCACCAATGTTCGGTCGGCCTTCGTGAATCTTCTTCACTTTTGTCACCTTAATGCCAGCGCTTCCTAAAGTGGTTGCAGTTCCGCCCGTTGACAAAACTTCAAATCCCATGTCTATGAGATCTTTAGCGACCGGAACCATAGCTTCCTTATCCGAATTTTTAACAGAGATGAACACTTTTCCAGACTTCGGCAACTTTTGTCCGCCAGCAATTTGAGCCTTGAAATACGCGCTCTCAAAATCAAAGTCAATGCCCATAACTTCGCCGGTTGATCTCATTTCAGGGCCTAACAATGTGTCACAGCCCGGGAATTTTTCAAATGGTAACACAGCTTCCTTCACCGAAACGTGCTTCGTGATTGGTTCTTCCATAAACCCAATCTCCTCGAGGGATTTACCAGCCATCACTAACGAAGCATATTTCGCCAATGGATGTCCAATCGCCTTGGAAACAAATGGAACCGTTCTTGAAGCTCTTGGATTCGCTTCAATAATGTATGGCGTGCCATCTGGCATGACCGCATATTGCATATTCAACAATCCGACAACACCTAACCGTCGAGCAAGTTTCGGCGTCCATTCGCGAATCGTAGCTAAAGCTGATTCCGGAACCGTTTGGCTCGGCAAAGAGCACGCAGAATCACCAGAGTGCACCCCAGCTTGCTCGATATGTTCCATGATACCACCGATAACGACATTACCGAAAGAATCGCACAAAGCATCAACATCCAATTCCGTCGCTTGGTCGAGATATTTATCGACCAAAACTGGGCGTTCCGGATCAACTTCAACAGCCGTACCCAAATATCTCTTCAACTGCGATGGTGTGGAAACAACTTCCATCGCACGTCCACCGAGAACGTAAGACGGACGAACCATAACCGGGTAACCAACACGCTCTGCAGTACTTAAAGCTTCACCTTCGTCTATGCAAACACCCCCAGACGGTTGTCGAATATCGAGCTCCTTGAGGATATCCATCCATCGGTCGCGATCTTCCGCCGCATCGATTGAATCCGGCGGCGTGCCGAGAATGTGTGTCACGCCATTGCCCGACGCGGCTTGAATCGGGTTTGCTTTCAAAGCAGCCTCAAGTTTCGTAGCCAAAGATAACGGAGTTTGGCCCCCAAACTGTACGATTATACCTTCAGGTCGTTCAACTTCGCAAATGTTCAAGACATCCTCAACTGTGAGTGGTTCAAAATACAAACGATCGGAAGTATCATAATCCGTAGAAACAGTTTCCGGGTTGGAGTTCAACATGATGGTTTCGTAGCCAGCATCAGAGAGTGCAAAGGCGGCGTGGCAACAGCAATAGTCAAATTCAATACCTTGACCAATTCGGTTTGGTCCTCCACCAAGAATCAAAATTTTGCGTGCATTCGTCGGTTTCGCTTCGCAGTTGCCATCGTAAGAAGAATACATATACGGCGTGTCTGATTCAAATTCAGCCGCGCACGTATCGACACGCTTCATGGCCGCGATAACACCCATAGATTTACGTTTTTGTCTAACATCGGCTTCCGTAGTTCCCGGGAAGGCTCTAGAGATTTGCACATCGGAGTATCCTCGACGCTTTACTTGAGTCCAGTCTTCGACAGACAAATCGTCCATAGAGCTCAAAGATTTTAACCAACATTCGGTTTGGTACAAGTCTCCTAGCTGACGAATAAACCATGGATCCATCGTGGTAAGTCTAACTATCTCATCCTCGGACATTCCAGACATGAACGCTTCATGCAGGGCGACGACACGTTCCGGAGACGGGACAACTAAGCGTTCTTTGATCAGTTCCGGGTCGTTTTGCATGAAACCATCGTTCTTATTCAAGCCCCAACCAGATAAGCCAGTTTCCAAAGACCGAAGCGCTTTATTGAAAGATTCTTGCCATGTTCTTCCCATGGCCATCGCTTCACCAACAGATTTCATTTGAGTTGTCAAAATTGGTTCGGCGCCTGGGAATTTCTCGAAAGCGAATCGAGGAATTTTCGTGACGACATAATCAATCGAAGGTTCAAATGCAGCTGGCGTCTTCATGGTGATATCATTCGGAATACCGTCCATGGTCGAACCCAAAGCCATCTTCGCCGCCATCTTGGCAATTGGAAAACCTGTCGCTTTGGAAGCCAAGGCAGAAGACCTCGAGACGCGCGGGTTCATTTCGATAATCATCAATTCACCATCAACCGGGTTTATGGCCATTTGCACATTCGATCCACCACACTCGACGCCAATTTCTCGAATAATCGCTAAAGACGCATCTCTCAAACGCTGATATTCCTTGTCTGTCAAAGTTTGCGCCGGGGCGATGGTGATAGAATCACCTGTGTGAACGCCCATAGGATCAAAGTTTTCGATGGAGCAAACGATGACGACATTGTCCGCCAAATCGCGCATAACCTCCAATTCGTACTCTTTCCAGCCGAGCAAAGATTGTTCAATCAAGACTTGCGAGGTTGCGGAAGCATCCAAGCCCCCTTTCGTGATTTCTTCAAACTCTTTCATGTTGTATGCGATACCACCTCCGGAGCCGCCCAACGTAAACGCTGGTCGAATAATCAAAGGCAATGTTCCTATATCGGCAGCAATTTTCTTCGCCTCTTCCCAAGTTTCCGCAGTTCCAGACTGCGGCGTTTTTAATCCAATTTTAGTCATCGCATCTTTAAATAATTGACGATCTTCTGCTTTGTTAATCGCCGGAAGCTTTGCACCGATGAGTTCCACGCCGTATTTTTCAAAAATACCAGCCTCTGCTAAAGCTTTCGTCAAGTTCAACGCGGTTTGCCCACCCATGGTTGGCAACACCGCATCTGGCTTTTCCGCGGCGATGATTTGTTCCACGTATTCCGGCGTCATTGGCGTCACGAACGTTCTTTTCGCCGTTTCCGGGTCAGTCATGATAGTCGCCGGGTTGGAGTTCACTAAAATAACATCGTACCCTTCCGCTCGAAGCGCCTTACACGCTTGCGTCCCGGAGTAATCGAACTCGCACGCCTGTTTGGGTGATAAAAAAGTGTTGAATAAGTCAGAATCATTTTTTCATCTCTCGACGCGATGATGTCTCGTTTAAAGAACGCGCATCTCTCTCGGCTTCGCGCGCGCATTTCCAAACGATGGGAGAAAACCCCACCGGCTGAAAAAAAACGTGTCCACGTGTTTGAACTTTGAACGATGAAATTTGAACAAATTTAAAATCATCGCGTAGTATACGAGTCAAGACGATCGAGGAAGAGACCGGAGGATATGAATACGATGCAAATAAATTCTAATTACCTGTCCAATGACAATCGGCCCAGCACCGATGATCATGATCTTCTTCAAATCGGTTCTTTTCTTGCTGTTCTTGGCGTCATCCCAGGCTCTGAACTCTTTTCCAGCAGCCGCATCGATCGGTTGAAGAAAGCGCTGTCGTTGCGCTTTCTTCGTCGCAGAGGGCGAAGGAACCTTCTTTAACGCAGAAACATCGCGACGAGACCCGAAAAGAGTCGCGTTCGTCGGTTTCGCCGAGCTCATCATGCTTCGCGACTGCATCTGACACCCGATGCGGCGCTGAAATAAAGAACTTTGTCTTGTTTTGAAGCCCTTCTGTCGCAGGTACTTACTTTTTGGTGGACGAGAAAAAAGGCCTGAACGAGAAGAAATGGAGCCGGCGGCCGGAAAGCTATTTTGACTTCGTTTTTCTGTGCATAACATACAGTACATCTAAAACTCAACATGAGCACTAGTACATGAATTACTCTACTTACTCTCTATCTCTATTCTCTATTCTATTCTGCGCGTGCTGTTCTGGTTTTACACACCCACTGGTTTCACTGTGCGCCAAGTGTGCGGAGGATGGAGGATGACGACAAAACCAGAGGGCTCGCCGACACATAATTTTATGTTTGACCACTTTCGATTGGGCGCAGTTTACGTGCACCGCCTTGACATGTCCGCTTGCCACTGCCGCTCGACCGGCGTCCGTTTTCATGAAACATCCGTTGGCGTAATCGGGAGTGGGTAAAAAATTTCGCTGAGAAGATTTCATAATGGCATTGATCACTTTCTGATCGTCGTGACTTCCATGCGTTTCTTTGATTCGCTGAAACGCCGCTTCGATCAAGTTTAAATTACTCGATTTCTTCCTCATGAAATAGAAGCCAGTGTTCACCTCTTGACCGTCTCTCATCCACAGATTCTTCTCCGAGGTCTTGATGAGCTCCGGCATGAAGTTATGAAACGCAACGATGTCAACGTCGGTAAGGAACGTGTCGTAGCCGCTTTTCAAGACAAACTCAACAATTTTCAGCTTTGCTTGCGTCAAGCGCTTCCACGCTTTTCGTCCGAATTCAGCGTCTTTACTGCTCAGTTTGTTCTCCGTCTTCTTCTTCTCCTCCTCCTCCTCTTCCTCACCACCCTCTTTCTTCTTCGCGTTATCATTAATAATATTTGTTCCGTCCACGGCGTTATATCCGCGATACTCAAGATGTTTCATCGCTCTCTCGTCCGTCGCGAATACGATATACTTGTTCAAACCAACCAAACGCAAAGAGCAAAGGTAATTATCCAACAAATCCACTTCTCCTGCGTTCGTCATCATCACTAATACGGAGTTATTGAACGACATTTTTTCTAAAGCGTCTTTCGCGGAAGAAAATGGTAGCTTCTTTCTCGTGTCCCACCAGTCTGTCTCTGCGTGAGCGTCGTACTCCTCCACGCCTATTTCACATCCGCACGCTTCGTTTTCTCTCAGTTTTGGACGTCCTCTCCGAGGAGAGCTCTTCTCTCCTTTCGTGATTTGAATCGTCCCGCTCGAGACGATCAGGAAGAAGAAAAGAAGGGGGAAGAAGAACGGCATTGAAGATACAAAATCACTTTTCGTCGTCCATTTTGGAACGCTCGAGAGCAGCAGTCATTGGACAAAGGTACGCATCAATGCGCGGAATTTGTTGAGTAGCCAGACGAAATAAGCTCCGACAAAAAAGAAAGGGGGAAGCATTTTATTTCATTCCTCACAAAAAAATTCAAATGAGTCACCTTCAAAGTCTGAACCGCAACGTGCAACCCACATCTTCGCCGACTAAAATCACTCACAACAACAACAACAATAATAATAACAACAACAGCAGCAACAACAGCACGATGCCCACTCGTAATAAAAGGAAATACTTCCCATCATCCATGAGAAGTAGTGGAGGAGTCATGGCATCAGCAGGGAAGCACGGTGGACCGACGGAAAGTCCGTTACTCGCGAACCAACCGAAAGATACCATCAACTTAGCTGTGGGGCACCCGATGCAGTCAGAGTTGCCGAATAAGATCATATCTGACGCTATGAAGAGATGCGGATCGAAGTTAAAGCACAATCAGTTAGGGTACGATCTAAATTACATCCCCTCAGAAGGACCAACTGGAGCCGTGGAAGAGTTGTGTTCGTTCTTGAGAAGACAATATAAGGAAGACGAGGAGGAGGAGGAGGAGGAGGAGGAGGAGGAAATAGGATCGGAGAAGACGAGAGGAAAAAGAGAGCAAAATGAAAACGACGGCAAGACGACGACTAAGACGACGACAAAGATGAAGAACGTGTTGCAACCGGAAGATTTGTTCTTTACTTCAGGCGTATCGCACGGAATCGAAATGGCGACTTCAATATTAGCGAAACCAAACGATATCGTCGTGTGCGAGAAAGCGACATACTTCTTAGCGACGAAGATATTCGAAGATCACGTTATGGAAATAACGACGGTGAAAAGTAACGAATTCGGTTTGGATGTGAACGCGCTGAAGATACGTTTAGAAGAAGGGGACACGTTTATCAATCCAATCAACTCTATTCTCGAGAACGTCGGTGCAACGCCAAGGAAGAAACGGAAAGTTTTGTTTCGACCAAAGTTGGTGTATATCGTGCCAACGCACTCAAATCCGCAAGGTGTGACGATGTCGCAAGAGGCGCGAGAAGAGCTGGTAAGACTTGCATACCAATATAAGTTCCACATCATCGCTGACGAAGTGTACCACATTTTGAGCTGGTCGAAAGAGCCTTTGCCAGATCGATTTTGTAAAGTTGAAAGGGATTACTTGGCGAAAAATCCAGAACAAGCTGCTGGAGATTTCCGAGCGGTTGTTTCTGTGTCTAGTTTCACTAAAATTCTCGCGCCAGCATTGCGGGTCGGTTGGATTGAAACCGCGGATTCTGTCATGCGAGAGAAATTTTCAAAGCGAGGGTACATTATTTCTGGTGGCAACTCTGCAGGTTTTTCTGCAAACGTAGTAAGTGAAGCAATCAAACAAGCCGAAACAGAGGTGTTTATGAACGATTTAAAGGGTTCCTATGCCAGTCGATGCGCGGTCTTGTGCGACAAACTCGAACGCGAAGGGTGCGGTTGGGAGTTTGAGAAACCGTCGGGAGGCTATTTCGTCTGGATAAAACTTCCCGAAGGCGTGACGAGCAAAAGTTTAGAGCCGTACGCGAAGCATTTAAAAGTTACCTATTTAGCCGGCGAAAGATGTTCAGCGAATGATGCGTGTAAAGAGGATTTAGAGAGATATATTCGATTATGTTTCGCGCACTTAAGCGCCTCAAAAATTCAAGAAGGCGTTTCGAAACTCTCCGAAGCTGTCATGCGCGTGATGAGTTTCCAGGACGTGGAGAGTAAACGGTTGGGAGAGGATTAAAGGAGAAGACGAAAGTGGAAGAAGGAAGAAAAAGAGGAGGTTATATTGTATGCGCAAATATAACATATCCATGTTTTATTATTGTTATTATTGTAGTTAACAGCATTATTATACGTAGTTAGCAGCAGCATTTCATGAGAAGAAATTTTTGCACTTGTAAAAACAGATTTCCGTTATTTTGTTTTCCTCTCTCGCTCAAATTCTTCATTTGTTTATCAAACGCGCAACAGAGCATCTCACACCCCATTGCTACAATGCGTCGATCGCAAAGACGAAAGGATAAAGGTGACGACGATGAAGAAGGATCAGAAGATGGTGATGGTGTAAAACTGAAAGTGAAGAGAAGTACTGGGAGAAGTCCAACAACGCAAAAGTCGAGAGTGACGAGGGGCAACTCGTGGGACCGGGAAACGCTAACGCAAGCGTTGAACGAAAGCAAGAAAGAGGTCTTGGCGTTTAACGTTCGCGTGCCAATGTGTTTGGCGTTGACGCTGAAACACACGAACACGACGAGGAAACTGATTCTCTCCTTAACGGCGATGATTTTGTCTGCGTACATAGAATACATAGAAGTGAGTGAACGAGAGCTGCACGTGGCGTATCTTTCCAGTCCATTTTTGGTCTTCCTCGCTTTTGAGTTTACGGTTCTATCGACCGCATTCGTGTTGCTCTTACCGACGACGTTGACGGAAGCAGACATGGAACAACAGAAAACAATTTTGGATTCTAGAGTCATCTCCCGATTGAAACTGCCTGGGTTTGCCGCGAGATGGGCGGCGGGTGTTCGCGTCGCTTTAGTACAGCTAACTCGCGCATTGATACAAGACTCGGCGGTGTTTCTGGCGTTGTTTTTACTCTTCACGGGAGTCTTCGTGGGTTCAGAGCACGTCAAGCTAGACGCGTATTCGAGCATAGAAGATATGGACGATGGAAGTGGAATATCTGTGACGAACATAGAAAGAGAACGATAGAAGGGAGGAGATTTATAGTTATATAAATAATAGAATAATACATGCGAAACACCGGAGAATATGCTAATACTAACAGTTACATAGAAAACTAATCACTCGCTAATCTAAAGATTGGTTCCAAACTTCTGCCCGTCCTGGCGTACTGGTTCCAACAAATTTTGGCAACTCATCTTCTACGTCTATCACGCGTTGTTTATAGTGCATGTGGTGCGTCGGAGCGAAACATTCGTCGTCCTTCGCGACGTTCGTCAATGCGCTCCGAGGCACGACGTACGTCTTCCCTTTCCCTAAAGTAGCATAAACAGGACTCCCGCACTCCTTACATCGATATCGAGTAACGTTCGGCGAGGACTGAATAGACCACAAATCCACCTCTTCTGCCGCGCATGAAAAATTGTTCTTCGAGTGAAGAGATTGAATGCTAAACGCTCCTCCCGAGAGTCTTCTGCACACCGTGCAGTGACATATGGACACCGCCACTGGTCGTCCTCGGATTTCCATTTGAATTTTCCCGCAATAACACGAAGCGTTTGTTCTTTTTTCACCGTCGTCCTCGTTCGCAGCAGCCGTCGCCATGGTGGAGATTTTCGCGCGAGAAGAAGAAGAAGAAGAAGAAGAAGAAGAAGAAGAAGAACAG
>MDTG01142306.1_pt1 | contig 35574 bp, 31 predicted proteins | sample 811421 | NCBI WGS metagenome assembly MDTG01 (sample SAMN05326645, study PRJNA326480) | marine metagenome | isolation source: seawater | place: Pacific Ocean: South East | collected 2011
CAAATTTTGTAAAATTATTCCAAGTATTTTTATGGTTTTCATTATCCATAAAAATTATTTTTGTCTTGCTTTAAATTTTGGGTTAGTTTTGTTTATAATGTAAACTCTACCTCTTCTTCTTACTAACTTTGAATTGAGGTCTCTTTTTTTAATTGATTTTAAAGAACTTTTTATTTTCATAATCTAATAATGCCGGCAACGACCTACTCTTCCATGTCTTAAGACAAAGTACCATCGGCGCTGAGGGGCTTGACTTCCGAGTTCGGTATGGGATCGGGTATAACACCTTCGCAATAATCACCGGCGGGATCTTATACAAGCAATTTTTAACATTGTAAAGAAGGATAATATTAAATTAAGTTTATAAAATTAACTTATTTTTTGAGAGTTTTTGGCTATTTATAATTTCAATTAGATACTGGAGAATCGCGTGCATCAATATATGATGGCTATCCTCTGATATTCCATAGTTATTCACATCAACATGAACTGAAATATCACAATTTTTTTTAAGGTATCCACCATTAAAACCACTAAATCCAATGGTTTTAATTTTATTTTTTTTTGTAAATTTTAATAATTCAATTATATTTTTTGAGTTTCCTGATGAGCTTATAATGATTACTAAATCATTTTTTTTACATAAGCTTTCTGCTTGATAAGAAAATACATATTTATAGTCTAAATCATTAGAAATTGCCATTATGGTCTCGATATTGTCTGAAAGACTCATAATTTTAGGCTTATATTTAGTTTTTTCTCTAAAAAATTTTAGATAGTCACATATGTAATGATTTGATATAGCTGCAGATCCTCCATTGCCACAAACAAAAATTGTGTTTTTATTATAAATTTTTTTTAATATTTCATTTGCAGCTTTATTGAGAGATTTTTTATCGATCTTGTATAAAGATCTAGATAAATGGTTTATATATTTCTCAAAAAAATATTCTATTTTTTTTTTCATTAAAACAATTTATCCTTCCATGTTGATGGTGTATTCTCGTTTACTATTTCAAGCATATAATTATATTTAAACTTTTTTACTCCTTTTTCACTTATAAATTTTATAACTTTATCTATAGATTTTTCTAAATTTATAGAAGTTTTGTAGTTTAAAATCTTTCTAGCTTTATCTGATGAACAAGTTGCATGTTTAACTTCGTTAAGTCTATCTGGATAATATTTTGGCTCTTTATTAAATTGAAGTTTGTTTGCTATTATTTTAAACAATTCATTAATTGTTAAAAATTCCTCGTCTGGTCCTATGTTTACTGTTTCTGATACTACATTTTTATCAGTAATAAGTTTATCTAAACAATAAATACAATCATCAATATCAGAAAAGCATCTTTTTTGATTTCCATCACCATATATAATTGGTTGTCTTTTCTGCATCATAAGATTAACCATTATAGAAACAACGTTTCTGTAGGGATCGTCATATTTTTGTTTTGGTCCAATTATGTTATGGGGTACAGCTACATTATATTCAAAATTATAAGTTCTACTCAAAATTTTTAAAACATTTTCAGCAGCAACCTTAGAAACACCGTATGGATCTACAGGATTAAGTACATCATCCTCTTTGAAAGGTACTTTTATATCACCATATCTTGCCATTGATGAACAAAATACTATTCTTTTCACTTTGTTTCTTATTCCTGCTGTGAAAACAGAAATACTACCAGTAAAATTATTATTGCAAATCAATGTTGGTGAAACACTTGAAAGACCCTCATGTGCATAAGCAGCAGCATGGCAAATCGCGTCAACGTTATCTTTAGTAGCCTGAGTCATAAAATCTAAATTTTCACAATTTCCTTGGTAAAATTTAGCTTCCGAAGGTACATTTTCTAAATCACCACCGACTAAATTGTCAGATCCTGAAACTTTGTAACCTTTTTGAATATAATATTCTGCTAAATTTGATCCCAAAAATCCAGCTATTCCTGTAATGAAAATATGCATTTTTTTTTATAACCGATTTTTTTAAATTTTTATATTTAATTTATTTAAAAAATCATTCACAGAATTATATAAATTCGATTTTGAAACCTCATTTGGACTATAAAAAGAATTTTCATCTAAATTCAGGCTTACAATATCTCTATCAAAAAGTTTTAATAATGCAAATCTTGGATAAATACTATCAAAACCTACCTTTGAACCTAAATCTAAATAAATATGTTGTTTTCCAAAACACATTTCATAGGCATTAAAATTATGATCTCCCCCTAAGCCATCATAAATCAAAAAATTTTCATGCTTTTTCAATATATTACATATTAAATTTCTAATCATAAATAAGCAAAATTCGTTTAAATAAGGGTAACATTCTTTTCCTAAAGAATTTAAAATGTCATTTTTTATTTTATAAAGAAGATTTATTTTTTCATTTAATTCAACTTTATTTTTAGTGTTTTCAAAAAATATCTGGAAATTATATTTATTTATTCCTAATTTATTTTGATAAAAATCTAAATGTCTTCTTGTTGGCTTTATATATCCATAATAAACGTATTTTTTTTTTCCAAATACATGATTAACAGCTAATTTTAAATTTCTTATACTTGAAATAGTAGTTAAGATATTTTTAAAAAAATACTTTTTATAAAAAAAAGGAAATTTTTTTTTTGTATACTTTATATTTTCAATCAAAGTATTTAAGTCACCATTAAATAATGGTTGAGAATTTTCAATATTTTTCCAAAATTCATTAAGTTGTCCAACATAATATATATTAGTTTTTTTTTTTATTTTTTTGAATCTCTCATCATTTATGAATTCTGTTGATCCATCAAAAAAAATATAATGTAAGTGATTAAACTTTAAATAATTTAAATCGAGATTTTTATCATCTAAATTAAATAAGTAGTGTTCCTTTGGCATAATTATTTGGCCAAACAAATTTTCTTTTGCACCAATTTTTAAAAAAAAACCACTTAACATAACCCATATAATATTTCTACCGAGTTCTTCTGAAAACAAATATTTTCTAATCATTTTTTTTGAAATTTTTAATTTTTTTATAAATAGAGTTTTTTTTCTATAAATTCTTTATAAGTTTTATCGAAGCCATTTTTTAAATCTGTCTTTGCAACCCACCCATACTTTTTTGCTAGCGAAGTGTCCAAGACTTTTCTAGGTGTCCCATCCGGGTATTTTCTATCAAATTTTATTTGTAAATTTAATCCTAATCTTTTCATAATAAATTCAGCATATTGTTTAATTGTTAGCTCTTTACCTGTGCCAATATTTATTAAATTTTCTCTCGTTTTTTTTTTTCATAAAATATAAGACTGCATCTGCAATATCATCAACAAAAACTAATTCTCTCTTTGCTTTTCCAGTTCCTAATAAAGATATACTTTTTTTATTTTTAATCTTTGCAATATAAATTTTTTTAATTAAAGCAGAAAAAAAATGGCATTTACTTAAATCATAACTATCTCCATATCCATATGAATTTGTTGGCATTAAACTCAAGTAATTTGTTTTATATTGAATATTATAATTTTCGCACATCTTTACACCCGTAATTTTTGCCAGTGCATAAGGTTCGTTTGTTTTCTCTAGTTTTCCATCTAAAAGATAACTTTCTTTTTGTGGTTGTTTACATAATTTGGGATAGATGCAGCTCGACCCTAAAAAAATTAAATTTTTTACTCCACTTATATAAGATCCGTGAATTAAATTATTTTGAATTGCTAAATTTTGATAAATAAATTCTGCTCTATATTTATTATTTGCTAATATACCTCCAACTCTCGCAGCTGCAATTATCACATAAAAAGGTTTATTTTTTTTTAAAAATTTAAAAACTTGATTTTGGTTAGTTAAATCAAGATTTTTTTTTGATACTGTAATTATTTTTTTATAACCTTGTTGCTTTAATTTCTTGAATATAGCTCTTCCTACATGTCCTTTATGACCAGCTAAAAAAATTTTTTTACTTTTTAAATTTTTAATACTTTTACTCATTTTTAATCATATCTTTAATTAAATCATGAATATTTATTTTTGGTTTCCAGCCCAAAATTTTTCTTGCTTTAGTAGCATCTCCTAGCAAAGTATCCACCTCCGTAGGTCTAAAATAGTTTTTATCAATTTTAATTATTGTGTTTCCATTTATATCAATCGCTCTTTCATTTAATCCTTTTCCTATCCATTTAATTTTAATTTTAAGTTCTTTACAAACAAGATTGATAAATTGTTTAACTGTATATTGTTTACCAGTAGCTATTACAAAATCATCAGGCTTTTTTTGTTGTAACATTTTCCACATTGCTTCAACATAATCTTTTGCATGGCCCCAATCACGTTTAGAATAAATATTTCCAAGATATAAAGTTTTTAATTCTTTTTTTATAATTTTGCATAACCCAGATACGATTTTCTTAGTTACAAAAGTCTCCCCTCTTACTGGACTTTCGTGATTAAAAAGTATTCCATTGCATGCAAATATATTATAACTTTCTCTATAATTTATGGTTATCCAATGTGCATAAATTTTAGATGCAGCATAAGGGCTTCTTGGATAAAATCTTGTTTTCTCATTTTGAAATCCGCCGCCCGTTTTACCAAACATTTCTGACGTTCCGGCTTGATAAAATTTAATTTTTTTATTTAACTTTAAAGATCTTATAGCCTCTAATATTCTCAGTGTTCCTAGAGCGTCTACATTTGCTGTGTATTCTGGAATTTGAAATGATACCCCAACATGTGATTGTGCTGCTAAATTATAAATCTCATCCGGTTTAATTTTTGATATCAAATTTCTAACTGAAATTGAATCTGAAATATCTCCATAATGTAAAATAAAATTTTTATTATTTTCATGAGGATCTTGATACAAATGATCTATTCGGGTTGTATTAATTGATGAAGATCTTCTTTTAACTCCATGAACTTCGTATTTTTTTTTTAATAAAAATTCACTTAAATACGAACCATCTTGCCCAGTAACTCCATATATTAATGCTTTTTTTTTCATTGAATTTTAATTTATAAATTTAAGAAACATTAGCAATATAATTGATTAAATTAATAATGAAAACATTAATAATTATTTTTTTATAAAAAAGATGTTAACACTATTTTTTTTAAATACTTTTTCTAGGATTATTCCTCTTTTAAGTTTTTCAACTGAATGCTTTGAAAGCTTAATAAGCTTGTGATTGTTAAAATCATAAAAATAGCAATTATATTTTTTTTTTAAAAAATTATATATTTTATGAAAGTTACTGTAATTATATTCTACTAGAATAGATGGTAAAAATTTATTAATACATTTTTTCATTCCATAAATTACCTCATGATCTAAACCTTCTACATCTATTTTGATAAAACAGACATCATCTTTAATTTTTAGTTGATCAAAACTCTTTAAATCAAAAAATTGTGATTTAATTTTAAATTTTCTAAAATTTTGTCCATAGTTATCAAATAATTTTTTTTTTATATATTTTTTATTAAAACTATTATTAAAATGAAAAAAAAAATTTTTATAATAAGCTTTAAAAAGCTTTTTTGATGATTTTCTGTAAGATAGACCAAAAGAATGAATATGAATTTTAGAGTTTTTTTTTTTAATATTATTTAAATATTTTTTAACAAGTGTTCTATCTGGCTCAAATAGATGAATTTTATTTTTATTAAAACCCAAACTTATAAAACCAAGGGCTGAGAGGCCAATATTTGCACCAACATCAATGAATGATCTTTTCTCATTTTTATTAAATAATAATTTTAGTGCGTAATAATCTTTATCATGTGGTAGTAAAAAACTAAAAAAATTTAAATTATTGTAAATAAAAATTTGAAGTAATGGAATTTTTTCAATTTTTTTTATTAATTTATGCTTAAAGTGTAAAAACATTAATCATGCAGTCTATATCTGACTAAACAGTAAATCGCAATTATTCCATCAAAAGAAGTAATTTTTTTTCCATTAGAATAAGTTCGTCCATTATAAGAAATTGGTAATTCAACAATTTTATGATTATTTTTTGATAATTTTGTTGTCACTTCTGGACAAAAAGCAAAACCATTTTCTTTTAAATTAATTTTTTTGAAAATTTTAGATTCAAAAACCTTATAACAAGTATGAGCATCAGTTAATTTTTGTTTATTTATTAAATTTGAAAATTTAGTTAAAAAAATATTTCCCCAAATTCTAACTAGGTGTGTAAAATTTTTAGTATTTTGATATTTATTTTTATTTAAGACTCTTGATCCATATACAACTTTATATTTTTTTGATTTCATAATTTTATAAATTTTAATAAGATCTTTTGGATCATATTCAAGATCTGCATCTTGTATTGCAACATATTTCCCTTTAATAAATTTTTGAGCAGATTTAATTGCTGAGCCTTTTCCTGAGTTTTTTTTATGATATATAATTTTATGAATCTTTTTTATTTTAGAAAATTTTTTTCTCAAAATATGAGTACTTCCGTCAGTAGAACCATCGTCAACTACGATAATCTGAATTTTAATTCCTCTTAATTTTATAACTTTATCAAGTAATGATTTCAGATATTTTTTTTCATTATAGACTGGTATAATTATCGTAAGCATTTATGGTTAGTTCCATTTATTAATAAAAATATATTCAATTAAATCTATTTTTAATTTCTTGTTAGAATTAAATTATATAATATATAGTTTAATCATTAATTAAATAATTATTTACTTAAAGCTAAATTGATTAACATTTTCTTATTTTCATTTTTTTCTTCGATCTACTTATTTTGTGCAGGCATTTTATTCTATTCGAAAAAAAAGCAGGGTTTGGGAGAAATTTATATTGCTATTATTTTTGGTGCAATACTATTGTCTTTATCAGCTCTTTTTTTAAATTTTTTTACACCATTAAGTGTCGAATTAAATACTTTTATATTTATTCTAATTTTAATTTATGGATTTATAATAATTTTCAAAAATAAAATTTTAACTAAATTAATTTATTGTAGTATTCTAGTTTCTCTTATTTCTACTTTAATTCTTTACTTTGATACTATCTATAGACCTGATGCAAATTTATATCACCTGCCCTATACAAGAATAATCAATGAAAATAAGCTTATTATAGGTATTTCAAATATTCATTTTAGATTTGGGCATATATCAATTATTCAATATCTTAATGCCATATTCAATAACTACCTATTTAAAGAAAATGGTATTATTATTCCTGCAGCTATAATTTTTTCATCTATAGTTTTGTATTTTTTTAATGAAATAAATAAAAACATTACAAATAAAATATATTGTTATTATATATTTCTATTACTAAGCTTTATTTTATATGGCTACAATAGATACTCAGAATTTGGAAATGATACTATCGCTCATCTATTCTTTTTCTTCTTGACCTCTTATTTTTTAAAAGAAAAATTTATTGATGAAATTGATGATAAAGAATTTTTTAAGATTTCAATTCTAAGTTTATATTGTTTTATGTTAAAAACCTCTCTTGTTCTTGCATTATTATTTCCTCTTTATTTTTTTGTAAAAAATTTCAAAAAAAGCTTTTTGTTTAATTATTCAAATATATTTATTTTCTTAATGATAATTATGTGGTTTTCAAAGAATATATTTGTTTCTGGATGTCTAATTTATCCTATTCCAATAACATGTTTTGAAAGTTTAGTATGGTTTAGCAATGAATTTAATGAAACTAAAGGTAGTAGTATTTCTGCTGCTCTTCAAAGTTTGGATAATGAGGCTTGGACCAAAGGTTGGCCAAATTATACAGGTCCTCAAATTACTCAGGAGTTTTATGTTAAAAAATTTTTTTGGGTAAAAACTTGGTTATCAGTTCATGGATTATTTGTATTTAAAAAATTGTCTATTTTTATAACCATATTATTTGTATTAAATTATTTATTAAATAAAATTGAAACTAAAGAAAATGTTTCTAAACCTAAGTTAGATAGAAGAATAGTTATTTTAATAATTTTTTCTTTATTTTGCTCAATAATATGGTTTTTAAGATATCCAGTATTTAGATACGGCTCATCATATCTTGCTGTACTTATTATTTCTATATTTACTTTCTGGGCCATAAAATATGATTTAACTCTAAGAGAAGATAAAAAATTTAAAAGACTTATTAGAGTTTCTTTAATATTTTTTTTCACACTTTTTGTTTTAAAACATGGAATTAGAATTTACAAAAACTTTGATTATGCAATATTAGATAATCCATGGCCTAATTTTCCTAAAACTGAAGATACAAAAAACACATCAAGTGTTAAGAAAATAGAAAATAAATTTATATATTACTTATTAAAACCAAATATAGATGGATGTGGGTACACTTTACCACCCTGTACACACTATGAGCCAAGGAATGTAAAATATAAAAAAGTTTATGGATATACAGTGTTGTATTTAGAAAAATAGTTTATAGATTTTAAATTTTAAATCTAAAATACTCTTTCACATATAAACTAACAGTTAAAGCATAGACAATTAACAGCCAATTGTTAAAAAAATTACCGCTAGGAGAAAAAGGCCAAAAGACAATAAGAGCTGTAAGATTTATTACTATTTCATAATCATTTAATTTTTTTCCTTTTTTTCTGACCATATAAAAAAAATGTTGGGCAAACTTGTATAAAATATGAAAAAAACCTAAACTAAAAATTAAAGTTACTATTATTCCTGTTTCAGCTAATAATTGGATATAAGTATTATGTGGATGAGATGAACATCCATAAACTTTGTAACCATCTTTTCTTATAACCATTGCATCATAATTCTCATTTTTACACAATTTTCTGAACATTTTTGGTCCTACACCAATAAGTGGTTTGTCAAAAAACATATTCAATCCTGTTTTGTAATGCGCAGTATGTTGAGCGGTAAAAATAATTTTATTATTTGGCGAAAAATCTAATTCATTGTTTTTGTCAAATATAATCCTTTTAGATAAGTTAGAATTTGATAACAAAAATAAAGATAAAATAAGCACAGTGGGTATTATAAAAATTAATTTTTTTTTGAAATCTATATTTAATAAGATTAAGCAACCAGATATAAACAACATCATAAAAAATAATGAAGTCCTTTCACCCGAAAGCAATACAATTGTTGATGCTGCTAAACTCAAAAGAAAGAAAAAATAATTTTCAAATTTATTTTTTTTTTCTTTGATTATATAAAGCGCTAAAAATAAACCATATAGTCTTATAAGATAAGATCCTAACTTTTCCTCATCAGAAAATGGAAGTGTTAGTCTTATATTGGTATTATCTAAAAGATTATTCGAAAATAAATTATTGTAGATATTAAAATAAGATACGAGACCATAGACCACTAATATTAAGAAAGTATATTTTATAAAATTATAAAATATATCAGTTATTTCATTTTTTTGTTCAAATAAATAACTTATTAAAAATATAAAGGCAATTATCCTGATCAACGGCAGAGAACTTTTCAAAGAAAATAAAATATTTTCTGAGAATAAAGAGCTTATTATTGATAAAAAATAAAATAACAAAAATAATAAGAAAAAAGTATTTTTGTAAAATATTGTAAAGCGATTTTTAATTAAAAAAATAAGAAAACAAATAGATGAAATACTTATGATTAGATCTGCAAGAAATATAGAAATAGATAGTAAAGGAATAACTGCAGCAACAAGATATAATAGAATTTTTTGATCAATTATTTTATCAATCATATTTTATAACTTATTAAATGTTTCTTTTATATCGTTCATAAAATTGTATATGTATTTTTTTGAAGGTTTGTTTTTTTCATTATAATATTCTTCATACCATTTTATTATTGGAGTTTGAAATCCAATTTTCTTTTTGTTTATTACTTCATTTGGAAGGATAGAATTAAAAATCAATTTAATAAATTCTTTATTTTCATAAATCGAATAACTTTTCATGATATTTTTTAAATTATTAATCAAATCAATGTCAACAAAAGGAGTTCTTAACTCGATTCCATGATACATGCTTGCCCAATCACTATCTCTCAATAATTGATTTCTCATATAAAATAATGAGTCTAGTAATGAAAGATGTATTTTTGAATTTTTAAAGTTATATTCAAAATTTTCATTTAAGTACTCTTTATAGAATTGAGATATTGACAATTTATTATTATAATTTACTTTTATTTGTTCTTTAGAAAAGAAAATACTCCTCTTTAAAAACCATAACTTTAAATTTGAATTAGAATATTTTACAATAAACTTCCATCTTTTATCATTAGTAATAAAACTTACTATACTCAAAACTAAATTTATAAGTTTAGTAATAAATGGAATTTTTTTAAAAAATTTAAAACAATTTAATAAAAAAGGAATCTTTTTATAATGATCGTATCCAAAAAAAATTTCATCTCCACCTAAGCCTGAAAAAACTACTTTTATATCTAAGCTGGCTGCTGCTTTTGAGGCATACCATGTATTTATTCCATCAACTGATGGCTGGTCCATAGAATCTAGGATTTCTGGTAAATCCTTATAAAAATCATCTTTTGAAACTTTATATATATAGTGATTTATACCAAATTTTTCCGACACTTTTTTAGCTATATAAGTTTCATCATTTTCAGTATTCTCAAAATCCTCAAATAATACCGTTATTGCTTTGATATTTTTTTTTGTATTAAGTGAAATTAAAGCAGCTAGTAATGAAGAGTCTATTCCGCCTGATAAAAATATACCTATCGGCACATCTGATATTAAATGTTTGGTAACTGTTTCTGTCAAAGCACTTTTTATTGCATCTAAACTATCCTTTGTTGATAATTTTGAATTATTCTTATCTGCGCTTATCCAAATTTTTTCTATTTGAAACCATTTTTGATCATCAATAATTTTATTATCTTTAATGATAATATAATGACCAGCTTTTAAAGATTTTATATTCTCAAACCAAGTACGCGGTTCAATTACGTATCCAAAATTTTCAAATGAAAATTCTGAATAAATATCCTTTTCTGTTTTAAATTTTTTAGTTGATATTAGAGTTTTAACCTGTGAAGCTAGTATTAATCCCTTTGAATTAAATCCAATATATAGAGGTTTAATACCATATGGATCCCTTGCAGCAAATGCTTCTTTTTCTTGATTGTCCCAAATTACAAATGCAAACATCCCTTTTAGTTTTTGAAGCATTTCAGGGCCTTCTAAAGCAAATAATTCTAATATTACTTCTGTATCTGAAAATGTTTTAAGTTTAATACCTTTGTTTAATAAATAATTTCTTAAATCTTTATAATTATAAATCGATCCATTAAAAACTATAAAATATCTTGAGCAAATGGATCTCATTGGCTGGTTTGATCTTTCATTAAGATCAAAGATTGCTAAACGTCTACTACCAAGAAAAACAGTTTCATTGGTCCAAACTCCCTCTGCATCAGGTCCTCTTCTTTTTAAATGCTCTATCGCTTCTTTAAAATCATAAAGACTCATACTTTGACCAAATGATGCTATAAAACCACACATATTAATTTAAAAATTGAGATAGTTTAGAATAATTTTTGTAAAATAAAGTTATAAAACCACCTATTTTATTTTTTTTTATAATTTTTAAATCTTCAAAAGATTTATTAATTATATTGATAATTGACTTATTACTTCTTCCTCCAATTCTCATTTTAACAAGTGTTTTTTGAATATATTTTTTTTTTATGCTTTTTTGACTAAGCGTTCTAATCAAAAAATCATAGTCTGAAGATATTTTATATTTTGTATTATAATATCCAATAATTCTAAAAAGTTTTTTTTTTATAAAAACAGTCGGGTGTGGAGGCATCCAACCTTTATATAAGTTTTTTTCAGTAAATTTACCTGCTTTCCACTTTCTTATTAATTTATATGGAAATTCTTTTGAAACATATTGTAAATCACCATACACAAGATCTACATTTGAATTTTTAAAAATTTTTGCTACGTCTGCAATAACAGTATTATAATTATAAAAATCATCTGAATGTAATATTCCGATTATTTTTCCTGACGATTGCTTTATACCTTTGTTGATTGCATGATATATTCCCTGGTCTTTTGAGGAAAACAAGAGCTGATTTTTATTTTTATATTTTTTTACTTTTTTCACAGTGCCATCTGTAGAACCTCCATCAATGATAATGTGTTCTTTATTTTTATAACTTTGACTTTGAAAACTTTCTAATGAATGTTTGATATGCTTAGAATTGTTTAATACACAGGTAATTATAGATATTTTCATTTATTTAAATCAGTTTAACAAAGATTTATTTTTTGAAAGCATACAATCTTCTAAAAACAAGATATCCATATCTGTTCTTAAAAAACAGTCAATTGCTTGCGCAGGTGTATCTACAATAGGTTCATTTTCATTAAAACTAGTGTTTAATATTATACCATGACCAGTAATTTTTTTTAATTCTGAAATCAGTTTATAAAATAGTGGATTATTATCTCTATTCACAGTTTGCAATCTAGCAGTATTATCAACATGACAAACAGACGGAAAAATTTTACGCCATTCATCTTTAAATTTTACAATATGATTCATAAACTCAGATCTGATATCGCATTCAAAATACTTGATTACATCCTCTTCTAAAACAGAAGGTGCAAAAGGCCTAAAACTTTCTCTTTTCTTAATTTTTGAATTAATTATATCTTTCATGTTCTTATTTGCTGGATTTGCTAGAATAGATCTATTTCCTAGTGCTCTTGAGCCCCATTCGCTTCGTCCATGATACCAGCCAACCACATTTCCATCCGAAATTACTTTAGCGGCAGTTTGTATTAATTCTTTATAATCCACAAATTTTTTATATTCTAAGTTTTTAGATTTTATATTTTCTAAAACTATTTTCTTATCATATGAGGGTCCCCAAAAAGCATGCTTCATAACAAACCTTTTTTTTTCATTTAAATAATTATGCCAACAGTAATATGCGGCACCCAGTGCGGTACCATCATCTGTAGATGCAGGTTGTATAAAATGATTTTTAAAATTACTTTCTTTAAAAATTTTGCCATTTACTAAACCATTCATTGCACATCCTCCAGCCATTACAAGATTTTTTGTTGGTACTTTCTCTTGTAATTTAAAAATTATATTCATCACAATCTTTTCAAAAGATAATTGTAAAGATTTTGCAATATCTTTGGAGTCCTGAGAAAATTTTTCTATAGATTTATTTGGAAAAATATCTTCATTAAATTTTATGATATGATTTTTCTTGTAGTCGATACTATTATAATTAAAGATATTTTGTTGACGTACCAAGTATTTGTCATCAAATCCAATTAATTTATCAAAATAATCAGAATATTTATCTTCACCATAAGCAGAAAGTCCCATAACTTTATATTCCTCACCAAATTTATCAAAACCAATTAAATTACAAACTGCTGAATAAAAATGTCCTAAACTTTTTGGTAAAAAAACTCTTTCTAAAACTTTTATTTTATTTTCTTCACATTCAGCTAACATAACACTAACAGCATCACCTGAACCGTCATAACTAAGGGCAGCAGTTCTATCTGTGAAACCTGATAAATAATATGCACTTGCAATATGAGTTAAATGGTGTTCAAAGGTTAATATTTTAAATTTCAAATTCTTTAGGTTTTCACCATTTTTTTCACATAATTGATTAAGTTTTTCTTTTACGGATGTTCTATTATAAATTTTATTTTTTATTTTTTTTATTAGATTTAATTTTGAAAAGTCAAAAGAATGCATAAATCTTTGAGTTAAATTTGAAAGTGAGTTATTAGATACAGCGACAATATCAATATCAGAATACTTTATATCTGCTAAATCAATTAACCATTGAATAGAATTATTTGGAAAAGACGAGTCGTGTTTAATTCTTTTCCCAAGTCTTTCCTCAGCTACTGCTCCTATTAAGTTTCCATTGATAAGCAAGCAGGCTGATGAATCTGAATGATCTTTGTTAATTCCAAGTATAATTGACATTTTTTAAATTCTATTATTTTTTTTTAATATTTTCTTATAAATAGAGTGCATTTTTATTCCAATAGATTGGTCACTGAAATCTTTTATCATCCATTTTCTACCTCTTAGGCCCATTATTTTTTTTTTTTCAGGCGATAATTCTATAGCTATTTTGAGTGTCTTTATTGTGTTTTTAATGTTTAAGTCAATACACCACCCACATTTATACGTATTAAGTTTTTTCCATGGAGTATTCGTAGTAGTTATGACAGGCAAACCATAAGATAATGCTTCAGCCACTGCCAATCCAAAATTTTCTGAATGGCTTAATAATATGAATAAATCTGCAGACTTATATAGTTGTTCCTTATTTTTTCCAGTTACAAAATTTTTTATAATTACTCTTTTTAGTTTTAATTTATTAATATTTTCTAATATTTCATTTTTATAATTATTCTCATCATATCCACAAATTATTAATTCCCAGTCTAAATATTTATATTGAATTTTTTCCCACGCCTTAAGAAGTTCATGAATACCTTTTTTTGGGTGAAGTCTACTAAGAAATAATAATCTTTTACGTTTTTTATTTTTAAATTGAATATTTTTAGTGTTTGGTATCTTAATAGCATTGGGAATTGTAATAATATTTCTATATCCAAGTTTTTTAAAAGTTTTTGCTTCTAATTCAGACGTAGCTCTAAGATAACTAGCTAATTTAAGATGATATTTTTCTATAAAAAAATAGAAAATTTTTTTTTTTATATAAGATTGTTTTAATGCCCAATCTTCAAGCATACCTCTTGGGGTAACAATATATGGGGTTTTAAGAAAAAAATAATTTATCAGATTAAAAACAGAGGTGCTTGACCACAAACCCTGAATATCAATTAAATCTGGCTCTATTTTTAAAATTTTTTTTAAATATTTGATTGAAAATGGAAATTTTTCAATAATACCTGGCAGAAAAATATTTATTCTATCGTCTAACTTATAGTGTAACTCTAAAAATTTAGACTTCCAAAAACCGAAAAGGTAAACCTCTGTATTTTTGATTTTACTCAAACGATCTCTTAATAAAAAAGATGATTCGGCGTATCCACCTGCCTCATTAGATAAATTTGAACTTAAAATTAGAATTTTCATTAAATTAATTATTTATTTCTCTTAAATTATTTTTTCTAAATGAAGAAAATAAAAAACCTAATGACAGCCAAAAAATAAAGCTTATAAATGAAACAGTGTAACTAATTGTACCTAGCATCAGTTGGGTACTTATAAAAATTAATAAAGGTATATAAAAAATTTTATTTTCATCTCTAAATTTAAATATTGCATAAAAATTTAAAATTATTACAAATAACCATTTTGTTAAAACAAAAAGTAAACCAACAATATATCCAAGTTCCATAATTATTCTCTTATTATCTATTTCGCCTAAATAAAAAGAGCGATAATTTTTTAATGCAACTACCGCTTTTGTACCCGAACCAATTCCACGACCATAAAGTTTAGACTTTTTAATAGCTGGTATTATATATAAGTCATTAAGAATTCTACAAATAGTAGAATTTACTGAACAAAATTTTTTTACTTTAATTTTTTCACCTCCAATTCCAAAATTAAATGGAAGCTCAAGATCTTCATTTTCGTTAACTATAGCATAATCATCTATCCAATCAGTATTCATTCTTTTTTCAGAATATTTATACTCTTGTTCAAAAACAACTTTTGATGAAATGTTAAATGAAATTATTGATACGAGTAAAATTAATGATACTTTAATTAACTTTAAGTTAAATTGGTGTTTAGATATTATGACAAAAAAAGTACAGTAAAATACTGTAAAAAAAGTATAAAAATATACCGATCTACTCTTAAGAAGAATCATTATTGAAAATAATAAAAAATTTGAAATGCATATAAAAATTATATCTTTCGATTTAAATTTATTGTTATCTAAAACATAGGAAAAAAGAGAAAATAATAAAAATAGAAAGTAATAAGTGTTTTGAGTAGTGTATGTAAAATATGCAGATGGTCTTTCTGGGCTAAGCAACTGTCCGTCAAAACCTGAATTAATAACTGATTCTACTGAAGATGAAGATTGCAAATAGACTAATAAAAAATATGGGATTATTAAATACAAATTTAATTTAAAAAATTTAATTAAATCATTCTTTGAAAATACATGAGTAATAATTAAAAATAATGGTAGAAAAATCCAATATGATCTTAAACCAAAAATATAATAAATTATACCTTTAATACTAAATTCATATCCAATAAAACCATAAAGTGATATTAAAATTATGATAACTAAGAATAATTTAGAATAATTTAATCTGAAAATTAAATTATATTTAAGAGCTATTGTATAAATTATTATTAAAAAAATATCTTTAACAAAATATATTTCATTACTAAAATTAGGTAAGACCCACTTTCTTATAACCCCTTCTAAAATCATATAAAAAAAGAAAAATATTATTAATCTTTTGAGTGTTATTATTGGATTGTTGATTTTAATCATAAAAAAATTTAAATTTATATTATTTTAGATATTTCATTTTGATATTTAGACCAAGAAAAACTATTTGCTTTTAAAAATGCATTTTCAGAAACTGATAGTCTATATTCTTCATCATTATAAAGTTTATTTAGAATTTTAATTGATTTTTCTACGTCTCTTATAGGTGTTAGAAAACCATCTTTACCATTTTCAATAATATCAAAACCTCCGGTGTTAACTGTGGTAATAATTGGTAAACTGCAAGATAATGCCTCTAACAAAACTTGACCAAATCCCTCAAACAATGATGGAAATATGAATATATGATTTTGTTTCATTCTATCAATTATTTTTGTATTTGATATTTGACCAAGATAATTACACCTTTGATCTTTAAACAATAAGTGCATACTTTCAGAAATCTCTTCTGGTTTCTCTGGCACATAACCAGCAACTTCTAGTTGCCATGGAAAATCTAAACCCTCTAAAATTTTAATTAAATACTGAATTCCTTTTGACAAAACTGGTCTTCCAACAAATATAAGTTTTAATTTGTCATTTTTATTTCTTTTATTAATATTAATATTTTTCTGATTATTTATACCGTATGGAACAATGTTAATTTTTGATTTAAGATTTTTATCAAGTAATTCAAGACTTCTGGCTGTAAAGCTTGATGCTACGATTATTTGATCAGATAAAAAAATTTCCTCATCTTTATTGATACATTTTTTTTCTGTAAGTATTTCTGTAGAGCTTAGATTCCATTCAGGTTGAAGTTGAGCTTCTTCCTCAAGAATTTTTTTTTTTAAAAGCCAGTAAGGAGCTGTTAAATCGTATATAGTTTTAATATTATGTTTTTTTGCAACTCTAAAAGAGTTCAAGGCACAATCTTCATAAGAATAAATTGCATTAACTTTGTTTTTTTGAATATCTAGATATTTTGAAACAGAGTCATCTAAATCTCTATAAATTGAATTAATAGAAAAAATACTATTTTCATAATAATAGAATTTTTTTAACTTAAGAAAAATACATAATCTTCTTAAAAGTTCTTTGAAGAATCTCAACTTTATTTTTCTAAATTTAATGTCATAAAATTTATTACTAAATAATTTTAACTTAAATGGAAATGCAATTGTTGTCCAAAAGGTATCTAACTTACGAATCTTTTCTAATAATTTTATTGTTGCTGAGGTATTTTGATTTCCATGAGGTTGGCTAATTACAATTTTCATAAATTTAAATTTTTTATTATTATTTTTACTGTTCTAAACAAGTTATTTTTTTGATAAAGCTTAAAAACTTCATTACTTATTTTTTGTAGATCGTTTTTGGAACTTTTATTAAGTTTTGAAATATAATTTAACCCAGCAATAAACTCATTAGTTTTAACAATCGCTTCATTACAAAAGTTTACAATTATCATTCCGTGAGAGGCGTAAGCTGCAATAATTCCTGATTTAGTCATTTGCCCAACTGGATAAAAAACCAATCCAACCTTAGAACTTTTAAGTAAAGAAGAAATATATTTTTTAGAGATAATTCCTACTCTATTTATTTTTATGTTTTTAAAATTTATTTTTTTTGAAATATTTATTTTAGGTCCAATATCAATTATTTCTTTAATAGACATTTTATTTAATAAATTTTCATATTTCATTTTATTGAACAAAATATCTTTATATAATAATTCTTTTTGAAAGTTATTACCAAAAATTATTCCTTTATTTTTTCTAGTTTTTAAAATTTTATTTTTTTTTAATTCACCAATATTTGAAAAAACGTTTGTATAAATTATTTTTTTTTTATTATTATAAAGTGAAGCAAGAATAAATTTGTTGTATTTTGAAGTAACTAAAGAAACATCACTCAAATTGAAAAGTTTTTTAGCTAAATATTTTTGAAAAATTGAAGTCCAAAATGAAATTCTATAAAATGGACCTTTGGCATAAATCTCATGAAATATAGTAATCAATTTTCTATTTTTTTTATTCTGCTTCCAATTTTCTAGGGATTTAATCAATGTAAAACAAAGACCTCTTTTAGCATATCCATAACCGCTATAATGCAATATTATATTTTGAGAATTATTTTGATCCAAAATCGATTCAAGACTCTTATTTTTTTTTCCAAATAAAATTTGTTTATTATTTCTCTTTCCTAAATAGTCAGATATTAAAATTTGTGATTTGATCCCTTCAATTGATAAATAATCACTTAATATTTTTGCATAATTCCCTACCCCACCTAAGTTTGGTGGATATGTTGGTGAAATTTGAATTATACTTTTCATAAAATGTTTCTTATAAACTTACAAAGTTATATTTAATTTTAAATATATATTTGTTAATTTACAATTCGAAGCTTAAATTTGCATAAAAGTTTTTATTTGTATAAAATAGAATTATCTAATAAGAATAAATTTTAAATTATGGAATACATAGTAAACACAATAAATGAAGTTACTATTTATTTACCTAGATTCATATTCATAATGTTTATTTTGGTTTGTTTTTCTTTATTTATTAGAATTGTTCTGCAATCTGTTGGGCAAGTATGGATAACTACTACTGCTCACACCTCAACTCTTGTGATGTTGCCAATTATTACATATATCATCACTAAAGTAATTTCAGGCAATATTGCTCTCTCACTTGGAATGGTTGGTGCTCTGTCAATAGTTCGTTTTAGAAATCCAGTAAGGTCTCCTCTAGAACTCACAGTGTACTTTTGTGCTATTACAATGGGAATAGCTGCTGGGGTATCTTTAAAATGGTTAGCTTTCTTGGGAATTGCTATTTTAATGGCTCTTATAATTTTAATTTTAATTAATATTTTATCAAAAATTTTTTTTAATAAATTATTTTTTACAACCTCATTTTCTGAAGGCAATTCCCTTTGCTCTTTAGAAATTAAATCAAACAAAGAAATTGATTGGCTTGATAATAACAATTTTTTAACCTTGAAAAAAAAAATAGATAAAGATTTTTTTTATACTTTGGCTGCTAGTAATTTTGAAGATTTAAAGCAAATAGAAGAAAAAATTTCAAAAGTTGAGTCTGTGGTAAATTATCAGCTAAATAAATAGGAGTTATAAATTGTTCCTTAGAATAATTTTGATTTTTATATTTTTTTCTAATCTGCAAGTTTTTGCTGAGTGCAATTTTAAAACTGCAGATTTCATAGAAAAATTAGGAAACCCAAAATATATTACTCAAATTAAAATAATCACTCCAAAAATAAAAAAATATCGTGAAAATCAATTAAAAATATTAGTTTCTAATAATTACGTAATTCCAAAGCAATTTAAAAAATATTTTAAATCTAAAATTATAGTTTCCTACACTTTTGGTGAATGTGAATATAAGGGAAAAATTAGACAACATGGTGACTGGAATGATCACATAATACTTGATGCTGGTATTTTAAAAAGTTCTTTAAGAGTAAATTTACAAGAGGGTAATATTATTAATGCAGTTAGATTTACTTTGTTATTACCGAATACCAGAGGTGACTTAAATGAGATACTTGGAGCTATTCTTTTAAAAAATATTGGTTTTATTGCACCAGAAACATTTCAAGTGAAAACTGATATTAATGGAGTCAAGGCAGTAATGCTTTTTCAAGAAGTTGCAAGAAAAGAACTATTGGAAAGAAATAATAGAAGAGAGGGGCCCATATTAGAGGGAGATGAAAGTATTCTTTGGGGTGATAATTATATTTTTAATGAAAATCATAAAATATCTTTTTCAAGGTTAGAGAATGAAAATTGGTTTTTTAAAGGAAAAAACACTGCTAAAATTACTCTAGAAGCTTTCCATAAATTACAAAATGCATATCTTGAACATTGGCACAATAAAGAAGACTTAAAAAATATCATAATGAGTCCTAACGCTCGTGATAATGAGTTATTTTCTAAGTATTTTTTTGCACTTATTGCATTAAAAGGTGAACATGCACTATATGCTCATAACAGAAAATTTTACTATAATGCTATCTCGAAAAAATTTGAACCTATTTATTATGATGGAAATTTATCTCTTCAGAAAAAAACTAGAAGTGATGATCATATCATAAACAAAGAAAAAATACTTGCTGCAAAAAATTTTTATAAAATAAATAAAACAAAATTTAAAAAAAATTTTTCAAATTTAAAAAATAAAGATAAAATATTTAATAGCTTTTTTGATCGTGTTGAGATTGATAAGAAAAAAGCATTAATATTTTTTGAAAAATCACTGAATAATATTCAATTGAATGAACAAATTATCCAGGATATTGTCAATAAAACTCAATATGATAATTCATGGAAAAGAGATATTGGAGATGATTACAATAGATACTTATCAAAATTGTCTAATTTTTCTAAAATAGATCAAATAATTATTTCTGAAATATATAGAAATGAACAAAAATATTCTTCTCTAAGTTCTGACAACCAAAATCTAATTTTCACAAAAGAAGAAATAGCAAAAATTATCTCAAAAAATGAACTGAATAATAGTCGATATATCTATGTTCCAAATCAAGAGTATGACGAAAAATTAAATTTTGAACATAAAAGAATTTCAAATTTTTTAAGTGGATATATAAAGTATTCAAAAACTCTCTCAATCGATATTGATTACAATTCAAAAGTTATAAATTTAAAACAAAATGATCCAAAAGATTGGATATTATTTGTTAATGTAAATTTTGATCAGTGGAAGATATTATTTAAAGGTATTGAGACAATTGAAAAAGATTTTGACATTGAAAGAATAAACTCTTTTGGTTTAACAGGCTGTCTTAATTTCTATAAATCATCTTTTAATAACTCTTTAATTAAAGTCAATAATGGTAAATGTGAAGATAGCCTAAACATTGTGAATTCCAAAGGTAAGATTAAAAGTGTTGAAATAGTTAACGCATTCTCTGATGGAGTAGACGTCGATTTTTCTGACATTAAATTTGCTTTAATTTCTGTTTTCAATGCTGGAAATGACTGTTTGGATGTTAGCGGTGGAGTTTATGAGGTTTCAAAAATAAAAGCAGAAAATTGTGGAGATAAAGGTATTTCTGTTGGAGAAAAGTCAAAGATGAAAATAGATTTATTTGAGATAGATAATTCTTTAATAGGATTATCTTCCAAAGACCTGTCTATTACCTCAATAAAAAATTTCCGACAAAAAAATTTAAAGAATTGCTTTGAAGTGGCACAAAAAAAACAAGAATTTGGAGGTTCTAGATTAATTTTAAATAATATTAATTGTAAAAATAATAAAATAGATACTAATTCAAGAATATCATTTAACGAGTCATGAGTTTTAGAAAAGAAAAAAAATATAGACTTACATATAGTGAATTATTAATTATAAAAAAAAATTTAATCCAGTCTGGAATGAATTCTCTTTATCCAGCAAGAATAATTAATAGCTGTTATTTTGATACCCATGATCTTAAATTATTTTCTGAGTCAGAAGAGGGTGTCTTGCCAAGAAAAAAAGTTCGAATTCGATGGTATAATAAACAGAATAATTTCACTAAAGAAGTTAAAATTTCTTCCATAGAAGGTAGATTCAAATATCAAAAAAAAATTAACATTCAAAAATTTGAAGATTTATCTAATTTAAGGATATTTGATAAATTATATGGCGAATTAACTCCAATTCTAAATGTCAGCTATGAACGTGAATACTTTTCATATAAAAGTTTAAGATTAACTTTTGATAAAAATATAACCTATACCTTTTTAAAATCAATTTCCAAACCTGTATTTAACGATAATGAATGTGTCATGGAAATCAAAGTGCCAATTAATTGTAATGAAAATTACATAGAAAAATTAATACACTTACCCACAACTAGATTTTCTAAATATACTAGAGGATGTTTTTTAAATTATAGAAAAAATTAAAACAAGATTTTATTTTATAAAATTAATAATTTTATTTTTATTATTTTCAAGTTCTGCTGGAGTATTAATTGAAAATATTTCTACTATGGGATAATGTATGACTTTTTTTCCGTCCAAAATATATTCATTATAAACTTGGCTTACATAAAACTCGTTTTTTACTCTTATATTTTTTTTAATCATGGAATTTGCATAATATACATATTCACTAGTTTTATTAAAATAATAACATCCTGTATTTCCAAAAGAACTAACAACTTCTTTTTCTTTTGTTCTGGATACGGTGCTCATATCGTCTAATAATTCAACATAAGAAAATCCAGGGTTTTTTGTTGGAACAGTAACTAAAACTCCATCATTTTTTCTTCTATTTACAAATTCTAAAAAATTCTTTTGTGACCAATTCATTACTTGGTCACAATCCTTTATAACAAGAGGAAGACTACCATCCATTTCTTTTGTGCCTAACAATACTGTGCATGCAGCTCCTTCTGTATCTTTATATATAGGGATAACTTTGTATTTTATCTTTTTTTTTTTAAAAATTTCGTCAAAGTTATTTTCTTTTAAATGTTCTTCTCTGATTAGAAAATAAAAATTTGCTTTTTCAAAATTAACACTATCTATCACGTGAGAAATAAATGGCTCAGAGTCAATTTTTATTAATGGTTTTGGAGTTGAAATACCTTTTTCTAAAAATCTTTGGCCTCTACCTGCCATTGGGACAACAACATTAATCACTTATATATCCCCATTTCTCAATAGCTTCGTTATATTCAGTTAGTCCTGATTTATCTATTTCTGAATTTTTATTAAGATCAAAAGCTTGTCTCATTGCTTTTGCTCCTGATATTGTGCCACTAGGGTGGCCGTGTAACGAACCTCCTAAACTCATCATTACATCATTACCAAAATTTTTGACTGTCGTATCAACTAAACCAGGATGACTACCACATGAAAAAGAAGGAACAGTTTTATTAAAACCTAATTCATGAGTTGATGTTAAAATCGACATCCACTGAGATAAATCATCTTTTGAGTCTGATAAGTAACCACCCCACATACCAGCATGAATAAAATCAGCACCTGATATTCTTGCTAATTTTAGAAGCACTCCCCATGATATTGAGTATAAGTTGTTTTTATCTGTTAAGACTCTATCACCACTTTTTTGATAGAACATAGCAATATTAAAATCAAAACTTCTTAAATATTTATACATGTTTATTCCTGACCAAATATTTACATGATAAGCTTTAATATTTTGTTCAACTAAAAGCTCAATTCTTTTTAGTAAATATGGTAAATCTGAATTTACACATGGTGCATAGAACACTTCTTTATTTAATTTTGCAGCTTCATTTTGTACGGCATCATTTACAATTTTTACTCTTTCCTCAAAAGGACAACAAGAAGGATTACCTAAAATTTCGTCTTCTTTGATGAAATCAACACCTCCTTTTACCATATTCACGCAAACTTTTTTTAAAGTTTCTATATCAAGTCCTGTTTTAGGCTTAACAATTCCTCCCAAAAGAGGTCTATCAATACAATTTGTTCTTTTTTTAATATTATTCATTCCAATTTTTGGACCTTTAAATGTTTTTAAAAATACTTCAGGAAGTTCTAAGTCCATCAATCTACAACTTAGGATTTCTTCAATATCCATTTGTCCACCCATTACTATACAGGTTAACTGCGTCACTCCATCTTCCTCAAGATTTAGATTTTTAACTGGATAAGCAATTTTTACTATAGCTTCTTTTTTGTTTTTTAAATTTTCAGGATGATCTAAAATTATAGCCAAATGATTTTCAAGAAGCTCTGCTGTTTCACCTTCCAGTCTAACATTTGGGTTTCCTATAGATTGACCAATTGCTATACCTTTTGCAGCCTTAAGCATATCGTTACTTTTTAAAAAATACTTTGCAATGAAATATTTGTTAGTATCAACACTTTCATTAAATAAAAAATTATCGAATTTGTTTTTCATATTTATTTTAGTAGTTTACTAATCTACAATTCTCTTGAAAAGATTTTAGACTATTAATACTTCCTAGAGAAGCAATAAATTCGCAATTGTAACCTTTTACTTTATAATTTTTTTTTATCATTTCATTGTAAACTAAACTAATCATAAATTTACCATTGGCTGATTTTTTTTTTCTTTTAATCATTAGATCACAAAAATAAAAAAAATCACTGGCTCTTCTAAAATAACTTATACATCCTGTTGAGTTTGTAGAAATAGGTCTTTTGTCTTTTTCAGAGATTTTTTTTATATTCATTTTTTTATCAATTAACGCATATCCCCTATTATAATATAGTGATTGAAATATAGGTATACATCCATCAATATTTTTTTTTGAACAATAATTAAAAAACTCTTTCAAATCTAAATATTGATCTAAAAGATCAATGAAAATTGGATGATCTTTTGAGACTAAATCTTTAATTGCCATAACTGTCTGGGGAGCGCCTTCTGTATACTCATTAAGCAATATAAATTTTATTTTTTTTCCTAAAGCTTTAGATATATTTTTAATTAAGTTATATTTTTTTTCATGAGATTTATTAAAAATAAATATACCTTTTGATAAATCATAAGGCCTTGAGAGCTGAACCCATTGAATAAGTTTTTTATTATAGACATCAAGTAATAATTTATGATTTCCCATTTTATCAAATTCTGTGTTTGGTCCTGCAGCTGGTATGATAATCTGAATTTTATTTTTCATTTTTACAAAATTTTGAGTACTTGGTTATTTTATCTCAAAAAGCTCAATTTTATTGATTAAATTAAGTCTTTTTAAGAAAAGCTTTTGTACCATTAACGTTAAATAATACTAATTTAAATTTGTTCATTTTATTTTTTTTATTGTTAATTATTTAATATAAATAATTCAAATTAAAAATATAATAATTTAATTTGCATAGTTATTACATAATTTAAAAATTTACAATGTATAGTAATCATATAAAAATCCCAAATAATGAAATAACATTTGTTTTACAAGGACCGGTTATTGATAAAGATAATATAACTGCAAAGTCATGTGAGTCGATAAGAAAATACTTCCCTGAGAGCAAAATAATTTTGTCTACATGGAAAAATTCAAATTCTGATAATTTAAATATTGACAAAAAAATAGAATCTGAAGATCCAGGTGCAAATAATTTTTATTATTTTAATAATAACCAAATATTAAATAATATAAATAGAATGATTACATCGTCCTACAATGGTTTGATTTCTGCAAAGACTAAATTTTCAATTAAATTAAGAAGTGACATGTATTTACAATCAAACAACTTATCAAAATTATTAAGTATTGTTGATATATCTAGCTGTACTCACACTAGGAAAAAAATTATTATACCGTCTAACATGGCAATTAATCCAGATAGAGAATTAAAACTTCTTTTTCATCCAAGTGATAATTTTTTTGCTGGAATTACTGAGGATCTAATAGATTTGTTTAACATTCCATTAATGAATAATGAACAGATGACATATTTTAAAAATTATAAATCAAAAAGTTTTGAAAAATCACCAATATTGGCAAAATATACATGTGAACAATACTTATTTTATTCATTTTTAAAAAAAAAAATAAATATAAATTTTCAGAATGCATTTGATTATAGTGAAAAAAATAGATTAATTCATGATAAAGTTTTTTCAGATTTATTTTTAATGTTTAGAAATACCAAAATTGGTGTGAATGGATATAAATATCCTATAAGTTTTTTTTCTAGTAGTATATATTATGCATATACAGAATATGAATTTAATAAAATTTCAGGTAGGAAACAATTTTTAGATTTTGAAAGAATATTATCTAACTTTATAAGATTTTTAAAATTATCTATACAGTTATTTTCGAAAAACTTTTATTTTAAAATTAAAAATTATTTTATTAAAAAAATTTAATTTAGTTTTGATCTTTAAGGTAATTAAGTATAAAATCTGAACAAATTCCAGCGCAATTGAATGTTTTCATATTACTTAACTCAGGTAGAACACAAATGCTGTTTGATGTTAATTGTTTTCCTGGATAAGTCCAGATGTATCCATTGCTTGTTAAAGTAACATCATCATTTTGATGCCAAAAACACACTGTATTTAGTCTTAATAATTCATAAAAAGCTTCTATATTTTTTGCATGAAACCATATTTTTTTTGTATTTATGAATTTCATATCAACTTTATATTTTGGAGAGTCATGTCCTAAATAAAATGTATTTTCGATAAACCAAATATCGACTTCTACGTTAAAATTATGATCTAAGGCTTTAAAAATATAAGTTGGCTTATTTTCTTCTTTACTATTTATTTTGTCAATATTTCCTCTGTGAGATATAAGTATCATTAGCTCCTTAATTATTATTTAAAATATTTACATAAATCTGAATATTCATATTTAATAACATTTAATGTGTTGAAATTTTATTTTTTCTATTTAACACAATTTTTAATATTATTTGAATTAAACTCAAATATTAAAACTTTATATTTAGAGCCTCTATTAAACGGATTTCTACTATTGGTAACAAACTCAGGAGATTCAGAATATTTATTACCAATACAGTCTTTCATTTGAGGTATGTGTTGCCAATTTTCTCTAAATACTATGTAATTTATTTTTTTTTTTAATACAATATTTGAAAACCCAGAGAGTTCACTTTTTGAAATTCCATATGACAGCCAATCAGCCGGCACAACTTCATTTTGAAAAAGGGCATGTGATCTTAAACCTGAGATTATTTTTGCATTTTCTGGAACTGTTTTGTTAACCCATTTTACTGCATTATAACCAAATGAATTTTTAGTCATAAATTTATCTCTATATTCAATAGAAAAAATTGCAGGGAATGAAATAGCTGCGAAATAAAGTGTCATACACAAAACTGCAAAAAGTTGAATTGTGATTATTTTTGAGAAGAAATTATAATTTATTTTATTATCATCAATAAAATATATACCTATGGCAAGCCAAAGAATGAACTCGTAGTATATTCTAGCTTCATTCATACTAAGAAAATAATGCAGTGAAATTGTTAAAATAGTTATTAACAATAAAATATTTATCTCTTTTTTGTTTTTAAAGATTAAAAATAATATTAAAAATTGAAAACCTAATATAGATGAGATTGAGCCAATAGCATTTGGAAGAATTAAATTAAAAGGGTATATATAATTAAAATTTTCTCTATAGTCTTGCAAACTTTCTATTGCCTCAATAGGCATTGTTGTAAAGATATTTTGAAAAATAAAATTGTCTAATTGATTATAATTCCAAATTGATGTTGGAATAAAAAAAATTATAAATAGAAATATACTAAAACAAACGACTTTAATTTTATTATTCATAAATGATTTTAAAAAAAGAAATGTGCCAATAATTGATCCAGATAATAAAAATGAGAGTTTAAATTGTGCAGCACCCATCAATAAAATCCCAGCAAATACAAAATCTGTAATTTCAATTTTTTTTTTCTCTAATATTATTAACAATACAGTAGCTGTAATTATTTGAGGAAATAATAAAAATTTGGGTCCAGAGATAAGTTGCAATAAAGTTGGAGAAGAAATTATAAAAATACATAAAAATAAAAATTTTTTTTTATTAATTATTTTCTTTCTTAAAAATAATAAAAAACATATTAAAGAAAATAATTGTAACAATGTCCCAAAGTTATCAGTGCCCAAATAAAGTGCTAATGAATTAATAAATTCACCATTACCTGCTGTAGCACCATGAATCCAAAGATAAGGACTAGGAACTTCGTTAAAATTAAGCAAATAAAGTGAAAAACCGTAATGATAATCTAGAGCATCTGCCATTGTCGGAGGGGCAATAGATACAATTAAAAACAAAAATAAAGAAAAGATAACCAAAATTTCAAAAAAATTTTTAGGTATATAAAATCTATTTTTATTTATGAAATTATAAAAAAATTTTAAATTATAAATACCAGTGCAAAATATTATTAAAGAAAAAATTAAATTTATTTCCTTAAATAATCCCAAATATGAAAAAATTTTTATTATTTGAGAAAAAAAAATTACGCTGATTAGTAGATTAAAAAATAAATAATTATAATCTTTAAAAATTTTTGTATTAATTATTTTTCCACAAAAAATTAATCCAGATATAAATACAAATGATATTAAAGTTTGAATTAATCCAATATATAAAGGTTCAACTAAAATATTCATATAAAATCCTATAAATTCAATATTATTATAATTAATATCAATTATTGTCAGTATATTTTAATATCTACAACTTGCACATTTCGTTTTTGTAAAATAAATACTAGAAATAATTGTAATTAATTTGTTTGAGATATTTTTTCATAAAGGTCAAAATATTTTTTTTTAGAAATCTCAGGATTGTATTTTAATGAATTTAAATAACCTTTTTTAATTATAGTCTTCCTAAATTTTGAATTAAAACATATTTTTTTTATATTTCTTTTAATTTCATTAATATTTTTAGGATTTGTTAATACTGCACTTTTATTTACAATATCTTTCATAGGTGAAATATTACTAGTTATTACTGGAACGCGCATTCTTTGTGCTTCTATGATCGGTAAACCAAAACCCTCATACAATGATGGAAATACCAATAGTCTGGCTTGGTTGTAACAATCAATTAATTTACTTTCAGATACATTTATATAATTCTGATATAAAATTTTATTTTTATTTAAATATTTAATTTGATTTAGATTAATTTTTCCAATGATAATTAGTCTCATTTTTATATCTTTAATTGAAACTAATATTCTATCTATATTTTTATTTTTAGTAGTACCTATTATTAAAATTTTATTTTTATTTATTTTTTTTTTTAATTTATAATTTGCGTATGGTAAAAAATTAGATATTACATTTATTTTTTTTTTTGTTCTAACTAAGTTTTTAATTTCATTTTTTGTAAAACTAGAAACTGTTGTTATATATTTTGACTTGTAAATTGGTAAAGAAAACCAAAAATATTTATATAGAATTTTTTTCAAACCAGAAAACTGTCTTAAATTATAACAATCGTGAAAAGTATTAATTGTTCTATTTTTGTCTAAAAATAAGGATATAAAATTTACATCACCAGAAATATGATTAATTTCTCCTTGGTTTAAAAATGCCCAAAAACAATTAAAAAGCCTATTAAAGAAACCACTACTATAAAATGGACAAACTAAAAACTTGAATTTAAAATTTTTTTTTTTGTCTTTAGTTATTGTTTTAAATAATTTCTCAACGCTATGATTTTCAAATTTATATGGTTTTCTTAAAAAAATATGAACTATTACTTTATTCATCAAAATTATTATATTTTTTCTTGTTATCTTTCATTCTTAAGCTTATTTAACTCTTATAACTTTAGAATTTAAAATCTTATAGACTTTGTCGCACCTTTTTAAGTTCGCAACCTTATGAGAAATTAAGATACTGGTATATTTTTTTCTAGAAAGACCAAAAATAGTATTTAAAATATTTTTTTCCGTTTCAGAATCCAAAGAACTGGTAGCTTCATCAAAAATAATCAATTTAGAATTCTTATATAAAGCTCTTGCAATTGCTATTCTTTGTCTTTGCCCTGTAGATATTTTCAGACCTTTCTCACCTATTTTTTCATCATACTTTTTTTCTCTTGTGCTAATAAACTCCAATAAATCTGATTTTTTAGCTGCTTTCTTTATTTCATTTATTTTTATTTCGTTCTTTTTTTTACCAAATGCAATATTTTCAGATATCGATTGCTCTGTTATAAATATATTCTGTGGAACACTGGCTACACAAGAATACCAGCTCTCTTTGTGATTGCTAATAGATTTATTATCTACATGTATTGATCCAGACGAAGGATCTAAAAGACCTAGAATAATATTGGCTAATGTGCTTTTACCTGAACCACTTCGACCAATAATTCCTATTCTTGATCCTTTTAAAATTTTTAAATTAATATTTTTTAAAACAGAGTTTTCAAAATTAGAATTATACGAAAATGAAACATTTTTTAAATTTATATTATTTTTAAACTTTATTGATCTTATTTTTTTGTTATATGAAAATTTATCCGATCTTTTTAAAAAATTTAAAACAAATTTTGTATGTGGTGTAGCATCAACATTACCTATATGCCCTGCATAGAGTTGATTTAATATAGGTAAAATTCTTTGTGAAGCAACTGCTAAAACTGCTATCATAGGTAATAACTTTTCTAATGAATTATAATTATCAGCATTTAAGCTTATAATAATACCAATGCTTGCTAAAAGAAAAGTTTCAATTATAGGTCTCGGCGCAGTATAGAAAAATCTATTTTGTTCAGTTGCTTTCATAAGTTTTGAGTAGGATTTGGCAAACAAATTATAGTAAAATTTTTGATAATTATTAATTAATATATCTCTAAATCCATTAAATGTTTCTCTAACAATTTTGACATTTTGAATCTGTTGACTGGATACATTAGAAGCATTTAAGAATATTTTTTTTCTAAATAACAATATTACGCTCAAATAAATTCCTATAAAAAAGATACTGGCAAATAATGTGATCTTAAAATCTATATATGACAAAATAGAAAATATAAAAATAAAGGTAATAAGATTATAAATCATTAATAATGTTCCAAAAAAACCATTATTTACAATTGGCATTTTTTGAAAAATACTCAGAGTATCATTTGTATCTTTTGAAAATAAACTAATATAATTTTGATAAATTATTTTCTGATAACATATACTTGCTATATTTTTTCCAAAAAAATATACATAAATATAAATCAAATAATAAAAAAAAATTCTAAATAATCCGGCTATTATACACGTTAAAATAAAAAACAAACTTAGATACAAAACTAATTGACTATTACTTTTTATATCAAAAATATTTAAAAAGAATTTAAAAAGAAAATTTCCTTGGTAATAATTAGGATCCATAAATGCTTTAATTAAAATAAATAAAAATCCAAGTAGAGATATTTCAAATAATGCAGAAAAAATTAAAAGAATTAAAAAAAAGATTATATAACTTTTTTTTATATGTTTTATTCCTTTTATTAATTCAAATAAAATTTGATAATATTCAGTTAAAGATGCAAATTTATTAACAATTTTATCCATGAAATTCCTTATTAGTAGTGTATATAATTAATCAATTAATTTGATAGTAAATATACTATTTTTATATGTTTAATTATTTTTTTTTTATATCATTAATTATTATAAATTTTTTATTATTTTTTATATTTATAAAAATAGCAAAAAAATTAGGCTTTATTGATAAATCAGAAAAATTTAACAATCCCGTTACCTTCACATCTGCTGGGATTATTTTTTTCTTTAATTTAATAACTTTATCTCTTTATAGTTACTACTTACAAGATAGTGTATTTACAAATTTACCAAATAATATTATTTTTACTTTTTCAGCTTTAACTATTTTATTTTTAATTTCAACAGTAGATGATGTTAAGCCAATTGACCCAAAGATAAGACTATTTATTCAATTAATCTGTGTATATATCTCCCTCACTTCAGTTGAAATATACTACTTGGATCTACCATTAAAAATATCAATTCTCTTATGTTTAATTATTTGGATTTATATTTTAAATATAACAAATTTTACAGATGGTTCTGATGGTTTCTTGGCAGTAAACACTATTTTTGTATTTATAAATATAATTATACTGTCCGAAATATTTGGCTTTAATCTTTTTTCAAAAAATATTGCATTAATTTTGTTACCCTCCGTTATAGTTTTTTTATATTTTAATAAACCAAATGCTAAAATTTATATGGGTGATAGTGGAAGTATATTAATTGGATTTATTAATGGTTTTATTTTTTTAGAGATGTTAACAGGTTATCACTTAAATATTGCGTTATCTTTGTTAATTTATCCATTATTAGATTGCACTATTGCATTAATAAGAAAAACTTTTGAAAAAAAAATGCCTTGGATTGACACTTCTAATTATAGTTTTCTTCAACCTACAATTAAAAAAAATGAAAATAAATTTTTTGTCTTTTATTATAATATTTTTTTTAATTTAATAAATTCTATACTAATATTTTTACAAGTCCTCTTTGGGTGGTATTATATTTTTTTAAATTTAATTTTGGCAATTATTTCAATTATAATTTTTGAAAAAAAGAAAAATTAAAATAATTTTTTAACCTCTAAATTTTTTTGAAAAATTTATTTTTTTTTTAATATAATCTTTTTGAAATAAAATTAATAAATAAATAATTGATATGTTTATTACTCCAATAAGATGTTTGGACGTTGCCCAAACAATAACGTGAGGTAACAAACCTAAAGCGACAATAATTAAAAAATAAAAATCATCTTTGTATGCATTTAAATTTTTTAAATTTTTAATAAAAATAAATATAGATAATAAAACAGATAGGTTTAAAATAATTTTATTAAAAATCATTGATATTCTAATTTCATTGTTTAAATTACCATTTTCATCTGGAAAAGATGAATCTCTCTTTATACCAAAAAAAATAAACTTAATTTTTAAAAAACAATCTTTAAGATAACTGGTAAAATTTTCTTTCAAATATTTTTTGTTTCTTTTATCGTAATGCTCAAATTCGTCCCATTCAGAGTAGAAAATCTGACTTGTTAATTGATTGGTAATTAAATCTGTTGATTTATTTGGGTAATAATTTTTAAAATCATTATTTAACACATAAGATAAGCCCATAGCATTAGCTGATAAAATTTTATTTCCAACCGGAAAAGTACCTGTTTTAGATAAACCAAAAAAACCCCACACACAAATCGAAAAAATAACAAAAATAAATGGCATTATTCTTGTTAAAAAATTATATTTTTTTTCTAGAATAAAAACTAAAAATGGTATTAAAAAAAGGATAAAGACCATAGTAGATTTAGAAAAATACAAAACAAATAATATTAAAGATAAAATTATAATTTTAAGTTTAGATTGAGAAATTAAGCTGAGATATAAAAGTGGTAAAAATATAGCCAATATAGAATCAGCATAGACATAGTTTAAAGCAACAGATAAATTATAAGGTAATATTGTGGGTACTATTAAAATTAAAAAAATTATCTTATTATTAACAAAATTTCTCAAGAGATAGTAGGTGGTGAAAAAATAAATTGTAAAAATTATTAAATTTTTAATTATTATAACTAGGTAATAATTTAGAGTTAATTTACTTATAAATAATATTAAAAAAGGAATAGCAGGAAGTTTTTTTAAATAATGCTTGTTACCATTTACCTCGTGAAAATAACCTTTTGACAAATATAAATTTTCAATTAATTCACCAAACTCAAAAGAGATATTTTTCAGAATAATATTAAAATCATTATCCATAACATCAAATTTTTGCGAAAATAAGTGTGCAAATAATAAAGAGCTAGCTGAAATAAATATTATATATAACCCATATATTAAAAAAAGTTTTTTTGAATTTGAATTGAAGTCCAAAAAAAAATTGTCCAAAATATTATTAATTTTTTTGAACATTATTAAATTTCATCATCAATTATATATCTTGGCCTCTTATTTGATGCTTGATGAATTCTTCCTAAATATTCACTCATCAGTCCTAATATAAAAAAAATTATTACGTTAAAAAAAGATATTATCATGAAAATACTTGTCCAGCCTGGAACCGTATTTTGATAAAAAAAAGAAATCAATGCATAGAAAGACAAAAAAATAAATAATAAACTCATAAATATACTAAGATAAAAAGAAAATCTCATAGGATAAATTGAGAAACTAAAAAATCCATCCATTGAAAAATTTAGCATTTTTTTTAAAGACCAGCCTGTAACACCATGCTCTCTGTTAGGTCTATCAAAAAGAACGGGCTCTGATTTAAATCCTAGCCATGGAATAATACCTACATAAAAAGGATTTTGTTCATTAAATTTTTTAAGTTCATTAAGAACCTTTCTATCAAATAATTTAAAATTTGAGGTTTTTTCTGGAATTGGAGTATCTGATAATAAATTAAATAATTTATAATACAGATTTGATGTAATTTTTTTAAAAAACTTTTCGTTAGAATTGTTTCTTTGACCATAAACTATATTAATTTTTTTAGATGATATTTTTTCATACATATTATACAAAAGTTCAGGTGGGTCTTGTAGGTCAACATCTAAAATTGCAATATAATCACTGCTTGCTTTTTCAATTCCCGCAGATATTGCGTGTTGTTGTCCAAAATTTCTTGAAAATTTAATACCACATATATTTTTATCAACATTTTTTAACTCTTGAATAATTTCCCATGTTGAGTCGGCAGATCCATCATCTACAAAATAAATTACATAATCGATATTTATTTTTTTTAAAACTTTTAACAACCTCTCATAAAATAATTTTATATTTTTTTCTTCATTAAAACACGGTGCAATAATAGTTAAGTTTTTCATATAAAGTATTTTAAAAATTTATCTAATTTAATTTTTAACCAATTTAGAATACAATTTGTAGTATTTATTTGAAATTTTTTTAAATTGATATTTTTTAGCAATTAAAAGAGACTTTTTTCTTTTTAAATAGAAATTATGCTTTTTATTTATTATTTCATTTAATACTAACTTTAGTTCAATTAAAGAATAATTAATTATCCAGCCTGCTTTCTTATCCTGTAATATACGCCAAGGAGTTTCGTTTGTTGTCAAAACTAACAATCCTCTTGCTAAAGCCTCTAATATAACCATTCCAAAATTCTCATTTTGAGTTGGTAATATTAAAACATCATACTTCGCAAATAATTTTTTTTTATTCATATCTCCAAATACAGGCTTTAAAAAATTAATATTTTTTAAATTATTTTTTTTAGATATTTTTTTATAATTTGAGACATCTCCAGTACCAAGAATATCTAATTTCCAACCAGTTTTATCAAAAAATGACCATGCTTTTAGCAAGAAATCTAAACCTTTTTTTTTATGTAAACGTGAAAAAAAAATTAATTTTTTATTTGTTTTCTTTGAAACATTTTTTAAAAAAAAATCTTCTTTTAAACCAAATGGAATAACGCTAGTTTTAAACGACGAATTTAATTTTTTAATATTAAGCTCCTCTTCTTTTGATGCACAATGAATAACATCAGCATCGAGAAGCAATTTTTCTTGATATAATTTCCAGGCTATTTTTTTTTTTAATTGTTTTTGAGCAAGAGACCAGGGCTCA
>MDTG01163465.1_pt1 | contig 35568 bp, 36 predicted proteins | sample 811421 | NCBI WGS metagenome assembly MDTG01 (sample SAMN05326645, study PRJNA326480) | marine metagenome | isolation source: seawater | place: Pacific Ocean: South East | collected 2011
AATCTTTTAGAGTTAAATCTAGCAGGTATGACCAAAAGATAATTTTTCATTAATTTATTATAATGCGTAAATTGATACAGATTTTAAGTTATATTTTGTGGACGTGATACTGATTGTTTCAAGTTTATTTGAATACTTTCTAAATAATTCAAATGTATTATCCATTTCTAGTCTTCTTGGGTCTTCGTTAGGATATCCATCAAACCCAGCAAGAAGAATTTTTTTAGCTTTTCCAGAGCACGCTATTGATAAAGCATAAGAAATCGCTAAGGAGTTCGGCAATACAGCATAGTTTTTATAGAACTGAAATTTTTCCGATTTTATCTGCAAACCAAAATTTAAAATATTTTTCATATTTAAAAATTTTTTAATATCTTTTGACAGTCTGCTAAGTGGTAAAACCATTTTTGTTTTTACTTTTTTTAGCCTCTTTATTTCTGTCAAAAATCTAAGTTCGTTACATACAGCCCTTAAATTAATTAATTTTTCATTAATGCTTTTTTGAGTATTTAAAGCGATCACAAAAGGTTTCTTACGTTGAATATAATTTTCTATAATTTTCTTATTTTCATTCATGCTGGGTCCGTTCCCAATAATTAACACTTCTCTCTTCCTTAATTTGGAAATAGGTAGCCAAGATCCATTCGTCTTTCCTTTATAAAGTTTATTGTCTGTGCTTAATAATTCTTTTTTAAATGAAGTTGCTCCTAAGGACTTTAGGTTTCCAATTGTGGACATAATATCTTCTTTTGTAAATCTTGTATCCTCTAACATTCTTTGAATAAATGTAGGATGTATTCTGTGCAGACCTGACAAAAAATAATATATATTTGTTCCCCAGTTATATTTTTTTTTCATCTCATCAAAATACTTTTCTTTTAATTTTATTAGTGGAAAAATATTTGTTTTTTTATTTAATGAATTTTTATATTCTAAAATCATATATTCTGTTTGAGCATTTCCAGGACCTCTGCCCATGCCTGTTACGGTTGAGTCAACCCAGGTTACACCATTATTCGTTGCTATTCTTGAATTTATTATTGCTCTAGACATATTATCGTGTGTATGAATGCCTATTTGTTTTTTCCAAAAAGTTTTAATTAATCTTATGATTTTTTGAATATTATCTATATCTAAACTTCCCATGCTATCTGCAAAATAAATTATATCTAAAGATTTTTCAGAAATATATTTTCTAATATTAGATATTTCCTGATCACTTCTTTCAGAAATTTGCATTAAATTTAATCCAACTTTGTAGCCAAGTTTTTTTAAGGTTTTTATAATTGGATCAACTTTACTTAATTCATGGTAGTGTGCTGCTATTCTAACCAATATAATTTTTGAATTTTTTTTATTTTGAAAAAGCTCTTTTGTATTATTAACTAAATCCCCTTTTTTATGATTAATTATTTCGGAGGCATTGACCATTACTCCAATTTTTAAACTATTAGGAATATTAAGCTGACTCAAAAATTCATCTTTAGAATATGCACAAGCTCCTCTATAATTATTTTTCTCAAAAGATCTAAAGCCTATTTCAACATATTGCAGCCCTGAAGATGCCATACATTTTAAATAATCATTAATTAATTCAATTTTGAAATCCCAATTATTATAGTAACCTCCATCTCTTAAGGTGCAGTCTAAAAGATTAATTTTCATTAATTAATTTATATTTAAAATTAGTTTGTTTTGAACTTATTTTATAATATTTTATTTTATTTTTAATACAAAATAATATTATATTTTTACTTATTTTAGGGAAAATATATCTTAAAAAAGTAATATTTTTTTTATAGGAAAAATACTTTCCTCTATTTTCACATTGTTTTATTGATTTATTAATTGAAGTTTTAACATGTAATAGATTTAAATCTTTAGGTATTGATTCTAAATAAAATTTGATATTTTTAATAATTTTTTTGTATTTACTTTTTTTATAATCTAGAAATACTTTTTGAAAAAAACCCTCATCATTTATAATGGTAAAATTGGAATTTTTATAATTATTCAAAAAATAATTATATGATGAACAGTAAATTTTGAAATTTTTAATTTGTTTTTTTTTATATGTTTTCGAATAGTTTGTTTGGTTAACTAAATAAATATAATATTTTATTAATTTTGGATTTTTTTTTTTAAATATCTTGTACTGTTTATTTATTTCTATATTTAAGTTTATGAAAACGTATTTATGAAAATTATTTTTATAAATTACTAAAACTTTAGTTTTTAAATAGTTAGAAAAATTATTCTTAAACAAAAATTTTATATATAAATAATATATATATGAGACTGTTTTTTTTTTAGAAAATCTGTGAATAAAATATTTTCATATGAATTTATGCTGCTGTCATTTTTTACAAATTTTTTTAATGTAAAGCTTTTACCAGATCCTGGAAAACCAAATAATTCAAATACCTTTTTTTTTATTTGTACCATAGAAATTATCTACAGATCAGGCTTATATTTTTTTGATAATCTTTTTGATAGTCCATATTTAATTACATTTTCTAAGTTTATATAATAAGGATCGCTTTCAATTTTAAACTTTTTAGAATTTTTTTTTAATTCTTTAATATAATTTTTGTCAGAAATAACTGAAATTTTTTTATATTTATAAACTCTTATATTTTTGGGAAAAAAATTTCCTATATTCCCTACTTTAGTAGCACATTCTACTAAGTATAAAGATTTATTAGCATTTATTTTGTCTTTATGTGAAAGTTTTTTTATAAGGCTTGGATTAGCTAAAAATTTGTAAAATTCTTTTTTGGTTTTACAATCTTGTGTAAAGCCAAGAGTTGAGTAGTAACTTGCTCCTGCAAGAATTGGTCTTTTTCCATATAATGCTGCAAGCTCTAAACCAGCTGAACCAGAGCATGTTGCAACAGTATCAACAAAAGATAAAAGTGCATTTGTTTTAATATCTTTTGGACATACTTTGATATTTTTATATTTATTAAATCCATTTTTATAATAATAGTTTTCTAAAACACCTTCTTCATTTAATAAAAAACTAGATGGATGAGATTTTAATATATATAATACATTTTTATTTTCCTTCATCTTTTCAACCGACTCCGTAAAATGTTGATAATAATCATCATATAATAATTTTCCATCTCCATGTGGTCCATCAGCAAATACATGAGCAGCAAATAGGATAATATGATCAAATTTTTCAGATTTCTTAACTTTTAATTTTTTTAAAATTTGATTTTTACTAAACATTTTTTTCTTATAATTAGCATTCGCGTTATCATGGTTTTGTCTTATTTTACCCTTTTTTCTCAAATTTAAATGCTTTCTATATTTTTTTATAATTTTTTTATCAAAAAAATTTAGATTTTTTAAATATTCAGGTCTTATAGAAAAAGGAAGTCTATATAAACCTTTCTTTGGGTATTTATAATATAAAAATTCTTGACCAGAAGTAATAAAAAATTTTATATTTTTATATTTTGTTTCACATATTCTAAATAAAATTGTACTACTATTTGCATAACTATGTTGACCAACAATACAAATTTTAACATTATTTTTTTTCAAAAAATCGTACAAATACAAAAATTTAGAGCATAAAAAAAAAATTGTTTTAAAGAAAAAAATACTTTTCTGGTTTCTTTTTGAAAAATTTAAATTATATCTGATATAAGAGTCGTAAAATAAGTCACCAACTTTTACACCTTTTATACTAAATTCGTTTATAAACCATGAAAAACCATTGATTGATATACCTATTATTGAATGTAGTGTTAAATAAAAACATTGAAAAAAATAAATTATAAAATTTTTAATTGTATTTATTTTTTTAAGATTATTAACTTTAAAATATTTATAAATATTGAGTTTTGATGAATTTTCTCTATGCTCGTGAACTAATACTGGCTCTAAATTATATTTTTTATTTAAAAATTTGGCTATTAAACATTTTTTTATAGTTAAATCTAAACTAAATCTGTCTACGAGTAAAACTTTATTACTACTTTTTACTATTTCATTATCAAGTTTATTTTTTTTAACTATGTGCTTTAACTCCGAATACATTTTTGATCTATTATATTATAAGCAAATTTAAATTAAGAATTCGATAAATTTTTATTTTGAAGTGTATATACTTTATCACAAAATTCTAAAGAAGAATTTTTATGTGATATCATAATAATAGTTGAACCTCCTTTTAAACTACTAATAATATTCATTATATTTTTTTCATTTTGTTGATCTAAAGAACTTGTTATTTCATCAAGAATTAATATTTCTTTTTTTTGAAGTAAAGCCCTTGCTATACCAAATCTTTGAATTTCTCCTTCAGACGCTTTGAATGTTGTGTCTCCAATAACTGTATCTAGTCCCTTAGGATAACTTTTTATTATATTGCTAAGCTTAACAATATCCAGAGCTTTTAAAATATCATTGTCGCTTATATCTAATTCATTGTTTTCAAATATTAGATTATTTTTTATTGACTCATTTAAAATATAAGTTCTCTGAGGTACATAAGCTATTAAATTCATGTGTCCATTTGAAACTTCATTTATATTATGACTATCTATTAAAATTTTTCCATTTTGTGGTTGTAAAAGGCCCATCAACAAATTTAAAAGAGTAGTTTTTCCTTCACCACTACCACCTTTAATGCCAACGAAAGTTCCTTTTTTTATTTCCAAATTAATATTATTTAATATTAACTTTTCAGATGTATAACCATAATCAATATTTTCTAATTGAATTTTATTTTTAAACAAAATTTTTGTTCTTTTTTGTTTTTGAACATTTTCTTCTTTTAGCTCTTTAACTAAAATTTTTTGAGCCTTATTGCTGTAGTTTATTTTAGAAAAATTTCTCATAATTTCAATTATTCTCGGTAGTAGTCTTTGTGCTGATATTAAAAATATAGTTATATTAACTATTATTAATTCAAGTTTAAGATTTAATTTGAATGAAACAAAAAAAATTAACATAATTATTAATACTAAAGCTAACTCCAAAAATAACTTTGGAAGGTTTGAAAGTATTAAAAATTTAAGCTTATTGTAAGCCCATGCTGTTTTAATAGATACAAATTTCTCAGTAAATTTATCTTCTTTTCCATAAATTTTGATTTCCTTAAATGAATAAAAAGTATCTTTAACTTTAGAAAGCATTTTTTCATATAAAATTAATTTATGTTTTCCAAAAAATTTGAATTTTTCATATGTAACTAAATAAAATAAAAAAAAAATAAAAGTTGATATAATTAAAATTGTTATGGTTGTTATTGGATTTACTAATAATAAAAAAATTCCAAAGGCAAATATAGTTATTAAATTAACTAATATTCTATATGAAATCACAAAATTATTATTCACAAATTCATTAATAATAAAAGTTATAAGATTTAAAAAAGCTGAATATGTACCTTGAATATAACTTAAATATGAATTTTGTAGTCTCTTTTTTACTATTCTTTTAGCTAAATTTATTTCCAAATCATATCCTAACTTAGAAAGAAAATAGAAGTAGAAAATAACTAAAAATGTTTTTAATAAAAAAAAAATAAGTATAAATAAAAATATAAATACAATTGGTATTCCAAAAAAAATATTAAGAAAATAATCTAAAATATCATTAATTAAATTTAATTCGACCTGGATTTGATTTTTATTAAAGAAAAAAATCATTAACGCAGGTACAGATGCAACACTTATAATATCTAAGAAAGTATTAATTACATGTAGAATGGTTAGAGCTATTAGTTTTATTTTTAAACGTTTATTTAAAAAAAATTTGAAATTAAAATAAAGATCTGAGAACATTAATTTATAAATATTATTAACTTAAATTAAATAATTTTAACTTTTTTAAGGCAATCCTTAAGTTCTTTTATAGATAAAAATTTATTATTATTACTTCTATAAATGAATTCTTTTTTAATTCTTTTTCCTTTAAATTTTTTAATAAAATCTAAATATTTTTGATCTACAAAAACTGTATTTGGATAAATAATATAAAAATTGTTAAATTCTACAGTATTTCTTGAGTCATCGAGAGAAATCATTTCTTCATGAAGTTTTTCTCCATTTCTAATACCAACAATTTTATATTTAGCTTTAGGATTAATTGATTTAAGTAAATCTAGTATTTTGTAAGACTTTATTTTAGGAACAAATATTTCATTTCCTAACATTTTTTCTAGTGAATGAAATACGAACTCAACACCTTCTTCTATAGTTAAGTTAAACCTTGTCATTTTAGTATCTGTGATAGGTACTTCTTTTGATTTGTCAAAATTTTTAAAAAAAGGTATTACCGAACCTCTACTTCCCATAACATTTCCGTACCTTACAACTGAAATTTTAGTTTTTCTTTGTGTTCCATAATAATTATTTGATGAAATAAACAATTTATCCGAACATAATTTAGTTGCTCCATATAAATTAGCAGGTGATACAGCCTTATCAGTGCTTAATGCAATTAATTTATCAACGTTATTTTTGATTGACGCTCTTATAACATTTGATGATCCCAAAACATTTGTTTTTACAAATTCTAAAGGATTATATTCTGATGTATCAATTTGTTTTAATGCTGCTGCATGGATAACATAATCAACGTTAAACATTGAGTCATCTAATCTTGAGTAGTCTCTTACATCTCCTATAAAAAATCTTAATCTTTTTTTATATTTACTAAATATTTTATCATTTTTCATTTCATATTGTTTTAATTCATCTCTACTAAAAACAATTACTTTTTTTGGATTATGTTTTTCAAATAAAATTCTTACAAAATTTTTTCCAAAAGTTCCTGTTCCACCTGTAACTAAAAAAGTTTTATTTTTGAAACTCATAATTTATTGTTTTTTTTATATCTATGTAAAAATTCAGCAAATTTTAAATCTTCTAAATTATTAATATCAATTGCTCTAAATCTATCAATATTATAATAGGATGTTCTTTTTAACATAATAGATTTTAATCTCAATTTCATCAATTCTTCAGTTTTGTATATATAAAATGTGCCAGAATCATGAATTAAATCTTTCAAATCCTGTGTTCTTTTACCTGCATATTTTTTCCATTTGAATGAAATAATATCTTTATGAATTTTTAATGATCTTAATGGATTTGAATTATATGTGCTAGTAGCAACTATAGATGAAAATTTTTTATTTTTAATTTTTTTAAAAGCACTTTTTAAATCTTTAACTTTAATTAATGGAGCTGTTGGATAAATACAAAATACATATTTAAAATTTTGTAATTTTAATTTTTTTATAACATCTTTCAATACATCATACGTTCCTGTATAATCATCAGATAAGTTTTTTGATCTTAAGTATGGAACTTCAGCGCCATATTTTAATGCAATTTTTTTAATTTTTACACTGTCTGTAGATACTATAATTCTTTTAAATAATTTACTTATTTTGGCTATTTGAATGGAATAACTAATCAGTGGTTTGCTGTTAAACTTTATTATATTTTTGTTTTTTATTCTCTTACTTCCCCCTCTGGCTGGAATAATACAGATTATATTTTTATTTTTCATATTTTAAACATACTTAAGCTAAGATAAATTTTTAATTTTAAAAAATTTATCAATTACTTTAATTATGTATCTTAAATCCGTTTTTTTTAAACTTGGATAAATAGGTAGACTCAATTCTTTTTCATAAAAATAAATAGAGTTTTTAAAATCATTTTTTTTAAATCCTAATTTTCTATAATAAGGTTGAATATGAATAGGTATATAATGTGTATTAACATAAATATTTTTTTTTCTCATATAATTTAGTAACTGAAATTTTTTTTTATTAGTTTTATTTTTATTAATCATTACCGGATATAAATGCCAGGATGATTTTATACCTTTTTTTTGATTAGGAAGAATGAATGGAAATTTTTTTAATTCCTTATCATAAAATTTTTTAATTTTAATTCTACTATTTATAAATTTTTTAATTTTTTTTAATTGAGAAATTCCCAGTGCACACTGAATATCTGTTAATCTATAATTAAATCCAAGTTCATGCTGTTCATAATATGTGCTCTCTTTATTATTAAATTTAAATTTATTTTTATCTCTTGTTATTCCATGTGATTTGAACAAATTCATTCTTTCATAATAGTTTTTATTATTTGTAGTGGCTATTCCACCTTCTCCCGTCGTAAATATTTTTACTGGATGTAAACTAAAAATAGTAATATCAGAATACTTACAATTGCCAATTTTATTACCAAAGTATTCAGCTCCAAATGCGTGAGATGCATCTTCTATAATTTTAAATTTAAACTTATTGCTAAGCTCTTTAAGCCTTTTCATGTCATGAGGATGTCCACCAAATAAAACTGGTATGACTATTTTTGGCAACTTGTTTAATTTTTTAGCTATGATTAATTTCTTTTCTAATAAATCTATATCAATATTATAATTTTTTAATTCTATATCTATAAAATCTATATTTGCGCCGCAATATAATGCGCAATTTGAAGATGCAACAAAACTGTTTGGAGAAGTCCATAAATTATCACCAGGCCCAAGGCCAATCGCCTTACAAGCTATATGAAGTGCTGAGGTTGCAGAGTTGGCTGAAACACAATAATTTGATTTAACAAATTTAGTAATCTTATTTTCAAATTTTTTAACTAATGGTCCAGTAGTCAAATATTCACTTTTAAGAACTTTAATTACACTATTTATATCTTCTATTGATATATTTTGTTTACTGTATGGAATTTTTTTGGTCATACTAATTTGTAAGATACACTTTTTCTAAATGATATTTTAAAGAATTGTTCTCATAGGTTATAAAATCTTCAAGGAATTTTTTTTTATCATTTTCATTGGTTTTAATCTTGTTATTTAAATAATTTTTTAAATAAAGATTTATATTTTCTGGTTTAATTTTATTAAAAATATTATAATTATAAAAATTAGTATTTACTATATTTTCAGAGTCTAAAATCAAAACTTCTTTATTCTTTTTTATACATTCAACAAGGATGGAAGAAGGTCTGCCTGAAATAACAACATCACTCCAATCAATTATTTGGCTAGAATTAAATTTATCATTCATAAAAACAGAAATTTTATTAGGATATATGTCTGATGGTTTATTTCTTATTGAAATATTATAATTTTGATTCTTTTTTAAATCTTCTATTAAATTTTCTATTTTTATATTTTCTCCCCAATGAGAGCCTTTTTTAACAAAAAATGCAATATTCAATTTTTCTCCTACTGGTTTTTTTTTTTCAAAATTAAATATATTATCTATTAATTTTAACCATTCATTATCATATCTTCCCGAGCCAACATTTATTAATTTAGAAATATTTTTTTTTTCTTCTTCTGAATTTTCAAATTTAAGTTTATTATTGCACTGTAAATATTTATCACAAAAGTTAAGTTTTTTTGAATAATACTCTTGCTCATTTAATGCTAAACCAGATGGAACTAAAAATAATTTAATATCATTTTTTTTTGCAATTAAATAAATTTTTTCTAATTTATCAATCGGATAATTTTCGGAAATAGTTATTGTTTTGACTTTATTTTCAATTAAATAATTTTTAAATTTTTTCTCACTAAAAAAATTTGAATCTTTTTTAATAAAAAACCATAAACGTGTAGTTCTTTTTAAAATAAATTTTGGAGATATTTGAATAAAAATTTTTAATAGATAATACATGATTAATTTTATTGCACTTAGTGGCTGAAGTGGAAAATATATAACTTTCATATTAATCAAATATTTCATAATTTTATTTTCAGAAAAATCTTGTAATAAATTAAAATTACAAATACCGACGTTCATTTTATTTTTTTTTAAATAATAAACAATCGGTGCTAAAGTATCGAAGCTTATATAAAAATTAATTATAAATAAATGCATATTTATTTTTTAAATTTTTTTTTATAAAGAAATTTTGCAAATTCTAAATCAATTGGTCTATCTATGTTAACAGACTCTTTATCGCTAACAATAATTCCTATGGGGTTTTTGCCTAAACAAAAATTTATTTTTTTTGGATTAAAAGTTTGTAATAATTTATAATCTCTTGCATATATAGCGCCAGATGTACAATACATTTCTGGTAAATCCTGCCTAGACATAAATTTTTCTACATTTATATTTTTTATATGACTTTTAAAAATAGAACTTTTTTTATTAAAAATTTTTGCTCTATATGGGTGTTCATGCTCAATTCTTTTTAAAGTAACTACACAATTTATATTTTTTTTCTCTAGTTTGTTTATAATTTTTTCTACAGTAGAAGTTTTAATAAATGGACAAGTAGGGGCAATTTGCAAAACATAATCTGCCTTATACCCTTTGTTATACAATTCTTTTGAAACCTCTTTAACTACCTCTGTTAAAGTTGCGCTATGAGTTGATAGTCTTTTACTTCTATCTAAAACTTCAATTTTTGGGAAAAAAAATTTAACAGCTTGCTTTATTTTATTGTTATCAGTTGAAACTACAATTTTATCAATTTTCTTAACCTTTGATAAATATTTTAATGAAAAATATATTAATGGTTTTCCATCTATTTTTTTTAAATTTTTAAGTTTAATACCTTTGGATCCGCCTCTGGCTGAAACAACTGCTAATATTTTATTTTTCATAAATTGGAATAATTATTTAATATCTTTTTTTAGCTCTAAGGATTGATCTAAATCTTTAATCTCATAAATGGCCATTTTCTCATTGAAAACGTCTTTATCTCTTATATTTCTGCTGTAGGATATTGCACATAATCCAAATAAACTCATTACAATACTGGTTTCTTTAAGTTCAGAGGGTAAAAAACCATTAAATAACATTTCTAATTTTTTATTTTTTTTTAACCAAATTGTCCTTTTTTCAATTTTACCCGCAATTAGTGTTTCAACATCTTTTTTAAGAAAAAGGTTTATCATTTTATCAATTAATTTTTTGGACCTATTTGGATAGTTTTCTTGTAAATGAACAATAATGTCATAAAATTTATTTTGTTTTTCTAAATAATCTAGCGAAAACTTAAGTACATCAATCACACCTATATGATCTTCGGAATAGCCTATTGGCCTAGGTATTAATTTAATATTTTTCTTTGATTTAACATATTTTTTTACACTATTATTCTGTGCAGCCACATAAATATCTTTTATAAATTTCGATTTGAGAGCTGAATTTAAAGTATAATCAATTAATTTTTTATTTCTATAAAGTTTAAGATTTTCTTTACTGGGTATTATCGCTGCTATTTTTAATTTATTTTTTTTTAACTTTGAAAATCCATTTTGATATTGATTTTGATATTTTTCTATAATTCTAACTACATTTCTTGCTCTTTCTTCATTTAAATTTTGGTGGATACCATGAAAATGGTAAACGCTTGCCGATGGTTCATAAATTATTTTAAGATTATTTTTTATTACTTGATGTCCCCAAACCCTATCTTCAATATTTGTTACTTTTTCATCAAATGGAAATTTTTTCCAAGTATTTCTTAAAAAAGCACTATTCGCATTATGAAAAAAAGGATCTTTTTTTTGAATTTTCTTATCAAGTCCAAAAACTGTAATTAAATCTCTTTTATCCAAATCATTGCTGTATGATAATGGCTCTTGCCTACCATAAACACCAGCAACATTTTCGTCATTTAAATCAAATACTAGATTTTCTAGCCAGTTTTTATTTACAGGAATACAATGTGCGGATAGACATACTATAATCTTTCCTTTGGATTTTTTTATTCCATAATTGATTGCTTTGCCTGGTAAGAAATTTTTAATTTTAATTACTTTAAGTTTATATTTTTTAATTTTATCTAAAGTTTTGTCCGCAGAATTATTATCAACAATTATTATTTCTACATTTTTATAATTTTGATTTTTAATATTTTGCACACAAGATTCTATCCATCTTTCTTCATTTTTTGTTCTAATAATAATCGAGATAAGAGGTTTATTTGAAAGTATAGATTTCATATTATAATATTTTTTTAGAATACTTATTTGCAAATTTATAATTTATTTCTGCTCCCAAGCCTTCTTTGTTGTTAATTAAAATAGAGCCATTTTTTATTCTAAATTTTTTTTCTAAAAAAGAATTAATAGTCGGATTGTACGTAACATTAAATTCAATTAATTTATTATCAAGTGAACTTGATAAATGAAAATTTGAAAGCATACTTATTGGATTAGACCAATTATGGAAAATAACCATCTTATTTGGTTTATTAAATATTTTTTTTAAATCTAATAATTCTGTAATTGTAATCATGTTAGTATCTGGCTGATATATATCTATATAATTTGACCATTTTATGAAGTCCTTTTTATCAGTAATTGATTCTCCAAAAGATATTTTCGTTTTTGATTTTTTATGAATTGTCTTATAATTATTTATATTTCTTTTTAAAGGTTCTTCAATGAATAGAAAATTCAATTCATATAAACAATCAGATAAATAGTAAAAATTTTTAAGATTGTCGATTCTGCAACCTAGATCTATCATTAATTTAAATTCATTCTTTACATTTTTCCTTAATTTTTCGCATAATTTAACTATTTTTTGAATATCAACTTTAGGAGGGTTTTTAATCCTTTCAAAATGAGAAATTTTATTTCTAGGAATAGGTGGTCTAAATTTATAACCTTTAAAACCTTTTGATTGGAATTTTAAAGCCTCATTAGAAATTTTATTTAAATCTTGATCTTCAAAAATCATCCCTCCACTAGCATATAAATCAATTTTTCTATTAACTATATTTTTCTTACTAATATAATTACTTAAATTAATTTTAGAAATTTTTGATCTTATATCCCATATAGCTTGATCAAGCCCAGCAATTAGAGAACATATTATTAAATAATTTTTTTTTTTAATAAATTTTTTTTTAATTTTTTCTAAATCAATTTTATAAATATTTTTATTTTTAATATGTAGAAATATCTGGCTACTAACTAGTTTGGAAATTATTTTATAGTCTAAAAAATAAGAACTTGGTTCTCCATAACCAATAATACCATTAGTTGTAAATACTTTGAAATAAATTGTTCCATTAATCACATGATTGGCGCATGGAAAATTAAGATTTTTTATAGGCAACTTATAATGATAAATTTCTATTTTTTTAACTTTTATATCCATTAATTTTTTTCAAAAATTTCACAGATTTTATAAACTTCAATCAAATCATTTGTTGATGTCATAAGATTTGATCTTTTTTTATTATAAAAGCATCCATTTATAAAATCTTTATAAAGTTCTTTAAGACCTGGTTTAAAGGTTTTATTAACATTAAACTTTTCTTTTTGAGTTATGTAAATATTTTGATTATTTTTTCCTTTTATTATTTTCAAGTCATTGAAAACTTGTAGAGTTTCTGCGGGTGATAAAACATATTTTTTTTTATTAGTAATAAAAATAATTTCTAAATTTGATGGATTGTTTGGGATCAAATTCATAGTAAGAGGTAGTTTTAGTTTTTTATTATTAATTTCAAAGATTGCGCTTTTTCCTTCCATTAAATTATATTTTTTATTTGTATATATCTTGTAATTTTTAAGATTAATTTGATAATTTGATAATTTTAAAATTTTATAAATTAGACAAATCCAATGTGACGAAATATATTTAATTAAATTTTTTTTAATATTTGCACCTCTTTTTTTTAATATTCTTTTATAACTATCAGGAAAATTTGCAATTACACTAACCAGCTTATCTCTTTTAATTTCTTTAATTAAATTAGGAATGTAGTCATAATAATTTCTATTATATCCAATAGATATTTTTTTTAATTTTTTATTGTCATGTTTTTTTAATAATTTATGAAGTTCAATTGAAGATATAATGAGAGATTTTTCTATCAAAAAAGTAATATTATATTTAAGTGCAATTTTAAAATTTTTTAAAAGGGATTCCCATGATGAACATATAATCCAAAAATCGATTTTTGATTTATGCTCTATTGCATCTTCAAAATTAGTAAAATGATATTTTATTTTATATTTTTTTTGGAATAAAAAATTTTTTTTTGATTTAGTTTTAGTCACAACTTTTAAAATATTATGATTAAAATTTTTAATAACTTTAATATATTCCTCTGCGATGACACCTGACCCAACGATACCTACGTTTATTTTTTTGGATAACTTTACTTTTGTAGAAATTTTTGCCATCTATGAAATGCTTTTTCTCCATTTAAAAGCCCATTTACATCACAAACATTACAAGGGCTATGCTTTCTATCTTTGTTAATTAATTTCTTTCTAAGTGAGGTAAATTTTTCGTTTGACCAGATAGAAATTAGAGAATTTTCTTTTAAATTCCCCATTGGTAGTTCTTTTTTCCAATCATTTGAACACATTAAAACATCCCCGTTGTGATCGATTAGAACTTTATAAAAAGGATAATAGCAGGGTTGTTTTAAAGGCTCATTTAATGGTTTTAGCTCAAATTTTTCATTCTTTAAAGATACAGATCCAGCTCTATTAGAAATTGTTAGACCATAACTCTGATCTGGTCCTAAATATCTTTTTCTAATTATAAATTCTTTATCACTAAGATTTAGTTCTTTTTTAATATTTTCAAATATTTCTATTTGATGAGGTCCGTCATATAAACTTATTCTACAGTTTGTTAATCCGGACTTAAAAAGTTCTTTTAACCTATCTTTTCCATTTTTTGCAATTAATGGATCTCCATTTGTAACTATTTCAATTGGACTAATTTTTAAATCTTTACGAATTAAACTTATATATTCATTTAAATTTTTTGTGAGTAAAGGCTCACAAAATCCTGAAAAAGAAATTCTACCAGTGAAATTATTTTTTTTTAAATCTTCAATTAAATTTTTATATATTTTTAGATCTAAAGATTGAAGTACATTTGGGTACGCGGCTTCATCAACTCTTGGGCAGAAAAAACACCTTCTATTACACGCACCATTTATACTTATTTCTATTGAAGAAATTGGGGGCGCTCCATTTTCCAAATTATTACTTTTTTCAAGATGATCATTTAAAAAATTATCAATTCTTTTAATATTAATATCTGTGTATAATTTTTCTTTCATTACAAATTTTAACTACCCTAGTATTATCAAATTTTAAATTATTTTTTTTTTTAAAACTTTACGTGCTAAAATATTCATTTTTTTAACCAACAAATTAAAATCTTTATAATTAATTGGTTGTAAAGGGTCTACTGCAGAATTTTTTGGATCAGGATGGACTTCTAGCATTATTCCATCTGCGCCTGACGCAACACCAGCTAGGGCCATTGAATGAACCCACGGCCTCCAAAAAGTTGCATGCGATGGATCAACAACTATAGGAAGATGTGTCATTTCTTGAGCGGCTGGAACTACCTGTAAGTCTAACAAGAATCTTGAAGTCGATCTATGAGTATGTGGCACAGAAACGCCTCTTTCACATAATAATACTTTTTTGTTTCCTTCTACTAAAAGATATTCAGCTGCACCCAGCCAATCTCTAAGCGAAGCTCCATAATGTCTTTTAAGCATCAAAGGTTTTTGAGTTTTAGCACAAGCTGTTAAAAAAGGAAAATTTTGCATATTTCTAGAACCAATTTGAATTATATCAGCTACCTCAGAAACTAATGGCAAATATTTCTCCTCCATCACTTCTGTTATTATTGGAATTTTATATTTTTTCTTAGCATTATACATCCATTCTATTCCTTGTTCTTTTGTTTCGTAATATTTTTTACTTCTATAAGGAAAAGTTAGAGGTTTGAATGCACCACCTCTTAAAAAATGTGCACCAATTTTTTTAACATTTTTTGCAACATCCATAATTAACTTTTCAGATTCAACCATATTTGGGCCAGCAAAAATTGGAATAGTATTTCCTCCAAATTCAACTCCAGCAATTTTAAACTTTGATTTATGTTTTCTGTTTTTTTTTGCAACCAATGGAAATTTGGATTTTAAATCATCAATACTTATATCTTTGCCTGGAAATTTATTATCCATTTATTTTTTCATTAACTTAAATACTAATTTTTTATTTTTCATATTGTTAGTAAGCATAAAACCTTTTACTGCTTGCATCAAATTCATTTTTAAACCATTTATATTATTGCTTTTAATCTTATTTGAATGCATTAGTTTAGTCTCTAAAGGGTTATAAATTATATCAAATATTTTAATTGAAGAATTGTTTTCAATAAAATTCTTTGTAATTTTTTCATTTTTTTTAATTTGTAAATTATTTAGTTTTTGGAAGATATTTGAATTTTTTTTTTTTACATATTTGAGTTTTGATATTTTTGATAGAGGGCTAAAAAATTTTAAATTATAAAATTTATTATTTCTTTTTATCCATGAATTAAATCCTATACTAGATGTATTTATAGCCAAACCAATATCTTTGAGTTTTAATAATTGATTATAATTTTTGATTATATTAATATTTTTTTTATTTCCAAATTTATTTAAAAATAATTTTAACTTTCTTTTATTTCGATTAAAAAAAAAAAAAATTATAACCTTTAAATTGATTTAAAACTGAAGTAATAACTGATTTTCCTGCTCCTCCACATCCTATGATTAAAATACTGCTTTTCTTTTTAATTTTAATTTTTTTTAATGTTTCTAAACTTCCAAAATAATCCGTATTAAAACCTATTAATTTATTTTTTTTTTTTACTATAGTATTTACCGATCCTATTTTTTTTGAGTTTTTATCTACTATGTCTAAATACCTAATAACTTTTTCTTTATATGGCATGGTAACAGACCCTCCCAAAAAATTATTATTTTTTTTAAGGTGCTTCATCACTTTTGATAAATTATTATAACTAATATCAGCAGGATACATTTTGATTTTTTTTTTTATTTTATTATAAACTTTATTCCAAAGCTTAGGTGATCTTGCACCTTCTGATGGAGTTTCTCCCAAGATCAATGCAAATTTTTTTTCTTTAATTAAAATATTGTTATTTAAGTAATTGTTTAATTCCATAATTAATGGCCTAATTTTGATTTAATGTTTTTTTCATTATAATAAACCCATCTATCTAGCTCTGAACTTTTGTACATCATATTTATTAATTTTATCGTGTTATAACTTTCGGTAGCTCTAGTTGGTAATTTTTTATTTAATTTTAATTGGCTATCAATTAATTTCTGAAAAACTACTCTATGAGATAACCCGTAACCATTTGGTACATTTTCTGAATATTTTTTTTCTAATTTAGTAAATTTTTTTTTTGAACCATTTTCAGAAATTTTAATCTTATTACAACACAGCCCATGCAAATTATAAACTTTTGTTTTTGTGTAAATACTTATATTTGCAGTTATATCGCATGGTCTTAAAGCAGTTGTTAAATTTACAGTAACAGACAAATTATTCTTAAACAAAATTAAAGCACTATGAGTGTCTTCTGCCTGTAACTTATTAGATTTATTAGATAAATTACTTATACATTTTATCGGCTTTCCAAATAAATAACACAATAGATCGATGTAATGTATTCCCTGCTGAGCCAAAACTCCTCCATCCATTCTCCAATTTCCGTGCCAATCAGAATAATAGCTTTGACTTCTTGACCATAATAAATTTAAATTTACTAACACTAAATTTTTTTGAATTTCTTTGACGAATTTTTTTAAAAATAAAATTGGCTTATTATATCTATTTTGAAATATAACATAAAATTTTAATCTTTTCTTTTTCGCAATTTCATTTAAAATTTTAAGATCTTCAAGTTTTAGAACTGGAGGTTTTTCAACAATTACATTTTTGTTTTTTTTAAAAGCCTCAAAAATATGCTTAAAGTGATTTCCTGATTCCGTTGCAATATAAACGAAATCAAATTTTTCATTAAAAAATCTATTTAAATTAGAGTATCCGTCGCAATTAAATTCTTTCTTGAATTTAGCTATTTTTTTTTTTATTTTTGTCGCATATTGCAACTATTTTTGAGTTTTTTAATTCATTTTTAAAAACTTTTGCTACTCTTATATCAAAAACTCTTCCTAGTCCCAAAACACCAAAAGTTACTTTTTTATTCACCATAATCAGTAATAGTTATTAATTTATTATTTAATAATTTTTTAATTATTGATTTTAATTCATTTAGTTTTAGCCCACACAAATTAGCAATATCATTATATGAATGCTTTCCATCAGCGTAACTTAAAACATCTAAATATAAACGATTTTTTTTTTGTTTTACATAACTTTTATCAAACTTTGTAAGGCCACCTATTTTTGTATATAAGTTTCTTTTTCCTAAGTTCGGTTCACAATATTTTGTAGATTTTATATATATGTTGCTCTCAATATTTCTAATCAATAATTTTAAAAAATCATAACTTTTGTTTAGCCCTTTTGATGTTACTACTCTTCCAAGAGTATCTAATGAAGTATGATACTCTGGGTATGCTCCAAATTTAGATCTCATAACTGTTGCTATTGGTAAATCAATACCTGGTGCACAAAATTGTCTTTCATCACTCCCTCTATCTAGCCAATTGTATCTTTTAAATTTTGGATAAACTTTATTTAAGAGATTTTTTACAGCTTTGTCACTTAAAGTATCACCATCTCTTGATGGAAGATAAGAAAATGTTCTATTATCACCTAAACAAGTAAGGTTAAATCCTCCTATTATATTTTTCTTCATTTTTTTAAAATTTTTTGAAAGGTAAGCTATTGATCCAATAGTTTCAGGAATAAATATAATCCTATAAGTGTATTTTCTATTTTTAATTTTTTGTATCCATTTAGACAGATAAATTAAAACGGCAGGTCCAGAAATTTCATTATTTGCTAAAGAAGGATGACAAATATAAGTTGATAAAAGAATTTCTTTTTTTAACTTTCCTTTTAAAATTATTTCACCATAAGACATTCTACCTTTGAAATGCTCCGCCTGAATATTGACTTGATAAATTCCTTTTTTTAATTTTTTTTTTTGATTGTGTGAAATACAAAATCCCCATTTTTTATTGTAGTAACTTGTTTTATAGGGAATTGCTTTTGGTAATCTTGGAATGGAATATAAGTTTTTTTGTAAAGTTGCTAAATTTAATTTTTTTTGAATTCCTATACTATAATTAAGCAGATGGAGATTATTTTTTTTAAAATCACAAATCTTTTTTCCTTCTGGAGTTATAATATATGCATTTTTAACTTTCCACTCATCTGGAATTGACCAATCGAACACTTTCTTGCCCGAAGATATATTTAGGATTTTTAATTCTCTTACTATTTTTTTTAATTCTATAAGTGTTTGTCTTGTTCCTATGCCTGTTATACTTCTATTTAAAGGCCAGAGTTTTTTACAAAAGTCGAATATTCTATTACCTGTTGACATCTAAGAAGTATTTATCATTATATTAAAAAATAAGCAGCTATAATCTATATTTTGCTTAAATTTTACTGTCTATATAAAAATTTTGTTGCTTAAAGAGATAATAATATTATAACCTTCACATTTATGGCAGGCACAAAAATTAAAGATCAATTTAAAGAACTTATATCTCCTTTTTTAAAATCAAAAATGGAAGAGGCAAAAAAAAATTATGGGGAAAGCAGCAGTGAATATTTAGCAATAGCTAGACAGTACATACAGGATCCATTGGAAACAAAAATAGTAGGCGGTCTTGAAAAACCAAGACACTATCAGAGCGAAGTAAGAGCTTATTATGATAATAAACAAGTCAAAGGTATTGAAAGACTTTATAAAAGAACTATTTTATTAGAACCAACTACAGTTTGCGCCGCTCATTGCAGATGGTGTGTTAGAGGTCAATATCCGGTTGAAACAATGAGCAAGGATAACATTTCAAACGCAACAAAATATATGGGCTCTGATGAAAGAAGAGAAGAACTCAAAGAAGTTTTGATTACAGGTGGAGATCCATTAATGAGTGTTCCTTTGCTTGCTTTTACTCTTAATGAAATAAAAAAGAATGCGCCAAATATAAAAATCGTAAGAATAGCCAGCAGAGTTCCTTTTCATGATCCTGAGAGAATTAATAACACAATGCTTGAAATGTTTTCTGACTTTTCAGATTTTAGACTTGAACTGGGGACTCATATAAACCACCCAGTAGAATTTTGGAAAGAGTCAGTAGAATCTTTAAAAAAACTACAAAGTGTTGGATTTAGAATTTATAATCAAAATCCCCTTTTAAAGGGAGTAAACGATAATTTTCAAACTTTGTCTGAGCTTTATTCTAATCTTAGAGATTATGATATAGAGTCTCATTATCTTTTTCATGCTGTTCCATTAAGAGGGATGAGTCATCATAGAACAAGTGTTAAAAAAGGTATAGATTTATCAAATGATCTTAGTAGCTGCGGTGAGTTTTCAGGAAGAGCAAAAGCAAAATATTGTATCTTAAGTGATATTGGTAAGATTATTGTTTATCAAGATACAATTGTTGATAGAAGAGAAAAAGATAATTCAATTTTGTTGAAATCAGGATTTAATATAAAGAACAGATTGCAATGGAATCCGTCTTGGGAAAAACCAGATAGCGTTGAAATGGATGAAGACGGAACTATGTATGTTTGGTATTTAGATGGATCTGACGATAAAGTTGAAAGCATAACTCAAGGAAGTCAAGTATCTAGTCAGCATTAAATTTAATGAAATTTAATACATTATCGGAAATAAAAAGAAGCTTGAAACAGCTAAAACTTAAAAAGGGCTCAAGTTGTTTATTGCATTCATCAATTAATGGAATAGGTCCAATTAAAGGAATAAATATTAAAAAAATTCCTGAAGTCATAGTCGACTTAATATTTAAGGAAATAGGAGATAATGGAACCTTATCAGTTATGACGCCATATTATGATTATGGATTAAAAAATAAAAAATTCGATATTAAAAATTCTCCGTCCGCGAGAGAATTGGGAGCAATAAGCAGTTATATTTATAACAAAAAAAATTCTTTTAGATCATTAAATCCTTTATTTGCTATTTCATCAATTGGAAAAAAAGCCAAACATATTACTAGCGGAAAGACCCCTACTGCTTTTGGATTTGACTCGGCATGGGACAAATTATTTAAATTAAATTCAAAAATATTGTTTCTTGGTTGTGATATGTCTGTTTGTACTTTTGTTAGATATATTGAATTTAGATTTGGAGTGCCTTATTTATATAATAAGCATTTCAATAATAAAATAGTTTTTAATAAAAAAATTTTATCAAGTTATTCAACGAGTACTTTAAGATATTCTTATTTATATTTAAATTATGATGTTCTAAAGTTTCAAAAAATATTAATTAGAAAAAAATTATTAAAAATAATTTCAAATAAAAAATTTAAAGCAATGTCAATTGATATGAAACCATGTTTTGATAGTGGAATTGAAAATTTAAAAAAAAATTTATTCTTTTTTTTAAAAAACTCTCCAAAATATAAACGAAAACTTACACCAATAGCCTAATGAATTTCCAAAATGAATTTTTTGAAAAATCGGCAAAAAAATATCCCAATTATATTGCTGTAGATGATCATGGTAAAAAGATAACTTATAAAAATTTAGATATATATGCCAATAAAATTGCAAATTTTTTGTCAAAATTAGGATGCTCCTTTAATGATAGAGTGTGTATTTTTACTGAAAAAAATATAAACCAATATGCAAGTATTCTTGGAATTTTAAAATCTGGAGCATGCTGGGTGCCCCTTAGTTATTTGTTTCCAAAGAAAAGATTGTTTTTTTTAATTAAAGATATTAATCCAAAAGTAATAATAACTGAAAAAAAATACTTGAACAAAATTTTGAAATTTAGAAATAAATGTAAATTTATTATTTTAGATAGTAATAAAAAATTTGGTAAAAATGTTTTTTCTAAAAATTATATTTTGAAGGAAAAAAAAACAAAACCTAGATTATATAATCTAAGTTCATCAAACTTAGCTTATATAATTTTTACATCAGGTTCGACTGGCAAACCCAAAGGTGTTATGGTTACGCACGAAAATACATCTCAATTTTTAAGTCACTCTAAAAAATATTTTAAACCTAAAACACGGTTAAGATTTGCACATATATCTGAACTTACTTTTGATGTCTCAATATTTGACATATTTATATGTTGGGTTAATGCTGGTACAATTATTCCTTTTAATAAAAAACATTATAGAATTAATCCTTTCGCCTTCTTTTCTAATAATAAATATATAAATGCAATGTTTGTAGTGCCTAGTTTTTTTAAAAAACTAAACGATATTGAAAAATTTAATTCGAAAGAACTCTCAAAACTTAAACATATTGTACTAGGGGGAGAAGCAATTCCAAATGGATTGATATCTAATTGGTATAACTCCAATAAAAGTTCATCAGTTTATAATGTTTATGGAACAACAGAAACAGCAATAATTTCTCACTGGCATAAAATTTCAAAAAAAACAAAAGATAATGATAATATTCCAGTCGGTAAGTCACTTCCAAATGTTCAAGTACTACTTTTGGAAAATTCAAAAATAAACAATAAATCTGGGGAAGTTCTTGTATGTGGTCCACAAATATCTCCTGGTTATTGGAATAATTTATTTCAAACAAATCAATATTTTATTCCTCACCCAGAAGAAAAAAAAATTCCTCAAAAATTTTATAGAACTGGAGACAAACTTTTTAAGGATAGTGATGGGTTGTATTATTTTGTTGGAAGAACTGACAATCAAGTTAAAATAAGAGGTCATAGAGTTGAGCTAGAAGAATTGGAAAATTGTGTTAAAAATATTCAAGGAATTAATGATGCCACAACACTTGCTTATAGCAGAACTGGAAAGACAACTGATTTAGAACTTTTTTCTTTCATAATAAGTAACTCTAAAAAAGTAACAAAAAATAAAATTTTAAATTTTATAGAAAAAAATTTACCAAAATATATGTTGCCTTCTGAAGTATTTATTAGAGAAAGTGACTTTCCAAGAACCCAGAATGGAAAAATAAACAAAAAAGAACTTATAAAAGATATTTTAAAAAATATATACTAACCTAATTTTTTAATTTTTTGTCTAAATATTTGTAAATTGATTTTTCAGATTGTAGTATAAAAATATCTTTTGGATTAATAGAAATTTTAAAGTTTTTTTCAATTTCTTGTATTAACAGCATATGCCCTAATGAATCCCATCCTTCTATATTTTCGGAACTATAAATTTTTTTTTTTTTACTTTTTTTAACTCTAAATTTTTTTTCAATTAAGTTTTTTACTTTTGTTTGCAATGATTTTTTGTTTGACATATGATGCAACTAACATATTATAATTCTTATTTGTTGCAATAAAAAACTAATCTAAGTTCAAATGAAAAAATATATTTATAACAGATTTAATTTTAGTAAAAAATATCAAAACGAACTTATAAATTTTATAAGAAATTTCTCTAACGCAGAAATGGGAGGAAAAAAATTTTATGATGGAACAAATACCCACTACATGCAAAATGCATATGAAATTGTTAAATTAATTTTCGAATTAAAAAAACATGAAAAAAAAAAGAAATATAAATTAAAATCTTTTCTTGAAATAGGATATTCGGCAGGTTTTAACAATTCAGTATTAAATAAATTTTTCAATTTTAGTAAAATAGTTGCTGTTGATAATGTTGATCCTGCAGGGAAAAATACAAATACTTTTTTTTCTAATTTAAGATTCAAAAGTATTTCTTTGATTTGTGGAGACTCAACTGACTTAAAAACAATAAGTAATGTAAAAAAATTAGGAGGATATGACCTGATATTTATTGATGGTGGACATTCTTATGAGATTGTTAAAAAAGATTTTTATAATTATAAAAAATTTTTAAATAAAAATGGAGTAATTGCTTTACATGATATAAAATCAAATTTACCCATTGGGGTACCTAAATTTTGGAATGAGGTAAAAAGAGACCATAAAAACTGGAAAATTAATGAATTCTTTGAAAAAGATCATATGATTGAATGTGGTATTGGTTGTTTAACAAAGAATTAATTCATGGTTTCAAGCATTAGTGAAATTCTTAAAAATTCAAACTATGAGAATTGTATTTTTAATTCTTCTTATAAGAAAAAACTTGATGATGAAGGATATTGCTTACTACCACCTGACAAAAGTTATTGGGATTGGATAGGTTCAAAACCTGAAGAAATTAGAAAAGTTATAAATTCATTAATAAATAAAGAGGGTTTTGCCGCAGGCTCTGAAGGAAAAGAGGAATTTACTATAAAAAAAGGAAAAAAAATTGAAAACGGAGCAGTAAGATTAGGAAACTTATTAAATAAAAATAAATTATTTTCAAAAATTGCGACACTTCCAGATATTGTTTTGGCTAGCCATGAAATAATTCAAGATGAAATTAAATTATCATCAATTTTATTCAGGCAACCAAAACCTAATGGAGACGAACAAGAAATTCATATGGATTGGGAGCCTAGGCTTAATTCAGATGAAAGTTTTGATGATGTAGTGTCTTTTCTCTATTTGGAAGATGCAAATGAATTAAATGGTGCAACAAAAGTTATACCTAGATCTCATAAAAAGCTTGGCTACCCAAACCAACATATCAATCCACATTTGAAACATCCTGATGAAATTACTATTGAAGCTAAAAAAGGATCTATATTAATTTTAAATGCCTTAACTTGGCATAAAGGTGGAGCCAATAAAAGTGGAGAAGATAGAGGAATAATCGTAATTGATTACCGCAAAAGAAATCATAAACAGCTTTTAAACCTTAAAATGTATATTGATAAAGAAACAATAGATAATTTTAATGAAAATGAAAAATATTTATTTGGCTTAAGAAAAGAAGATGTTTTTCAAAAAGAAAGGTCTTTTGGGCCAGGTGCAAAATATAAAAAATGGCTCGAGGAAAACCCTAAATTTAATTATAAAAAATAATTAAATTATAATAACTGGTCTAATTACACTTAATATTTGTAATAAAATTTGCAAATTTTTTGTTTTTTTAAGATAATTTGAATTAAATAAAAAATCATTGTAAATATCAGAGCATTGATTTAATTTAGATTTTCAAATTTAAGTTATATTATTAAATTTCTATGGACAAAAAAAAACTAAATAATTTCTGTAATAAATCTTTAAAAAAAATAACAAAAGCCGAGAAAATAAAAATTAGCTCAGATCCAAAAAAGATTATTTTACTGGGAGATGGATCAATAATTGACTCAATAGGTTTTGTAAATTTTATAGTCGAAGTAGAAACAATTTTAACTAAAGAATTAAAAAAAACTACAACAATAAAAATTGATAAAATACATTCTATAAATACAGGTAAAAAAAAATTAAACTTGCCTGATTTTGTTAATGCTTTACATAAATTAATTTGATGAAAAATAGTAAAAGCGTATTAATCATTACTGGCACATCTAGTGGGTTAGGAAAAGATTTAGCAAGATACTTTCTAAAAAAAAAATATATAGTATGTGGATGTAGCCGTGGAAAAAGTAAAATTAATTCAAGAAATTATTTTCATTCAATTTTAGATATACAAAATGAAGATGAAGTTAAAAAATGGATAAATAACATTTATTTAAAATTTAAAAAAATTGATTTTTTAATTAATAATGCTGCAATTATTCCTGCCTCTTTCCCTGTTCTTCTAAATAATATGAATCTTGTAAGAAAAGTTTTTAGCTCAAATGTTATAGGGCCAATAAACTTAATGAATGAAGTTTCAAAAAAAATGTTAAAAAAAAAGTTTGGAAGAATAATTAATTTTTCCTCAATGGCAGCTGGCCTTTTAGAAGAGGGAACATCTTTATATTCTTCATCAAAAAAAAGTTTGGAATTTTATAGTAAAATATTTGCAAAGGAGTTATCAAAAGAAAATATCACTTGTAACACTATAGCTCCATCTATGTACGATACTCCTTCATTTAGAGAGTTGGGAGAAAAAATAATTAATAGTGCAACAAAAAAATTACAAGTTAAGAGAAAGTTAAAAATCAATGAAATATCTGATATTATTGAATTTTTATTTAAGAAGGAATCTAGAGTAATTAATGGACAGACAATTTACTTAGGTCTTATTATATAAATGGATATATCAGATTTTCAAAAAAACATAGTTCAAAATTTGCGTGGTTTTTATTTAACTCAAATTATTTCATACTTAGGCAAATCAAATTATATAGACTCGATAATTAGTAAAAAAAAAATTGACCTAAATAAAGATAAATCTATTTTTTCAAAAAAAGTCCTTAAAATAATTTTTGATTATTTTTGTAATGTAGGTTTTTCTAAAAAAACAAATAATTATTATATTTTAACTGAGTTAGGAAAAGATGTTTTGAAAAGATATTCTTCATATTTTGTTCCTCACTCATATAAGAATTACTTTTATAATTTAGAACATCTTTTAAAAAATGATATAAGTAAAGCTATAGTTGATAGAGAAGAAAATATTCTTGGAAGTGGAAAAACCCATTTAAGATACTTTATACAAGCAATTTCATTCATTAAAAGAAAGACAAAAGCCACTTCTTTAATAGATATTGGCATTGGAAATGCAGATTTTGCTATCAACTTAAACAGACAATATAATTTAAAAAAAATATTTGGAGTAGATTATTCAAAAATATCAGTTTTAAGATCTATAAAATCACTTAATAAAAATAATATCAATAATAAGGTAATTCAATGTGATGGGGCTAATGTAAAATATTGGTCGAAAAAAGCTAAAATTTTTTTAAAAAATGAAAATATAGTTATTTCTTTGTGGTTTTTAATTCATGAAATTTCAAATAATTCTGAGTCAAAAATAATTAAATTTTTAAATGACATTAAAAAGCAGTTTCCAGGTGCAACAATTATTATTTGTGAACTAGTTAATATACCTTATGAAGTACTTTCGAATAATAAAGAATCTACATTTATACCTGAATATTTGCTATTTCATCAATTATCTTCTCAAGGCGTACTATCTATTGAAAAATTGAATTTAATTATAAAAAAATCAAATTATAAAGTTATTGAAAAAATAAATTTTGATGAAATGAAAAAAAATAATACACAAAAGAAATATCCAAGTTGTGTATTATTATTTTTAAAATAATTATGAGTGCAGGAATTACTTCAACTGGAAAATATATACCAAAGATAAAGATTACAAATGACTATGTATCTAAAAAACTAAATATATCAAAAAAACTATTATTTGAAAAAACAGGAATTAAAACTCGATTCTTTTCATCAAAAAAAGAAAGTATATCCTATATGGCTGTAATGGCAGCAAAGCAAGCAATAAAAAGATCAAAAATAAAAAAAAATGAAATTGATTTAATAATTTGTTGTAACTTTGTAGGGGAATATCAATTTCCTTGTTTAGCTTCTAAAGTTCATAAAGAGTTAAAACTAAAAAATTGTGGAACATTTGATATAAATGCAAATTGTACAGGTTTTCAAATAGGTGTGAGTTTAGCATGTGAAAAATTAAATTTTGATAAAAAGCTAAAAAATATCTTAGTTATTGGATCTGCTTTGCAGTCAAAATTCTTGGATTGGAAAATAGCAGAAAATTCTATGTATTTTGGAGATGCCTCAGGTGCAGCAATAGTATCAAGAGTTCCAAAAGGTTTTGGAATGATTTCATCAGAAATTAATACTAATAGTGATGCATATGAAGATGTAAGGTTAATAGGTGGAGGATCTTTGATTTCAGCTAAAGAGTATAAAAAAAAAAATAAAAAAAAATATTTGTATGATATGAATGGTCTTGAAACTTGGAAACAAGTGGTAGTTTATCAACCAAAAATAATTAAAAAAGTTTTAGATAAAGCTAAACTTAAATTAACAGACATAGACATGTTCATTTTTCATCAAGCAAACAAAAATTTACTGGATTATCTTTGTTTAAAACTTGGAATAAATAAAAATAAAACATTCACAAATGTACAAAAATATGGAAATACTGCTGACGCTTCCATTGCAATAACATTAAATGATGCTGTAGAGTCAAAAAAAATAAAAAAAAATTCTTTGGTTCTTATATCGGGTGTAGGGGCAGGATTTGTTTTTGGAGCATCAATTTTAAGATGGTATTAAATGATAGAAATAGGAAAAATATATAGAAAAAACATAAAAATTACAGATAACAAGATAAAATTATTTAAAAAAATAACTCTTGATAAAAATCCAATTCATGAAAATCAAAATCTAGCAAAAAAATTTGGTTTTAAAGGTCCTATAGCGCATGGAATGTTAGCTGGTTCATTGCTTTCAAATATAATTGGAAACAAGATACCTGGAGCTGGAGCTTTATGGACTGACTGTAATATTGCATTTTCTAAACCAGTTTTTAAAAATGATATATTATCTTTTGAAAGTAAAATTTTAAAAATATCTTACTCAACTTTAACACTTGTTTTATTAGTAAATGTTTATAACCAAAATAAAGATAAAGTTTTAAATGCTTATTCTACAGTTAAATTTCCTAAAAATTTCCTAAAAAAAATAAAAAAAAACAATCATAATATTTACAAAAAAAAAGTTATTAAAAAACAATTAAAACCTTTAATTCTAATAATTGGAGCAAGTAGTGACTTAGGATTAGAAATATCTAACAAATTAATAAAAAAAAAAAAAGAAACTTTTGGTTACGTATAATTCTGGAAAAAAAAAATTAGGTAAAAAAGTTATAAATAATAAATCTGTAAAAATTCTAAAGTTAAATTTAAAAAAAAATAAAGAAATCAATAAACTTAAAAAAGTTATTAATAACAAATATTCTATAGAAGGAATTGTTTTTGCTTCGTCTGGAGAAATGAAAATAAAATCTATTGAAAAAACTAGTCAAAAGGATATTCAAGATGAATTTAATATTCAAACAATAGGATTGTTCAATATTGTTAAAAGCTTAGATAAAGAGTTGCAAAAAAATTGCTCGATAGTAGTTATAGGATCGGATGTAGTGTTTGGGAAACCTCCTTCAAAAATGTTAATATATAATATTGCTAAAAATTCTCTATTAGGCTTAACTAAATCATTAGCTGTTGAATTAGGATATAGAGGCATAAGAGTTAACATGATTTCACCAGGTATATTTGAAGGAAAAAGTTCTTTAAATTTTCCATTAATTTCTAAAGAAAAATATAAAGTTGAATCAACATTAAATAAAATTGCTTCGCCAAAAAATATTTCAACTTTAATTGAGTTTTTATTATCAAATAAATCTTCACATCTTACTGGAACAAATATAAGAGTAAACGCTGGAAATTCGTTTGATTAAAAATGATTAATATTAAAAATTTTAGAAATTTTTATTCTTTCTATAATAAATTAAAACTAGCAAATCCTTCAAATTTTTTAAAAACAAGCAAGTTCATAAAAAAACAAAAAATTGAATATTTCAAAACAGCAGACGAAATATGTAAAATAATTTTATATCTCGAAAAAAAATGGAAAATAAAAAAAAATCATTCAATAAATTCTTATAATTCTCTTTGTGCAGAAACAATTAAGGAACAATTTTACTTAAAAAAAGTTGGAACATACAAGTCAATAAAAGAAAATATTAAAAATGAAAATTTATATAATTCATTATCAAAAATGAAAGTATACTTGCTTGGCTTAATGCTAAGTCAAATTTTTTGGCTAAGCCACTTTAAGATCATAAGCTTTTATAAAAATAAAGTTAAAAGTTTTAATAAAAAAAAATTTTTGGAAGTTGGTTCTGGACATGGTTTATTAACTAAATATTTATTAGAAAATAATAAAAAAAATGAAGGTATAATATGTGATATTAGCCAACAATCTTTAAATTTAACAAAAAGAGTAATTAATTACAAAAAACACAAAAGTAATATTAAATTTATAAAAAAAGATTTTTTTAAATTTAATAATAAAGATAAATTTGACTTTATAATACTTGGCGAAGTAATTGAGCATGTAAAAAAACCAAAAAAATTTTTAAATAAAGCAAAAAAATTATTAAAACCAGATGGAAAAATATTTATTTCAACATGTTCAAATTGTGCACAAGTAGATCATTTGTATCATTTTAAAAATATACGTAAAATTAAAAGCCTGTTAAAATCAGTAAATTTTAAAATACAGCATGAACTAATATCTCCATCTGAAAATATACCAAAAAAGGTTTGGCAAAAAGAAAAGATAGCAATTAATTATTGTGCAATACTAAATAAATTAAAATGAATAAAATAAAAATTTTAATAGCTAGAAATTTCACAGTAGAGCCATTAATCGATGAAATACAAGACAAGCTTAAAAAGAAAAATATCAAAGCTCAATTTATGTTTAGTGGATATGAAGATAGTGTTTCAGAGTTTTTGAACAAAAAATCAGTATTTTATAAATTTAACCCTGATCTTGTATTAGTTTTCTACGTATTGGATACTTTTTTGGGTAGTAAAAAACGAAGTGCAAATATTAAAAATCTTATCAAAAAAAGTGTGCTTAATAATATCAATACGATTGTTTCTAAAGTAAAAGAAAATACTCAGAGCAACATTGGTATATTTAGTCTAGTAGACCCAATAGAAATTGAAAATAAAAAATTTAAAGATCTTAAACTATCAATAAATAAAAGTTTAAAGAAAATTTGTAATAAAAATAAATTATGTAATTTTTTAAATTATGAAAATGAAGTTTCAAAAAATGAAAAAATTGTTTTCAATAAAAAACATTGGAAATCATCACTGTATCCTTTTGAATATACTCGGGCACTAGATATATCTAATTTTATTTTTAAGTTTATATCAACCTTGAATGGAAAAAATCATAAATTAATTATTCTTGATGCAGATAATACTTTATGGTCGGGTATACTTGGAGAAGATGGAATAAACTATATCAAAGTTGGAAATTCTGGAAAAGGAAAATATTTTAAATCATTTCAAAAAAAATTAAAGAAATTAAAAAATAGAGGAATAGTTTTGTCTATGTGCTCAAAAAATAATATTAATGATATTGTAAATGTTTTTAAAAGCAGAAGCAAAGATATGCCTCTAAAATTTAAAGATTTCACTAAAGTTAAAGCAAATTGGAAACAAAAAAGTGAAAATATTAAATTAATATTAAATGAATTAAATCTTTCTGAAGATAACGCATTATTTGTAGATGATTCAGAATTCGAAATAGGACAAGTAAAAAATTTTTTCCCAAATTTAGATACATTGTTAGTTCCAAAAGACATTAAAAAATTTGAAAGATTATTTGAAAAAGTAGGTAATTTTGAAAATTTTTCAATAACCAAAGAGGATAGGAAAAGAACAAAATTATACCAAGACGAAGAAAAAAGAAAAACAGAAATAACAAAATTTAAAAACCCTGATGACTACATTAAAAGTCTTAATATAAATATATTAATTAAAAATAATAATAAAAAAAATATAAAAAGACTTTCTCAAATGACACTTAAAACTAATCAATTTAATACTACAACTTTAAGACTTAACGAAAGTAAGATTGAAAAATTAATTGATAATAAAAATTATTTAGTTTCAGAATGTAGTGCTGAAGATAAATTTGGAGATTATGGGATAATTGGATTAGCAATTATAAAAATTAATGAAAGTAATAAAAAAGCTATTGTTGAAAATACTCTATTTAGTTGTAGGGCTTTAGGGAGAATGATTGAAGAGCACTTTTTTCAAAAAATCTTTAATGATTTAAAATTAAAGAAAATAAAAACTATAGAATTTCCCTTTACTATATCAAATAAAAATAAACCAGCTCTTAATTTTTTTAATGATCATAGTTTTAAAAAGTTAAAAAAAAATAATCAAGAGTTTGTTTTTATTGCCGAAATGAATAAAATAAAATTAATTAATAAAAATAATATAGTTAAATATATATAAAATGGTTATCGAAGAAAAAAAAATTAAAAAAATAATATCGAAGGTTTTAAAGGTTAGTACTTCTAGAGTTAATGATAAATTAGCAATGAATTCTTTTGCAAAATGGGACTCTTTAAGCCATTTAAAGATAGTTTTAGCAATAGAAGGAAATCTCAAAGTTTCATTCAAAGAGGAAGATGTAACTCAAATTACAAGTTACAAACTGATTAAACTATATTTAAAAAAAATGAAAATTAAAATAATTTAACTATTCAAAAAGAAAAAAATATATTTATTAGAATTTTTGTTTATTTTATATTTTTTTCTTAGAAAAATATACTTAGGATTTTGATTATCTTGAATTTTTTTAAAACCTAAATCTTTATTTATTTTAATTAAAAATAAATTTTCTTTCTCTGTAACACCAACAATAGAAATTTTATATTTTTTTTTTAAAAGTTTCAAAAATATTTTATAGGCTTTAATTATATCGATAATATTTATTTTATCATCTAAATGAAAACCACATGTACAATATTTTTTTTTTTTGAAAAAATTTACTTCTGACCAAAAATAAATAAATTTTTTATTTACTGTTTTATAAAAATAAAAATTTCTTTTATTATTAAACCACCATTTATAATGATCAATAATATCTATTTTTTTAGAAATACTAAACTTATTATTTTTTTTTGAAACTCTCGAATAATAATAATTGTTTATAAGCATATCGTTATTTTTTTTTTTTAACAACTTTATCATAATTTTTTTGTTAATATTTTTGTAATTCTAGCAGATCCATTTTTATCAATATTAATTTTTTTTCTTTTATGCAGATCTTTAACTCTTTTATAATTTTTAATAATTGTAATTACCAAATCTGAAAATATTTTATGATCTATTTTTCTTCTATGTTTTATATAAAAATAATTTCCTAATTCTTGATAAGGATTAATATCTATATTTTGATTTTTATTAACTGAAATTAGGATTCTGGGTATGTTCAAATAAGAAAGTTCATTAACAATAGAACTATTTGCTCCTATATAAAGATAAGTATTGTTAATAATGTTAGATAGGTTGTAGGAATTATTAATAATTTTTATTTTAATATTTTTATAAAGAAACTTTTTTTTTAATTTAAATAAATCGCTAATTACCAAATTAACATTTATAGATTTTAATTTTATTTTATTTAGTTCTTCAATTAAATAAAATATTAATTTTTTATACATTAAAAAATAATTACCACCACCAAAGTATATAAGAAAATTTTTTTTATCTGTTTTTATTTTTTTTAATTTTGGATTTATAATTTTATATTTTGGACCTAATAATTTTATTGTTTTTTTTCCTACAAGTTTTTTATATCTCAAATAATTTTGATCTAAACCATACCAGCCAGAGTCTATTAAATAATCACAAGAGTGTTTTCTATTAGCTAGATCGTCGAGGACAGCTACTTTGTATCCTCTTTTTTTAAAAAAATTTTCCCATTTGTAATCTATTCTGTAATCATCGACTATAATCAATGAGATATTTTTATTTTTTAGAGCTTTATAAGTATTTTTCGCGTCTTTAAGAAAATTAAATTTTTTATTTCCAAAATTAATAATATTTAAATTTTTTGTTAGACTAGTAACTATATTGTTATCTATTATAAATGTTACTATAAATTTTTTTTTTGTTAGAAGTTTCTGAAGATATAAACATCTAAAAAAATGTCCTAAACCAATTTTTTTATTAAAATTAGTTCTAATGATAATTTCTTTCATGATTGAAATTAAATTACTTTAAATTACAATAATTTTAAAATAAATAAAAAATATTATATTAATGAAATTAAACAAACCTTTTTTTATTGCAGAAATTTCTGCTAATCACTGTGGTTCTTTAAAAATTGCAAAAAGACTTATAGATGATGCAAAAAAATATGGGGCTGATGCAGTTAAACTTCAAACATACACTCCTGACTCTATGACCTTAAATTTAAATAAAAAGAATTTTTTAATTAGTGATGGATTGTGGAAAGGTAAAAAATTATGGGATTTGTACAACATTGCTCAAACCCCTTATAAGTGGCATAAAATACTTTTTTCATATGCGAGAAAGAAAAAAATAGAATGCTTTAGCACTCCATTTGATGAAAGTTCAGTAGATTTTTTAGAAAAACTTAATTGTCCATATTATAAAGTTTCTTCTTTTGAAATGACTGACATTCCATTAATTAAAAAAATTGCTAAAACAAAAAAGAAAATGATTATTTCTACAGGAATGGCGAATATTAATGAAATAAAAAAAACTTATGATGTAGCAAAAAAAAATGGAGCGAAAGAAATTATTCTTCTTTACTGTGTAAGCAATTATCCTTCGAAATTATCTGACTTCAATTTAAATAATATAAAAATTATGAAAGAAAAATTTAAATGTAAAATTGGTTTATCTGATCATTCAAAAAATAATTTAGTTGCTAAATTAGCAGTGGCAGTGGGAGCGGAAGTTTTTGAAAAACATATAGCTCTAAAAAAACATAACAAAAGTCCAGATTACAATTTTTCAATTAAGGGAGAGGAAATAGGAGAATATAGAAAAGATTTAAATTTAAGTTTTCAGCTATTAGGGAAAAAAAAATTTTTTAGAACAAAATCTGAGTTAGCAAATAAGAAATTTAGAAGATCTATATATGTAGTAAAAAATATAAAAAAAGGTGAAAAATTTAGTAAAATAAATTTAAAAAAAATTCGTCCTGGATATGGGCTAGATCCTTCATATTACGAAAATATTTTAAGAAAAAGAGCTTACAAAAATTTTTTTAGAGGAAATCCTCTAAATACTAAAGATTTAAAAAAATTAAAATTAAGAAAATTTTAGATTATTTATGATATAACGGGATAATTCTTTTTCATATAATCGTTACTAAGTAAGTCTGTTAATCTTAATTGAATTGAAAACCTTATCTTGTCAGAAATATTTTTTCCACTTCTGTGGACTAAAAACTCCGAAAAAATTAAAGCCTCTCCAGCTTTTACTTTTGTTTTTATAAATTTAAAGTTTGAACTATCTTTTATTAACATTGAATTTTTTTTCATTTTAAATATCTTTTTTTTTTTGATGAGTTTTTGGTGAAACCTCTAAACATCCTTCCTTGATCCCTGTATTCTGTAAAGGTATCCAAATAACAACAGAATTTAAAGAATGCTTATTATAGGGAAAGTCCTGATGGCAATCAAAATAAGAATATTTTTTATCTTTTGGAAAATCAACTCTTGTCAATGGCCTGGTACCATGATGGGGAAATCTAACTCCTAATTGTTTTGCATAATTAAAAATTTTTTTTACACTAGATATTTGAAAAACCTCAGGATCCAAGTGGATTAAATCAAATACAGCTACAAAAACTTTTCTATATTTGCTTTTTTCTAACTTTATTAAATCTTTATCGTTTTTAATATTTATCCCATACATTTCAGAAGAAATATTGTTAAACATTTTAATCCATTTTTTTCTTAAATTTATTAAGTGATTTTTGCACCCTATATCGACAATACAAAACCCTTTACTATGAAAATCGTTTATTTCTTTTTTATTTAACTTCATTTCATTATTTAAAATGGAAATATCTTTTGTAATTTTAATTTATTTGATTAAGTAATTTGTTCAATATCTATAATATTAAAAATATATTTATTTAAAAAATTTTTTTCAGTGCATAAATCAAGCCAATTGAGCTATTAGTACTGGTCAGCTACATGCGTTACCGCACTTCCACACCCAGCCTAT
>MDTG01144069.1_pt1 | contig 35567 bp, 45 predicted proteins | sample 811421 | NCBI WGS metagenome assembly MDTG01 (sample SAMN05326645, study PRJNA326480) | marine metagenome | isolation source: seawater | place: Pacific Ocean: South East | collected 2011
CTTTTTTTCGGGCGTATAGCTCTAATTGGTAGAGCGGCGGATTCCAAATCCGTAGGTTGTGGGTTCGAGTCCTACTGCGCCCGCCAAGAAATCAAATATTTTTACTTCCATTAAAGCTTATACTAGACAAATAAAGACTGATCTAGCATATTTCCTTATTGTTTAATTAGACCGTCTATTAAGAGAGGTATTTGTGGGCTATTTATCCGCTAAAAACGGGAAAAAGTGGGTTAACTCATTTGTTGCAATAAACTCAGTGCTCTTTGGTTTTATAATAATGAGATTCTTAGAGCAGTTATCGGAGTGGTTTGACTTGGAAGCTTCCATAGCTTCATTTGCGGTATTGAAACAAGTACTTGGCGTATTATTAGGATTAGCATTTTATTTTTCCGTAACAAAAAGTAAAAAAGCTGTCTCCCATATGGATGAAGTTTATAATGAGCTTCAAAAGGTTATATGGCCTGAAAAAAATACAGTTTTGAAACTTACGATCGGAATTATGATAGCAGTCTCAATCGTAAGCGGAATATTTGTTTTATTAGACTTTACTTTTCAAAAGCTTTTGGAATTAACTTATTAAGGATATAACATGAGTTCGGATTCAGAAAATACTGAAACAAATCAGATTACACAAGCTCAAAGTGTTGAAAATACAGAGGCTCAAGAAAATTCCTCAGTGGAGGCAGGGGAAGCTGAGGGCTTTAAATGGTTCATAGCAAGAACCGTTACAGGTCAAGAGAATAAAGTCGCCCAAGCAATAAAAGAGAGGATCACAAATTTAAAATTAAGTGAATTTTTCTCTAGGGTTTTTGTCCCAGAAGAAACAGTTGTTACAAATGCAGGTGGAAAAAAAAGAACTATTAAAAAGAAATTTTTCCCTGGCTATGTCTTGATAAAGATGATCATGAATGATAGAACCTGGCACCTTGTCAAAAATACAGACAAAGTATCAGGATTTGTCGGAGGAACTACTAATAATCCTTCGCCTATAACTGATGAAGAGGCAGAGTACATGCTCGGTCAAGTTGAAGGTGGTGTTAAAAAGCCAAGAACATCCTTCTCTTTTACCGAAGGTGATTCTGTTAAGGTGACAGAAGGACCATTTGCCACCTTTGTTGGAACAGTTGAAGCAGTAAGCGAAAAAGGTAAGTTAAAAGTAAATGTTTCTATCTTTGGTAGACCAACACCTGTTGAATTAGATGTTAGTCAGGTAGAGAAGATTTAGTTAGGAGTCAGGAAAAATGGCAAAAAAAGTTACAGGATTTATTAAATTACAAATTCAAGCAGGAAAAGCGAATCCATCTCCACCGATTGGTCCAGCACTTGGTCAAAAAGGTGTAAATATCATGGAGTTTTGCAAAGCCTTTAATGCAAAGACTCAAAAAGACAATGGAATGATTCTTCCAACAATTATCACTGTTTATAATGATAGGTCTTTCTCTTTCGTAACAAAAACACCACCAGCATCATACCTTTTAAAAGATAAATTAAAATTAAAAAGTGGTGCCAATAAACCAGGGCATGAAGTTGCTGGCAAAGTATCTCAAAAGGTTGTTGAAGAAATCGTAGAGGTTAAAAAACCAGACCTTACTGCCGCTGACTTAGAGGCAGGTATGAGGACAATAGAAGGCTCTATTCGTTCCATGGGTCTTAAAAAAGACTATTAATAAAAATATTAACGGAAGACTGATAAAGTCGTTTGCACCGGAGAAATTATGAAAAAAAGAAGTAAAAAATTCTTAAACGCTCTTTCAAAAGTAGATCTTGAAAAAAATTATTCAATAGATGAAGCTCTTAAACTTTCAAAAGAAGTATCTTTTGCTAATTTTGATGAAACTGTTGATGTAGCTTTTAGATTAGGAGTTGATCCACGTCATGCTGACCAAATGATCAGAGGGGCAATTGCTCTTCCAGCTGGAACAGGTAAAACAGTAAGAGTTTGTGTTATTACCTCTGGTGATAACATAGATAAAGCTGAAAAAGCTGGTGCTGATTTTGTCGGCGGTGATGACATAGTCACAAAGATTCAGGGTGGATGGTTAGACTTTGATAGAGTTATTGCGTCACCTGAAATGATGGGTAAGCTTGGTAAGATTGGTAGAGTTCTTGGCCCAAGAGGTTTAATGCCTAATCCTAAGCTTGGAACAGTAACTAGAGATGTTGAAAAAGCAGTAGCTGAGCAAAAAGCCGGTAAGGTTGAATATAGAACAGAAAAAAATGGTATTGTTCACGTTTCTTTTGGGAAGAAGTCATTTGAAGACTCAAAGCTTAAAGAAAACTTAAATGCTTTAATTGTAGCAATTCTTAAGGCGAAGCCTGCAAGTGCAAAAGGGACTTACTTGAAGTCTGTGTCTGTGAGCACAACTATGGGGCCTGGAATTTCTGTAGATACAAATGAATTATTAAATATGGCGTAGCCATTTAGGGGTTGAAGAAGGTCGGTGTAAAGATAAATCCTGCCTGAAATCTCCCTCCATAATCTTTTAAAGGAGGTATGTATGTTGAATAGAGCTGATAAAACTAAATTAGTGTCTGACTTAAGAGAAAAAATGAACTCTTCAACAGCTGTGTTTTTGACAAACCTTATTGGTTTAAGTGCAAACGATGCAGTGGAGCTTAGAAAGCAAGTTCGTGAAGTAGGTGGCAGTATCTCTGTTAGTAGAAACACGTTGTTTAGACTTGCAGCTGAGGGTTCTGCGGCAGAAGAAGCTTTTAAAGACCTTAAGGGTCCACATGCAGTTGCTTTTGCGACGGAGGACGCAGCAGCAGTTGCGAAGTGTCTAAAAAAAGCTGGTGAATCATCAGAGAATCTAGTTTCATTGAAGGCTGGATTGCTTGAGGGGAAGCTTTTAAGTTCTGAGGAATTGACTACTCTTGCGAACTTACCAGGAAAAGATCAAATGCTCGCAACTCTTCTTGCAACTTTCAATGCACCTATTGGCGCATTTGCAAGAGTGCTTAATGCAATCAAAGAGCAAAAAGAAGAAACACAAGCATAAAAAATTTAAAATTAAGGAGTTTATATGAGCTTAACTACAGAACAAATTGTTGATCACATTTCAAGCATGTCAGTACTTGACGTTGCTAATTTAGTAAAAGAACTTGAAGAAAAGTTTGGCGTTTCAGCTGCACCGGTTGCAGTTGCTGGTGGTGCTGCTGCAGGTGAGTCTGCTGCAGAGCAAACAGAATTTACAGTAGTGCTTGCTGAAGCAGGTGCTAAGAAAATTAACGTTATTAAAGAAATCAGAGGAATCACTGGTCTTGGTCTAAAAGAGGCTAAAGAGCTAGTTGAAGGTGCTCCAAAAGCTGTTAAGGAAGGTATCGAAAAAGCAGAAGCTGAAGAAATCAAGAAAAAACTTGAGGCAGCTGGTGCGAAAGTCGAGCTTAAGTAAATTATTTTTTACTAGACCTATATCCTGGTAGAATGATAAACATTCTACCAGGTTTTTATTATTTATATTCTATCAGGGGACCTCTCAATGACTAAGGTTTTCGCAGACAACGAATGGTTTAGAAAATCATTCTCTTCTCACGAATCTATTATTAACACTCCACCATTGATGAATTTACAAATTCAGAGTTATGAGGAGTTCATGCAAAAGGATGTTCCTCACAGCAATAGGAAGAATATTGGTCTTCACGCTGTGTTTCAATCTGTTTTTCCTATCATGGACTTTAATAAGACAGTGTCTTTGGAATACGTATCCTACTCCTTTGAACCACCAAAGTATTCTTTAAAGGAATGTAGAGAGAGAGGTTTATCTTATGAAGCTCCTCTCAAAGTGGTTGTTAGACTTGTGTTTTTTGATGTTAATGTTGACAAAGATGGTAATGAGTCAAGAACTGTATCGTCTATCAAAGAGCAGGAGGTTTACTTAGGTAACCTTCCACTTATGGCTGAGACTGGTTCTTTTATTTACAATGGAACAGAAAGAGTTATAGTTTCTCAACTTCATAGAAGCCCTGGTATTATTTTTGAGCACGACAGTGGGAAAAAACATAGCTCAGGTAAATTATTGTACTCAGCAAGGATCATTCCTCATAGAGGTTCATGGCTAGATTTTGAATTCGACCATAAGAACCTGCTTTTTGCCAGAATTGACCGAAAAAGAAAGCTTCATGCTACTGTCGTGCTTAAGGCGCTAGGCTTTTCCACGCAAGAGATACTTGATCTTTTCTATAATAAAGAAATCATTAAATTATCTAAAGACGGAAATCATACCCGATCTGTTGACTTTACTCTTCTCGCCGGTACACGTTCAACCGCTGATATCCTAGACCCATCAAGTGGGAAGGCACTTATTAAAAAAGGCAAAAAGTTTACTAAAGTTTCCATTGAAAAACTTAAATCAGCTGGTGTTGACTCTCTGCCAATTTCTACTGAAGAAATTATTGGAAAGGTCGTATCTGAGGATATATTCGATGAAAATACAGGAGAGGTTATTTGTCTATCAAATGAAGCGCTGAGTGAGTCTAAAATTCAGGATTTTCTCTCTGCAGGAATTAGTGAAGTAAATACTCTTTACATAGATATGATCAATTATGGTGATCAAATTAGGAATACGCTTTTATTAGATAAGACTGATTCATCAGAAGATGCTCTTATCAAAATATTTGAGAGGCTTCGTCCAGGCGAGCCACCATCTGTTGAGGCTGCTTCTAGTTTGTTTGATAGTCTATTTTTTGACCCTGACAGATACGATCTAAGTCGTGTTGGTCGGATGAAAATTAATTATAAATTTGGTCTTAATACTCCTGTTGAAGATACTGTTTTAACTAAAGACGATATTCTTACAACGATGAAATATTTGGTTGAGCTCAACAATGGTAAAGGTAGAGTAGATGATATCGACCACTTAGGGAACCGAAGAGTTAGAGCTGTCGGTGAACTACTTGAGAATCAATTTAGGGTAGGCCTTGTTCGTATGGAGCGAGCCGTAAAAGAGAGAATGGCTATTCAAGAAATTGAAACGATGATGCCGTATGACCTTGTAAATCAAAAACCTGTTGCTGCTGCAGTAAAAGAGTTCTTTGGTTCATCTCAACTTTCTCAATTCATGGACCAAACTAACCCACTTTCAGAGGTGACTCATAAAAGAAGGTTAAGTGCACTAGGGCCAGGTGGCTTAACTAGAGAGAGAGCTGGTTTTGAGGTTAGAGACGTTCATAGTACTCACTATGGTAGGATGTGTCCTGTTGAAACACCTGAAGGACCGAATATTGGTTTGATTACCTCTCTTGCTACATATGCAAAAGTTTCTGAATATGGCTTTATTGAAACTCCATACAGAGTAGTGGATGAAAAGCAAAAATTAACTGATGAAGTTAAATATTTCACAGCTTTCGAAGAGAGTGGGAAGACTATTGCTCAACTTGATGCTTCTCACATTGAAGGTAATAATCTTGTTGGGAATCAGGTTCCAGCAAGAAAGGCTGGTGACTTCGCTCTCGTTGACTCTAGTGAAGTAGAGTTAATGGACGTAGCCCCAACTCAGATGATTTCTATTGCAACATCACTAATCCCATTTTTGGAGCATGATGATGCAAACCGGGCGTTAATGGGCTCTAATATGATGAGGCAGGCTGTACCTGTTGTTCGTACAGACGCACCTATTGTTGGTACTGGTGTTGAAAAGGTTGTAGCTTTAGATTCTGGGGCTATTCTAACTGCTAAAGCTGATGGTAAGGTTATTTTCGTTGATAGTAACAGGATTGTTATTCAAAGAGACGTAACTTCTGGTAACGATTCTGGAGTTGATATTTATAAACTTGTTAAATATCAAAGAACTAATCAAAATACCTGTAATAACCAAAGAGCTTTGGTCAAAGAGGGTGATAGAGTTCAAAAGGGTTCAGTTCTAGCTGACGGGCCTGGTACTCAATATGGTGACCTTGCTCTAGGGCAAAATGTTCTTGTGGCATTTATGCCATGGGGTGGCTACAACTATGAAGATTCTATTTTAATATCCGAAGAGCTTCTGGCTAGAGACATCTTTACTTCCGTACATATTGAAAGCTTTGAGGTTGAGGCTAGGGATACAAAATTAGGAAAAGAAGAAATTACAAGAGACATTCCAAATGTTTCTGAGGAATCTCTTAAAGACCTTGATGATGCAGGTGTTATTCGGGTAGGAGCTATTATTAAGCCTGGAGACCTACTTGTTGGTAAAATTACACCAAAAAGTGAATCACAGCTAAGTCCGGAGGAGAAACTTCTCAAGGCAATTTTTGGAGATAAAGCAGGTGACGTTAAAGATACAAGTCTTAGAGTCCCTTCAAGTGTTAGAGGAACAGTTGTTGATGCAAAAGTATACACAAGAGAAGGTGTAGAGATTTGTTCAAGGTCTAGAGAGATTATTGAGGAGCAGTCTTCCTTACTTAGAAGAGATGAGCAAATCGAAATTAATGCCATTAAAGTGTCATCTCTTATGGCAATCGCAGACCTTCTTAAGGGGGCGAAAACAACAGACAAACTAGTATCTGAAGATGGACAAACAGAATTGCTGGCTAAGGGAAGTTCTCTTGACTTTGAAACTCTAAAGGATATCCCATTCGAGCTAATTGGGTATTTGCCTCTTGAGATTTCTAAAGAAGAAGAGTTAAGTGAATATTTTGGCGATGTTCGCAATAAGATTACTCGAGTTAAAACAAAAACCAATGAAGAGATTGCCAAGTTGCATAGAGGAGACGAACTTGCTCCTGGTGTAATCAAAAAAATTATTGTTTACGTTGCAATTAAGAGAAAGCTTCAGCCTGGTGATAAAATGGCTGGAAGACATGGTAATAAAGGTGTTATCTCAAATGTTTTACCTAAAGAAGACATGCCTTATCTTGCAGATGGTTCTCCTGTAGAAATTGTTTTAAACCCTCTAGGTGTTCCTTCGAGGATGAACATCGGACAACTACTTGAGTTACATCTAGGATGGGCTGGTCGTGGTCTCGGAGAGAAGATTCGAATAATGCTTGAGAGACAGAAAGAAATAAATGAAATCAAAGATTTTATTTATGCGATCTATAAAACTGATGAGGTTAAGAGTTGGCTAAAAAGCGCTCCTGATGAAAAGGTTATTGGAGTAGCCAAAAAGCTAGCGACCGGAGTTCGTTTTTCAACTTCTGTATTTGACGGAGCTTCAGAGCTTGATATTGAAGAAATGTTAGAATTAGCAGACTTAGAGAAAAACGGTAAAACGACTCTTTTTGATGGACGCACTGGTGATGCATTTTCCGAAGATGTTACAGTTGGTCAAATGTACATGTTAAAGCTTCATCATTTAGTTGATGAAAAAATTCATGCTCGTTCGACTGGTCCATATTCTCTTGTTACTCAGCAGCCGCTCGGTGGTAAAGCACAATTTGGTGGTCAGAGGCTTGGAGAAATGGAAGTATGGGCTTTAGAGGCGTACGGAGCTGCTCACACACTGCAAGAGTTTCTTACAGTTAAATCTGACGATGTTATCGGAAGGACGAGGATGTATGAATCAATCGTCAAAGGTGAGCAGGTTCTTGAGCCAGGTTTACCAGAGTCGTTTAACGTTCTTGTAAGAGAGCTTCAAGCATTGTGCCTTGATGTCAAACTTGAAGAATCAAAAGAAGAAGAAACACTAAATTAAATTCTTAAATAGGACATAAAATGAAAGACCTTTTGAACTTTTTTGATAAACCGAAAGATCCAATCAGCGTAGATGGGATTTCAATAAAAATGGCCTCACCTGAAACTATCAGAGAGTGGTCATTTGGTGAGGTAAGAAAGCCTGAAACAATTAACTACAGGACTTTCAAACCTGAAAAAGACGGTTTGTTTTGCGCAAAAATATTTGGCCCAATCAAAGATTACGAATGTATCTGTGGAAAATATAAAAGGATGAAGCACAGAGGTGTTGTGTGTGAGAAGTGTGGAGTAGAAGTAACTCTTTCTAAAGTAAGAAGAGAGAGAAATGGGCACATAGAGCTTGCCTCTCCTGTGGCCCACATTTGGTTTCTCAGATCTCTTCCTTCAAGATTAGGTGCACTCCTTAACTTATCATTGAAAGAGCTCGAAAAGGTTCTCTATTATGAAGCATATATTGTTACAAGTTCTGCGAGTCACGATGCAGAAGGTGGACTTGAAGTTGGCAAAGTTCTAACTGAGCAACAATATAGTGAACTCAAGGAAGCTGGAATTGAGTTTGAAGCAGGTATGGGTGGTGAAACAATTAAGTCTATTTTAAAAGGGCTTGATCTCGATATCGAAAATAAAGAGTTGAGAAGAGCTTTGAAAGCAGCTACGACTGAAGCAAATAGAGTTAAAATCATCAAAAGACTTAAAGTAATTGAATCAATGCTTAAGTCTGATAATAGACCTGATTGGTTTATGATGGACATCATTCCGGTGCTTCCACCAGATCTAAGACCTCTAGTACCTCTTGAAGCAGGAAGGTTTGCGACTTCTGACTTGAATGATCTGTATAGAAGAGTGATCAACAGAAACAACAGATTAAGAAGACTTAAAGAGCTTAATGCACCTGAGATTATTATTCGAAATGAAAAGCGTATGCTTCAGGAATCAGTTGATGCCCTTTTCGATAATGGTAGAAGAGGGAAAGTCTTTACAGGTGCTAACAAGCGTCCACTAAGGTCCCTAACTGATATGCTTAAAGGAAAACAGGGGCGATTTAGACAAAACCTACTAGGAAAAAGGGTAGACTACTCCGGTCGTTCAGTAATTGTTGTTGGGCCAAGTCTCAGACTTCACCAATGTGGTTTACCTAAGCTAATGGCTCTAGAGTTGTTCAAACCTTTCATTTACAACAAACTTATTGAGAAAGGTCATTGTACAACTATTAAAGTTGCAAAAAGAATGGTTGACCTTCAAAAGCAAGAAGTTTGGGATATTCTTGAAGAGGTGGTTCAGGAGCATCCGGTATTATTAAACCGTGCACCTACGCTTCATAGGCTCGGTATTCAAGGCTTTGAGCCAGTACTAATTGAGGGTAAAGCAATTCAGTTACACCCACTTGTTTGTACTGCGTTCAATGCTGACTTCGATGGGGACCAAATGGCAGTCCACGTACCTCTTTCTCTAGAGGCTCAAATTGAATGTCGTGTTCTCGCAATGTCTACTAACAACATACTTTCACCCAAGGATGGTACACCTATTATTGTTCCATCCCAGGATATTGTTTTAGGTCTTTACTACATGACAAGGCTTAGACCATATGCTCCAGGCCATAGTAATACTTATGCTTCTAAAGAAGAAGCTCAGTTTGCTTTTCATTCAGGCAACTTACACTTACAAGCACCTGTTAACATAAGAATTGATGGAAAGTTGATTGAAACTACAGTTGGTCGAACATTTCTCCATGATATCTTACCCTTAACACTATCTTATGCTGACATTAATAAAGTGCTTGATAAAAAATCCTTAGGTGCACTAATTGACAAAGCTTATAGAGTTGGCTCGGAGAAGGATACGGTTCTGCTTGCGGACTCATTAATGAGGCTTGGTTATCAATACGCAACTAAGGCAGGTATTTCTATTAATGTTAAAGACATGACTATACCTTCTGAGAAAGAGTCTATTCTTCAAGAAGCTTATGATGAAGTTTCAAGAATTGTAGATGAATATAACGAAGGCTCGATCACAAACGGTGAGAGATATAATAAGGTCGTTGATGTTTGGTCACAAACAAATGAGAAGCTTACAAAAGTTATGATTGATAAAATATCTACAGATACTTTTGTTGATGATAATTCAGATAAAGAAAAGGTAGACGCTCCTTCATTTAACAGTCTATTCATGATGGCTGACTCTGGCGCTAGAGGCTCTCGAGCACAAATTTCTCAATTGGCAGGAATGAGAGGTCTAATGGCAAAGCCAAGTGGAGAGATTATCGAAACTCCAATTACTTCTAACTTTAGAGAAGGCTTGAGTGTTCTTCAATACTTTGCATCTACTCACGGGGCAAGGAAGGGTCTAGCTGATACTGCTCTTAAAACAGCTAACTCTGGATACTTAACAAGAAGGCTTGTTGATGTTGCTCAAGATGGTATTATTAGGTCTGAGGATTGCGGAAGCACTGACGGCATAATCCTAACCTCTCGAATTGAGTCTGGTGAGGTTGTTGAGCATGTCGCTGAAAGAGCAATGGGTCGTGTTGTTGTTAGTTCAGTTATGTCTGTTGATGGAAAAATTTTATTTGAATCAGGCTATCTATTATCTGAAAAAGACTTAGACACATTAATTGATAATGAAGTTGATCAGATTAAGGTTAGATCTGTGCTTACTTGTAATGAAAGGCATGGATTTTGTTCGACCTGTTTCGGTAGAGACCTTGCTCGAGGTGGTTTGGTTTCTGTTGGAGAAACCGTTGGTGTAATTGCTGCTCAATCAATTGGTGAACCAGGAACTCAGTTAACGATGAGAACCTTTCACGTTGGTGGTACTGCGTCTGCGGGTGCTCAAGTTAATAAAACTGAGGTTAAAACTGCCGGTGTTGTTGTTCTAGATAATGTAAAAACTTGTACTGTTGAAGATGGTAAAACTATCATCATGAATAAAACGGGTGAAATTGTAATTAAGACCAAGCAAGGTGTTGAAAAAGAAAGGTACCCTGCAGTTTATGGTGCAACCATTTTATTTGGTGAAGGTGATGAGGTTAGTGTTGGTGATTCGATTATTGAATGGGATCCATTTGCACTTCCTATTTTAACAGAAGCTTCTGGTAAAATTGTTTTCGAGGATCTAGTTGTTGGTAAGACTGTTTCAGAGCAAGTAGACCCAGTTACAGGGGTAACTCATAAACTTGTAATTGAGAGTAAGGATCCTTCCATGCAACCAAGGGTAAGTGTCGCTGACTCAGAAGGAGGAATTGTAACTGTTGATGGTACCAATAGAAAGGCGTCTTATAGGCTTCCTGTGGGTGCTCTTATTGTTGTAAATGACGGTGATGATATCAATATTGGATCAGCAATAGCCAAAGTACAAAGAGAGACTACTAAGACTAAAGATATTACTGGTGGTCTACCGAGAGTTGCAGAGTTATTCGAGGCAAGAAAGCCAGCGATGGCTGCTCAAATTGCAGACATATCTGGAACTATCGAATTTGGGCCAGAACTAAGAGGGAATCGAAGAATAATTATCAAGTCTGATGATGGTACAGATTCGGTAACATATAGTATTCCTAAGGGAAGATATGTAATTGTTAATGAAGGTGACTATATTCGTGCGGGTGAGCCAATTATGGATGGACCGTCAAACCCTCATGACATACTAAGAGTTATGGGAGTCAAAGCCTTAGCACGATATATTGTTGACGAGATTCAAGAGGTTTATAGGCTTCAGGGAGTAAAAATTAACGATAAGCACATCGAGGTAATTGTTTCTCAGATGCTTAAAAAGGTAGAGATTACTAACCCTGGTGATAGCTATTATGTTGTTGGCGATTCAGTAATGAAGTGGGAGCTTGAGGATACAAATAGTGAGTTGGTTGAAAATGGTGAAGAGCCTGCTCAAGGTAGACCAGTTCTGCTTGGAATCACAAAAGCGTCTTTAACTACTGATTCATTCATTTCAGCAGCATCTTTTCAGGAAACAACTAAGGTCTTAACTCAGGCTGCTCTGGAAGGAAAAGAGGATCTACTGAGAGGCTTAAAAGAAAATGTAATTATGGGAAGATTGATACCTGCAGGTTCTGGAATCTATAGATATAAAGATTATGATGCCGTAGCTACTGAGGCTGCAGAAATACCGTTGGAATCAAGTTCTAATGAATTTTCTTTAAATTTTTAAAAAAATATTGTGATTGTATTTTAAAGGTGATACTGACGTTATCACCTTTATTTTGCTAGATGTTAAGGAGAAAGAATGCCTACAATAAACCAGTTGATTAAAAAAGGTAGAACAGACAAATACGAAAAAACGAAAGCACCTGCTCTCGTTGCTTGCCCTCAAAGAAGAGGTGTTTGTACTAGAGTTTATACGACGACCCCTAAAAAGCCTAACTCTGCGATGAGAAAAGTATGTAGAGTAAAGCTAACTAGTGGATTTGAGGTTACGTCGTATATTGGCGGTGAAGGTCACAACCTTCAGGAGCACTCAATTGTATTGATTCGTGGAGGGAGAGTTAAAGATCTTCCTGGTGTAAGATACCATACAATTAGAGGTACTTTAGATGCGACTGGTGTTGATAAAAGACGCCAAGGTCGATCTAAGTATGGCGCTAAAAAGCCCAAAAAATAAAATTTTGAAATATACTCTTGTTAGCCTTAATGTTGCTAACAAGAGAGTAAGTATTAATTACTGAAGGAGAGATTAATATGAGTAGAAAACACAGAGCACAGGTTAGACAGGTTTTACCAGATCCAAGATTTCAAGATGTGGTTGTAACTAAATTTGTAAATGGTTTAATGATTGGTGGTAAAAAAGCTGTCGCGGAAAATATCTTTTACGGTGCTTTAGATTTAATTGAAAAAAAGACTGGCGAAGAGCCTTTGAAACTTTTTAAGAAGGCTTTGTCAAATGTTAAGCCGGCAGTAGAAGTTAAGAGTAGAAGAATCGGTGGTGCAACTTACCAGATTCCAGTAGAAGTAAGGCCGAATAGACGTCAAAGTTTAGCCATTAGATGGATAAGAGATTATGCCAGAGGTAGAAATGGTAGATCAATGATGGAAAAACTTTCAGAAGAAATCATTGATGCTGCAAATGCTCGTGGCGGTGCTGTTAAAAAGAGAGAAGATGTATATAAAATGGCTGAAGCTAACAAAGCTTTTGCCCACCTTAAGTGGTAACTAATAATTTATTTTTAAATTTGAAAGGGCTTTCATATGAAAGCCCTTTTTATTTTTAGACAGGTAAATAATAACTATGTCGGATCAAATACGAAATATAGGAATAATGGCACATATTGATGCCGGAAAAACAACAACTACAGAAAGAATTCTTTATTACACTGGAGTTAATCATAAAATTGGAGAGGTTCATGATGGCGCTGCTACTATGGACTGGATGGTTCAGGAACAAGAAAGGGGTATTACTATTACTGCTGCTGCTACAAAGTGTCAGTGGGAAAATTATGACATTAATATAATAGATACTCCTGGTCATGTCGATTTCACTGTAGAGGTAGAGCGATCGCTGCGGGTACTTGATGGTGCAATTTGCGTTTTTGATGGGGTCGCAGGCGTTGAGCCACAGACAGAAACAGTTTGGGCGCAGGCTAATAAATATAACGTACCTCGAATATGTTTTGTTAATAAACTTGATCGAGTTGGCGCAGACCTCAGCGAGACTGTTCAGCAAATATGCTCAAAGTTTGATACGCTTCCTGCCGTTCTATACGAAGGAAAATTCAATGAGGGGGAGCTTGTAGGGCTGTATGATATTTTAAACTTAGAGGAAATAGTTTTTGAGGACAGTTCAAACGGTGCGACATTTGAAAGATTTAAAATCAGTGAATCACTGATTGATGAGTATGAATCCAAGAGAAACTCGATTCTTGAACTTATTGCTGATTTCTCCGACGAAGTTGCCGAGTCATACTTGGAAGGAGAGACCATCTCAACCAAGGTAATAAAAGAACATTTGAGGTGTTTAACTTTAGAGTTAAAAGTTACACCTGTTGTTTGTGGGTCCGCTTTTAAAAATAAAGGTGTTCAACAAGTACTTGATGCTGTTTGTGATTATTTACCATCACCAATAGATAGAGGAGAGGTTACTGGTTCTCACCCCGATAAAGAGGAAAAAGTTGTAAATAAAAGGCCATTAGTCGAAGAATCATTTTCTGGAATGATTTTTAAAATCGCAAATGACTCCTTTGTTGGGAGCTTGGCTTTTTGTAGGGTTTATAGTGGGTCTCTGGCCCTCGGTGCTCAGGTATTGAATTCAAATAATGGAACTAAGCAAAGAATCCAAAAGATTATGCAAATACATGCTGATAAAAGAGTTGAAATTAAAGAGGCATTTGCAGGGGATATTGTGGCAATAGCAGGCTTGAAGAATATTCAGACAGGTCAGACCATATGTGACCCAAGAGCACAAGTTATTTTCGATAAAATGGAGTATCCGGATCCAGTGATATCAGTAGCAGTAGAGCCCAAAACTAGTGCTGACGAAAAAAAACTAGAAACAAGTCTTGAATTACTTATAAATGAAGACCCAAGTTTAGTATTAGATAAAAATACTGAAACAGGTCAAACTCTTATTAAAGGAATGGGGGAATTACATTTGGAAATTGTTGTAGATAGACTTCAAAGAGAGCACAATGTTTCAGTTAATGTTGGCAGCCCTCAAGTGAGTTACCGCGAATCAATTTTCAATGACGTAATTCAGGAAACTAGGTTTGAATACTCAGAGGGTGAAGAATTAAAAACATTAATTTCAAAAATAGAAATTACACGGGTCGCATCAGAAGAGATAGCTGTAATTTTTGAAAATCAAAAAGTAAAAATTCCACTTGAGCTTAAAAATGCATTTACGGAGCAATTTCAGCAGTCGTCAAAAGGCGGGCTTATGGCTGGTTTTCCGATGGTGGGTTTAGAGATCAGGGTCAGGGAATTAATATTTGAAGAAGGTGTATCTGAAGTAAATATAAGAAGGCTTGTTAATAGTATTTTTAGAGAGTTGGTTGAAAAAAATAAAATTGAAAAAGCACTCTTGGAGCCCATCATGGAAGTAGTAATAAGCTTACCTGGAGATTTTAGTGGTGATGTTATTGCAGATTTAAACTCAAAAAATGGCTTAATAAAATCAATAGAGCCAACTCAGGCTGACAGAGAGTTAATAACTGTAGAAATGCCTTTGGAAGGAATGTTTGGATACACAACAGACCTAAGGTCGAAAACAAAAGGTAGGGGGCAATATTCCATGAAATTTCAGGAGTTTAGACGGGTCAAACATGCTAAGGAAAGGCAAATCCTAAAAAAATTAGGATTAATATTTGATATATAAAAAACAATTGACATTTTTTAATATAGGTTTTAAAAGTGCCAGACTAAATGGAGAAATGAATGAAGTCAGTTAGATTGAGAATTAAGTTAAGAGCTTACGACCATAAATTATTAGATAATTCTGTAGAAGAAATAGTTCATGCAGCAAAGGAAACTGGAGCTAGAATTGCTGGTCCGATTCCACTTCCAACTGAAATAAACAAATTTACAGTTCTCAGAGGACCTCACATTGATAAAAAATCAAGAGAGCAATTTGAAATGAGAACTCATAAAAGATTAGTAGATATATTAGACCCTACACAGCAAACCGTAGACAGCCTTATGAAATTGGATTTGTCTTCAGGTGTTGATGTAGAAATAAAATATTAATATTTAAAACCATGACTGCATCCCGAAGGGTGGGTGATGCAATGGAGGCAAAATGTCAGAAGAAAAATCTGAAAAAACTGCTACAACCACAAATGAAATAGTAGCAAAAAAATCTGGGATGACCAGAATCTTTGACGAAAACGGTAATCATGTTCCTGTTACTGTTCTTGAGCTTGTAAATAATTACGTGATTCAGGAAAAAACACCAGGTAGTGATGGATACTCATCGGTAAAAATCGGTTTCGGAGAAAAAAGAAAATCACTAATTAATTCCCCCTTGTCCGGTGAACTCAAAAAAGCAAATATTGACCAAGACCTTCTTCCATCAAAGTTTTTAGAGTTTTCTACGGTCGAAAACCCAACTTTAGGGAGCAAACTAATCCCAGAAAACTTTACCAAAGGTACCATTGTAAAGGTTACGGGTACATCTAAAGGTAAAGGTTTTGCAGGTGTAATGAAAAGGTATGGCTTTTCTGGTGGTCCGGCAGCTCACGGTTCAAAATTTCATAGGACAACAGGTTCAATTGGAAATAGAGCAACGCCAGGAAGAGTATGGAAAGGGAAGAAAATGCCTGGGCATATGGGTTGTGAGACAAAGACTATTAAAAATCTAAGGGTTCAGGAGTTAAATCTAGAGTTAGGTTATATGTTGATTAAGGGCTCTGTTCCTGGGCACAAAGATAGTTTCGTAAAATTGCAAATAACGAAAAAGGCGAGTGAATAATGTTTTCGGTAAAATTATTTGGTAAAAATTTAGGCACAGCAAAAAAAGATATTGAAATAAATCTCAATGAAGATACTTACTCGGTATCAAGTGTTCATCAAGTGGTTAAGGCAACTCTTGCCAACAGACGGCAAGGCAACGCTTCTACAAAGACTCGTTCTATGGTTTCGGGCGGAGGTGCAAAGCCTTTTAAGCAAAAAGGAACAGGTCGAGCAAGGCAGGGATCAAGTAGATCTCCATTGATGCCAGGTGGTGGGACAGCATTTGGGCCATCTCCGAGATCTTTTGCTCAAAAAGTTAATAAGAAAATGATGCTCACTGCAATTGAAACCATCCTTATTGATAAAATTCAGACAGGTAACCTGTTAGTGACCGAGGGTTTCGAGTTAACTGGGAAGACAAAGGAAGTAGCAGCGTTACTAAATGAGAAGGGCTGTAATAATTCTTACATTGTATCAATGAATGATGACATTGTTCTCAGAGCAGGGAGAAATCTTTCAGGAGTTAAGACATCTGCAGTCAAGGGTTTCAGTGTTTATGAAGCAGTGAAGTTTGAAAAATTAGTGATCACAGAGGACGCTCTAAATACTTTGACCAAAAGGTTGGTGAAATAATGAACTTGGAAAATATTATAATTAAACCAATTGTTAGCGAAAAAGCCAGTAAGCTTTCAGAAAAGCAAAACGTTTATTGTTTTAAAGTTAATTTAAAGGCAAGTAAAAATCATGTAAGGCAGGCAATTGAAAGCTTTTATAATGTAAAAGTTCTCAGCTGCAAAACAAGTGTTCTTCCAGGTAAAGTTAAAAGAACTGCTAAGGGGACAAAAAAGTCCTCTAGTTGGAAAAAAGCTTTCGTTGAAATTAGTAAAGATCAGACAATAAAATTGTTTGATGGTATTTAGGAATAAAGAGGATTCTTATGGCTATAAAAAAGTATAATCCATACACGCCAAGTAAAAGAAATATGACTACTCTTGTAGATAAGAATTTATCGAAGGAGAAGCCATTAAAGTCGCTACTTGCAAAAATTAAAAAGACAGATGGTAGAAATAATTTAGGTAGAATTACTGTCAGGAGAAGAGGCGGTGGTGTTAAGAGACGTTACCGAGTAATTGATTTCAAGAGAAACAAAGTCGATATACCAGCCAAAGTTAGTGGTATTTTTTACGATCCAAACAGAAGTGCAAACTTAGCTCTTCTCACATATCTGGATGGGCATAAAAGTTTTATTATATGCCCCGCAGGTTTAGCTGTTGGTGATACTGTTATTAGTGGTGAGTCGGCAGACATCAAGGTTGGCAACTCTAAATTATTAAGTCAAATGCCAGTTGGTACACTAGTGCATAATGTTGAACTATCTCCGGGCGCTGGGGCGCAACTTGCTAGAAGCGCTGGAAGTTATGTTCAAATAATGGCTAAAGAAGAAAAGTTTGTACTACTTAGATTACCATCCGGTGAAGTTCGTAAAGTACCCTCTGTTTGCAGGGCTACCATCGGCCAAGTGGGTAACTTGGAACACGAGCAACAAGTACTAGGTAAGGCAGGTAAGTCAAGATTGCTTGGTCGTCGTCCTAAAGTTCGTGGGGTTGTTATGAATCCAGTTGATCATCCACACGGTGGTGGTGAAGGTAGAACTAGCGGTGGTAGACATCCTGTGTCTCCTTGGGGAACACCGACGAAGGGGTATAAGACTAGGAAAAATAAACGAACTAACGTTTTTATTGTTAAGAGACGTAAGAATAAATAAGGAATAACTATGGCAAGATCATTAAAAAAAGGACCATTTGTTTCTGAATCATTACTAAAAAAAGCTGTTTCTGCGATTGAGTCTGGAAGCACTGGGAAAGTTATCAAGACTTGGAGTAGAAGCACTACAATTATTCCTGACTTCATTGGATTAACTTTTGCTGTTCACAACGGTAAAAAATTCGTTCCTGTTTATGTCACTGATAATATGATTGGTCACAAATTAGGTGAATTCTCTCCGACCAGGACATATTATGGACATGGTGCGGACAAGAAGGGGAAAAAATAATGCAAGTATTAGTTAGATGTAACAACGTTGGCATTTCTGCTCACAAGGTTCGTAAGGTGGCGGATTTAATTCGTGGTAAAAAAGCTTCTTATGCTTCTAGGCTACTTCGATTTAATGAAAAAAAGGAAATTAGCCTTATGCTTTATAAGCTATTAAACAGTGGCTTAACCATTGCGGCTAATGATAAAAATCTTGATGTTGATAACCTTGTTGTTGACACGATTTTTGTTGATGAAGGCAAGACTCTCAAAAGAGTTCAACCACGAGCTCAGGGAAGAGCCTTCAGAATTAGAAAAAGAACTAGCAACGTAGCTCTTGGCTTAAAAGAAAAGTAGGATTTATGGGACAAAAAGTACATCCATATGGATTTAGATTAGGTTACATCAAAGATTGGCAATCATCTTGGTATTCAAAGAATGATTATAAAAACTCACTCGAGGAAGATATAAAAATTCGTGAATATATTGAAAAAAATTTAAAAAACGCTGCAGTTGCTAAAACTGAAATTTCAAGAAGCTCTGGTGTTGTAAAGATAACAGTTAGTACAGCTAAACCTGGTGTTGCTATCGGTAAAAAAGGCGCTGGAATTGATAAAATTAGAAATGATTTAAACAAATTTGTTAGAGATAATGTCGTTTTTAATATTAGCGAAGTAAAGCGACCAGACGCTGAAGCAAAGCTCATTGCTGAGAATATCGCATCCCAACTCGAAAAAAGAGTAGCTTTTAGACGAGCGATGAAAAAAGTTATGCAAAACGCATTTAGAGCTGGTGTTAAAGGTATTAAAGTTAGGACGTCTGGTAGGCTCGGTGGCGCAGAGATGGCTAGGGCTGAGGGTTATAGCGAAAGAAAGGTTCCTTTGCACACGCTACGTGCTGACATTGATTACAATACAGCTGAAGCCAAAACGACCTACGGTATCATCGGGGTAAAAGTTTGGGTTTACAAAGGCGAGATTTTTAAATAATTGAGGTAATGATATGCTTAGTCCAAAAAAAGTAAAGTGGAGAAAACAGCAAAAAGGTCGAATGAAAGGTGTTGCAAATAGAGGCAATACCATTACATTTGGAGAATTTGCTATTCAAGCAACGAGTTGTGGGTATGTCACAAATAGACAAATAGAAGCAGCCCGTATTGCAATGACAAGGAAAATTAAAAGAGGTGGACAGGTCTGGATTAAAATCTTTCCTGATAAGGTTCTAACTAAGAAACCAGCCGAAGTAAGAATGGGAAAGGGTAAGGGGAGTCCTGAGCACTGGGTTGCCGTAATCAAGCCTGGCAGAGTAATGTTTGAGATAAAGCATGAGGACGCCGAACTTTCGAAAGAGGCACTGAAGTTAGCAATGTACAAATTACCTGTTAAAACGAAAATTCTCAAAAGAGATTAGGTGTATGCTATGAAAATCGAAGAGTTAAAGAAATTGGATAAAAATTCATTAACCTTAAAACTTGAGGACTGTTCAAAAAAGTTATTATCCTTAAGTGTTAAGAAAACAATGGGTGGTTTGGATAAGCCACATGAAATTAAATTGTTAAAAAAAGAAAGAGCCTTAATAAAAACGGTTTTATCTTACAAGTAAGCGGGCATATATATGGAAAATAAATCATTTAAAAGAACCTTAGAGGGCGTTGTTGTTAGTGACAAGGGTGCAAAAACGGTTGTAGTAAATGTTCTAAGGCGTTTTAAGCACAAAAAATACTCTAAATTTGTTAACGTTACAAAGAAATATCATGCGCATGACGAGCAGGGCAAATTTAATATAGGCGACTCTGTTGAGATAATAGAGTCAAAAGCATATTCGAAGCTCAAGAAGTGGGAAGTTGTTTACAAGTAAAAGGAAAATATTATGATTCAGATGCAAACGAAGCTCGAAGTTGCTGACAACTCTGGAGCCAAAATAGTTAAGTGTATTAAAGTACTTGGTGGATCCAAGAGAATGTCTGCCGGTATGGGTGACATTGTTGTCGTTTCGGTTCAGCAAGCTCTTCCTGGTGGCAAAGTCAAAAAAGGCGAGGTTAAAAAAGCCGTTATTGTCAGAACATCATACCCAAACCGTCGGGAAGATGGATCATACATTCAATTCGACAATAATAGCGCCGTTATACTCAATAACAATAACGAGCCTGTGGGAACTAGAATTTTTGGCCCAGTTGCAAGAGAGTTAAGATCCAAAAGTTTTACAAAAATTTGTAGTCTTGCGCCGGAAGTTTTGTAGAAGGGGGGGAAGTTGTGAATAAAATAAAAGTTAATGACGAAGTTTTAATAATCGCAGGTAAGGACAAGGGCAAGAGAGGTAAAGTCCTTAATGTTAACCTTAAAACGAACAAGGTTTTAGTAGAGGGAATTAACATCTCAAAAAAATCTGTCAAGGCGGACCAAAACAACCCCAATGGTGGGTTTTTGGACAAAGAAATGCCTCTTAGTATTTCATCAATTATGCATTACAGCCCTAAGGCTGATAAGCGCTCTAGGGTTGGAGTTAAGAAGGTTGATGGTAAAAATGCCCGTTTTCTTAAAGCGTGCGGAACAGTTTTATAGGTAGATTGATATGGCTAGATTAAAGAATCATTATAACAACCAAATTAAAAAAGAATTAATGGAAGAAATTGGTTTTAGCAACATAAACCAGGTGCCAAAACTTGAAAAGATTGTTGTTAATTCATGTAGTCGTGACTGTCTCTTGAACAGTAAGGTCGGGCAAAAAATTGCTGATGAGCTGAGTTTGATTACTGGTCAAAAAGCTGTGCCAGCAAAGGCAAAAAAATCAGTTGCTGGTTTTAAGTTGCGGGAGGGTCAGGTTCTCGGAGCCTCTGTTACTTTAAGAGGTGAAATAATGTATGAGTTCTTGGACAGACTTGTTAATATTACTCTTCCTAGAGTCCGTGACTTTAGAGGGGTGAGTGTTAAGTCTTTTGATAACTCGGGTAATTACACGCTTGGGCTCAAGGAGCAAATAATATTTCCTGAAATTGAATATGACAAAATTGATAAAGTTAGGGGCTTAAATATAAGTTTTGTTACAACCTCTACGAATAAAGAAAACACTTCAAAATTACTCTCGAAACTTGGCGTTCCGTTTGAGAAAAAGGATTAATAATGGCTAAAGTAAGTACAATTGCTAAAAATAATAAGAGACTAGCATTATCTAAAAAATTCGCATCAAAAAGAGATGAACTAAGGAAGGTGCTTAAGGATCCAAACGCCGGTGATGAAGCTAAATTACAAGCTCAATTTGCTTTGCAAAGACTCCCGAGAAATTCTGCAGACGTTAGATATAGAAATAGGTGCGTAGTTTCAGGTCGGTCTCGCGGTTACTATAGAAAATTTGGTTTAAGTAGGATTGCTTTTAGAGAATTATCTTTGAGAGGTTTGGTCCCAGGCGTAAGAAAATCTAGTTGGTAGGAGAGGTATATTATGTTGAATGATCCGATTTCAGATATGTTATCAAGAGTTAAAAATGCAATTAATGCTGGTCATGACAGAGTTGAGTTTCCTGCATCTAAAATCAAGGCTTCCATTTGCAAGGTTCTTAAAGAAGAAGGCTATATCAGGGGCTTTAAAGTGATTAGTAAAGACGGGTTTGTTTCGATAAAAGTTCTTTTAAAAGAAGATGCAATTGTTGGACTTAGAAGATATTCAAAGCCTGGTTTAAGACAATATAGAGGTTATGATAATATGCCACGAGTACTCTCTGGGCTGGGCACAGCGATAGTGTCTACCTCTAAGGGCGTTATATCCTCTAGGGATGCTAAGAAATTAAAGGTTGGCGGAGAGGTTCTCTGCAGCGTTTGGTAAAGTAAAGGGAAGATTGTTATGTCACGTATTGGAAAACTACCTATAAAAATTGAAAATGACGTTAAGGTGAATCTTGAAAGTAACAGGCTCGTTGTTTCCGGTAAGAATGGATCACTGACTATTGATATCCACGATAGTGTAACAGTAGCTGCACAGGGCGATGAACTTGTTGTTGCTCCTAAAAGTGATGAGAAAATTTCGCAGTCTATGTGGGGGACCACTAGGACATTGATCTCAAACATGGTTCACGGCGTGTCAAAAGGGTTTACTCGAGACCTTGAGTTTAATGGCGTTGGTTATAAAGCTTCGGTTTCAGGCTCTACATTAAACCTTAGTTTAGGCTATTCACATCCAATTGCTTATGAGTTGCCTGAAGGAATCTCTGCGAAGGTTGCTAAGAATGTCATTTCGATTTCAGGGGCTGATAAGGCACTTGTGGGTTTTGTTGCTGCTAAAGTCAGATCGTTTAGAAAGCCTGAGCCTTACAAGGGTAAAGGAATCAAGTACACTGACGAGGTTATTATTAGAAAAGCTGGTAAATCTGGTGCTAAAAAATAGGATGGTCTTATTATGAGAAAGGTTAATGGTAAAATTAGGTCGAATAAAATTCAATCTAAGTATAGACGAAAATTGCATTTAAGAGCAAGGCTTAGTGGTACTTCTACTACTCCTAGAGTATGTGTAACTAAGACCAATAGGAATCTATATGTTCAGGCTATAGATGATGAAGCACAAAGAACCTTATTTTCGGTTCAGTCTTTTGGAAAAAAGTCTGAGGTTAAATCATTGTCCAAAGAATCTGTTAAGGCTCTTGCAAATACCTTTGCTTCAAAAAGTAAGGATGCAAATTTAGAGAGCTTTGTATTTGATCGATCAGGAAACAGATATACTGGTTTAATTAAAATTTTTGCAGACTCCCTGAGAGAGTCTGGTCTTAGACTTTAAGGTGTTTTATGAAAAATAATAAAGAAAATAATATTGCATCAGATATAGAAGAAAGAGTTGTAGCAGTTAATAGGGTCGCAAAAGTTGTCAAAGGTGGTCGTAGGTTTAGCTTTAGTGCTCTTATGGTTGTCGGTGATAAAAACGGTAACGTTGGTCACGGTTTGGGTAAGGCTAAGGAAGTTCCAGAGGCTATACGCAAGGCGACTCAGGTTGCTATGAAAAATATGATCAATGTTCCAGTTGAGAGCGGCACTATTCCTCATGAGATTCTCGGTGAGTATGATGCGGGAAAGATTCTTTTCAAACCAGCTGGTGACGGTACTGGTGTCAAGGCTTCTGGTGCATGTAGGTCGATATTGGAGCTTGCTGGTATAAATAATGTCCTCACAAAATCTCTGAGAGGTAACAATCCTCATAATATTGTAAAAGCAACATTTAACGCTCTTAAAAATCTTAGATCGAAAGAAGAAGTTGCAAAAATAAGAGGCAAAGAAGCTGGGAATCTTAGGCTGAAATAATTAGAGGTAATGATATGAAAAAAACTATAACTGTCACATTGACAAAAAGCCTTAACGGAAAGACTCAAAAAATTAAGTCTTGTGTCAGCGGCTTAGGTTTAAGAAGAATTAACCATACAGTAACTTTGGAAAATACATCTTCCGTAAGAGGGATGATAAAAAAAGCTATTCATATGCTTAAGGTAGAGGAATAAGAAAATGATTACTTTAAATAATCTTTCTAGCCCTAAGGGATCAAACAAAAAAACAAAAAGAATCGGCAGAGGTCAAGGATCAGGCTGGGGTACTCAAGCTGGAAAGGGTCACAAAGGGCAAAAAGCTAGAAGTGGCGGTGGCGTTAGAACCGGTTTCGAGGGTGGGTCCATGCCTTTATATATGCGGCTTCCTAAAAGAGGTTTCTCGAACGCACGCTTTAAAAATAATTTTGCCGCTGTAAACTTGTCAGCAATCGAAGCCAAATTTAGCAGCGGTGATACGGTTACCAAGGAAAGCCTTATTGATAAAAAAATCATTAATGGCGCAGATAGATCATTACCAGTAAAAATTCTTTTTGATGACAGTGTTAAGGATATAGAAAAGCTTACCTTTTCAGGGATTGACAAGTTTTCAAAAAACACTTTGAATTGGATTGAAAAAACCAACTCTGTAATCAAGTAAAACTGGAGTGTTTAAATGTCCGTTACGCAAGGAAAGCTAGACGATTTGAAAAAAAAGGTCTTTATGACCTTTGCATTGCTCGCCGTATATAGATTAGCGGCTCAAGTACCAGTACCAGGTGTTGATCCAATTGCATTGAAGGCTTACTTCTCGAGTAATTCCGGTGGACTTTTTGACTTGATTAATACCTTTTCTGGAGGGTCCTTTAAGCGTTTTTCTATTTTGGCTCTTGGTATTATGCCATACATTACAACCTCTATTATTTTCAGTCTTCTTGGAGAGGTTATCCCTCAGATTCAAGAGCTATCTGAAGATTCTGACGGTCAAAAAAAAATTCAGAAACTTACGAGATATTTTACGGTCGTATTATGTTGTTTTCAAGGGTACGGCTTGGCTTCCGTTTTTGAGTCATTTCAAGCTTCTGGAGGTACATCAGTTGTAATTAACCCAGGTTTTTTATTCAAGGTTATCACTATGATCACTCTTGCTGGTGGGACAATGTTTTTATTGTGGCTAGGTGAAAGAATAACTGAATTCGGGTTGGAAAATGGGGTTAGTCTTATTATTTTTGCTGGAATAGTTGTAGAACTGCCATCTGAATTATTTCAAAAATTTACTCTATATCAAACAGGTGAGTTGAGTGGTATCAATCTGATCACTATTCTCGCGGTGATATTTTCCACATTCTTTGTAGTATCTTTTGTAGAAAGATCCGTAAGAGGTATACCCGTTCAATATGCTAAAAAAGTTGTTAATAACAAAGTGTTTGGCGGTTCACAGACTTTGCCAATGAGGGTAGATACGGCAGGTGTAATGCCACCAATATTAGCTAGTTCATTAATCGCGGCGCCAGCAACATTTGCTTCATTTGTTAGTGCTGACAGTGTATTAAAGCCTTACCTTGATTCGATACAAATGTCTTTGTTCCCTGGGAAACTTTTGTTCAATATCCTGTTTGCTCTACTTATTGTTTATATGGCTTACTTTTATGCTCCAATTCAAACAAAGACTAATAAAATTAGTGAAATGCTTCAGAAGTCTAATGGGTTTATTCCGGGTATTAGGCCTGGATCTAAAACCAAAGAGTATCTAGACTTTATCCTTAATAGGCTTACTTTTTTTGGTTCTATTTATTTAGTTGTTATTTGTGTTACGCCCACTATCATCACAGGCAGCCAAACTCGCTTTGGAGGAACCTCCATGCTTATTCTTGTGTCAGTTGCTGTGCGTGTTTTAATTAACATTCAATCCTTTTTATATTCTGATCTTTATGAGCAGTCTTATAAATCCAAAGGAAAATTTAAGGGCTCAAGGAAAAGGTTTTAATGAATAATTTAATTTTTGTAGGGCCTCCTGGCTCAGGTAAGGGGACACAGGCAAATTTTCTTAAAAAACATGATTACAGGCATATATCCACCGGGGATCTTCTTCGAGAAGAAGTTAAATCAGGTACTCCTCTTGGTGAAGAAATCAATTCCATCATTTCCAAGGGTGATTTAGTATCTGACGAGATTGTTGGTAAGCTTCTTAGGTCCAATCTTGACCTAGATAACCATGTTTATATTTTTGATGGGTACCCTAGAAATAAAAATCAAGCAAGGATCTTAAAGGAAATTATAGGAGATAAACCCTTCAAAGTAATTGTTTTTGATGCGGACCTCCCCAAGATTATGGAGCGGATCTGCAATAGAAGGCTTGCACCAAAGTCTGGCGAGATCTACAACCTTGTTTCTAGGCCACCTAAAAGAGATGGATTTTGTGATGTTTCTGGAGAAGAGCTTATTCACCGTGAAGATGACAAAATCGAAATAGTTGAAAATAGATTCAAGGTTTATGGTGATACTAAATCCGAGATTATTAATTTTTATGGTCCTTCTATGACTGCTTATGTAGATGCTGATAAAGAGCCAAGTGTGGTATATGAAGAACTTGTTAAAAATATAAATTAGGGTTGCTAAACGATTTTTTTTTTTGTAATACAGGGATTTTGATGAACGATTTGAGTAATAATGAAACCATTGAAGTGGAAGGTGAAGTTGTGGAGCTGCTACCTAACACTAAGTTTAAAGTTAAGCTGCCTAATGGACATCATGTAACAGCTCATATCTCAGGGAAAATGAGGATGCATTATATCAAAATTCTCCCAGGAGACTCAGTTCTTGTTGAAATTAGTAAATATGACCTTAAAAAGGGACGTATCACTTATAGAAGTAAAAGAAGGTAAGGTTTTATATGAAAGTTAGAGCTTCAGTTAAAAAGATTTGCAAGGACTGCAAAGTTGTGAAAAGGAAAGGAATCTTAAGAGTTGTATGTAAAGTTAATCCAAGGCACAAGCAGAAGCAAGGTTAGGAGAAGGTAATGGCTAGAATTTTAGGTGTTGATATACCAAGAAACAAAGAAATGAGAATTGCTCTTAGATCCCTCTATGGCGTAGGACCAAAGCTGGCTAAGGATATTCTTTCTCAATGTAATATAGAGCTTTCGAAGAATAGTAGTGAAATCACTGAAGAAGAGGCACAATTAATCAGAAGTGTTATTGAAGAATCTTATACAGTAGAAGGTGATCTCAGGCGTGAAGTTGGGTTGAATGTTAAGAGGTTAAAAGACATGGGTTGCTATAGAGGCCTTAGGCACAGAAGAGGATTACCTGTACGTGGTCAAAGAACGCATACTAATGCAAGAACTAGAAAAGGTAAGGCAGTCGCTATTGCTGGTAAAAAATCTATTAAATCAATGAAGTAATTAAGGTTGAAACATGGTTAAAAAAGCTACAAAAAAGAAAGTTAAAAAAAACATCACACACGGAGTTTGTCATATTCAAGCTTCGTTTAATAACACGATTGTTACTTTCACTGATCCATCAGGTAACGCTATCTCTTGGGCATCCGCTGGCCAGTTAGGCTTTAGAGGCTCTAAAAAGTCGACACCATTCGCTGCTCAGACAGCATCAGCCGATGCAGCTAAGAAGGCAATGGAGCACGGTCTTAGTTCTTGTGATGTGAAGGTTAAAGGTCCTGGTGCGGGTAGAGAAAACGCTATTCGAGCACTTGTTGGTGTTGGTTTAAGAATTACATCTGTGGCTGATAAGAGTCCTATTCCACATAATGGATGTAGAGCTCCTAAAAGAAGAAGAGTTTAATTATATAATTTGGAGATTTTCTCATGGATAAATTTACTGATAAAAATTGGAATGATCTTATTCGTCCTACCGGTTTAGAAATCGATAGTGACACCGCGACATCTAGTTATAGCAAGTTTGTCGCGAAGCCTTTAGAAAGAGGCTATGGTCAAACATTAGGAAACTCCTTACGTCGTGTTTTATTAAGCTCGCTTCAGGGAGCTGGTATTGTTGCTATTAAAATTGAAGGTGTTGAGCATGAATTTGACACGATTAATAATATTAAGGAAGAGGTTAGTGAGATTATTTTAAACCTCAAGGAAGTAAGGTTTAAACTTAGCGGCGTAGATCAATTCACAGCCGTTTTGGAAAAGTCTGGTGAGGGTCCTGTAACAGCGTCAGACTTTGAAGAGTCACCTCAATTTGATGTTTTAAATTCTGAGCATGTAATTGCCAACGTTTCCTCTGGAGGTAAGTTCAGACTTGAGGTTCTCATCGCAAGGGGGAAAGGGTACGTTACATCTAGCGATAATAAAGAAAATTTTGAGTTACCAGTTGGGTGGATTTTTTTAGATACTTTATTTTCCCCTGTTCAAAGAGTTAACTATACAGTTTCCAACTCAAGGGTTGGAAAAAGAACCGATTTTGATAAATTAACTTTGGAAGTTTGGACAGATAGTGGTCTTGAGCCAGTTAATGCAGTGGCCTATTCAGCCAAAATATTAAGAGATCAATTTACCGTCTTTTTGAATTTTGAGGATAACGACGAGGTTGTTTCTAACGTTGAAAAGAGCCCTATACAAACTCAAACACCTACAAATAATGCATTGTTGAAGCCTGTTTCAGAATTAGAGTTATCTGTTAGATCTGCTAATTGTCTTCAAAATGCCAATATCAAATATATTTATGAGCTCGTTAGTAAAACAGAGGGCGAAATGTTAAGGACAAAAAACTTTGGGAGAAAGTCTCTTAACGAAATTAAAGAATTACTTACAACTATGGGCTTAGGACTAGGGATGAAAGTCGATACTATTATGAAGGAAGTACAGGAAGCTCAAGCTGATAAATAGGAGATAATAATGAGACACGGTAAGAGAAAATATTCAATAGGCTCAAGTCCTTCACATAGGAAAAGTCTATTAAGAAACTTAGCAGTTGAAGTAATTGAGCATGGTAAAATTAAGACCACTCACACGAAATGCCAAGCTGTCCAGCCATTTGTTGAGAAACTTATAACTGCGGCGAAAGTAGATTCTGTTGCTAACAGACGATTTGTTTTTAGAAAGCTCAATAATAAGTCTGCCACTAATCATCTGTTTGATGCTGTTGCTCCACGTTTTAAAGAAAGAAATGGTGGGTATACTAGAATCTTAAAATTAGCCGATACACGAGTCGGTGATGGAAGTAAAATGTCATATATTGCCTTGGTCGATTAATTTTCCTTTCATAATTTATGTGATATCAAACCCCACAGTCGTGGGGTTTTTTTATGTTTGGACTAAGGTCTATTGTAACTGTTTTAATTTTTTCTAGTTTCTTTATTTATGGTCTTCTTCTTTCTAATAATCAAAAAGAATATTTTAATCTAGAGAACGAGTTTATTTTGAATAAAATCCCTGCGGTTACCTTTGACTATGTTGGCGAAGAACTTATTTTTGGTAATAAAGGTAGCTATTTCCATTTTTGGGCTACCTGGTGTGGCCCTTGTGAAAAAGAATTACCCGAGTTTATTGAGTTTATTGACTCTCTAGGTGGACTTGTTAAAGGGAATTTGGTGGCTTCTAAGGATAATTCTAGAAAAGTCATGCGCTATTTAGAAAAATATAATTTGAGTGAAAATTTCAATATTATTCATGATACTAATGGCGAATTACTCAAGAATTTTGGTTCTCTAAGGGTACCCGAAACATTCCTATTTGACCTGGATGGAAACTTCCTCAAAAAGTTTGTTGGCCCTCAAGATTGGAAAAATAAATTTTTTATTCAAAATACAAAATATTTAATCAAGTAGCTTTAATTTATTTAATTTAAGAGCCCAAACCATTAATTTGTTTAAATTTTTAACAAATGGGAAGTATTTGTTTAATTTATTCTAAATTTTTCCGATAAATGTTTCATATAAGAGGTATTTATGGCAATTAATTGGACAGAACTAAAAGACTTACACGTAATTTCAAAAGTTAGGGAATTAATATCCCAATGGTATGGTGCTGAAATCTTTTTTACTGACCTTTCTGGACATGTTCAATCTGGAAATTGGTCGAAAGATTTCGATTATAAAAACCAATTCTTGGCCGTCTTAAATCAAACATCACAGGGCTTTCAAACTTTAGGCAGTGATTTTGAAAACTTCTTTGATTCTAATAATGAGAATGGGTTTTGTAATTCTAGCTTCACGGGTGTTAGCTTCTTTGGTCAAGCCATTCAAATTGATGGAGAGCCAGTTGGTGGTGTTTTCGCATTCCCCATTATCAAAGGAAGCGTCTCTGATGATTTCAAGGATTCATTAATTAGCGTTTTAGAAAATTACGGTATTAAAGATAATAGCCTCAACATCTGCATTAACTCTTTAAATGAGCTTGATCATGAAAAGTCATCCTACTTTCAAGAGCTCGTTGGACTTATTTCAAATGAAATTATCACTTATCACAACGAAATTAAGAAGAGAGAGGAGTTGATTGGAGACTTGAACTCCGAGTTAGGAGATAGATATCGATACCATTCAATGATAGGTAAATCAAAACAGATGCAAAAAATTTATCGTCTTTTAGAAAAAATTTCCTCAAGTGAATCCAGTGTATTTATTCTTGGTGAAAATGGAACTGGTAAAGAGTTAGTAGCGAAAGCGATACATTATTATTCTCCTCGTAGAGATAAAATGTTCCTGGCAGTAAATTGTTCTGCATTCAATGACAACCTTCTTGACTCAGAACTGTTCGGCCATGTTAAGGGGGCATTTACCGGAGCACTTAAGGATAAAAGAGGTTTATTTGAGCAGGCAGATGGAGGAACTTTATTCCTTGACGAGATTGGTGATACGAGTCTCTCCATGCAAGTAAAGCTGCTTAGAGTGTTGCAAGAAGGTACCTTCATGCCTGTTGGTGGGACTAGTCCAAAAAAATGTAATGTAAGGATCTTGGCGGCAACCAATAAAAATATAAAAAAAATGATGGCCGATGGCGAGTTTAGAGAAGACCTTTTCTATAGAATCAATGTGATAAATGTTGACCTTCCTCCACTGAGGGAAAGGACTGATGATGTTGCTCTTCTAATTAGTCATTTCTTGGATAAGAAATGCCAAGAGGCAGGAGTTAGTGACAAGGTAATTTCGAAAAAAGCTCTCGAAAAAATGTTAGATTATTCCTGGCCTGGTAACGTCAGAGAGCTTGAGAATGAAGTAGAAAGGATATTTGTTCTATCTGGAGATGACAGGTCAATTGGGCCAGAAACCCTAAGCCAGAGGATTATTGATTTCAGCGCTCCTTCTTCTCAAGTATCAGGTAGTCTCACTAGGTCGGGTAACCTCAAAGAGGCGACTGAAGAACTTGAGCGTATCATGATAAAAGAAGGCTTAAGAAGATGTAATTTTAACAAATCAAAACTTGCCAAAGAGCTTGGAATTAGTCGAGCTAGTTTGATAATGAAAGTTGACAGGTATCAGCTTGATAAGCGTAAAAAGGCTTCCGGTGAGTAAACGGTTGCGCTCTGCAAAATTTTGGCTTTCCTTTTAAATTAAAAATCAAATACAGGTCGATTTCAACCTATCACTTTGTCGACTTTGTGATTTAAAATAAATTAGCCCTAATGAGTATTGCATATTAATATACCTCCATTCCGTGGAGGTATTAATATGACTGATATTTTAGAGTTAAAACGGGACGAATTACTTGAAAAAAGAAGGGTCGCTTCATTAGGTGGCGGTGAAGCTCGAATTCAAAAACAACACGAACAAGGTAAATACACAGCTAGAGAAAGAATTGAAAGATTGATTGATCCGGGTACATTTATAGAGTTTGACCGATTTGTTACTCATAGATGTCATCAATTTGGAATGCAGAAAAATAAATTTTTAGGTGATGGTGTAGTAACAGGAATAGGCTCGATCGACGGACAAAGAGTTGCTGTTTATTCACAAGACTTTACGTGCTGGGGCGGTGCCTTAGGTGCAGCTCACGCAAAAAAAATATGCAAAATAATGAAGTTTGCCCTTGAGAATAGGATTCCAATTATTGGGATTAATGATTCTGGTGGGGCAAGGATTCAAGAGGGTGTTGAGTCGCTTGCTGGATATGCAGACATCTTTCACCTCAATGTAAAAGCTTCAGGGGTTATTCCTCAGATCTCTTTAATAATGGGGCCATGTGCAGGGGGTGCTGTTTACTCACCTGCAATAACCGACTTCATTTTTATGGTTGATAAATCTTCCTATATGTTTGTTACAGGGCCGGATGTAATCAAAGCGGTTACGCATGAAGAGGTTTCTAAAGAAGACCTAGGTGGCGCAAGAAGACATGGTGAAACTAGTGGTGTTGCAAACTTTATTTGTGAAAATGAGGACAGTGCGTTTGAGCGAGTTAGAGAGTTAATGACTTTTTTACCTTCATCGAACTTTGCACCAAAGGAACCAAGGCCAACTAGTGACACAATTTTTAGAGATAATTTAAAAATAAAAAATACGGTTCCTGCGAATCCAAGAAAACCTTATGACATGAAAGAAATCATCCTAGATATTGTTGATGATAATCATTTTCTAGAGGTTCACAAAGATTACGCAAAAAATATTATTGTAGGCTTTGCCTCAATTGGTGGAACTAGAGTTGGTATTGTTGCTAATCAGCCAGCTGTATTGGCCGGGGTTTTAGATATAGATTCATCAGTAAAAGGTGCAAGGTTTGTTCGTTTTTGTGATGCATTTAATATTCCGATTATTTCACTAGTTGATGTCCCAGGATTTTTACCAGGAACAGTTCAAGAATATGGTGGAATTATTAAGCACGGATCAAAATTACTTTATGCTTATGCGGAAGCAACAGTGCCATTAATTACTTTAATTACAAGAAAGTCTTACGGTGGAGCTTATGACGTTATGGCGTCTAAGCATATTGGAGCTGACGTTAATCTTGCTTATCCAACAGCAGAAATTGCGGTTATGGGGGCAGATGGCGCTGTTAACATTGTTTTCAGAAAAGAACTTCAAGGGCTTGAGGGTAAAGAGTTTGATGATAAAAAAGCAGAGCTTGTGGCCAACTACGAAAAAGAGTTTGCTAACCCATATAAAGCAGCAGAGTTAGGCTACTTAGATAGTGTTATCCTTCCTGAGGAAACTAGGCAACGGCTTCATGAATACTTAGTAGCACTTAAAAATAAAAAAGTAGAACTTCCAAAAAGAAAACACGGGAATATTCAGTTATGACAGATAAAAGAATATTGATCTTAAACAGAGGCGAGATTGCCTCAAGAATTGCGAAAGCCTGTCGTGAGTTAAATTACACTTCCGTAGGAGTGTGGACGGAGAGTGAACCACATGCGCGGCATCTTGAGTTTTGTGATGAGTGGGTATTTCTTGAGGGAAAAACTAATCAAGAAACTTATTTAAATATTGAGCAAATTGTAGGAGTTGCCAAAGAAAATAATATTGATGGTGTTCACCCTGGTTATGGATTTCTTTCTGAAAATACTGACTTTGCAAAAGCACTTGAAGAAAATGGTATTACTTTTATCGGCCCTCACTCCGAAGCTGTAAGACTTATGGGTGATAAAGCAGTTTCAAAAACGCTAGCGGAAAAACACAACATACCAGTTGTACCTGGTTCTACTGGTGCTGTTAAGTCAGTTGCTGATGCAAAAAAGGTAGCTGAAGAAATTGGTTACCCTGTTTTGTTGAAAGCTGTTGCAGGTGGCGGTGGTAGAGGTTTGAGACCTTGTGCTGATGAGATAGAGCTTGAAAATAACTTTGAAGCAGTTGGTAGGGAAGCGATGTCCTCTTTTGGAAATGGGGACCTTCTTGTTGAGAAGTTTATCGTTAATCCACGACATATTGAAGTGCAGATACTTGCAGATAAAAAAGGAAATACATTTCACTTTTTTGAAAGAGAATGTTCTGTTCAAAGAAGACATCAAAAAATTATTGAGGAGGCTCCATCTCCATTTATTGGAGAAGATGAAGCACTTAGAAAAGAGCTTTGTGATACTGCTGTAAGACTCGCAAAGGCTGTTGGTTATGATTCAGCGGGTACGGTTGAGTTTATCATGGGGGAGGATAAGAACTTCTATTTTCTTGAGATGAATACAAGAATCCAGGTTGAACACCCAATAACGGAAGAAATCACAGGGATTGATTTAATTGTCTGTATGATTCAGTCTGCATTTGGAATTGATTTAGGGATTCCATCGCAAGAGTGGATTACAAAAACAGGGCATGCAATTGAGTGTCGTATCTGCGCCGAAGACCCAATTACGATGCTTCCAGCACCGGGTACGGTGACAGGTTTTGAGACGAACTTTCCTCAAGGAACAAGGTTTGATAACTGTCTTTATAAAGGACTAGAGGTAACACCTGATTTTGACCCAATGGTTGGAAAATTAGTGACCAAAGGAATCACAAGGTCGGTTTCTCTTCGGAAAATGAAAGCTGCTTTAGATGGCCTTTTTATTGAGGGTTTAAAAACCAATGTTCCTCTTCATAAAGTAATTCTTGAAAATGAAAAATTTGTTGGTGGAAATTATTCAACGAAGTTCATTGGGGAAGAAAAACCTCAAGACGATGTTAAAACAGATTTTGACTATGAAAAGATTTACTCGATGCTTGCCACAATAGAGGCAAGAAGGATGGGGTTCTAATATGAGAAATTATTTTATTGATGATGAGAAAAATGAATTCGTCGTTGATCTTCATAGAACAGTTGTTCATAGCTCAAATTTAGTAGAGTTTACTTTTTCTGCATTGGAAAATGACAAATTGGAAAGAACTCAAAATATTTTTGTTAGAAAGCTAGCCGGACAGTACTTTGTCTCAATGGATAATAAACGCTGGAAAAAGCTCGCCAGGCAAGATGCACCAAATATTATGTTGAATGTGAATAAGGTATACCAACTTTTTAGAGGTTATAAACCAAGCGGTTTAATGGGTGGAAATGAAGGAGAGCTTCTCACTCAAATGCCTGGTAAGATCGTAAAGATTATTGTGGAAAAAGGGCAGCAAGTTAAAAAAGGTGACAATTTACTTATTCTTGAAGCAATGAAAATGGAAAATGAGATTAAAGCTCCGATCGATGGAACGGTTAAAGAGATTTACGTATCAGAGGGGCAAGCACTAGAAAATGGATTTTTAATGATGGAGGTTGAAAAGGCTTAGTACCTTTCAATCAAGGAGGATTTATGAGTGACCCAAATGATTTCCAAGAGGAAATGAAAAGGTTTAAAAAACAATTTGAAGGCGTTAACAAACAATTTCCTGGCTTTGGTAAGTTTGGTGGAGTTTTTGTTATTTTAATTCTAATTTTAATTGGAACATTCTCTTCTTTTTACACTGTTGAGCCAGATGAGGAAGCAGTTGTTTTAAGGTTTGGTAGATATACAGGAAGTCCAAAGCCACCTGGGCTACATTTTAAAATTCCATTTGGAGTAGATAAAGTAATTAAGGTTCAAACAAAAAGAGTTCTTCAAGAGGAGTTTGGCTTTAGAACGAATACGATCTCAAGACGATCCTCAACAAGTTACTCCGCAAGAAATTATGACCTTGAGTCTTTGATGCTAACTGGTGACTTAAACGTTGCTGATGTTGAGTGGGTTGTTCAATATCAAATCTCTGATCCGTATAACTTTCTTTTTAGAACGAGCTCTCCAATAATCAATATTAGAGATGTAGCGGAATCAATTATGAGGAGAGTTGTTGGGGACAGAACTGTGACGGAAATTCTCACAACTGGGCGTAAAGAAATTGCAGGACTTGCGAAGGAACTAATGCAGGAAGTTCTTAATAAGTATGAGCTTGGAATAAATGTCGTTACTGTAAAGCTTCAAGATGTAAATCCACCTGATATGGTAAAGCCAAGCTTTAACGAAGTGAACGAAGCCAAGCAAGAACAAGAAAAAGCAATCAACCAAGCAGAGAAGGCTTACAACCAAATTATTCCAGAAGCGAAAGGTAAAGCAGAACAGCTGATCACCGAGGCTGAAGGTTACGCGTTAGAGCTAATCAATAAAGCCAGTGGTGACGCGAATAGATTTGCTCTTGAGCTTAAAGAGTATAATCGTGCTCCACTAATTACAAGAAAACGTCTCTACCTAGAAGCGATGGAAGATATTATTAAGTCACAGGAAGATTTAGTAATTATAGATTCACAGGTTAAGGGGATGCTTCCTATCTTTTCAAACCAACTGACCAAGTAAGGCAGGGATAGCAACATGAATAAATTAAATTATGTTTTAGTAGTTTTAGTATTTTTAGGAACAGTCATTGGTAATACTTGTTTTTTTATTTTA
>MDTG01053711.1_pt1 | contig 35561 bp, 35 predicted proteins | sample 811421 | NCBI WGS metagenome assembly MDTG01 (sample SAMN05326645, study PRJNA326480) | marine metagenome | isolation source: seawater | place: Pacific Ocean: South East | collected 2011
AAGTTGTTGTTAAAGAAAAAGCTGTAGTTGAAGAAAAAGCTGTAGTTGAAGAAAAAGCTGTAGTTGAAGAAAAAGCTGTAGTTAAAGAAAAGGCTGTAGTTAAGGAAAAAGCTGCAGTTAAGGAAAAAGCTGCAGTTAAGGAAAAAGCTGCAGTTAAAGAAAAAGCTGCAGTTAAAGAAAAAGCTAAACCAAAGTCAAAAGCTAAAACTAAGGATGTCTCAAAAACCACAAAAGTAGCCGCTAAGACTAAGTCGGTAAAAACAGCGGCTAAAACTAAAAAATTAGATGACGAAAACAATAGCAGCGCACCAGAGGGAAGTTCGTCTGAATAGTATTTTTTTATAAAAAAATCTAATGTGGCGATGCCACAAAAAAAGGGGCACGGCCCCTTTTTTTGGAGTTAAAATTGAAATTTAAGGAAAAGAAGATGGCAAATTTATCTACAGCTATGATTAAAGATTTACGTGACCGGACTGGTCTTGGAATGATGGAATGTAAAAGAGCCCTGATAGCCACTAATGGTGACATAAATAAAGCAATTGATGATCTTCGCAAATCCAGTGGAATTAAGGCTGCAAAAAAAGCTGGTAGAATAGCCGCTGATGGAGTTATTGCATTAAAGACCTCCGAAGATAATACCTATGGAGTTATGATTGAGGTAAACACAGAAACAGATTTTGCTGCACGTGACGACTTATTTGTTAGCTTTACTGAAGATTCTGTTGACAAAGCCTTTTTCGCTGATAAATTTGTTTTCGATGAGCTTTTACTCGATATGGAGAGTGCTCGAGAAGCTTTAGTACAAAAGATAGGTGAAAATATAAGTATTCGTAGAGCAGAAACTCTTAAAGCCCCAGTCGTAGGAGCCTATATTCATAGCAATAAACGTATTGGTGTTTTGGTTGCTTTGGAGAACGGTAATCCTGAGGTAGCTAAAGATATTGCAATGCATATTGCAGCTTCTAACCCTCAAGTTGTTAGGCCCGAAGATATGCCTGATCATTTGGTAGAAAAGGAAAAAGAAATTTTTATTGCCCAAGCCAAAGAAAGTGGTAAATCGGACGAGATCATTGAAAAGATGATCAATGGGAGAATAAGTAAGTTTCTCTCAGAATCCAGTTTAATCAATCAACCGTTTGTAAAAAATCCAGATATTACTATAAATGATCTAACTAAAGATTCTGATGCAAAAATATTATCTTTTTCAAGATTTGAGGTTGGAGAGGGTATTGAAAAAACCGAAGTTGATTTTGCTGCTGAAGTAGCTGCACAAGTTAGTGCAGCAAAATAAAAAAAGGAGGCTTAGGCCTCTTTTTTTTATTGAATAATATTTAAATAATAGGTTATTTTTGTTGGTGCTGGAATAAAAAATTACTTAATTTTGGAGCTTAATATGCCGTCTATCGGAGATAAAAAATATAAAAGAATACTACTTAAGCTTAGTGGAGAAGAATTAATGGGCGAAGAGGGATTTGGTATCGACCCAAGGGTTTTAGATAGAATGGCGCTAGAAATAGGTCAACTTGTTGGTATTGGAGTTCAAATAGGCTTAGTTATTGGTGGGGGTAACTTATTTAGAGGAGCAGCATTGAATGCGGCGGGCATGGAACGGGTTACAGGAGATCATATGGGCATGTTGGCAACAATGATGAACGGTTTGGCAATGAGAGATGCATTAGATCGAAATAATATCTCCGCACACGTTATGTCGGCAATATCGATGAGTGGGGTAATGGAGCAATATGATCGAAGGAAAGCAACACGCTACTTAGATAGTGGAGATGTAGTAATATTTTCTGCTGGTACAGGCAATCCATTTTTTACTACAGATTCAGCAGCATGTTTGCGGGGTATTGAAATTGATGCTGAGATTGTGCTCAAAGCAACTAAAGTTGATGGAGTATATTCTTCTGACCCCCTAGTAAATAGTGATGCCATAATGTATTCACATCTCACATATGATGAAGCTCTGCAAAAAAAACTAGGTGTGATGGATTTAACTGCTATATGTTTATGCAGAGAACATTGTATGCCTCTTAGGGTTTTCCGGATGGAGAAACCAGGCGCACTTCTAAACATAGTTGTAGGAGGCGAAGAAGGTACATTGATCGAGGAAAAAAATTATGCTGGATGATTTAAAAAAGAATATGAAAGAAAAAATGACTAAAAGCGTTAGCGCCCTCTCAGCTGCCTTTAATAAAATTCGTACTGGTAGGGCACACCCTAACCTTTTGGACGGTATAACTGTTTCTTACTACGGCTCAGATACTCCTTTATCGCAAGTTGGAAACGTAAATGTTATTGATGCCAGAACTTTGTCTGTTTCTGTTTGGGAGAAAGATTTAGTGCCTGAGGTAGAGAAAGCTATTTATAAATCAGACTTAGGGTTAAATCCATCAACAACTGGTGAGCTTATTCGTATCCCGATGCCCCAGTTAACTGAAGAGACAAGAAAAAACTTTATAAAAAAAGCTCGCTCTGAAGCAGAGGGTGCCAGAGTTTCCATACGCAACGCACGTCGTGATATTTTGTCAAATGCAAAGAACCTTCAAAAAAGAAAGGATATAACCGAGGATGAAGAGCATCAACTTCAAGAGGATGTTCAGAAAATTACAAATGATTATATTAAACAGATAGATGATGCTCTAATTAATAAAGAAGCTGATTTGATGGAAATTTAATCTAGGGTTAGTGTATGTCTGACTTCAAATCTCAAGAACCATGTTCTATCAATCATGTAGCTATTATCATGGATGGTAACAATAGGTGGGCAAAAAAAAGGGGATTGAGCGGAATTGACGGCCATAAAGTTGGTGCCGAGAGAGTGCGTGATATTTTAAATCTGTTAGAGAATTACGATATTAAGTTACTAACACTTTTTGCATTTAGTAGTGAAAACTGGAATCGACCTAAAACTGAAGTCAATGCACTCATGTCGTTATTGTCGAGTTATTTAAAAAAAGAATTAAAAAACTTTATAGACAAAAAGGTAAAATTTAGTGTGATAGGGCGAAGAGATCGGTTTAGTACGAAGCTAAATAAACTAATTGAAGACACTGAATTTGCAACGAAAAACGGAAGTCGTAATTTGATTTTAGCACTAGATTATGGAGGAAAATGGGAAATTACCGAGGCAACAAAAAAGATTGCCCATGAGGTTAAAACTGGAAAAATAATACCAAGTGATATTTCAGAAGAACTGCTTGCTCAACACATGGCAAAATCTACCTTATTGCCACCCGATATCTGTATAAGAACCGGTGGAGAAAAGAGAATAAGTAATTTCTTATTATGGCATATGGCTTATACGGAGCTTTATTTTACAGACTGTTATTGGCCAGATTTTGATGCTGATGCATTTGAAATAGCGCTACTTGATTATAAAAAAAGACAGAGAAGTTTTGGTACTCGGAATAAGGTGAAAGTTAATGTAGGTAATGATTTTGCTTAAACAAAGAGTGTTTACAGCTATTACTATTTCTTTAATATTCACCATAGTGCTGATTTTTTTTGGTACAAATGCAGCTTTAATTCTTTCAGCTATTATAATTCTGTACGCTGGTTGGGAATGGGCTAATCTAGCAGGCTATGATTCTAACTATGAAAAATTGTTGTTTACTGTTGCTGTATCAGTAACTATGATTTTCTTTAATTTCTTGATGGATATCCACAACTCAGCACCAATCAATTTAGATATGGGGACACTTATTTTCCATTGTTTGGTCCCTTGGTGGGTTTTAGCTATATATTGGATAAGAAGCTACCCAAAGGGCTCAATTTTTTGGAAAAGTAAATTTGCAAAGAGTTTAATCGGCTTGCTTGTTTTGACCCCAACTTGGCTGTCTATAATAATTTTGATTTCTTTCGAATATGGAAAATACCTGATATTTGGAGTAATTTTTATTGTTGCGTTGTCTGATATTACAGCTTTCTTTGTGGGAATAAGATTTGGTAAACATAAGCTTTGTAAAAATGTAAGCCCAAACAAAACGTGGGAAGGATTTTTAGGTGCTATTGCTGCAAATCTAATCCTTATCATTTTCTTAGGGTTACTGTTAGAAATCAATCGGATTAACTTGTTGCCATTATTTTTTTTAATTATGGCAACAACTCTTTCTTCGGTAATTGGGGATCTTTTGATAAGTATGTTAAAGCGTCATCGTGGAATTAAAGATAGCGGATATATCCTTCCAGGGCATGGTGGAGTTCTTGATCGCATAGACGGCCATAGTATCGCTTTTCCAGTTTTCACGTTGATTTTTATTTCTAGCAATTTTCAATTTTCAATTTTAAATTAGTGATAATTATTTATGCAAAAATTAACAGTTCTGGGAGCGACAGGATCAATTGGTATAAACGTCTTGGATGTCGTTTCTCAGCACCCAAAAAAATTTAAAATTTTTGCCTTGACTTGCAATACAAGGGTGGTAGAACTTTCTGCTCAATGTGAGCAATTTAAGCCTTATTTTGCCGTTGTCACTGATATTTCTAAAGTAAAAGAGCTCAAGAAATTATTAAAAGTAGCTTCGCCAAATACGATTGTTTTAGTGGGTACTGACGGCCTCTGTAAGGTAGCTAGTGATAAGTCGGTTGATACAGTAGTTGCCGCAATTGTCGGAAGCGCTGGCTTACTGCCAACTCTTGAGGCAGCAGAATCTGGAAAGAAAATTTTGCTAGCAAATAAAGAATCTTTAGTGATGGCTGGCTCGTTACTAATGGAAGCAGTAAATTTAAGTGGTGGCATTCTTATGCCTATCGATAGCGAGCATAATGCTATTTATCAATGTTTACCTGATCAATATGTTTCCCCAAAGGAAAGTGGAGTTAGTAAGGTTTTATTAACTGCATCTGGTGGACCCTTTAGATCTAGAGATAAAAAAAGTATGCGTGAAGTAACTGTAGATGAAGCTTGCGCTCATCCTAATTGGAAAATGGGAAGAAAAATATCTGTAGATTCTGCAACTATGATGAATAAGGGTTTGGAGTTTATTGAAGCTTGCTTGCTTTTTGGGTTATCACCTGATCAGATTGAAGTTGTTATTCACCCACAAAGTATTGTGCATTCAATGGTAGAATATCTAGATGGATCAACCTTAGCTCAACTGAGTAATCCGGATATGAGGACCCCTATTGCCCATGCCCTCGCTTGGCCAAAAAGAGTTAGATCTGGAGTTAGCAGTTTGGATATTGTAAGCACAAAGAGACTTGACTTTGAGCCGCCGGACTTTGAGCGTTTTCCCTGTTTGTCTTTAGCTATATCAGCAGCGAGAGCTGGCGGCAGTGCCCCAATAGTTTTGAACGCCTCAAATGAGGTGGCAGTAAATGCTTTTCTAAACAATGAGATCCTTTTTACACAAATATCAGAAGTAGTCGAGTTGGCGTTAAAGGAAGTAGTCTCAATAGAGCCAAATACACTAAAATTAGTCCAATCATGTGATAGAAAAACAAGAGATATCACTCTAAAGTTAATAAAAAAGCACTTTTAGGGTATATTTTAATATTTAGGGATTTAATTTATTTCAGGAGGCTAGATGGATTTAGTCATAACAATTTTTTATACATTGCTTGCTCTGGCTGTGCTCATATCATTTCATGAATTTGGGCATTTCTATGTGGCTAGAGCATGCGGTGTTAAGGTTATCCGTTTTTCTGTTGGCTTTGGTTCTAAGCTTTTGAGGTGGAAAGATAAGCAGGGTACAGAGTTCGTCCTATCAGCTTTACCCCTAGGTGGTTATGTAAAAATGGTAGATGAACGAGAAGGTTCGGTATCTTCTGAGGATCTGCCTTCCGCGTTTACTCAAAAGACAGTTTGGCAAAGAATGGCTATTGTAATAGCCGGCCCGGCAGCAAATTTTATTTTAGCTATATTAATATATTGGGTATTACTATTAAATGGAACGACTGGAATAGTGCCTATTGTTGGCTCAGTAATTCCAGAATCTATAGCGGAAAAAGCTGGCATCAAACCTGGATATCAAGTTGTTGCAATTGACGGGAAAGAGACACCTACTGTTCAAAAACTTCACTCAACACTCTTAGACCGTATCGGAGAATCAGGTGACATTAGTTTTACGGTGAGACTGTCTGAAAGCTCTGAACCCTTAAATTATAGCGGCAGTCTGGATAACTGGATGTCAGGATATTCAGACTTAGACCCGCTGAAAGGTATTGGGTTGATACTTTATATGCCTAAAACACCGCCTATAATCGATATGGTTATACCTAAAAGTCCGGCAGAGAAATCAGGGTTAAGTTCAGGAGATCTTCTATTGTCAGCGGACAATCAACCTTTGCTAGATTGGTCAAGTTGGGTAGAGTATGTGCGAGAACGACCGTCCAAAAGTATTGATTTACAAGTGAAACGTGAAAACACCTCTTTTAACACAACAATAATACCTGAATCAATTTTATCAGGTTCAGGCGCCTACATAGGAAAAGTTGGTATGTCTGTCAAGGCACCTGTTTGGCCAAAAAAAATGATTCAGGAGTTTTCTTATGATCCAGTTGAGGCTCTTATCGAGTCGGTTTACAAAACATGGGATACTTCTGCCATGATTTTGGGCTCTGTTAAGAAGATGCTTGTAGGTGATATATCGTTAAAGCACTTAAATGGCCCCATAACAATTGGTAAAGTAGCCGGAAAATCAGCTGAGTATGGTATCTCAGCATACTTAGGTTTTATTGCATTACTAAGTATCAGCTTGGGCATTATGAATCTACTACCAGTTCCAGTGCTGGATGGCGGTCACCTAATGTATTTCGTGATTGAAGCAGTTAAAGGATCACCTTTATCTGATAGATTGCAGTTACTCGGATTTAAGTTAGGTATATTTTTGGTGGTTGGGTTGATGTCCATAGCGCTGTACAATGATATATTGAGTTGATTTTCTATGGCTATTGATATTATTAAATCAGATGTCATTTAAAATTTTAAAGTAAACAAATGGTGCATAATTATCTAATGAAGCCCTTTATTCTCTTTTTGTTCCTAGCTCTGATTTCTTTGGGCTCCCATGCGGAACTCTTTCAAGTTGAAGACATCAGGATCGATGGCCTTGAACGTGTTTCTTCAGGCACCGTATTTAACTCACTAGGTGTAAGTGTTGGAGATACCCTGGATAGCTCATCGGTTCGTAATCTTACCCGTGATTTATTTAGATTAGGTTTTTTTGATGATGTTAAAATTTTTCGCGATAAAGGAATTTTAATTATTTCAGTTATTGAAAGACCAGCAGTAGCAAAATTGATCATCGAGGGTAATACAGCAATCCCCGAAGAAACCTTATATTCATCTTTAAGGGATAATGGCTTGTCTGAGGGACAGATATTTCGACAGGCAGTTCTTAAGGGTATGAGTCAAGAGCTCGAGCGTCAGTACGTTAAACAAGGTAGGTACGGTGCAGGGGTTGAGATAGAAGTTGAGGAGCTACCTCAAAACAGAGTTGCTGTAACGGTTGTGATAGATGAAGGAGAAGTAGCAGCAATATCTGGAATCAATATTGTTGGCAATTTAATTTTCGATGACGCTACGTTAAAACCACTATTTGAATTAAAAGAATCAAGCTTGCTATCTTTTATCTCTCAAGATGATAAATATAACCGAGAAAAGTTAACTGGTGATATAGAGAGACTGGAATCTTATTACTTGAATAGAGGTTATTTAGACTTTTTAATTGAATCGACTCAGGTAACTATAAGTCCCGACCGAGATTCTGTATTTATAACAATTAATATCAAAGAAGGAAATATACATACAGTATCAGAAATTGTCCTTGCTGGTAATCCTACGATTCCTGAGGAAGAGATAAGAAATCTCATAGTTCAAAAAGAAGGTGAGGATTTTTCTCAATTTCTCATGACTTATTCTTCAGAAAAAATTGCCGAACGCCTTGGCAATGACGGTTATGCCTTTGCTGAGGTTAAAGGTGTAACTGACATAAATACAGAAGATAAAACTACTAAAGTTCTCTTTTATATTGACCCTGGTACAAGAGCCTACGTCAGACGTATTGAGTTTCGTGGAAATACAAAAACAATGGATGAAGTTTTACGAAGAGAGATGCGACAAATCGAAGGAGCAACAGCCTCAACTGAAAAGATCGAATGGTCAAAAAATAGATTACAAAGAACAGGATTTTTTAAAACTGTAGAATCTGAGACTCGACCTGTGCCCGGGGTAAGTGACCAAATCGATGTGTTTTATATTGTAGAAGAGCAGCCATCAGGAAGTGTTGGAGCAAGCTTTGGTGTAGCTCAGAGTTACGGGGTTACTCTTGGCGCTAGCATATCGGAGCAGAATTTTTTGGGAACTGGAAATAGATTAAAACTGGGATTAAATCAAAGTGGCTTTCAAACAAATTTAAATTTGCACTATGCAGACCCCTATTTTACAAAAGATGGTGTTAATGCTGGTTTCATGGTTTTTGCAAAAAAACAAGATTTCGAAGAGGGCAATTTATCAAACTATACGACTGAAAGTATGGGTGCAGCGACCACATTTGGTTGGCCAATATCTGAAATTCAAAGTATTGGCTTTGGTTTGGGTGTTGAAAAACTTGAATTGGATTCTGGGGGTTATTTCAAAACTAGACTGATGGAAGAGTTCCTCGATGAGGAGGGTGATGACTATCTCATGTTTACTTCTAATTTATCATGGGGTGTATCCACACTAAACGGGTCGGGGAATGATGCGACTAGAGGGCAGGCCCATAAGATATCAGCAGAAATAACAATGCCAGTAGGTGATCTAAATTATTATAAATTTAATTATGATGGCCAGTTCTTCCACACTTTGAGCGAAAATTTAGTGTTGCACCTGCATGCTAACGGTGGTTATGGTGATGGTTATTTAGATATAGATACCCTGCCGTTTTTTAAGAATTTTTATTCAGGAGGAAATGGCTCTGTTCGTGGCTTCAAGCAAAATACGTTAGGCCCCAGAGATGTACCAATAACCCCAGGATATGAAGATGAGGCTGATGCTTTTGGTGGAAATGTAGTTGTAGAAGGAACAGTTGAATTATTATTTCCTATGCCATTTTTAAAAGATAAAAATTTAGTTCAAATGGCATTATTTTTAGATGCAGGTAATGTTTTTGACACAGATTGCGGAGACGTCTCTGAAGATTTTTGTCAAGAGCCTACTATATCTGATTTGAGGTATTCTGTTGGTGTTGGGGGTACATGGAAAAGTGGTTTCGGGCCGATATCTGTTAGTTTTGCATCGCCCTTTAACACAGGAAAAGAGGACGAAAAAGAAACGTTCCAGTTTAATATGGGAGGAGCATTTTAGATTACAGTAAAGAATTTCATATATAATATTAAATAATTTTTTTATTTTAGGGAGAAAAAAAGTGCGTATAAAAAATATTTTAGTAGCTACCTTTATGGTATTAATTTCTGCAAACATAGTCGCGGAGCAAGCACCTATGAAAATAGGTATCGTAGCTCCAGATGCTGCAGTATTTGGAACTGAATATGCCCAAGCTGAAATCAAAAGAACCGAGACTAATCCCCAATTTACAGCTCTTAAAACTAAATTTGATGCACTGCTGGAGGAAATGAAAGAGCTTAATTCAGAAATCGAAAATAAAGGTATGACTTGGTCGGCAGATCAGAACGATGAGGCACAAAAAAAGATGGGGTATCTCAGAGACGATATCGAATTGATTCAGAAAAAACTTAAATCTGAACAAAAAGCACTTCAATCAAGAATAATAAAAGCGACAGAAGAAAAGATTCAGGAAGCATTACAAGAGCTGATCACTGAAGAAAAATTAACGCTTTTGCTTAGAAAAGAAGCAGCTATTTTTGGAGGAGAGGGTGTCGATTACACTAATAAGTTAACCAATAGACTAAATAAAAAAATGAATTAATTGTTTTTTTATAGGTATGGGAAATATGCTGAATAAAAATAATGCCTAGTTATTCTCTAGACTTCATAGCTAAACACATCGGTGCAGAGCTCATGGGTAACTGTGAGCAAATAGTTGAAGGCTTAAATACTATACAAGATGCAACTTCTAGGGATGTAACATTTTTGGCAAATACATCTTATAACAGGTTTTTATCAACCACGGATGCCGCTGCAGTTATCGTAGGTAAAATGAATATATCAGATTACTCTGGAAATTTTCTCATAGTAGATAAGCCTTATCTTGCTTACGCATCAGTATCTCAGCTTTTTGTTTCTGGTTCTGACCCAGATCTAGGCATACATGAAACTGCTGTTATATCAGACGGTGTAAAAGTTGCTAAGACTGCTTCTATCGGGGCAAATGTTGTCCTTGGTAAAAACGTCATAATTGGAGAAAAATCTATAATTGGTCCTAATTCATCCATAGGAGATGGGTCAATAATAGGCGACAATTGTAAGATTTTTTCAAATGTATCTATTTATCATGGAGTAACCATTGGTAATAGCGTGACTATTCATAGTTGTTCCGTGATTGGAGGAGATGGCTTTGGCTTTGCTCATGACTCAAGACACTGGGTAAAAATTCATCAGCTTGGTGGAGTAATTATCGGCAATAGAGTTGAAATTGGGTCATGCACAACGATTGATAGGGGTGCATTAAGTGATACTATCATCGAGGATGGCGTGATTCTCGATAACCATATACAAATAGCTCATAATGTGCGTATTGGGGAAAATACAGCAATTGCTGGCTGTTCTGGTATATCAGGAAGTACAGAAATCGGAAAAAATTGTATATTTGCTGGACAAACAGGAATTGTTGGACATTTAAAAATTTGTGATGGTGTAACTACGACTGGCGGTACAATTATTACAAAATCAATATCTGAACCTGGCTCTTATTCATCAGGTACACCATTAGATGACACAGGAGAGTGGAAAAAAAATGCGGTCCGTTTTACTCAATTAAATGATTTGGTTAAACGTCTTAAGAGGCTTGAAAAAAAGACATGATATTTTACATTTTGAAATTCTTAGAGATAATACAATGGATATAAACGATATAAAGAAACGTTTACCACAAAGATATCCCTTTCTTTTGGTTGATAGGGTTATCGAAATAGATACAGGAAAGAGGATTTTGGCTTATAAAAATATTACAGCTAATGAAGAAGTTTTCAACGGACATTTTCCAAATACACCAATTTTTCCTGGTGTAATGATTATAGAAGCGATGGCTCAAGCTGCTGGTGTTCTTGGGTTCGTAACCGCAGAAAAATATGCAGATGATAATGTTTTATATCTTTTTGCAGGAGTTGATGGTGTGCGCTTCAAACGACAAGTAATTCCCGGAGATAAGCTTATGTTAGAAGCAAAAGTGGATTCAGTAAAAAGAACAATTTGGCGCTTTAAGTGTAAAGCTACAGTAGACAATGAACTCGCCTGTGAAGCTACCATACTTTGTGCATTAAAAACGGTTTAAAAAATGTCCTTGATACACGCAACAGCAATTATCGATCCAACAGCTGAGCTTGATGAAGGTGTAGAAATTGGCCCTTGGACATCTATAGGTCCAAACGTCAAAATCGGTTCTGGAACAACTATTCAGTCACACGTTTTAGTAAAAGGCCCTACGATTATTGGTAAAAATAATCGTATTTTTCAATTCTCTACAATTGGTGAGGACACACCTGATCTTAAGTATGCTGGTGAGCCAACTAAATTAGTAATTGGAGACAACAATACTATTCGTGAGGGAGTAACGATACACAGGGGGACTATTCAAGATAGGGGTGTAACAACTATTGGTGATAACAACCTTATGATGGCCTATGTTCACATAGGCCATGATTCAACTTTAGGCAGTAACTGCATCTTAGTTAATAATGCATCTCTTTCTGGACACGTTACTGTTGGTGATTGGGCAATCCTATCGGGATATGTTTTGGTGCACCAGTTTGTTTCAATCGGTTCACACACTTTGATAGGTCCGGCTGCATTTCTTCCTCAAGATGTCCCAGCTTATGTTACTGCGTTTGGTTCTCCTGCGGAACCAAAAACTGTTAATACTGTAGGACTAAAGCGACGTGGATTTAATAAAGATGCCATTTTAGCAATTAAGCAAGCCTACAAGATTTTATACAGGCAGGGTCTTTCTCTGGATGATGCTCTCGCAAAACTTGCTAAATTAGCAATTAAACAATCCGAAGTTCAGTTAATGCTAGATTCTGTAAAAGCTTCATCTCGTGGAATAATTCGTTAAGTTATGGGTGATTCCTACAAAATAGGAATTGTTGCAGGAGAAATATCTGGTGATCAGCTTGGCGCAGGTTTAATTTGTTCATTAAAATCGTACTACCCTGAAGCAGAATTCGTTGGTATAGGTGGTTCAAAGATGGTAGAACAAGGGTTTTCATCCTTGTTTCCTCTGGATAGGTTGTCTGTGATGGGGTTTATTGAACCTATAAAAAGATTACCTGAACTACTTAAAATGCGTAAATCGCTATTCAAATACTTTTGTGATAAGAAATTCGATCTTGTAATTGGCATTGATGCTCCAGACTTTAATCTTGGGCTAGAAAAAAAACTCCGAAACATGGGTATCAAGACAGCTCATTATGTGAGTCCCTCAGTATGGGCATGGAGACAAAACCGTATAAAGAAAATTAGAAGCTCTGTCGACCTAATGATCACCCTCTTACCTTTTGAAGAAGATTTTTATAAAAAAAATAATATTCCGGTTGTTTGTGTTGGACACCCTTTAGCTGAAGATTTAGCGTTGAAGTCAGGTACCTCTGAAGCTCGACAAAAACTTGATCTTACTGATGATCCTGTTTTAGTGCTTATGCCAGGTAGTAGAGCTTCTGAAGTACAAAAACTAAGTAAATTGTTTATAGATGCTGCTGTTCAATGTAAAAAAAAGTTAGCTAACCTACAGATAATAATTCCAGCTGCTACTCCAGAAAGAAAAATTCAAATCCAGAAAACTTTAAAAAACTATTTATTAAATGATGTAAGAATCCTAGACGGAGATTCACATTTAGCTATATCAGCTGCAGATGTAGTCTTATTATCATCAGGAACTTCTACTCTAGAGGCTATGCTTATGAGAAAACCTATGGTTGTTAGTTATCGCCTAGGAATACTTACATACGCACTGATCTCTAGAATTGTGAAAATAAAATATGCTGCTTTACCGAATCTTCTAGTGGACGAACCATTAGTTCCAGAGTATCTAGAAAAAAATGCAACTTTAGAAAATATCGTACCAGCGGTAATGAACTTTTTCGATAATCCAGATGATGTAATAAAACTAAAAAAACGCTACGAAGTTATTCATGAGTCGCTGAAGTGTGGTGGAAGTGATATGGCAGCGAAAGCACTTGTAAGGCTTTTGGATGACAAATAAATATGTTCAAATTCTCGCTGGAGTAGACGAAGTTGGCAGAGGGCCACTAGCTGGAGATGTTATAGCTGCAGCAGTTATCCTCAATTTAAAAAATAAAATAACTGGTCTCACAGATTCAAAGAAACTCTCAGAAAAAAATCGTCAAAAATTTGCTGCAGAAATTAAAGATAAATCATTGTGTTGGAGTATAGCTCGTTCAAATGTAGAGGAAATAGATACTTATAATATACTAGAGGCTACTATGTCAGCGATGAAGCGAGCAGTCGAGGGCCTTAATATAAAACCAGAGTTCGTAATCGTTGACGGTAATAGTTTACCAAAATGGCATTATCCATCAAAATCGATAGTTAAGGGAGACGCTTCAGAGCCATCTATAGCAGCAGCATCAATAATCGCAAAAGTCTTCAGAGATCAAGAGATGTGTTCTTTAGATAAGATTTATCCCGGGTATGGTTTTTCTCAGCATAAGGGTTATGGAACTAAAAAACATTTAGAAGCAATAAATCGTCTAGGACCAACTCCTGTGCACAGGAAAAGCTTTGAACCTATTAAAAGTATATTGAGTGGAAGGCTTTAAACTCAGTATTTTTTTATATAATCTAGTAACAATGTATCAAACGAATCATATTTATAGTTTATTTGTAAGTATGCTTTATTTACGTATTAAATTAATTTGTCCCAGCGCCGGCTTGTTGGGGTATTTTTATGGATTTTATTGTTTATGCCTTCATCATCTTTTGTTCACCTCCGGCTTCATAGCGAATATTCTCTAGTTGACGGATTAATATCTATTAATCCTCTTGTAGATAGAGCACTTGAATTATCTATGCCAGCTGTTGCATTAACTGATATTACAAATTTCTTTGGACTTATTAAGTTTTACCAAGCCTCACATAAAGCTGGCTTAAAGCCTATATTTGGTTCTGATATATATATAAAAAGTTCTATCAGTGATATTCCATCATATGACTTGACACTTTTGATAATGAATATGACTGGGTATCGTAATCTAACCAAATTGATATCTCGTGCATATCAGGATGGACAAAATCGTGGGACTCCAATGGTTGATATTGATTGGATCAAAGAATCATCGGATGGGTTGATTGCACTTTGCGGCAGGAAAAGTGATATTGGTAAAGCTATCTCAGCAGGAAATAATCCTCAGGCTGAGTCATTTTTACAGAAATGGATAGAAATATTTCCCGATAGGTTTTATTTAGAATTAACCAGAACAAGTAGGTTAGGTGAGGAAGATTTTATCCATGTTGCAATAAAACTATCACAAAAATTTAATTGTCCTGTAGTAGCTACAAATGATGTAAGATTTTTGAAATTAGAAGATTTTGAAGCACATGAGTCAAGAGTCTGTATAGGACTAGGCTATGTTTTAGACGATTCCCGGCGAGCTAAAACATATAGTGAGGAGCAGTATCTTCGTTCAGTAGAAGAAATGATTGAGCTTTTTGATGATATACCAGAGGCTCTTGAGAACACAGTAGAAATTGCCCAGCGATGTAACCTTGAGCTAAAATTAGGTGAAACTTTTTTACCCGAATATCCAGTTCCTGAAGGTCTAACTAAGGATAATTTTTTTGAAAAATTATCCATTGACGGGCTTGAGGAGCGCCTTTCAAAAGTACTTTCAGTTAAGAAAAGCAATCAAAAAAACAACAAAAAGGAATATTTTGACCGCCTCCACTTTGAATTACAGGTTGTAATAAAAATGGGTTACCAAGGTTATTTTTTGATAGTAATGGACTTCATAAAGTGGGCTAAAGAGAATGGAATTCCAGTGGGGCCTGGTCGAGGCTCTGGAGCAGGCTCACTTATCGCCTATGCTCTTGGAATCACAGATCTGGATCCGCTAGAGTATGGGCTATTATTTGAGCGGTTCCTGAACCCTGAGCGAGTTTCCATGCCTGACTTTGATATAGATTTTTGTATGGATAATAGAGATAGAGTTATTTCATATGTGGCTAGCCGATATGGCCGAGATGCTGTTTCCCAAATAATCACTTTTGGAAAAATGGCTGCTAGAGCTGTAGTACGTGATGTAGCGAGAGTCCAGGGCAAACCTTACGGTCTAGCAGACAGATTATCGAAAATGATTCCAGCTGATGTTGGCATGACCCTCCAAAAAGCTGTAGAGGAACAAGATATCTTAAAAGATTTTTTATTTGAAAATGACGAAGCGCAAGAAATATGGGATATGGCAGTCCAGCTTGAGGGTATCATAAGGAATGCAGGCAAACATGCAGGTGGTGTTGTTATTGCACCAACAAAACTGATAGATTTTTCACCATTATATTGCGATGAGGCAGGAGAGGGCCTTGTTACTCAGTTCGATAAAGATGATGTAGAGAGTGCAGGGCTTATAAAATTCGATTTTTTGGGATTGAGAACACTTACTATAATAGATTGCGCAGTCAAAATGGTAAATAAACGCCTCTATGGTCTATTGGACCAAGAATTGATAATAAACGATATACCCCTCGATGATCATTCAGCATATGAACTTATACAAAAAGGAGAGACAACTGCGGTATTTCAGCTAGAATCACAAGGCATGAAAGATCTTATGAAGCGTGTAAAGCCAACTTCTTTTGAAGACATAATAGCACTTGTAGCACTTTATAGGCCGGGACCCTTAGAATCAGGAATGGTTGATGACTTCGTTGATCGAAAACATGGTAGATCGAAGGTAGCCTATCCCGATGAAAAATTTCAGCATCAGTCTCTGAAGCCAATTTTAGAGTCTACTTATGGTGTTATTGTTTATCAAGAGCAGGTAATGCAGATTGCTCAAATACTTGCAGGGTATTCCTTAGGAGAAGCAGATTTACTGCGTCGAGCTATGGGGAAAAAGAAACCAGAAGAAATGGCCAAGCAACGAGAAATTTTTGAAAAAGGATCAGAAAAACAAGGAATTGATCCAAATCTTGCTGTAAAAATATTTGATTTAGTTGAGAAATTTGCTGGATATGGATTTAATAAGTCACATTCTGCTGCATATGCCTTATTAGCTTATCAAACAGCATATCTTAAATCACATTATTTGCCAGAATTCATGGCAGCAGTTTTGTCTGCGGATATGCAAAATACTGATAAAGTGGTTAAATTAGTACAAGAATGTAATTTTCAAAAAGTACAATTATTACCACCAGACATCAACCGCAGTTATTATGTCTTTACTGTTTCGAATGAAGAACAAGTTATTTATGGGCTGGGTGCAATCAAAGGTCTTGGTGAAGGACCTGTAGATAGTATTATTTCCGCAAGAGAGAAGGGAGGTAATTTTCTTGATTTATTTGATTTTTGTTCGAGAGTTGATGGTAACAAATTCAATAAAAGAACACTTGATGCACTAATAAGATCAGGTGCAATGGATAGTATTGGGCCTTCGGGTAAGCCAGGATTTCAGAGAGCAGTTTTACTTGTAGCTATTAGCGAGGCTGTAAAAACAGCTGAACAGTATGCTAGAAATAAGCTTATTGGTATGGCCGACTTATTTGAAAAAAAGTCAGATAAATCTGTTACGAATTGTGTGTATAAAAAATATGATCTTACACCTAGCGAGACGTCTAAGGAGACATTGGGCGGTGAAAGAGATACATTGGGCCTATACTTCTCTGGGCATCCAGTTGATGAGTATAGTGATGAATTATCTTGCTACATAGAACGTAGAATATCTGAATTAAAAGCAAGTAAGTCTCTTCAAACTGTAGCTGGCCTGGTCATAGATATAAGAATGATCAGAACTCGAAGTGGAGATAATATGGCAATAATATCTCTTGATGATAAGAGCGCTCAAATTGATGTGGCAGTTTTTTCTGATACATACAAACAAGCGAGAGATAAAATTACTAAAAATGAATTCCTAGTCATTGAGGGTCAGGTAACCGCAGATAATTATACTAATGGTATAAAAATGAGGGCAGACAATATCAGCACTTTATATGAAAAAAGAGTGAAACACCTCAAAGCTATTGTTATAAATACGGATAAAGAGGGTTTAAATGAATTTTCTGTTGATGATATTTCCGAAATTATGTTAGATTTTTGTGATGGTAAATGTCCAGTAAGAATTAGCTATGCAAATGATAATGCTCACTGTGAAATAGCTTTGGGTAATAAATGGTTGGTTTCACCTAAAGATGAGCTTCTTCAAAAGTTAAAAAATAAAGTTGGAAGTGATATGGTCCATTTAAGGTTTTAACAGGTTATGAATTAAATATTTATTAAAGTACGTAATTTTTTATAAAAAAAACAAGTTCTGTGTCTCTTTTTGAATATATTAAATATAAGTAAGTTATAATTTGGTGAGGAAATTTTTATGGGTAGTGATGCTTTATGAATTTAGATTACTTAGATTTTGAACAACCTATTGCAGAACTTGAAGCGAAAATAGAAGAACTTCGCTTAGTAGGCAATGACAGTGATATTAATATTGCTGAGGAAGTGAAAAAACTTGAAGGAAAAAGCCAAAAACTCACAAAAAAAATATACTCAGGCCTAACGTCATGGCAAACCGTTCAAGTTGCTAGACATCCTTTAAGACCATACGCCACAGATTATATTAGTCGTATTTTCACTGAATTTGATGAGCTCCATGGAGATAGGCAATTCGGTGATGATAAGGCTATTGTTGGAGGTATAGGTAAATTAGAGGGAAGACCAGTAGTCGTCATTGGTGAGGAGAAAGGCAGAAGCATAAGTGAAAAAGTAGATCGAAATTTTGGTATGCCTAAACCCGAAGGGTACCGTAAAGCCTTGAGGTTAATGGAAATGGCAGAGCGCTTTAATATTCCAGTCATCACACTCATTGATACACCCGGTGCATACCCCGGCATCGACTCTGAAGAGAGAGGTATAAGCGAATCTATTGCCAGCAATTTAGCCGTGATGTCTCGGCTAAAAACACCAATAATTTGTACAGTAATCGGGGAAGGAAGTTCTGGAGGAGCACTTGCAATTGGCGTTGGCGATCATATAAATATGCTTCAATATTCTACTTACTTTGTAATCTCACCAGAAGGGTGTGCAAATATAATATGGAAAACCTCCTCTAAGGCGTCAGAAGCAGCAGAAGCTATGGGGGTAACGTCGACCGTTTTACAGGATCTAGGTATTGTAGATGAAACAATTATGGAACCCATTGGAGGTGCACATAGAGATATTGAAGCCATGGCGCTGAATTTAAAAATGTCTTTAATAAAGCAATTAGATAATCTAGCCAATATTCCTATCGATGAGCTCATAGAAAGTCGCTATCAAAGACTAATGAGTTATGGTGGTTCATAAAAAAGTTATATATTTGAAATATCCATCTAATCTTTTGTCTGCTAATTGTATGTATTGTTATTTCTTTTAAATATCAGTAACGTTGTACTTTCTTTTTTATTTTTTGAGATATTAATGACATTTCAAGTAAGTCATCTTTTAGTGCATTTAGACAAATTCAATAATGCCAATCACTTGTATGTTGGATATAGCGGAGGTCTAGATTCGCATGTACTTTTATATGCACTAACTGAATTTGTCGATATAAAAAAAATAACAGCTATTCATATTAATCATAAGTTATCTAGAAACTCAGATATGTGGCAAAAACATTGTGAGGATACCTGTTTTGCCCTCGGTATCAATATAATTTGTAAAACTATATATATAAAAAACAAAGGAGCTGGTGTAGAGAATGCTGCTAGAGATGCCCGATATAGTATATTTGAAAAATTACTAAACAAAGGAGATCTCCTGGTTTTAGCTCATCATGCTGATGACCAAGTTGAAACTATGCTTTACAGACTTTTACGTGGTTCTGGCACAAAAGGAGCTTGTGGAATGCCAATCTCTAGACCTCTAGGCCTAGGCATGTTGTTCAGGCCAATGCTCCCATTTTTTCAAATTGATATAAAATCCTATGCACAAATCCAAGGGATAAGTTGGATTGAAGACGAAAGCAATAAGGATATAACTTTTGATAGAAATTATATAAGGCATAAAGTAGTTCCTATTATCAATGACCGCTGGCCCAATTTTTCTGTCCAGCTTAACCGTAGTGGGAAAATTTTTGCAGAATCAGATCATTTAATGAGTATGTTAGCTGCACAAGATTTTGAAAATATCAAAGAAATTCAAGAAAAGGTTGGCTGGAGTATACCTATAAATAAACTGTCTAATTTTGAAAAAATAAGACAAAAAAATATATTAAGATACTGGATAGCTAAACATAATCTAGTCTTACCATCGTATGCAGTTTTAGAGAATGGATTAAACCAACTTATGAATTCGCGTGCCGATGCCCAACCTATTGTATCTTGGTGTAAGATACAGCTTCGTAGATTTAAAAAAAAATTATACCTACTACCTATAGATTTCAATGATATAAATTACTGGGCTGTTAAGAAAAAGGGTGGGGCTTTAGCTGCAAAAAAAAATTTGAAGTGGAATGGTAAAAGCAAAATCAATCTACCTGATGGAAGCACTCTATCAATAATTTCAAAAACAAATGTTGGAATTAAAATTGATGAAAATAAACTAATAGAAATCCGGTTTCGAGATGGAGGCGAACGCTGCAAACCAAAGGGTCGTGAAAGTTCCAACACTCTAAAAAAACTTTTCCAAGAGTATGAGCTTGAACCATGGCTCCGAAATAACATACCCCTAATTTATATAGATAATAGCTTGGCAGCTGTCGGCGATTTGTGGGTATGTGACGATTTTTCATTTGAGATCGATGGTGTTGATGTTCAGTTAAAATGGGGATATACGTAATACTTTATATCGCAGGAATATATTGAGACAATCTGCCATCTCTGGTAGTCTAATTTACCGTTGCTTTAAAAAAATAGCTTCAATAAATACAGGCTGCGCTTTTTACATTACAGGAATATAGCTAGGCAAACATCTGAAAAATATGGCCTAATTAAATTACCTTTACCGATGTACCACCAAGGATTTAAATGACGCGTTATATATTTGTTACAGGCGGGGTAGTATCTTCTTTGGGTAAGGGGATCGCAGCTGCTTCACTAGGCACAATCTTGGAAGCTAGGGGTCTAAGTGTAACAATCTTAAAGTTAGATCCATATTTAAATGTAGATCCCGGTACAATGAGTCCCTTTCAGCATGGAGAAGTTTTTGTCACAGAAGACGGTGCTGAAACAGATCTTGATCTCGGTCATTATGAGCGTTTCTTGTCTTCAAAAATGTGTAAACGTAATAATTTCACAAGCGGTAAAGTTTATGAGACGATTTTGCGCCATGAGCGCAAAGGAGATTTTTTAGGCGCCACAGTTCAGGTTATTCCGCACGTCACTGATGAAATAAAAAGACGTGTTCTAGCCGGAGGTGAAGGATTTGATATCGCTATTGTTGAAATAGGAGGTACAGTTGGTGATATAGAATCACAACCATTCCTTGAGGCAATACGGCAGCTTAAACTTGATCTTGGCTTTAGTCGCTCGGTCCTCATACACTTGACCTTAGTGCCATATATTGCTGCAGCAGGTGAGACTAAAACGAAACCAACCCAACACTCTGTGAAAGAGCTGAGATCTATAGGTCTACAACCAGATGTGTTGCTATGCCGAAGTTTTGTTGAGTTAGATGAGGGACAAAGAAAAAAAATAGCTTTATTTACTAATGTTGCTGAAGAAGCAGTGGTTACACTACTAGATGCTAAATCTATTTATGCTATTCCTCGTGACCTAGAAACACGAGGACTTGATAAAACTGTCCTTACAAGACTTGCTTTGGACTGTCCAGAACCCGATCTTTCTGACTGGGATTGGGTATCTGATAATCACTCAAATCCAAAACATGAGATAATAATCGCTATGGTTGGCAAATATGTTGAGTTAATAGATGCATACAAATCCCTAAATGAAGCTTTAGTACATGGTGGTATCAGAAACCAAACTAGAGTTAACATTCGGTATATAGATTCAGATAACCTTAAAAACCAAATATCACTCCTCGATGGTTGTAACGGAATTTTAGTTCCCGGTGGTTTTGGAGCTCGGGGTGTCGAGGGAAAAATTAAGGCTGTTAATTATGCTCGGACTAAAAATATTCCTTATCTTGGTATCTGTCTTGGCATGCAGGTTGCAATGATAGAATTCGCGAGAAATGTTTGTAACCTCAATGGTGCAAATAGTACAGAGTTTGATTCGAAGACACCCCATCCTATTGTTGGACTCATAACAGAATGGGTAGATAGTTCCGGTGCCATTGAAACCCGCGATAAAGACTCAGACTTAGGTGGAACAATGAGGCTTGGAGGCCAAGCAAGCTATCTGGTTGAGGGCACTTTTGCTCATGATATATATAAAAAAATAGAAATCTTCGAACGACACCGACATCGTTATGAAGTAAATAACAATTATGTTAACAAATTACAAAGTAGCGGTATGAAAGTTGGAGGCTGGTCAGAAAATAAAACTCTGGTAGAGATGATCGAAATATCAGATCATCCTTGGTTTGTTGCCTGTCAGTTTCACCCAGAATTTACATCTACACCTCGGAATGGACATCCATTATTTACAAGTTTCGTGGAGGCGTCACTCAAACATCAAAAGTCTTCCGATTCCAATAGAGAAGCAAGCTTATGACAAAATCAAAAGCAGCTATTCCATCTGTCACAATTAATATTAAAAATATTCCAGTTAGTAATAATAAACCTTTTGTATTGTTCGGTGGAATCAACGTTCTTGAGTCTAGAGATCTCTCTATTAGAGTTGCTGAGCACTTTGTTTCAGTAACAAATAAACTAGGGATTCCTTATGTGTTTAAGGCTTCCTTCGATAAAGCAAATCGTTCGTCATTCCGTTCATACCGTGGTGTGGGTATAGATGAAGGATTAAAAATATTCCAAGAAATTAGTGAGATGTTCTCAATACCAATTATTACTGACGTTCATGAACCTCATCAGGCCGGACCGGTGGCAGAAGTCTGCGATGTGTTGCAATTGCCAGCTTTTTTAGCTCGTCAAACTGATTTAGTTCAAGCAATTGCTAAAACTAATGCTATTGTAAATATAAAGAAACCACAGTTTTTAAGCCCAACTCAGATAGCTAATATCGTGAATAAGTTTAAAGAATGTGGTAATGAAAATATTCTCCTTTGCGAGAGAGGTACTTGTATGGGATACGATAACCTTATTGTTGATATGCTCGGTATTAGAACTATGAAAGAGGTTAGCCAAGGATTACCGATTATTTTTGACGTAACTCATGCACTCCAGATGAGGGACCCTGATAGTCTTACCTCTGGTGGTCGCCGTCACCAATTGGCTGAGCTCGGTAAAGCAGGTATCGCTGTTGGTTTAGCGGGCTTATTTTTAGAGGCCCACCCTAATCCAGATAATGCTAGGTGCGACGGGCCAAGCGCGTTACCATTAGAGAAATTAGAAAGCTATCTTTCACAAATAAAAGAATTAGATAATCTTATAAAGTCTCAGCCATCACTTGAACTTTAATTTTATATCTGTGTTTCATGAGCATACATTTTTTTGGAGATTTTTCGATGAGTAACATTTCTAATATTAGAGCCTATGAGATATTGGACTCTAGAGGTAATCCAACTATAAATGCAGAGGTGATATTAGAAGATGGTAGTATTGGCTCTGCTTGCTCTCCATCTGGTGCTTCCACTGGTTCAAGGGAGGCACTTGAGCTTAGAGATGGTGACAATAGTCGATATTCAGGTAAAGGTGTACTGAAAGCTTTAGATAATATAAATGGAATCATTAAGCCGTTGTTATTGAGTAAAAGTGCTCTTGATCAAAGCTCTATAGATTTATTAATGATTGAAGCTGATGGAACTAAAAACAAAGCTAATTTAGGTGCTAATGCTGTCCTAGCAGTTTCTCTTGCTACTGCAAAGGCAGCAGCAATATCCTTAGGTATACCATTATATGAACATATAGCAAATATTAATGGGACTTCAGGTAAGTACACTATGCCTGTTCCAATGATGAATATCATTAATGGAGGGGAACATGCAGATAATAATGTTGATATTCAAGAATTTATGATTCAGCCAGTGTCTGCAAAAAGTTTTTCTCAGGCATTGCAAATGGGAGCAGAAATATTTCACTCATTAAAAAAAATACTAGGCAAAAAAGGTCTCAGCACTGCAGTTGGCGACGAGGGAGGTTTTGCCCCTGATTTATCCTCAAACTCCGAAGCACTTGCTTGTATTGAAGAGGCAGTGACAGCCTCTGGATATAAACTGGGTGTAGATATCGTGTTGGCACTAGATTGCGCATCATCTGAATTTTATAATAATGGTAAGTATCAGTTACTCGGTGAGGGGAAGACATATAGCTCTGAAGATTTCACCGATTACTTATCAACCCTTTGTGACGAATATCCAATTGTTTCGATTGAAGATGGTCAGGATGAATCTGATTGGGATGGATGGAAATATCAAACAGAAAAACTAGGAGAAAAAATCCAGTTAGTGGGTGATGATCTTTTCGTAACAAATACTGAAATACTAAGAGAGGGAATCAAGCTAGGTGTAGCTAATTCTATCCTGATCAAATTTAACCAAATTGGAACATTAACAGAAACTTTGGCTGCAATAAAAATGGCAAAAGAGGCAAATTACACTGCTGTGATTTCACACAGATCGGGAGAAACTGAAGATACAACTATTGCTGACCTATCAGTTGGAACAAGTGCAGGCCAGATAAAAACTGGCTCTCTTTGTCGCTCGGACCGAATCGCAAAATATAATCGTTTGCTTCGCATCGAGTCTGACCTGAAAGTTAAGGCTCCATACAGGGGTATATTTGAGTTCAATTAAGTTGATTATTTTTAATGTTTATCGATATATTAATAATTCTCATAGAGGAAATATTAAGTAGTATATAAACAAGAATGCTAGCGAAATTGGTTAAGTCGGTTAGAATGGTTGTATGCGATGGCTACTGATCATTCTGTGCGTCTTTATTTCGATTTTTCAATATCGTTTATGGATAGGTGATGGCAGTCTATCTCATAAGCATAAACTTCAAAATGATGCCATATCTCAACAGAAAAAAAATGAAAATCTAAGACAAAAAAACCTAGTCCTGGCAAATGAGCTGAAGAATCTTACCAATAGCACAGATAGTGTTGAAGAGAGAGCTAGAAGAGACCTTGGTATGATTAAGGAAGGCGAAACTTTCTATATGATTGTTGAGAAGGAGAATTAAGTGACTAATCCTGTTTCTTCTTCAAAAGAAATCATGCGAGAAATAAAAAAACGTCAAACATGGATAGTTATTCCTGCGGCTGGAGTTGGAAAAAGGTTTTCAGAGACAAAGCCAAAGCAGTATGAGGAATTCTTTGGTCAAACGATTCTTGAGTTTACTCTAAAAAAATTGTTAAAAATTCAGCATATAAAAGTAATAATTACCGTCAATCCAAAGGATAATTTATGGAAAAATTTGTCTGGTCTAAAGCATCCCTCTGTTGAAATAGTTACAGGCGGTGAAACAAGGAGAGACTCTGTTTTTTTCGCTCTTGAGCATATCAAAGAGAGGGCGAGTAGATTTGACTGGATATTAGTTCATGACGCAGTTAGGCCATGTGTAAAGCTTAGCGATATAAAAAATCTATTCCATGAGACAGCTTTTCATCAAATAGGAGGTATCCTCGCTACACCACTAGTTGGAACTTTGAAGAGAGTAGAAGCTAGTAACTCTGTAGGTCAAAATGAACATATCTCTACAGAAAAAAATGAAAATTCCTATATTGTAGAAGCACAAACCCCCCAATTATTTTATTTTGAATTGCTTTATAGCGCTTTAGAAAAGTCAAAACTTGAGGATTGGATAACTACTGATGAATCATCAGCTATAGAGAGTTATCTGCTTGATAGCGATAGTAACTACTCATGGGATCCTGAGCCCGTGATTGTTGAATGTAGTCGAGATAATATAAAGATTACTCGACCCGAAGATATTGCAATAGCTAAAGCTGTAATAATGAATCTTAAGGAAAAGTTATGAGAATAGGCCATGGTTATGATGTTCACGCGTTCGGGAAAGGCGATCATATTATTATCGGTGGAGTTAAAATTCCATTTAAACATGGCCTTTTAGCCCATTCAGACGGAGATGTCTTAATACATTCACTTTGTGATGCGCTTCTTGGGGCAGCGGCACTTGGCGATATAGGCACACATTTTTCAGATACAGACCCGAGTTTTTTAAATATAAGTAGTCGCAAGCTATTAGGAACAGTTATTACTCTAGTTGAAAATAAAGGCTACCATGTTTTAAATGCTGATGTCACCATCATAGCTGAAGAGCCGAAACTAGCAGCCTATATAGATATCATGGTTAAAAATTTATCATCTGATCTCAGGTGTAACGCGGATAACATTAATGTCAAAGCCACAACTACAGAAAATCTCGGGTTTGAGGGAAGAGGAGAAGGAATAGCTTGCCACACCGTTGTGTTGATTCAATAGACACTTACAGGCTAGTTTATAAGCTTATCTTTATAATTTTTATAGATAAAATTCATGAGGGGGTATCTGTTGAGTAGTCTTGATTATAATGGGGTGGGAATGACATCGCAGAGGACTAGAGAGCGGTTAATTCAGCGCCTCCAAGACCAAGGAATAACCGATAAAAAAGTATTAAATGTTATGAGGGTAATCCCAAGACATTTATTTTTGGATGAAGCTTTGTCTCATAGGTCTTATGAAGATATAGCGCTTCCAATTGGCTTCGGTCAGACACTTTCGCGCCCATATGCAGTGGCACTTATGACAGAGATACTCCTATCACTCGGACCTAGGAAAAAAGTTCTTGAAATTGGAACTGGCTCTGGTTACCAAGCTACAATTTTGGCGAAACTGGTAGAAAAAATTTATAGCGTAGAGCGTATAAAATCTTTGCAGGATAAAGCGCGCACGAGGCTCAATAAACTTGATATTAAAAATGTCAGACTAATTCACGGTGATGGTGGCCATGGACTAGAGGAATTTGCTCCTTACGATGCCATTCTTAGTGCCGCGGCGCCCAATGAAACCCCAGAGAAGTTATTGATGCAGCTAGCGCCTAATGGTATTTTAATTATTCCAGTTGGCCCAAGAGATGAGCAAGAGCTAAAAGTTATAATCAGAAATGGTAAAAGTTCAAATTTTACGGAGAGAGTAGTCGAAAAAGTCCGCTTTGTTCCTCTTATGAAAGGACTTACAAGTTGATCACTGGTTTCCTCGTAAATTATCTTGAAACTAATAGACATAAAAAAATTCTTAAATATTATGCATACTAATAAAAATAAAATTAGATACCACTTGCTGCTTTTTTTAAAAGGATCATTAATGGGCCTTGCTGACTTAATCCCAGGCGTTTCGGGTGGCACTATTGCGTTTATAAGTGGTATTTACGAGGAACTCATCGAATCCATTGCCTCTATAAACATTAATGCAATTAAAGTTCTGAGAAGTGAGGGGCCTTTTAAATTCTGGAGCCTCATAAACGGCAATTTTTTACTTACACTTGTCTGCGGTGTTTTATTCAGTGTTATCCTTTTCTCTCGTTTAGTGTATTTTTTATTAATAGAAGAAAAAATTTTAGTTTCAGCATTTTTTTTTGGGCTTATTCTTGCTTCATCGATATACATACTCAGAGATTTAACGAGTTTGCGTTACAAAGAAATTTTAGGGGTAATATCTGGTTTTGCAGTCGTGCTATTAGTTTCAATGACACCAATTGTTAGCGTAACTGATAGTTTTTTTGTGTTATTTTTTGGTGGAAGTCTAGCAATTTGTGCAATGATTTTACCTGGAATTTCTGGAAGCTTGATTTTACTATTGTTGGGAATATACCCTATAGTTTTAGGAGCAATTGGTCAGTTCCAGTGGAATATTTTGCTGATTTTTGGCCTAGGTTGTATATTTGGACTATTGGTTTTTTCTCGTATCTTAATAGTACTCCTAAAAGCATATCGTCCTATAATTACCTCAATATTGACTGGTTTCTTGTTTGGCTCGTTAGCAATAGTTTGGCCATGGAGATATCCTATTGATTTTAATTTAAGTCAAAACGACGTTAAATTTTTTTCACCATACCAGCTCTTTTTTCCTGATGAATTTCTTTTAATAACAGAGCAGTCGCCTCAAACATTTACAGTTATTAGCCTTATGGTAATTGGCTTTCTGGCTGTCTTTGCTGTAGGTTTTATTTCTAAAAAGATAACTAGATAAATGGGTATTTAGATTGTATAGATTTGGCCACTTCTCTTTTGCGAAAAGTTCTAGGATTATTTGTTGTTTAATTGTTTTAATGATTATCATATCGGGATGCAGCTCACCTTCAGCACCTATCAGCTATCGAGAGCAACCCATTAGTGAAAAATTAAACCATCATACTATTTCATCAGGAGAAACTTTATATTCAATTGCTTGGAGATATGAGATAGACCCAAGGGCGCTCGCTAAAATTAATAATATTCAGATTACTGATAAAATTTATGTGGGACAGCAGTTATCTCTTGATACTAGTAAATCCTCAGCGAAACCTTATGAGAATAGACTTACAGTGCAGGAAAATAGTATACCTTATATATCTTCGGATAACGTGAAATGGCAATGGCCAATCAAAGGAAAAGTACTAAAAGAATTCAATAGTACAAAATTATTTAAAGGTATAAATATTGCGAGTAATTATGGATCAACAGTTTTATCGGCTGCACCTGGTATTGTAGTATATTCCGGTGAAAGTCTACGAGGTTATGGAAAATTGATTATTATCCAGCATGGTCAAAGTTTTTTAAGTGCCTATGCGCATAATAAAGAGGTTTTTGTTAAGGCAGATGATACAGTCAAAACTAACCAAAAGATTTCAGAAACGGGCTATGTAGGACTTAAAAATCAATACTTATATTTTGAAATAAGAAAAAAAGGTAAGCCAGTCAATCCGCTTATTTATCTGCCTAAAGCAGACTAATTTATGCAAAATACAGATTACAAGCTTAAAAAACCTAAGTGTTTTTTAACAATTTGCAAGGTCGGCTTAAAGATTTTTGGTGAGGCGCAAAGTATGTTACCACTTTCAAAGAAGCTATCATCGCCACTGAAATCACTCACGAGACCACCAGCTTCTCTTATAAGAAGTACGCCTGCAGCTATATCCCATGGTTTTAAATTCATTTCCCAGAATGCGTCAAATCTTCCAGCTGCAAGATAAGCAAGATCAAGTGATGCAGCACCCATCCTTCTTATGCCAGATGATGTCTCTGCTAACTCATGAAGGCAATTTAGATATTGACTCATATTTTTAATTGATGGGTTATTGAAAGGAATACCTGTTGCAATTATGCTTCCAGATAAAGAGGACTGTTTTGATATTCGAATTCTGCCTCCATTTAAAAAAGAACCTCTCCCGCGACTTGCAGTGAATTCCTCTTGTTTCATAGGATCAAGGATTACTGCATGCTCAAGTTTACCTTTAAATTTACAAGCTATTGAAATAGCAAAGTGAGGGATGTCATGTATAAAATTTGTTGTGCCATCAAGTGGGTCAATTATCCACTGATAATCTTTATCGTCACCTTCGATAACCCCAGACTCTTCACTGATGATACTATGTCTAGGAAATGCCTTTTGTAAATGGTAAATTATTTCACTTTCTGCAGCATAATCAATATCTGTGACAAAGTCGTTCCGCCCTTTTTCATCAATGTTTACTAAATCAATACGTTTAGTTGCCCTAATTACTATATCTCCAGCTTTACGTGCAGCTCGGAGTGCAATATTAACCATTGGTTCCATTTTAAAAAACTCCAGCAACTAAAAGGCAATTATAACAGACACAAGTGGTCTATGTTAGGTTTAGCCCTTTTTATAATCGATGATTTGTGTAGCCTATCCTGTTAGAATACAAAGACTATAAAATAGTAGTTAACACTCGGTTTATCCTTAATTTTTGAATTTGTGTGTTTACCTTCAATATTTTAAATATAGACCTCCCTAAGCCTTTTATTATGAGTAGAAATATATGAAAAATTTCGAAAATATTCGTGTTGTTCTTGTAAATACCAGCCACCCCGGAAATATAGGGGCAGCTGCTAGGGCTCTCAAGAATATGGGTTTAAAGCAGATGTATCTTGTAAATCCAAAAGATTATCCAGCAGACAAAGCTATTTGGAGATCAGCTAATGCAGTTGATGTATTAAATAGCGCTATAGTCGTAGATACACTCGATAAAGCTCTTTCAGGCTGTGGGTTAGTTGTTGGAACAAGCGCTAGGGAACGAAGAATACCTTGGCCATTAATGAATCCAAGAGAATGTGGCGTTAGAATTTGGCAAGAGGCTAATGAGCACGATGTAGCTATTGTTTTTGGTCGAGAGGACAGAGGATTGAGTAATGAAGAACTTCACAAATGTACTTACCATGTTCATATACCATCTAATCCAAATTATAGCTCACTTAATCTTGCTTCTGCCGTGCAAGTTCTCTGCTATGAAGTTCGAATGGCATCTCTTGCAGATAAAAATGGAATTCTGCCCCCATTTGATGAATGGGATCAACCTCCAGCAAAAACTGATGATCTAGAATTCTATTTCCAACATTTAGAGCAAGTATTGACAGATATTGGTTTCCACGATAAAAATAACCCACGTCAAACTATGACAAGACTAAGACGCCTCTATGGAAGAATACGTTTAGACGAGATGGAGCTTTCGATCTTGCGAGGTGTTCTTACATCAATTAGAAATGCAATTCATCAGTTTAAAAAAAACAAATAAATCATCTTGATTAACACACTAAAATAATATGTTATTTACTTGACTAAAAGACTTGGTTTTTAGTATAATCTTTATGAATATAAAAATTACTATTATAATTGCAAATGATAATGGTTATCAAATACTAGGAGAGTCATATTATGCGTCTGACTACACGCGGCAGATATGCAGTTGCAGCAATGTTGGATCTAGCTATGCATGAAAAAACTACTCCAGTATGTTTAGCAGACATCGCAAAGCGTCAAGGTATATCACGAGGTTACCTAGAGCAGTTGTTTTCTAAATTGAAGAAACAAGATCTAGTGGTTAGCTCAAGAGGCCCTGGTGGTGGCTATAGACTTTCTCGTAATACACTAGATATAAATATTGCAGAAATAATAAGTGCAGTTAATGAGTCTATTGATGCAACAAGCTGTAATGGTGCAGAAAATTGTAATAAGGGCGATTTGTGCCTCACGCATCAACTTTGGGATGATCTTAGTATGAAAATACATGTATTTTTATGTAGTGTTAGTCTCGACAGCCTTGTGCAAAAAAATGATATTCAGTTAGTAACCTTACAATCAAGCAGTTAATTAAACTGAGTATCTTAAATTAAAAATAGTTTTTTGGAACAAATAAAATGAAATTACCTATCTATCTAGATTATTCATCAACGACTCCTGTTGATCCCGCTGTTGCTAAGATAATGTCAGATTGTCTTATCGGCGAGGGAAATTTTGGAAATCCCTCTTCAAGATCACATGCATTTGGCTGGAAGGCTGAGGCCGCAGTCGAAGAAGCTAGAGAGCAAGTGGCGAAACTAATAAATGCTGACCCCAGAGAAATTGTATGGACTTCTGGTGCTACTGAGGGCAATAACCTAGCTATTAAAGGCTGTGCTCATTTCAATCAGAAAAGAGGTAAACATATCATTACATCAAAAATTGAGCATAAGGCTGTTCTTGATGCTTGTCGTCAGTTAGAGCGTGAAGGTTTCGATGTGAGTTATTTAATTCCCGACGAAGAGGGCATCATTCAACCAGAAATGGTAAGAGAAGCTATTAGAGAAGATACAACTTTAGTTTCCTTGATGCATATCAATAATGAGATTGGAACTATAAATGATATAGCTGCAATAGGTGAAATTTGTCGAGAAAAGAAGGTTTTTTTTCATGTAGATGCTGCACAAAGTGTCGGTAAAATTCCAATCGATCTAAAGTCAATGAAAGTTGATATGGTCGCACTTTCAGCCCATAAAATTTATGGACCAAAGGGTATTGGTGCGTTGTATGTACGCCGAAAACCAAGGGTTAGAATTGAAGCTCAGATTCACGGTGGGGGCCATGAGAGAGGAATGCGCTCTGGCACTCTAGCTACTCATCAAATTGTTGGAATGGGTGAGGCTTTTCGTATTGCTGGTGAAAAAATGGAATATGATCATGAGAAAGTTCTGTCGCTAAGAAATCGCTTGTGGGATGGCATAAGCGATATGGAGGCGGTCAGAATTAATGGCTCTTTGAAGCAACGTGTCGCAGGAAACCTAAATGTAAGTTTCGCATACGTGGAGGGAGAGTCATTAATCATGGCTCTAAAAGATCTAGCTGTTTCCTCGGGGTCAGCTTGTACATCGGCAAGTCTTGAGCCTTCTTATGTTCTAAGAGCTATAGGTTTGGATGATGAACAGGCCCATAGTTCGATTCGATTTTCATTTGGGCGTTTTAGCACTGAGGAAGAGGTCGACTTTGCTATAAAAAAAGTTCGTGAAGCAGTTCTTAAGCTGCGAGAGCTCTCTCCTCTTTGGGATATGTATAAAGATGGAGTTGATCTCAGTCTCGTTGAGTGGGCTGCACATTAAGAGCAATAATCACAAAATTAAGGAGTTCCATTATGGCCTATAGTGATAAAGTACTTGATCATTATGATAATCCTAGAAATGTAGGAAAACTAGATGATAAGTCGAGCAACGTTGGTACTGGAATGGTTGGAGCACCAGCATGTGGAGATGTGATGCGTTTACAAATAGAAGTCAACGACAACGGCATAATACAGGATGCTAAGTTTAAAACTTATGGTTGTGGTTCTGCTATAGCTTCAAGCTCTTTACTGACAGAGTGGGTAAAAGGAAAAACTTTGGATGAAGCCTCTGTCATTAAAAATACCGAAATTGCAGACGAACTTGCACTACCTCCTGTGAAGATTCATTGTTCAGTTTTAGCTGAGGACGCAATAAAAGCAGCTGTTACAGATGTGCGTCAAAAACGTGAAACTGCGAAAAAAACAAAAAGTTAAGGTGACATTAATGCCTATCACAATGACTAGTGAAGCTGAGAAGCACGTTGTGAAACATTTAGCAAATCGTGGCTATGGTGTTGGAATACGTCTTGGGGTAAAGACTACAGGATGTTCCGGCCTATCTTATGTTTTAGAATTTGTAGATGAAATAGACGAAAATGATTTAGTTGTTGAAAGTGGAGGTGCGAAGCTTTACATTGACCCAAAAAGCCTCGCTTTCCTAGACGGAACTGAATTAGATTTTGTGAAAGAGGGCCTCAATGAAGGTTTTGAATTCAAAAATCCAAATGTTAAAAATGAATGTGGTTGTGGCGAAAGCTTTCATGTTTAACGATATTTTTTACAGGATTACACGAATTGAAAAATATAGATTTTAACTGCAACTATTTTGAGTTATTTGGACTCCCTGTTAGTTTCAAGATAAATTTAGTTTTATTAGAAAGTCGCTATCGAGAATTACAGTTTAAATTTCACCCTGACAGATATACAAGAAGTACGCCCCAAGAACAAAATCTGGCTGTACAATACGTCTCTTTGATAAACCAAGCATATATTGAGCTAAAATCTTCTTTATTTAGAGCGCGTTACTTATTATCTTTGCAAGATTGTAACTATTTGGATGATTCAAACACACTACATGATCCTGTGTTTCTTATGGAGCAAATTGAGTTCAGAGATGAATTAGCTGATATTTGCCAATCAACTGACTCCTCTGTGGCTAGAGGAAAACTGAATCAGCGCGTAGAAAAACGATATGAACAAATAAAAAATAAATTTCAAGATTATTTCAATCAAGGTAATTTAAAAGTTGCTTGTGAAACTTTGGCAAAATTGCAATTTTTAGATAAATTTTTGACTGAATTAAAACAGCTCGATGAAGAATTAGAAAACTTTAATTAAAACAACCCAGACAAACGGTATAGATGTGGTCTTATTACAAATATCAGAACCTGGAAAATCCCCTAGCTCGCAATCGTATCGTAGAGCCGCTGGAATAGATCTTGGTACAACTAATTCTCTTATAGCCTCGATAAAAAGCGGAACTCCAGAAGTATTATTAGGCAGCGACAAAAATCACTTACTCCCCTCTGTAGTATATTTTGGTTCTAAAAGTGAGGTTTTGGTTGGACAGAAAGCATACCTTAAGTCATCCGTTGAACCACTAAATACACTAGGTTCAGTGAAACGATTTATGGGTCGCGGTATAAAGGATATAAAAAAACTTGGAAGCCAGCTACCTTATGATTTCGTAATTCCAGAAGATGGAGGCATGCCAAAATTCAAAACCTCTGCTGGAGAAATAAGTCCAGTCGAGGCTTCAGCTGAGATACTTAAGGTGCTGTTAGCTAGAGCAGAAAAGTCCTTAGGTGGAGCTTTAGATGGGATAGTTTTAACAGTACCAGCATACTTCGATGAGACCCAAAGACAAGCGACCAAAGCCGCAGCTACGCTGTCAGGAGCAAAGGTTCTGAGACTTCTGAATGAGCCAACTGCAGCAGCCATAGCATATGGATTAGATCAGGATAGAGATGGTATTATTGCAGTTTATGACCTAGGCGGAGGAACTTTTGATGTTTCTATATTGCGCCTATCTTCAGGGGTTTTCCAAGTTCTTGCTACAGGGGGCGATTCATCTCTAGGTGGAGATGATATTGATAGAGCAGTTGCAAGGTGGATATGTGAAAGAGCATCTTTGAGTGATAATTTAAATCCGTCTCTTCAAAGAGAGCTTTTGTTAGCGGCTAGACATGCTAAAGAAGCACTAACCAGCTCAAGATATGCTGAAATTAATGTTGCAGGTTGGACAGGCTTATTAAAAATAGAAGTATTCGAATCTCTAGTTTTCCCGCTAATTGAAAAGACTTTAATTTGTTGCAAAAGGGCACTGAATGATTCGGGCCTTAATACAAAAGATATTACAAATATTATAATGGTTGGAGGCTCAACAAAGTCTCACATAGTCCATCAAAAAGTAACAGAAGCTTTTAAAAAAAAACCACTAGCAGATATTGATCCTGATCGAGTGGTAGCAATTGGTGCAGCAATTCAAGCTGATGTGCTTGTTGGCAATAAGCCTGAAGAAGATATGTTGTTACTTGATGTGATACCCCTATCTCTTGGAATTGAGACCATGGGTGGGCTAATGGAAAAAATTATACATAGAAATACAACCATCCCTATATCTAAATCCCAAGAATTTACAACATTTAAGGATGGGCAAACTGCTATGTCAATTCATGTTTTTCAGGGTGAGCGTGAACTAATATCAGATTGTCGATCACTGGCTCGTTTCGAGTTAAGAGAAATTCCACCCCTAACCGCAGGGTCAGCTAAGATAATTGTAACTTTTCAAGTTGATGCAGATGGATTGCTAAGTGTCTCAGCAAAAGAAATTACGAGTGGCATAGAGGCTTTCATTGAGGTCAAGCCGTCATTTGGATTAAAAGATCAAGATATAGCCAGAATGCTCCAAGAATCTTACGGAAATGCAAAAGAAGATATGTTGATAAGGGCTCTAAGAGAGCAACAGGTTGATGCTGAGCGACTATATGAAGATCTTTTAATTGCACTCAAGAAGGACGGACGTGAACTTCTCAATGATGAGGAATATGATCGTCTGAGCACAGCCTTGGTTAGCTTAAAGAATATTTGTGATAATGATGATCGTCGAAAAATCTCTGAACAGATAGAAGTCACATCAAGATTAAGCGAAGAGTTCGCCTCAAGAAGAATGGACGCAAGTATAAAAAAAGCTTTAGCAGGTTATAATATAGACGATCTAGAGGATGAGGTTTGATATGCCTAAAGTGAGGTTTCTTCCAGATCCAAATCTATGTCCCGAAGGTGCTGTAATAGAGGCTAAACCTGGGGACAATATATGTGAACTAGCATTAAAAAATAATATTCAAATTGAGCATGCATGCGAATTGTCTTGTGCGTGCACAACTTGTCATGTTTTTGTGAGGGAAGGTTTTGATGACCTTGATGAGGCTGACGAGCTTGAAGAAGATTTTTTAGATAAAGCATGGGGTGTCGATCCTGATTCAAGGCTCAGCTGTCAGGTGATCGTTAAAGACACAGACGTAGTTATAGAAATACCAAAGTATACCATTAATATGGTTTCTGAAAAACACTAGGAGTTCGTTGTGTCACTAATTTGGGCAGACATTCAAGAAATTGCAATAGAGTTAGCTGAGGCACAT
>MDTG01380682.1_pt1 | contig 35560 bp, 38 predicted proteins | sample 811421 | NCBI WGS metagenome assembly MDTG01 (sample SAMN05326645, study PRJNA326480) | marine metagenome | isolation source: seawater | place: Pacific Ocean: South East | collected 2011
GAGTTACTCAAGAGGGAGAATCGCTATTCTCCCTCTTGAGCGCAAGCGCGAATTGACTTCGCGCGCAGCGTAATATTCGGCTAAATCGCGACTTTCTCCCTTTGGTCGCCGTCCACGCAGCGAAGCCGCGTAGGCGATAGTTCTCGGAAGGCAACTTCACGCTTTCAGCGGGAATTGCTTATAGCTCTTGTTGCTTATAAGCTCGTGCATACAAATCCATTTCGTCCAATAGCTGGGTAATCTCCCCTTTTGCCGCAGCAATATTACCCGCCTCGATGAGCAGATGGTGGGCCTCTTTGGCCCTCTTCCCTAAGCGAGGTGCACCGCAATAGGAAGATGCCCCCTTCAGGCGATGAACAACCGATACCATTGCATCATGGTTATCATCAGCAAGGGCTGCTTCGATCTGTTGCTTGTCTTCAGGTAATTCATCATAAAGCATGGTTAACAATTCCCTGGCTGCATCTTCATGACCATTGACCAAAGAGATACCTAAGGCTAAATCAATCACGCCCAGCTCTGAAGCTTGCTGACGCTCACGCTTAACTCGTTCGCTTAATTTCATAGCATGTTGAGCGCCCTCAACCCCTAACGGTTTGACGTATAAATGACTAATACCAACGGCATCAAGATCATCCTGTGACATATGCCCGTGACCTGTCAACGCGAAAATAGGCGTGGATTTTGCCTGGCTGATTTGCTTTGCTGCTTCAAAGCCATCAATACCCGGCAATCCAATATCCATGAAGATGAAATCGTAATCATTCGATGCGGCCTTCATAACAGCGTCTTCACCTGTTGTCACGTGGTCCACCAGACAAGCCTCAGACACCAACATCATTTCCACAGGCTTCGCTGCCACTAGATTATCTTCTACAAGTAGCACGCGAAGCCCTTGTGATGTTACCTCAGGTGTAGCCGCTGGTTCAGCAGAGTCAGCAAAAGTTTTATCCGCGGTTTGTTCATCTTCTTCACTGATATAGTGTGGAATAATAGCAGGAACCGCTTGGGTTAAACCTACAGGTATCGTACAAGTAAAGGTAGAACCGACGCCTTCTTCACTTTGCATCTTAATACTACCATTCACCTGTTCAAGATAACGGGAAATAATCGACAACCCTAAGCCAGCACCGAGGTTATTGTCTTTGTAAGAAGGTGTTACGCGCTCAAAGCGTTCAAAAATCCTTTGCTGCTCACTCTTAGGAATGCCAGAACCATTATCGCTCACAGTAACCACCAGCCGTCCCTGGTCGGTGTCACCCGATTCATAACGCACATCAACGCTGATTGTTCCTTGCTTTGTGAATTTGATACCATTACCCAACAGGTTCAGGGTAATACGATGCAGCACCATACCGTATCCATAGACACACTCAGGGACAGAATCATCCATAGTGAAGACCAACTCATCTTCTTGCAACAAAGCTTTTGGCAAAAACATCACGCGCAAATCTTCCATCACCGTTGCTACCGAAAATGCCTCCGGCTCACCCAAGTGTTGCGGGTCATCACTGTTCATGTAATCCAAAATTTGATTCAACATTAATTGTAAGCGTTGACTAGACTGGAAAATGATATTCAAATTCTCACGGGTAAAATTCTCTGGCACCATCAGCATGATTTCTGCCATACTCAAGATACCCGTCAACGGCGTTCGCACATCGTGACTCATGTTGGCGAGAAATTCGGATTTGGCAATGTTAGCTGCATCGGCGGCAGTGAGGGCATTAGCCAGTTGCTTCTCAAGATTCTTCTGGTGGGTAATGTCCATTGAAATACCAAGCAAACCAATAATTTCCATTGCTCGATTTCGTAGAGGTACCTTCTGTGATAAGAAAACTCTAACTGTGCCGTCTTCTAAAGTCAAAGGTTCTTCTATAGTTTCAGAAACACCCGTACGCATAACGCGCCGATCAACATCATCAATCGCTCTCGCTTGACGTCGTCTATCTTCTTCAGGTTGGTTTTTGGCAATAATATCAAAGGCGCATAGACCTACGATATCATCTCGAGATTTTAAGCCAGCCATACTGGCTTGGAGATCATTGCATCCAAGAAATCGACAATTCAGATCCTTCCAGTAAATATGACCTGGCAAATGAGCAAGAATGCTCTCCATATATTCACGAACGTCATCAACGCCTGAGCGTTCTTCCCTTCTGTTATAATCCATCACTTTATCCTCCTAACATGCTATAGCAAGTTAGGCGACATTATAACTGATGTTAGGGTTAATTTTCCAGCTTTTTATGTCGGAATAGAAAATATTTTTATTAATTTTATTTAATTGGCTTTCAGTAATATCAGCAAATATATGTCTGATAAAAAACAAATAATTATTACTTTCCAGACAACCTATTGATTCTGCTATGTTTTTATTAAGTCGCATTGCTCTTTCAAGACTTAGCGCTTCATTTGCGATACCTCTATGGTCGCTAGCAACTAATGGCGCAAACGGGTTGTACTTTAAGCCTGATAATTTTCTTCCGCTATATTGAGGATGACCTGCCATATTAGCCATAATAATATTAAAGAGACCTAACTCATTGAATCTACTGACATAACTATCTAAATCAATAAACGGCGCCCCAGAAACCCCATGAAAAACAATACATTGTCGCTTCATAAGCTTTTTGTCATCACTTGAACTATAGACATAATGCTTAGCATGCTTGTCATATGAATACAGCATAGGCAATAAAGCATTAGGCTTATTTTCGAAACGTAGAATTATGAGAATATTGGGCTTCAACTGCAATAAACGTCCCAATAGAATTTTCATTACAATATAACAGGGTAAAGTATAACGTCCATCTTCATCGTTATATTGCAACAAGTTCATCACTTCATTGCTAATATTTACCCTTGCCTTGCTAGCCGCTTCGTAGCTTACGTAGTTATATGATGCATACGATAATTTTTTCTGATAAACATGGACAAATCTACGCGCCAAGTTTTTTGAAATCTGTAGCGCATCTATTAAACTTATATAATCAATAGTCATGTTTTCATTGCTGTCAACAGTTTTATGCTTTGACAAAAAGTGTGACAAGGTCAAGAAAAAGGTTGATTTCGACAACAGTATGTTCAATTGATTTTTTTCTAGATATTCAAGTAAAGTACCCCCAGCAGCCAAGAAGTCAGCTTCATATTCACCACTGATTAGCTCGTTGACTTTTCTTATGGCTAGTTTTACTTTTCGTTTTTCTGCATAAAATTTAAAGTTCACTAACTTGTATGGTCTAAGCTCCTTCTCATAAATTTCAAGCAATTGGCAAGCTCTAATCTGACAAAGATTTTCGCCAACATGAGGATCAAACTGGCATAAATCTTCGTAAACATAAAAGTCATTTAAAGATTCAGCAACTTCTTCTAGTAGAGACTTTGTTAATGATAAAACGCGATTTCTTAGTTTAGGTTCAAAAATACGAATTGATGGCTTGTATGGTAAAAGCTCAATAAAACTTGCAGTCATAGTCGTGACTCTTTGTTACCCTGTTAGTTTCGCAATTGTATTTTGCAGTGGTAATTATACATCCACTTTTCTTATAATGGTGAGAATGCCTTTATACACAAAGTAAAACCAATGGTCAACCCTGACATCCGCCGTTCAAATTTAAATCGCACCGACAAGTCATTATACTCTCGTAAAATAACCATATCTGTCTGGCTGCTCAAAAAGGCCGCCTAACAAACTCCAGCTTCTACCCCACCCTCGAGCTCAAAAACATCGCATCACCGTAGCTGTAAAAACGGTATTGTTGCTCGATGGCGGTTTGGTAGGCTTGCATAATGCGTTCGTGGCCAACGAAGGCGCTGATGAGCATTAATAAGGATGATTTGGGTAAATGAAAATTGGTTACCATGGCGTCGACACAGTGGAATTGGTATCCGGGATAAATATACAAACGGGTTTCGCCTTCAAAGGCTTGGATAGCGCCTGTTTGACTAGCTGTCTCAAGGCTGCGAACTGCCGTAGTACCAACAGCAATGACACGCCCGCCGTTGGCTTTGGTCTGGCGCACTTGTTCGCAAACATTTTCGGGTACTTGTAACCATTCTGCGTGAATTTGATGGTCTTTTATATTCTCTACCCGCACCGGCTGAAACGTCCCCGCCCCAACGTGCAAAGTAACATACGCGGTATCCACCCCTTTATCCATTAGTTTTTTTAATAATGATTCATCGAAATGTAATCCTGCTGTCGGTGCTGCGACGGAGCCTTTATGCTTAGCGTAAACCGTTTGATAGCGTTCCATATCGCTAGCTTCATCAGGACGTTCAATATAGGGCGGTAATGGCATGTGCCCCAAGGCTTCGATAGTCTCAAGAGCATTGCCATTAAGGAATCGTAAACGAAAAAATTCACCGTCACGGCCAATCACCTCAACATCGGCCTGATCTTCTAACAGCAACCGCGAGCCAGGCTTAGGGGATTTGCTCGCGCGCACATGGGCTAGCACTTCATTTGTCGCTGTTATACGTTCAACGAGGACTTCAATTCTGCCCCCTGAAGCTTTCACGCCAAATAACCGTGCTGGGATCACTCTTGTGTCATTAAATACCAACAAATCACCTGGCCGCAGATGCTCGACAATATCGTGAAAATGCTGATGCTTGAGACCACTCTCATCCACCACCATCAAGCGGCTCGCTGTACGCTCTTTGGTCGGGAAGCGGGCTATTAATGATTCCGGTAGTGTGTAATCAAATTGTTCTAGCTTCATGACAAATCCTGCATAAAAAGTAGGCAGATTGTAGAGGATTTCTCTGGAAAAAGAAAGCTGGCCTACCGGACATTTCTATTTAGCAGCAACAGCCTCCCTATTTTATCTCCCGAAGCTCGTAGAGCGTAGGGAGACCCTACGCTAAAGTTACGGTGGGTAGAATAACAGCCTCCCTACGCTTTATTACCCAAAGCGCATACGCGCTTTGGGTAATAAAGCGTAGGGAGGCAAGCAGAATGGGGCAATCTCAGCAAAAGCATTACAGTTCGTCAGTTACAAGAGATTGGTGCTTCGCTTGATATGCCGGAGGTCGGACTCGAACCGACACGGTGTTGCCACCACCGGATTTTGAATCCGGCGCGTCTACCAATTTCGCCACTCCGGCAGGAGTATTGATGGGGCGACACTATAGCAAATACTAAGGGGAGAAGGAAATACTATTTCCGAATTTGTGAATTTTCTGTATAATTCTAGGCCAACATGACAAACAGAGCCTCTCATGGTTAAACCACTACACATCGGCAATCGGCAGTTTGCCAGCAATCTCATCCAGGGTCCCCTGGCAGGGGTTAGCTCGGCCCCCTTTCGCCGGCTCGTGTGGCGCTATAGCCAACCTGCCTTCACCTATACCGAGATGATATCCTGCAAAACCTTATTGAATATGTCCATCAAATCCCGCCAGCGGTTCATTACCCGTGCGCCCGATGAAGGCACGCTGTGCTTCCAATTGAGTGCCAATGACGCGAATGAACTGGCCGAGGCAACGAAACTTGTCACTGATCTTGGGGCAGATTTGGTGGATTTAAATTGTGGTTGCCCAAAGAAAAAAATCCGCACAAAACACGCCGGCTCAAAACATCTCTCAGATCCCTCTCGATTAGCGCAGTTTATCAAAGCCATGAAAGACAACACGACTATCCCCGTTTCGGTTAAAATCCGCGTTGATGGCGATAGTGACGATAACTTTAATCGCGACATTGGTATGGTCATTCAAGATGCTGGTGCAGATGTATTAGTTGTACATGGCCGCAATTGGCGGGATGATTATGACAAGCCAGTATTCTACGATCAAATTCGCTATTTTACTGAAACCCTTTCTATCCCGGTCATCGGTAATGGTGATGTTGCTTGCCATGATTCTCTACAAGCAATGCTCGCCACCGGTTGTGCTGGCGCTATGATATGCCGCGCAGGCGTGGGACAACCGTGGTTAATCGGAGCGTTAAGCGCACACCTCACTGACGTACCTTTCACTAAACCTGTACCGTCTGCAATCGGCGCGTTGTTTGTTGAACATGTTGCGGGTTTGGCAGACTTACTGGCCAGTGAAAAATTTGCTTTAATTCAAGCACGCAAATTCGCTAAATATTACGGCAGGGAAATACCCGAGCGACGTAATTTTTGCGAAGCGGTTAATAACTGCGAAACTCTGTCAGATTTGGCCTATCAATGTCGCAGGTTTTTTGTCTGAAGCGCAGACTTCTCTGGTACCATACCCCCTGTTGGTGAGACAGCATGACCATTCAAATACAATTCATTCTTCATGTAAGTGATGGAAAATAAATAATCCTGCGCCTGTTCCACTAATAGATGATTTGCTTTCCAGCGGTTAATTTGTGCTTGCACTTGGGACTGCAAGCGGGGTGCTAAGGGTTGTTGTTGCAAGGTCTTTACCAACGACATATTCAGTTGTTGTTTTGCATCGCCGACCAATAACAATGCCAGCAAATGCTTAAAGCTTCGCTTTGGCATTTTAAGCTCCACCGCGGCATCAGCACGACGAACCATGGGACGTAACCCCTGTCGCGGAATGGTTTGTCGCCGCACATCGGGCAAGGTTACCCATGCTTGAAGCATACTCTTACCATTGGGGCCATGTAATACAACGGGCAACATTTGCAACTGAAAACCTCGCCCCAATAAGCCTGGCAATAAATTCAAGGTTTGCCCAAAGATTGCTGCAAGGCCAAAGCTATTGGCATTAACATCGATATTTGTCGCAACCAGCTGACTCAGCGCTTGTAGCGATTGGCCGTCAATGTTTTTCATCTTTACGGAATAAACGCCAGGGCCAAATTCATAATCATTCAGGATCATTTTATCCAGGTTAATTGTCAAGTCAGCATTTACCACATGACTTAATGCCTCATCGTTAATGCGTAAATTGACACCGTGAAAGATCATTTTATCCTGACCATGAAAAGCAACTGTTGAGAAAGGCAGCTTTAGTGTTGTTTCACCATACCAAAATCCGTGCGGACCCCGTTGATACTCACTCACCATTTTGATATTTGAGCAACTGATTTCATGGTCTGTTCCTGTCATTGCCGCATCCGTTATGAGAACCTCGCCACGAATATGCTTCATGCCCTTACTGAGCTGCCAACGGCTAAACAAATTATTCCAACCTGCTAGTCGGGTTTTAGCCTTGTCCTGGTACATCAGACGTGGCGAATGTAAATTAATATTCATCGTTCCATCGTAACTCAGTACTGCTTGGCTATTTAATTCAATAGGTAATTCAAAGTATTGATTCAAGAATGCTTCTTCTTCAGCGGGGATGTTGATATGAGACTCAACCAGACCAATGGCAAATAGCACTTTCATCGCATCAAAATGACGGTTATGCACCACTATTGGACCATGATAAATCACTTGTTTCACACTGAATCCTAACGGATGACTAGGCTGTGAGTCTTTTGCAGACTGGCGATATGCCTCATTAACGGCATGCTGATTGATACTCACAAAGTACGTCGCCTTCGATTTATGCCACCCCCTCTGATAATCCAATAAACGGATGTCAATTCCCACTGATTGGGGCAATGTTGTCGTAACTGCTCTTAGCTTACGTTCGATGATATAACCGCTGAGATAAGGCGAGATGAGCACCCCTCCTAAAAGTAAAACAGTGGTAATTATGATGATCCCTTTGCGCATGCGGCTCTGCTTCTACTAACAAAGCTAGCGATTATACATTAGTTATGCAAATGAGGCTATATTACTGACAAAAAAGCGGACACGAGGCCCGCTTAATTTTGACTGAATTATGTACTATCCGCTCGAAGCTTGATTACCATCCATCGCTGCTAGACTGCGTACCCATGGGCCCTTGGCTCGGACATCATCCGGTAATTGCTTGATAGCATCTTTTGCTTCTTGCATAGAATTGAATTGTCCGTACGTTAATACATACCATTCATGGCCGTCTTTATTGGTGGTATGTTGCTCTACACCACCATCAATATGGTGGTTCTTGGCATAAGACTGAGCGTCAGATTTATGTTGGCTTGCCATAAGCTGCACAGTGAATCCTGCCGTAGCAGGGGCTTTAGCCGGTGCTGCCTTGGCAACCGTAGTATGGGTCTCAGCATTTCCCGCTGGCTTAGCATCTTTGTTAGCCGCTACCTTCTTCGCGTCACCTTTGTCATTGCTAACTTCAGGACGCATCATCGTGGGTGGTCCACTAGGTTTGCTAGCCGCAGGCGTTGAAGTCGCTGGCACAACATCACTACTGCTGGGTACTGGTGGCACATCTGCAGCTGTTGATGCTGAATGACTTTGTGTAACCGCACCGGGTTGGCTATTCACTGAGGGGGGTGGCCAATGGGACATCATTCGAGAGCTGTTTAAGCCTTGACCTTGGGTTGAACCTTCATTGGCATGCCGCTCTTCAACGGCAGGTCCTGAAGCGGCAACAGCACGACCACCGCTTCTGCCTGAACCCATAGAACGAGCACGATAAGGCAGATGTACTGAACCTGTATTGATATGCTGCATAGCTTCCTTAGCTAATGGCTGGCCATTGTTAGCTGCCATCTGCATCCAGTGAATGGCCTGGCTACGGTCAATCGGTGTACCCAAGCCGTAATAATACATGTAACCAACCGCATATTGAGCATCAGGATTGCCCTGCTTGGCCAATGGCTGCAGATCCTTGAAAGCGGTTTGGTAATCACCGTTGATAAAACTTTGTTTACCCGCTGAATAATTCTGAGTGGGATTTGAGACGCCGCAGGATTGCAGTAACAGGATACTGCTGACGGCAACGGCAAAAGTTAAGCCTCTTGAGAATTTCATCATCGTTCACTGTCCTTAGAAATAAGTACTGCTTAGTAAACATAGCACTAAAGTCAAAAAAAAAGTAGCAAATAGCAAACTTAAGTGTATGAAAGAACACGCTAAACGCCAAGAACACGAATGGCTGTTAACATTTGCTCAACTTTTTGAGTTTGTTGGTCAATTATTGTGTTGGCGTTACCGAGCTTATCTTGCAATTCATTCACAGCAGCGATACTGACTTTACCTGAACGCTTGAGTTTACGCAGATTTTTTACAATCGCTTTACGTTTTTGTTGTTCAGAAATTAACAGCGCTTGCTCTACCAGCAACTGCGCCCCAAATGCTTGGGGATTCTGTTGATTAATCATCAATAATTGCGCAAAATCATTACGCGCCCGCATGACAACCTTACAATGAGAATCGTTCAGTAATGCTTCCCCCGATAATGACTTACAACGATTGATCGCTCGAGCTAACTGATCAGGATGGGTCATAAAATACTCATAAGACTGCTCGCCACTCTGGCAAGCTGTAAGAACGCAAGTGCCGAGTATCAACCCAAAAATAACGCAGAGAGTGGGGACTCTGTACATCACTGATTGCCCAACATAGCCAAAATGGGGATCAGAATAATCACAATGGCCAGTATGAGATAAAATATCGGCGTGCTCAGGCGTACTTGCTGAGGGTTTTTGCGATGATTGCGGTATTGAATGATAGCACCGACAAAAAATACACCACCTGTGAGATAGCACAATGCATTGATGATATCCATCAAGCCTTTAGCTGGCCCCATCAAACTCTGCGCCCACTCACCCACCGTCGCTGAGGCAAATACTTGAGCACCATAAAATAATGATAAGCCGATCAACAGTTTAAATAGATTTTTCAATTGCCCCCCTTTTGTGGAATACTCAAAACTATGTAAGTTATATCAGGCTGGACGCTTTATGCCCCCAAAATTAGACATACGCTACCATCCCACTGGATTAAATTCAAATTTTCGCTTCGCGGATATGAGCTTTGCCGACTATATCGAAGCCAGCCGCCATATTATCGCCAACGGACGTGCGGACTTAACACCAGCAACCCAAAACAAAATTATTGAAGCAAATAGCCCTTTCCAATGGTTACCTGAGAATAGCCCAAAATCTCCTTCTGGTAAGCATAAGAATGGCATCCTTTTAGTCCATGGCTTAATGGATTCACCCTTCTCACTGCGGGATCTGGGACAATACTTCTATGCCAAAGATTTTTTGGTGCGCTCAATCTTGCTGCCAGGCCATGGCACAGTGCCAGGCGATTTGACAGAAGTAGATGCTATGTCCTGGCATCGGGCTGTGAGCTATGGCATAGAAGCGATGAGTATGGACGTGGAAAATATCTACCTGCTTGGCTTCTCGGGGGGAGCTACTTTGTCTTTATGTCAAGCTTTCAATAATGCACCAATCAAAGGATTATTTTTATTTGCCCCTTCGGTCAAACTCACCGCTCGCTTTGCTTGGATTGCCCGTTGGTTACACCACGCTGGCAAACTCTTTCCGCGCTGCGGTTGGTATGTGTTAAAAGATGATAGCAATTATGCTAAGTATGAATCTTGCCCGTACAATATGGCTTATCAAGCTTACCGGATAACTCAAGACTTAGCGAAGCTACGTAATAGTAGCACGCTAACTATTCCCATGTTCATGGTACTCAGTGACGATGATGAAACCATCGATAGTGATGCTGCTAAGCGGTTTTTTCTGCGCCAACCAGAAGAGAAGAATCGCCTGTTGATATACAGCAAAAAAGAACAATCCTGCGATGATATTGGCGTTGAATACCGTAACAGCAGTTATCCAGAACAGCAAATCCTGGATTTTTCCCATGTATGTTTGCTAGTACCACCGGACAATCCCCACTATGGTAAATACGGTGATTATTTTCCCCCGCCACGTTTTTTAGGCAAGGCGGATAACCGCCCTGTTTATGCCGGTGCATTAAGCAAAGAGAATATGCGCAGCTATGCAACTCGACGATTAACTTACAACCCTGATTATGATTACATGACTCGCTGCATGGATGACTTTATTGCAAAGGTATGTGACTAACAAGCCACTTCAGTCACTGTCGCACGTCCCGTGTTCGCAATCGACACTTGGCGGCCGTGATTACCGGTACAACCAGTTGCAGTAAGATTGTATACTCCTGCTCCCGCATTAATGAAACCGCTACCTGCATAGGTGATACGCGGTTGTGTTGTGGTAATAGATGCACCTTGCCTCAACGCTGCATGGGTCATCAGCCGGTCATTTTGATTAGCGATATTGCCATCACCGTCAGGATCAGCAAAGATAATCCAACCATCGCCCCAATTACCCGCGTTACCACAGCTGGTGAAGCCCGCATTGCCTGCAGCACACATCGTTACCGGAGTACCACGTTTAACGGCTTCACTGCGAGTATAAGCTAAGGCTTTAACAAAATCAGATGACAATGTCGCAGCGCGCTGGTTTTGCCGATAGAATTGATAACTGGGCACACCAAGCGTAATCAATATACCCGCAATAATAAAGCCCATTAATATTTCGATAGCACTTAAACCAAACTGTCGTGAAAACACTCTAACCCCCTAAATCGTGATAAGCTCAGCCTGTCACCCGAAGCTCGCAGAGCGTAGGTGTGATGGGAACCGCTGCTTATTTGTATAAGTATAGATCTAAACACAATCCAGAGACACCGTTTCACCTGAAACAACCCGCAGGCGGCCCGTTTGGTTAAAAACTAAAGCACGCCTTAAGTGACTATCTGGCTGGCTTGGACAGTAAAGAAATGTGCCATTTTGTCCTGCTAAAGGCCGTGTTGGCGACCATTGCAGAAACCCTTGCTGGGGGAAAGCGCGTAGCCAAAGCCGCCCATGGCTAAGCTTTGGTGCGACACGCAAGATAGCTGCCTGGTTATTGGGCTGATGGGTATTATCAGAGTCAATGAATACCATTTGACCCGCAGCCCAATCCCCGCCACAAGACTTGCCGTCAAAGCTTGGGCAGAGGCTTATCTTGACCCCGCGCTTGAGTGACTGAGTCTCGGCGAAACGGAACAACGACTGCAGACGGGATATCGTAGAATCTGCACGATGCTTTGCTAATTGTGTTTGCAGTGACGGCACGCCAATGAGGCTAATGAGAGTTACTAGGGATACAACCAGCAGCATTTCAAACAAACTAAAACCTGTGCAGCGGCTCCCGCTTAACATCTCGCGATGGGGGTTTCCAACCTCATAATACCTCTGCGATGGGAGTTTCCCCCTGTGGTCGCGGCCCAAACAGCTTGGCTGCACAGGCGATAGTACTTGGGAAACAGCTTTCCGGTTTAGTCGAGAGCTGCTGAAACCTGTGGTGCGATTCATCCTGCCATTCCCTTATAATAGTGTTATACTCATCACTTGAGTTTGGCACATTGAGGAGAACAATTCCATGGAACGCTTCATCAAACAGATGAGTATTTATCACCAATACCATCAAAAGCTTATCACCCGTATCAGTCATTACATCGGTGTCCCACTGATTGTATTTTCGCTAATGATTGTGTTGGGTTGGTTGCAGTTTGGTATTACTGAAGTATTCACTACTCAGCTAGACTGGCTGTTGATTGCAGCACTGGTTATCTATTACCTTTTTTTTGAGATAGTCATTGGCCTCAGTACCGGCGTTGTATTAGTGATCTTAAATGTACTGGCTGGTTTAATCGGTGGCATAAGCCCAAATTGGAACGGCTTTTGGATCTTTTTGGTGTGTTTTGCTGTGGGCTGGTTATTCCAGTTGCTTGGCCATGTGGTCGCGCGCAATAAACCCGCATTCATGAATAACCTTTCACAAATTTTTATCGCTCCGTTCTTCTTGGTAGCGGAAATATTCTTTCGCTTTGGTTATCGCAAATCATTGCGCGAGAGAGTTCACTCACATCCACCAACGACCACCAACTAAGGCTATTTTTTCTTATCTAGGCCTAACTTTTGTAAGCGGTAACGTAATGCACGCAAAGTTAGGCCTAGTTGCTTTGCCGCAGCTGTTTTATTCCAACGATTATCTTCCAGCGCTTGGATGATTTTTTCTCGTTCAATATCACCAAGGACTTTTCCAAGGTTATCTTCAGGTGCTGCTGGTGATGTTGTTTCGCTTTCACTCATTGTAGCAGATGTCTGCAGTTGGATATCGTCAACATGTATGACTGCTTTATCACTCAGCGTTACTGCACGCTCGAGGATATTTTCTAACTCTCTGACATTACCAGGAAACCCATAGTTCATCAGCAACGCTAAAGCAGGCTTGTCAATTTTTGGTTTTTTGATGCCAAGGGACTTGACTAATCGATCGAGAATGGCATCACAAAGGATTGGTATATCTTCGGTGCGTGTATTCAGTGGTGGCAACGTCAGCTCAATGACATTGATCCGGTAGTACAAATCTTGGCGAAACTCGCCGGCTTGAATCATCGCGCCAAGATCTTTATTTGTGGCACTTAAGATACGCACATCAACATTGATTTCTTTTTGGTTGCCGATAGGCAAAACCGCTTTTTCTTGGATTGCACGCAGTAGTTTAACTTGTAGGTATAAAGGTAATTCCGCAACCTCATCAAGAAACAGCGTGCCACCATTAGCCGTTTGAAAAAGACCTTCTTTATCTGCAATAGCACCGGTAAAGCTGCCTTTCTTGTGGCCAAAAAACTCACTTTCCATCAATTCCCGCGGAATTGCGCCACAATTAACGGGGACAAAGGGCTTCTCAGCTCTAGGACCTTGTTCATGAATCAATCGCGCAACGAGCTCTTTCCCCGTACCTGATGCCCCAGTGATAAGCACGGGCGCTTGGCTGCGAGCTAATTTTGCTATCATCAAACGCAGGCTCTTAATTGCTGTGGATTCACCTAATAAACGTGGCACAGTTGGTGTTTGTGGTACTTCGGCTAAACGCATTGCCGTGTTCACAAGGTCACGCAAGATACCAAGATTGACAGGTTTAGAAACGAAATCAAACGCCCCTGCCTTCAATGCAGTTACAGCCAAATCCATATTCCCAAAAGCGGTAATCACTGCAACCGGAATACAGGGATATAATTGCTGCATAGTGCGTACCAAGTCAATGCCATCGCCATCTGGCAAACGCATATCAGTGAGGCATAGATCAAAGCTTTTCTCTGCCAATAATTTATTCGCTTGAGCAAGATCAGCTGCTCCATGGCATTCGATTCCCATGCGTTCTAGTGTCATGATGATCAATTCACGAATATCAGGCTCATCATCAACTATGAGTGCTTTTTGGTTTGTCATTACTGGTACCTTTTCGCCTTATTTCATTGAATATTACTCTGCTGAAAAAAAGTAATTCTAAAACAGCTGCCGCCTTGCTCTGTGGCATAATAGGCAATTCGCGCCTGATTAGCTTCGCATAACTCACGGGTTAAGTATAAGCCCAAGCCCGTGCCGCCTTTTTTTGTTGTAAAAAACGGCTCAAATATATACTGTATCGACTCTTCCGGGATCCCTTCGCCAAAATCAATAATCTCAATAAACGGTTCATTTTTGTCGGGTGTAAACCCCGCTTCGATTTGTAACTTTGCTGTACCCGACTTATCAGCAGAATAGCGCAGGCCATTTTCACAGAGATTCGTTAAAATTTGGTGTAATTGACTCTTATCGATAAAAATCTCTAAGTCCTCTGGCTCAACATTGACATTGATAATAGGCTTTTGATATTCATGCATTTTAAACTCTACAAAAAACTGAGTAAGCCATTCTTTTAGCTTTATTGTTGTTGGTTTAGCCTGTTTGCGACGTGATAGTTGTAACACGTTTTCGATAATCATATTCATACGTTCAGATTGGTCACGTATAATGGCATTAAGGCGAGCATCACTTTGGTGTAAATACTCAGACTCCTCTAGCAACTGAGCTGCATGACTGATAGCACCAAGGGGATTACGTATTTCATGCGCTATACTCGCCGTCAAACGTCCCAGTGATACTAGCTTCATTTGTTGTGCTTCTTGAGTCATCTTTCCAGAGTCCTCTAACAAAATCAAGGTCCCAAAGTTTTCCCCATCCACATGCCCCAAGCTAACAAAGTATGCAATCGCATCTTCTTCCACGAGCATTGACTTAAATGTCCGTTGTTTAACGGCTTCGAGCTTTTGCCAGGCAATATAGTATTCCGCCAGCTTTTTTGAGAGTGTATCTAACGCAACATCGCCTTCAACCTTGGTTAAACCTAGTAAATACTGTGCGGCAGCATTAATAAACCGAACATTAGCATTTTCATCAACTACAATAACCCCAGAATTCATGCGCTGAATGATCATATGGTTGAGTTTTTCGGACTTTTCGAGCTCTTTACCTCGAAGCTCGGCTAATGCTTCACTCACTCGAATCCGACGCGCTAATCCATAACTAATGACAGCAGTGATAAAAAACGTCGCACCTAAAATACCTGAATGAATATACCCTTCACTCATAAACCAACTGAGCTCTGTAGAAAGGCTGTATCCTAAGAGCAATACAATAGTGGCAAAAGCCGCAAATAATAACGAGATCTGCCCCGCCGTGATAATACTGCCTGCCGCAATAGCCACATTGATCAGGATACCAAAACCATTAGTCATCCCGATACTAGCATGCATCAAAATCGTCAACACCGTGATATCAACAAATACCGCAACAATAGCAAGATGGATAAATCGGAAAGTACGCCGGCTAGCAAACCACAAAATAGCAATGCTTAGTAAGATATAACACGCATCAGTAATGACATAGGTTAAAGGCCAATGTTGCCCAACCGTCAAAAAGCCAATCCGCGCATAATGCAGAATCAACAAAACCACCGCTAAACACAAGCGATAGAGGTTGAATACCCGTAGCGTATCCCACATTGCGCTATACTCTTCAGGCTTCTTGCCAATACCAGCCAATAATTGCATATTCACGGCCCACGAAGTATGGTTTAATACATATTTATAGTGTAGACCACCATGACTGACTAATATTTAAGCATGGTTTAGCAACGAGAATAACTATGACTGATACATTAACCATCGTCATTGGGCAATTAAACCCAACTGTCGGGGATGTCCGCGGTAACTGCGACAAAATCCTCGCAGCTATTGCCCAGGCTCGTAATGAACTCAAGGCTGATATCATCGCCTTCCCTGAATTAATGTTGACGGGTTATCCCCCTGAAGATTTATTGTTTCGTCCCGATTTACACGTACAAATACAACAAGCTTTAGCGACCATCCAAGACCAAGCTCACGGTATCGATGTGTTACTGGGTTTTCCGCAAAAAACCGAAGCGGGCCTATTCAATGCTGCTGGCTATTTTCAGCACCAGCAATGCCTCGCCATTTATCATAAACAATGTTTACCTAATTACGGTGTTTTTGATGAAAAGCGTTATTTCACTCGTGGTGAACAAACCTGTACTGTGGATGTAAAAGGCCACAAAATTGGCTTATTGATCTGTGAAGATCTCTGGCAACCCGGTCCCTATGAGGCTTGTGCTAAAGCAGGCGCTGAACTAGTGATTAGTATCAATGCATCCCCATTTGATATGTCTAAAGTCCAGCAACGTGAAGCCATTTTACAAACACGCTTGCAGGAACAACCCTTGCCCATCATCTATGTCCACTGTATTGGCGGCCAAGATGAAGTGGTATTTGATGGCGGTTCTCTTGCTATCAATCGTCATGGCAAAATTTGTCAACATGCGGGCTTTTATTGTGAAGCTCTCCATCCAGTTACCGTACATATGGGCAATGATTTACGGATCCCAGAAGCTGACGTCCCCGCCCCGTTGTCAACGGAAGAAAGTGTCTATCGCGCCTTAGTCCTTGGGGTCAAAGACTATCTACACAAAAATGGCTTTAAGCAAGCGCTATTAGGTTTATCCGGTGGAATCGACTCGGCCCTGACCCTAGCCATTGCTGTTGATGCCATTGGTGCAGAGAATGTCGAGGCTATCAGCCTACCTTCCCGTTATACCAGTGACATGAGTAAAGACGATGCAGAACTTATGGCAACAGATCTCAATGTCAAATTTAATGAGATTTCTATTGAGCCAGTATTCTCAGCATTTTTGCACAGCCTTACTGATGAGTTCGCGGGAGCGGACGTAGATATAACCGAAGAGAATCTGCAAGCCCGTGTGCGCGGCACACTGTTGATGGCAGTTTCAAATAAATTCAATAAACTCGTATTAACCACGGGTAACAAGAGTGAAATGGCGGTGGGTTACTCTACCCTCTACGGCGATATGGCAGGAGGCTTCGCGGTACTGAAAGATGTACCCAAAACCTTAGTGTATCGTTTAGCAAATTATCGTAATCAACTGAGCCCCGTGATCCCACAACGGATCATTGATAGAGCACCAACGGCTGAACTGGCTCACGGCCAGGCGGATCAGGACACCTTGCCACCTTATGATATTCTTGATGCCATACTTGAACGTTATGTGGAATTGGATCAGGATTTGTTAGAAATTTGTGGGGCAGGTTTCGACAAAGCAACCGTACAGCAAGTCATTAATAAAGTCGACCGTACAGAGTATAAACGCCGCCAAGCACCACCGGGGATTAAGATCACCCGTCGCGCCTTTGGCCGCGAGCGTCGTTACCCCATCACCTCAGGGTTTAATCATCATTTTGATGGGGCTTGATGCGAACTTTCAGTGTCTCTAGCTCTGCTTGGGGGAAAGCTGTAACCTCACGGATTAAAGCATCATCAAGACCAAATAGAAGCATGTTTTGCGCTACTTTATGACGGCTCAGTTCAATACCTTCTTTGTAGCCCTCCTCACGCAGGGTATCTAAATAGGACATACTATCTCCGACATTAATGCGTTTTGATTAATTCTAGTTCAGCTTGTGATAAATGGGTCAACCTGAGTATTAGCGGTTCATCAATGCCGACTTCAAGCATCTCTTGTGCCATTTCATAGCGCGTTTTGTTGGCACCTTCTTCTAACCCCTCTTCATGGCCCTCATGCCATCCCTCTTGATGACCTTCTTCACGCCCCTCTTGGCGCCCCTCTTCACGTAAGGTTTCTAAGTAAGACATCGCAACACCTCCGAACACATTATCTAATTGACGTAAACCTGACCGAAATTCTTTGCCCGCGGAGTCTGAAAAACGACTCATGGCATAATCTAACACAGAATTGACATACTCACCATCATCGATGGCCTTCACATGTGGATAACATTCCGCTAATCCATTGATTAATGCCGTCACATTTTGTTGATCACTGTGCAACATCGCAAGCTGAAAAAAACTAGCTGCCCCCTGACGTACAAGCTCCTCATCGGGCAAGCGATGCAAATCAATTAACTGTGTCGGACCAAGCAATGCTGGAGCCACAAATTGGCGCAAATCCGGATGAAATAATTCCACTAAGTCCAACGGTGCTGAATAGCGCACCCGCCCATTGTAGTAAGTCAAACCAATAATAGGTGGTAAATACTCGAGATTATCGCAGTTTTTTGCGATCTGCTCCCAGGATAATACACTGTAACAGATATCCCGTAATGCCTGCAGCCGTACTGACTGTGCTTGTTGTTCCGTGCGAAATAATATCACCATTTCAGCACTTATTGACGTCTCAACTCGGTAGACAACATCACTATGGCGATGCAAAAAGCCTTTGCTAATGTATTCATTCTTGATAAGGGTTAATGTCTCGAGTTTAATCAATGCCAGGATTTCTGCGGGTAAGTAAGCTTTGAAAAAATCCCGTGCGACTGCGACATTTTCCATACTGCGCTTAAACAAGGAGTCGTGCAATATTCGCTCAGGCGAATCGGTTTCATCAACAGTGATCATAAAATCCTTATCCCCTTTTGTGTGGATGGATTTTTATAATATAATCAATTGAATAGTTAAACAAGCAATTAATACATAAAGATTATCGCGAGCTGGCAGTCACACTACCAGCACTCAATACAGTAGAACGATTAAGCCTGATCAAAAGTCCAAGAACGCTTACGCGGCTTCTTCTGCCCAGAAAGTACTTTGTAAGTCTCAGAATTAGGGTAGTTAACCGCCAATACTTTCAAGGTTTCGTCTGCTAACTTGTCCATATGTAACTTACGGTACGCTTGTACCATAATACCGAGAGCTGGCACTACCGCAGGCGCTTGCTGGTAATGGTTAACAATATAGTTTGCACGGTTAGATGCGGCCACATAGTCTTCATAGAGCATATAAAATTCAGCAACGTTTAGTTCATAGGACGCCATTAAGTTACGCAGGTAAATCATTCGCTCCCGCGCATCCGGTGCATATTTACTCTTTGGAAAACGCTGAATCAAATCCGCAAAGTCATCGAAGGATTTTCGCGCCGTGCCTAAATCCCGTTGCGACAGATCCACATTGACATACTTTTGGATCACACCACGGTTTTGGTTAAAATTCGATAATCCTTTCATGTAGTAGGCGTAATCTACATGGGCACTTCGCGGATACAAACGAGTAAAACGAGTAGCAGCAGCATTTGCAGAAGCGTAATCCTCATCCCTGTAATAGGCATAAATAATATCAAGTTGGGCTTGCTCTTCATACTTACTGAAAGGGTACAGTGAGTCTAAACCCTCAAAATGTTTAATGGCGTCTTTGTAACTGCCTTTCGCCAAGGCTTTTTCACCGCCCTGGAAAATTTGTTCAGCCGTTTGGCCTTTGAAGATGTCGGCGGGGGTTTTCTTCTCACCTGAACAAGCACTAAGAATGACTGTCAATCCAATAATAATGAACAAGGCAATTTGTCGCATATCTGATATACTACCGTTGAAATTTAAATCAGCCCGGATTATAAAGCATCCCTTGGTCCATGGAAAATTTTTCTGAACATATTGAACTCGAAGCCACCGTTCCCGACGACTATGCCGGGCTACGTCTTGATCAAGCACTGGCAAAGTTATTTCCACAATACTCCCGCAGCCGTTTACAAACCTGGCTCAAAGATGGCCAAGTCCTCGTTGATGATAAGGTACTGCGCAGCCGAGACAAAGTGCTGGGTGGTGAACTCATCACTATCAATGCAACCCTTAAGACTGAGGCAGCTTGGGAGCCGCAACCCATTGATTTAAATATTATTTTTGAGGATGACGCGCTTATTATTGTCAACAAGCCGATAGGCTTAGTCACCCACCCCGGCGCTGGTAATCCGGCGGGAACATTGGTAAATGCCCTGCTTCACCATACCCCTGAATTAGAAAAATTACCCCGGGCTGGCCTCATCCATCGACTGGATAAAAATACATCAGGACTACTGGTGATTGCCCGCACCCTAGAAGCACATACCCATCTCGTTGCACAATTACAAGCCCGCACCATGGGCCGTGAGTATGAAGCTATCGTCTGCGGTGTGATGACTGCAGGCGGTAGCGTCGATGCGCCCATTGGCCGCCATCCCATTCAACGCAAACAAATGACCGTCATTGAATCCGGCAAGCCAGCAGTGACTCATTACCGCGTGCTGCAGCGTTTTCGCCAACATACCCATATTCATGTCAAACTAGAAACTGGTCGCACCCATCAAATTCGTGTCCACATGGCCCATATCCATTATCCAATCCTAGGAGATGCTACCTATGGTCAACGATTGCGGTTACCCCCACAATGTGATGAGGCTCTAAAACTTGCGTTACAACAGTGTAAACACCAAGCACTGCATGCGCGCCGCCTGCAAGTAGAACATCCCATCAGTGGAGAAACGCTGCAATGGGAAGCACCATTACCGGAAGATTTACAACAGATCTTGGCGTTGCTGGAGGAGGACAATGAACGTCATTCAACCTAACTGGCCAGCACCGGCTAACATCCATGGGTTTACCACCACGCGCTTAGGTGGGGTAAGTGAGGCACCGTATGACAGTTTCAACTTAGGTGACCATGTGGGTGATAGTGAGGCCCATGTCAGCCAAAATCGACAATTACTAGCAGAATGTTTTAATTTACCGAGCTCCCCTATTTGGTTGCGACAAATCCACAGCCCCGTCTGTGTCAAAGCCAACGCCAGCCATCTGCACAACGAAGCCGACGGCAGCTACAGTCGCACCCCAGGTGAGGTATGCGCGGTATTAACAGCAGATTGCTTACCGATACTGATCTGTAACAAACAAGGCTCTGAAGTCGCTGCCCTCCATGGCGGATGGCGTGGTCTTTTTGCCGGGATCATTGCTAATGCCCTAACGATGCTTGATTCCTCTCCTGAGGAACTGCTGGTATGGCTTGGCCCAGCTATTGGTCCTAATGCTTTCGAAGTTGGGCCTGAAGTACGTGATAACTTTATCTCCCTGATACCCACCCTAGCAGAAGCCTTCAAGCCCGGTAACGGCGACCGCTGGTATGGTGATATCTATGGGATTGCCCGCCAACAATGCCAAGCGCTTGGCATTACCGCTATCTACGGCGGCAATTATTGCACCGTCAGTACCCCAGATTTATTTTATTCTTACCGCCGCGACGGTACCACCGGCCGCATGGCAAGCCTAATATGGATGACTTAAGCCCCCTTTTGCGCTAAGCTACAGTTCTTTTGTTAAACATTCGGAGACCACCCATGGCCAAGCGTTTGCTGTCGCTACTCATCAGCGGTATTCTGCTCGCAACTGTTACCCCTGCATTTGCTAACTTACCCCAACAGGTAGCAGGACAAAAACTCCCAAGCCTCTCGCCGGTGCTAGAGCGTTCCATGCCAGCAGTGGTGAATATTTACGGCAAAGGCCGTGTGCAGCGACATTTAGATCCCTTTGCTCGTCCCCCAGAAGAACGTGGCATAGATGAAGATGACAACCCCCGTGGTAAGCCTATTCGAGCTGTTGGCTCAGGGGTTATAGTCGATGCCCAAAATGGCTATATCATCACTAACGCCCATGTGATTACCCAAGTTAAGACCATTACCGTCACCCTGAATGATGGCCGCAAATTCGATGCCGATGTTGTCGGCAAAGATGTGCAGTCAGATCTAGCAGTGCTACAAATCAAAGCCTCAGGCCTAAAAGCCATCCCCTTTGCCGATTCCAGCCAATTGAATGTTGGTGACTTTGTTGTAGCAATTGGTAGTCCTTTTGGTCTTAATCAAAGTGTCACCTCAGGAATCATCAGTGCTTTACAACGTACCGACATTGGTATTGAAGGCTATGAGAATTTTATCCAAACCGATGCACCTATCAATCCTGGTAACTCCGGTGGCGCATTAGTGAATTTAAAGGGCGAACTGGTTGGCATCAACACCGCCATCTTAGCCTCTGGTGGCGGTAGCATTGGTATTGGATTTGCTATCCCTTCTAACATGGCCAAAAATGTCATGCACCAACTGGTCAAGTACGGCGAGCTTAAACGCGGTGTGGCAGGGATCATGATCCAATCCATGACCCCAGAACTAGCCCAAGCGTTTAAAGAACCCAATGCAAAAGGCGCCATCATCACCCAGGTGAGTCCAAATTCTCCGGCCCAGGCAGCCGGTCTACGCCCCGGTGATGTTATACAGTCTGTCAATGGTGAAACCATCAAAACCGCCGGACAAGTAAAAAATACTATTGGTTTATTGCGAGCAGGTAGCACCATGGACTTAAAGGTATTACGAGATGGCAAAACTGTCGCACTCAAGCTCACCACCGTAGAGTCTAAGCAATACAAAGTCAGCAGCATTGCCAAAAACCCATTCCTCTATGGCATGATCTTAAAAGACTTTGATGCAGAAGTACCAAACTACGGTGAAGTAAAGGGTGTACAGGTGCTGAAAAGCGAAGACAATACCCCAGCCGGCCGTGCCGGATTACGTCAAGGTGACATCATTATGAGTGTCGACAGACACCCAGTCACTAACATGAAACAATTAGAAACATTAACTCACAAAAAATCACCTGAGGTTTTACTCAGTGTTTTTCGCGGTAATGGCGCCATTTATGTGGTTGTGAAGAAGTAAGTTCAGGCAAAAACACACTTAGGGCTACCAATCGGTAGCCCTTTCTTTTTCTGGCTCAGATTATCTTAAGACTTTGAACTTATGATGGCTTAGATGTTAGCTGTTGACACAGAAACACTAACATCTAGACTGATCATATAACGTATAATATTTATCGGAGTCAACATTATGAAAAAAACTTTAATTACCTGTTTAGCTCTAGCATTTTCTTCAGTTGCATTTGCTGCTGATTATGTCCCCCAAAGTCAACTAATCAACAATATCAACTTCAGTGGCAGCGATAAAAGCATCATGTGTGTTACTGGCTCCGATAACGCGAGCAATTATAACTTACAACAAGGTGGAACCTTTACATTTAAGGCCGGTGGCTGGGCCAACTTCAATGTCTATAAAACAAGCGTTGCTACAAACTGTGAAGGAGATTATATCGGTAATATTGATATTCAGACCAATGAAATTAAAGATAGCAATAAAAAGACAAAAATTGAGTTACGCTTAGTTGGTAAAGACGCCGAAAAATTCACACTGACTGACAAGGGCCAAGTCGCAGCCCAAGGGCCAGATAAAATTCCCGTTTACAGATATACCATTACGAAAAAATAGCGCAGAATAGTAGAGCATTATACTCTACTACTAAACCGGATTTTCCACATCAATAAATTGGTGCTGTACAGGGAAGTACTCTGCCAAATGCTCACCTAAAGCCTGAATGCCATAGCGCTCTGTAGCATGGTGACCAGCACTGTAGAAATGAATACCCGACTCTTTTGCCATATGAAAAGTACGTTCTGACACTTCACCGGTAATAAACGCATCGACTCCCGCATCTATAGCATCAACAATGGCATCTTGTGCAGCACCGGTACACCACGCCACAGTCTGGACAATCTTATGTTGGCCAGCAATATGCAACGGTTTGCGATTAAGGCATTGCTCAATATGATTCGCGAACTCCGCGCCGCTTAATGGCTTTGCTAAGTTGCCTTTAAACACCAAACTGGCCATGCCATTCTCGGACACTGGACCGTGATTGGTTAATGCGAGCACCTCGGCCAACTTCACATTGTTGCCATAACGGGGATGGGCATCCAAAGGTAAATGGTAAGCCAGTAAGTTTAGATCATGGCCTAGTAAGGCTTTGAGGCGTTGGCGTTTAACACCGGTGACAATGCTTGGCTCACCTTTCCAAAAAAAACCATGGTGTACCAACACTGCATCGGCTTTAGCAGCGATAGCTTTGTCGATAAATTCTTGGCAAGCTGTTACCCCAGTAACGATTTTTTTGATAGAAGATTTGCCTTCTACTTGCAAACCATTGGGACAGTAATCACGAAATTTGCCGGGTTCAAGAATTTGTTCTAAATAATCAACAATACTATTGATACTGGTCATCCTCTCCCCCTGTCAAACTTAATCAGTATCGCGACGAATTTTTGCCCCAAGGGCTGCAAGCTTCTCTTCGATACACTCATAACCTCTGTCGATATGGTAAATCCGTTCCACGCGGGTCTCGCCTTGTGCTACAAGACCGGCTAGTACTAAACTCGCAGAAGCCCTCAGATCTGTCGCCATCACTGGCGCACCATTTAGCGTCTCGACACCGGTACAAATGGCTTTGTTACCATTCAGTTCGATTTGCGCTCCCATACGCAGGATCTCTTGCACGTGCATGAAACGGTTCTCAAAGATATTTTCTTCAATCTCAGAAACACCCTCAGCTACCGTATTCATCGCCAAGAATTGCGCTTGCATATCGGTTGGAAAATCAGGATACGGTGCCGTACTGATATCAACAGCTTTCGGTCGATTACCATGCATATTCAATTCAATGCTATCAACATCAAGTGTTATCTCAGCACCTGCTTCTCTGAATTTATCCAATACGGATGCCATGGTGCTGGCATCGACATTTTTGAGTTTGATATGGCCACGGGTACAAGCTGCAGCAGCCAAGTAAGTCCCCGCTTCAATCCTGTCTGGCATAACAGAGTATTCACCACCATGGAGTGACGTTACACCTTCAATAGTAATCGTCGCTGTGCCTGCGCCCGTAATTTTTGCGCCCAGAACATTGAGAAAATTTGCCAAGTCGACAACTTCAGGTTCTTTGGCAGCATTACGGATGATCGTGGTGCCTTCCGCCAATGTTGCTGCCATCATAATATTTTCGGTGCCGGTTACGGATACGGTTTCCATCTCAATCTCCGCACCTTTTAAGCGTCCCGAACTGCGGGCTTTAATGAAGCCTTCATTGACAGTAATGATAGCACCCAGTGCCTCCATACCCTTGATATGCAAATCAACAGGCCTTGAACCGATTGCACATCCCCCAGGAAAAGAAACATCTGCTTTGCCAAAACGGGCGAGCAACGGCCCAAGCACGAGAATAGATGCGCGCATCGTTTTGACTAACTCATAAGGCGCTTCAAAACGCACAACGTCACTAGGATCAACTTCGACTTGCATCTTGTCATCGAGAGTAAAGCGTAGCCCCATACCACCCAATAATTCCATGGTGGTACTAACATCATTTAGTTGCGGCACATTACCGATAGTAATCGGTTCTTCGGCTAACAAGGTTGCCGCTAAGATTGGCAATGCCGCATTCTTTGCGCCAGATACTTTGACTTCACCCTTAAGCGGTACACCGCCGTTAATAATTAATTTGTCCATTTACTCGCCTTCGCCTTGTTGTAATGCTTGCCACTCGCCCGGGGTGTGGGTACGCATGGATACTGCATGAATATCACCACGCTGAATCGCCTCTCCCAACACTTGATAAACCATTTGTTGGCGTGCAACCCGTGATTTATCAGTGAACGCATCACTGATCACTATAATATTAAAATGATGGCCATCACCATCAACTCGAATGTCACTCCCCACTAATTGCTCGTGGAGTAATTGTTCTATATCAACTGCATGCATCGTTTATTGGTAAAACTCGTTCTATCCCCGTCACCTTCGCAATGGCCCGCATTTGTTCCGGCATATTGTGGTAAACCAGGGTTTTATTCTTACTACTCGCAAAGCGCACCCACTCAGCGAGGAGCGCTAATCCCGAACTATCACTGTAATTCACGTCCGATAAATCGATCGTGACTTGAGCATGTTCGGCCAGCTTGTCACAACCGGCCCTGTGTATACCAGGGACGGTAGCAAAACTCAAGGTGCCTATCAGTTTAAGTTGTCCAGGGGCGACGGTTTTAAGTTCAACCTGATTAGTCATTGCTAACTCGAAGCGTTATGTTTTTTCATCGCAGCCAATAGACCATTAATACCGCCTTGCGATATCTCATTGGCAAATTGCGACTTAAAGCTTTGTACCATGCTCACACCATCCACGGTCATGTCGTAGACTTTCCAATTATTGCCCCGTAATAACAAACGGTAGTTGACGGGGATTGATGGACCGCCAGATTGAATAATGATGCTTTTGACTTGTACTCGTTTACGGTCCCCAACACCACCACGTATTGGATAGAATTTAATTTTCTCATCCGTGTAGGCATTCATTGCTGCGGAATACGTTCTAATCATCATCGTCACGAACTGTTCAGAGAATTCCTTACGCTGCGCAGGTGTTGCTTTATTCCAGCCATCGCGACCTAAGGCTAAGCGTGACATTGTTGCAGTGTCAACATGAGGTAACAGTATTTGCCGAGCAAGGGTTTCGACATACTTGGGGTTGCTTTTGATTTTGGCGCGGTTTTTCGTTAACGAACTGAGCATCTGCTCAGAGGTTTTTTCGAGCATCACCAACGGCGATTGCGCCGCATAGGCCACCCCAACAATACAAAATAGGGCAATAAAACTAGCTATTATTCGTCGCATCGGTTTCCTCCTTCTTGTCGTCTTTACCCATGTTAAATAACAATTGGCCGATCATGGTTTCTAGCATTAATGCCGGATGGGTCTCTTCAATCTGACCGCCATTTTTCATGAAGTTATCTTCAAAACCTGGGCTTATTGAAATGTAATTCGCGCCCAACAAACCCGCCGTTACAATACTGGCCGATGAATCCACTGGGATGTTGTCGTCATCAGCATCAATTTGCATGGTTACCACTGCCTTGTACGACTTTGGATCCAAATCAATATTGGTCACTTGCCCAATGCGCACCCCGGCAATCGCCACTGGCGCGCGGGGTTTAAGATCCCCGATATTATCGAAGTCTGCGGTAATTTTATAACTGTTAGCAACTGTGTAAGTCGTCAAACCACTGACCTTAAATGCTAACACCACCAAGCAAGCTATCCCTGCTATCATAAACAAACCGACTATGGTTTCTACAAATCGTTCACCCACGTCTACCATCCTCCCATCATGACGGTTGTTAATACAAAATCTAAACCCAATACCGCCAGTGATGAATACACCACACAGCGGGTTGTTGAATGGCTAATGCCTGCGGCTGTTGGTGTACTGGCATAGCCTTGATACACGGCAATCCAGGTACAGACAAAACCAAATACCACACTCTTAATGAGGCCATTCACCACATCATTATAAAAATCCACTGACGATTGCATATTCGACCAGAACGTACCGGCATCCACACCGAGCCATTGCACCCCAACGAGATAGCCGCCAAAAATCGCGACGGCACAGAAAATTGTTGCCAACACCGGCATAGTATAAAATCCCGCCCACAGCCTTGGAGAAATCACTCGCCATAGTGGGTCAACCCCCATCATTTCCATACTGGATAATTGTTCCGTGGTTTTCATCAAACCAATCTCAGCGGTTAAGGCTGAACCCGCACGGCCTGCAAATAATAGGGCCGTAATCACCGGCCCAAGTTCCCGTACCACACTCAAGGCAACCAGTTGCCCAAGTTCAGATACCGCGCTGAATTTATTCAGCACATTAAAGCCCTGCAGTGCTACCACCATCCCAATGAACAGGGCCGACACAACAACAATCGGTAATGACAACACACCAACAAAAAAACATTCTTTGATCAAAAATGGAAACGAGCGCACCACTCTCGGCCAACGAGCAAGGGTTTTTAACAAAAAGATCCCGGAAGTTCCTACTCCCGTTAGCACATGGACACCCATCCGGCCCACACCACGCACCCGTGCCATCATCCTTTATCTCCATTCAAAATATCGTCTTGGTAATCCTTTGCAGGATAATGAAAAGGCACGGCCCCATCAGGTAAGCCATGCATGAATTGTTTTACATAAGGATTTTCATCGGTGGCGAGAGCTTCTGGCGCCCCTTGTCCGACAATTTCAGCACCCGAAATCACGTAAATATAATCAGCGATGCTAGCAGTCTCTGGCACATCATGGGAAACCACGATACTGGTCATACCGAGAGCATCATTCAGCGACCGTATCAATTTGACTAACACGCCCATCGAAATCGGATCTTGGCCGGTAAACGGTTCGTCATACATAATCAGTTCCGGATCCAAGGCAATGGCTCGGGCTAGGGCAACCCGTCTTGCCATCCCACCGGATAATTGGTCCGTGCGCAAATCACGCGCCCCTCTAAGACCTACCGCCTCCAGCTTCATCAACACCAAGTCCCGGATCATGGTAGGAGATAAATTCGTATGTTCAATCAGGGGAAAAGCAACGTTCTCAAACACGCTGAGGTTGGTGAATAACGCCCCTGTTTGGAATAATAATCCCATATCCCGGCGGGCTTTGTAGAGTTGTTTACGGCTCATCTCATGGATACATTGGCCGTTAACCTCGATGGTCCCAGCATGAGGCTGCAATTGCCCCCCAATCAGACGTAAGAGCGTGGTTTTGCCGGTGCCACTTGGGCCCATAATGGCAGTCACTTTGCCCCGACGAATATCTAAATCCACATCCTTGAAAATTGGCCTATCACCACGGTAAAAGGACATCCCGCGGATTTTCACCAAAATATCGTCTTTTTCGCCCATGAATTTCCCAAAAATGAACACGCACAAGGTATTAATTATTGCTTGGCCCCCGTGATTAAGCAAGCCCGGCAACAACGAGCAGGCCGGAAATATCTTTCAGGGCCCCCCTCGCCTGTACCTTAACAGCATTTTCCGGTAAAATGTGGCCAACTTTTGACTATTTAATGGATAGAACCATGCTCGACAGACAAAAAATCTGTGGATTAGGCTTAGCGGTCATCGAAACCGAAGGTCGTGTTATTCAAGACTTAGCCTCCCGCATTGATGATAACTTCGCCCATGCTTGTGAAATCCTGATGGCCTGTGAGGGTCGGATTGTGGTGATAGGCATGGGGAAATCCGGCCATATCGGCGGCAAAATCGCAGCAACCTTGGCCAGTACCGGCAGTCCTGCCTTTTTTGTCCACCCTGGTGAGGCAAGCCATGGCGATTTGGGCATGATCACCCGCAAAGACGTGGTGATCGCCTTATCCAACTCCGGTAAAACCCCCGAAATTTTAACTATTTTGCCTCTCATTAAGCGGCTAAATGTGCCCTTTATCGCCCTGACCGGCAATCCCCGGTCTGAATTAAGCCGGGCTGCTACCGTGAATATCGATATCAGTGTTGAGCAAGAAGCCTGCCCATTAGGCCTTGCCCCCACTTCCAGTACCACTGCTGCCTTGGTGATGGGGGATGCGCTAGCGATTGCCCTACTTGAAGCCCGTGGCTTTACCGCCGAAGACTTTGCCCTCTCCCACCCTGGTGGCAGCCTTGGGCGACGGTTACTACTCAAAGTCGACGATGTCATGCGTACTGGCGAACGAGTGCCCACGGTGAAAAACACTGCCAGTATCCGTGATGCATTAATAGAAATGACTCTCAAAGGCCTTGGTATGACATCAATCACTGATGATGAACACAAATTGTTAGGGATCTATACCGATGGTGACTTGCGTCGTACTCTGGATAAAGATTTAGATCTCCACAATACCCGAATAAGCGAGGTCATGACTGCTAGCTGTAAAACTATCCAAACCGGCATTTTGGCTGCTGAAGCCTTACAAATCATGGAGTCTTTTAAGATAACCTCACTGATGATTATTGATGATAACAACACGATTATCGGCGCGGTACACATGCATGATTTATTAAGCGCCGGCGTCATGTAACTGACTTTAACCATAAGGAACCACCATGCAAGAAATACACACACTCGCCAAAAACATTCGCTGCTTGATTCTCGATATTGACGGCGTTTTAACCGACGGCAGTTTATACTACACCGATGAAGGCACGCAGTTTAAAGCGTTCCATTGTCATGATGGCCAAGGTATTAAAATGCTACAACAGTCAGGCGTAGAAGTGGCTATCATTACCAAACATGACTCTCCTTGTATTAACGTGCGCATGAATGCTCTGGGTATCAAACATGTATTTCAAGGACAAGGTGATAAACTCGAAGCTTATACTATCTTGAAACATCGCTTGAACCTTGAGGACGAGCACTTCGCTTACCTGGGTGATGATTTACCTGATGTGCCGGTTATCAAAAAAGTCGGCTTAGGCATGGCGGTCAACAATGCCACGGGGCGGGTGAAGGAATTTGCCAAGTGGCAAACCACCATCAACGGCGGCCATGGCGCGGCGCGGGAAGTTTGTGAATTGATCATGACAGCCCAAGGCACGCTTGCGGAAATGGAGCAATGTTATTTTGGCGAATAAGAGCAAATACCTCATCAGCTTTGGCTTGCTGCTGTTGCTGATTTACACCATCTGGTTATTGAAACAAACCAGCATGAATCAGTTCGCGCCCAAAGCGGAGGATACGTCTCACCCTGATGCCTTTGCCGAACAAGTCGTAGCAACTCATATCGACAAACAAGGCAAACTCCACAGCCAGTTGATTAGTCCCCGTATTGTTCACTACCCTGACCACGACAGCAGTGTGGCCAGCAACCCCCATGTCATACTCTACAACGACAAGGATGGCAAAAATCCCTGGCATGTTACCGCATTGAATGGCAAAACTATTGATGGCGATACGCAGATTATTCTGTGGGACAACGTTAAGATCCATGAACCACCCGGGAATAATAACGACGACATGACCATGACCACCAGTTATTTAGAAGTCTATCCCGACAAAGATTTCGCTAAAACCGACAAGCCCGTAACCTTCTCTGAAACCGGTGTCGTGGTAAAATCCGTTGGCATGAAGGCCTATATCAACGAAAAGCGGGTAGAGTTACTCTCCCGTGCCCAAGGAGTGTATGATGCCGAAGTGGCTGACGCGAACAAACACAAGTAGCTGGCTTGCGATCATCAGTTTGAGTCTGTTGCTGCCTGGCATCGTCTTTGCCCTGGACAGTGACAAACAGGAAAAAACATACCTCTACGCCGACCAAGCTGAAATCAACAAGCAAACCGGCATTGGTGTTTACACCGGCAATGTTAAAGTCGACCGCGGTACTACCCATGTTACAGGTGATAAAATCATTACCCACAGCAGCAAAGACAACAAAATCACCCGCATTATTATTCATGCTGGCAAACACCAGCGCGCCCATTTTGAGAGTAAAACCAACCTCAATAAGCCGCCCTTGATTGCCGAGGCTGATCTCATTAAGTATTTTCCACAAAAACACTATGCCCTACTCATCGGCAATGCCAAAGCCCGTCAAGGTAATGACTCGATTGATGGCCCTTACCTTAAATACGACACCGAAGGCGAAGTCCTGACGGCCATGAATAAACCTGGCAAAAAAGGCCAAGCAGGCCGTACAACGATTATCATTGAACCCGACGACATTAAGTCCAAATAAAAGGAACCCCATGCATACCCTAAAAGCCAACAACCTCGGCAAAAGCTACAAAAATCGCAAAGTCGTCAAAGATGTCTCCTTGAACATCAGCAGCGGCGAAATTGTCGGCTTACTCGGCCCCAATGGTGCCGGTAAAACCACGAGTTTCTACATGATAGTTGGCCTCATTCCCAATGAAGAGGGTTCAGTATATTTCGATGATACCAATATCACTCACCTACCCATGCATGAACGGGCACGATTGGGTATTGGCTATCTGCCTCAAGAAACCTCGGTCTTTCGTCGCTTGACGGTGGAACAAAACATCATGGCAATCCTCGAATTGCGCAAAGAATTAGACAACCAGCAACGGCTCGATTTAACCGACCAATTACTACATGAGTTACACGTCAGCCACATCCGCGATACCTTAGGCATGAGTTTATCAGGCGGAGAGCGACGTCGCGTAGAAATAGCCCGCGCCCTAGCAACAGAGCCAGCATTTATCCTGCTTGATGAGCCTTTTGCGGGCGTCGACCCGATTTCGGTTATCGACATCAAACGCATTATTACCCATTTATGTGAGCGAGACATAGGTATCCTCATCACCGACCACAATGTCCGAGAAACCTTAGATATTTGTCAACGCGCCTACATCGTCAACGAAGGCCAAATCATCTGTGACGGTAAGCCTGAGGCCATCCTCAAGAACAAGAAAGTACGTGAAGTATATCTAGGCGAAGACTTTTACCTCTGATCCCTATAAATAAGCCCAAGGACCATCAAGCTAGCTTTTAAACAGACACCTCCATCTGGGGTAAATATTGGGCTTGACAGCTCTGGTAAAGTAATAATAAAGGTCGCTAACGGGGCACGCAGCTAACAAATGTTAGCCCGTAACATTAACATCATCTGACATGATGTAGCTACATAATAGTCAATAAAAAAGAGGGCAGCACTATGGGTTTCGATAACAGTCTATTCACACTCGACGATGTCGTGGATGTTGAATTCACCCAAGAAGAGTTAGCATTAGTTCCTGATTTTGCAGAACTAAATGATACAACACTTATTAATGTCGTCATTGCTAACCTTGATGAATACTTCGGCCATCAACGTGCAACAACACACCCTATTATCGCTGCTGAAGCAAAAATATATTCGTCGCTGCGACGTAATTTAGAGGCCATGAGAAACGCCCAGAAAGAGACTTTAGAGTGCGACTTCACTTCACAGGAACTCCAGCAACGCCAACTGAGTATAAGTTCTAGCTCAGACGAAGGAATAATGATTGACACCGTTGAGCCAGTTTTCACTAGGTTAATTAAGATTCTTAGAGAAAATATTGATGTGCTGAATAAGCTAGAGGATAAAAAATTCAATGAGCGACCATCACCCTATAGGGAACGCTCATGCCCCTCTTTCCAATGGGGGATACACCGCTATAAACCACTCATCAAAGTGCTTAGAGAAACCATCGCTGAGTTTGCTGCCTACAAGGTATTGAAAAATAATCAAGCGACAACTGATAAGTTGAAACATGGGCTGTTCCCCGCAAAGAAGGTGGTCGTCAAAAACACGAAACAGTTGCTGTTAGACTTGTTAGCTGACCGGATATCGTGCTTAGAGAAAAGAGAAAATAGCCCATCAGGCTATTTCTACTTTACCTCTACTCATAAAATATCAGCACTGAGTGCCCTTAAAGGTGAAGTGGAACAAGCAGATGGCAATGCTGACTTTGAAACTATCGTTAGTGGCTGGCTAGATGGAAATCACTCATCTATAAACACTGAGGGTGTTACAAATAGAAGCGTCATTAACAGCAATCTATTTTTCTTCAGTACCAATCTATTTTCATCAAAAACAGAAACATTCATTGCCGAAATGAACAAGATACTGCACGATCAAACCGTTTCAGGAAATTTGCCCTCCTCAGACATTAATGCAACGCCAAAGCAAGCAAAGTATTCATTTAAATATTCACGTTAAATAGACAGCCACTGCGTAAAGCTATCACTATCCCGCATCTACTAACCTCTTGTTAAATAACAACTATCCGCCCCACCCTGCCAAATCCTCAATTCTCTATTACACTTAAAGTATTATGAAAACATCACTCTCACAACGCCTGCAGCAATCACTGCATTTAACGCCGGAATTAAAACAGGCGATTTATTTATTACAATTATCCAATGATGAACTAGCCCATGAAATTAGCGAGCAATTGGCCGATAACCCGCTACTGAGCTTGGCGGAAGAGTCTACCGCGACAGACGCCGACAACGAGCTTGAAAGCAATTATCAAGACAGCGAAGAAGCTTACTTCCGTGACACCATTGAATTACCCAGCCACCCAGGCCAGCCCTTGAATCTGCGAGATAAATTGTTTGATATCACCGATGATAGTGAGCAACACTTACATCAACACATATTGCAGCAACTGAATTTATTACCCTTATCTGATCTCGATTATTATATCGCCCTTGCAATCATTGATGGGATTGATGACCACGGTTACTTGACCATAGCTTGCGATGATATCCGTGCAGCCATCCCACCCCAGGATGAAACCATTACCGATGCTGAGATTGAAGCGGTTCTCCAGCAAATCCAACACCTTGATCCTATCGGTATCGGCAGTCGTAATCTACAAGAGTTTTTATTAGTGCAGTTACAAGGCCAAGCGAATAATAATGAGGCCGTGCATCACGCCAAAACAATTATCCTCGAACATTTTGATTTATTGGTAAAACATGACTTTAAACACTTGCGCCAACTGGAACACCTGAAACAACACGAGCTTGCCGCAGCCCTAGACGTAATTCACCACTTAAAGCCCCGACCTAATTTTGACTATACTGATATCAAACAACACTATATCCGACCCGATGTCTATGTCATGAAGTCGAATGGTCAATGGCATGTTGGTATCTATGACGACTTGAGTCAATTAGTCAAACTCAACCAGCAATATGCTGATGTGTTAGCTAATGATCACAGTAAAACTTGCCAAGCCCTCAAAGAAAAACTCCAACAGGCCCGCTGGTTCATCAAAAGCCTTCAAAATCGCAACGATACCCTGCTAAAAGTCGCGAGTGCCATTATCCACTATCAACAAGATTTTATTGAACAGGGCGAAACAGCAATGAGACCCCTCACGCTACAACAGATTGCTGAAATCACCGACTTACACGAATCCACTATTTCGCGAATAACCAATCACAAATATATTTATACACCGCGAGGCCTATTTGTATTAAAATACTTTTTCTCCAGCCATATTGATGGTGAAGATAAAGCAAGCTACTCAGCCACTGCCATCAAATCCCATATTAAGCATTATATTGACAATGAAGATCCCACTAAACCGCTGAGTGACCAGGCAATTGCTGGCTTATTGCAAGAGCGTCTCCACATAATAATCGCTCGTCGAACCGTAGCGAAATACCGCGAAAGTCTACAAATTTTACCAACCCATTTGCGTAAGCAATTTAAATCTCAACATTAAAGAGGAGGGCTAGACAATTTCATTTAAAAAACTACAATGAAGGTGAGAGAGGCAGCATATGACTGTCCCTCATGAATGAATGATTAATTGATTAGTGGAATGCTAATCAAATCTATCTAAGGAGTCTACGATGCAAATTAATCTAACTGGCCATCATGTTGAAGTAACACCGCCACTACGGGAATACGCCGTCAAAAAATTCGAACGCATAGTTCGGCATTTAGACAAAATTATCAGCATTAATGTGGTATTTGAGAAACAAAAAGTCAATCAAGTTGCCAAAGCCACCATTAGTGCTCCTGGCGCACAATTCTATGCCGATGAACACTCAGAAGATATGTACGCTGCCATTGATGGCCTTGTGGATAAACTGGACAAACAAGTCAAACAACACAAAGAACGTCAATCCAGTCACAAAGGCTGATCCTAACATCAGTAAGGGGCTTTAGCTTGCTAAGGCCCCTTTTTCGTGCCCATAACCGACATTCCGCACCAGTCTCTTTTTGCGCATAAAAGGGTAAAAACTTAACTCAAAATGCTCAGGTATTGCATATACATTCCGCTTTTTCGTTAATTTTTTACCCCTTTCTGCATCAAAAATAGCTCTGGTACGAAA